>Ga0187782_10000524_pt1 | contig 26097 bp, 18 predicted proteins | sample 0715_SJ02_MP15_2_FD_132454 | JGI IMG/M metagenome (GOLD analysis project Ga0187782, IMG submission 132454) | Tropical peat soil microbial communities from peatlands in Department of Meta, Colombia - 0715_SJ02_MP15_20_MG | ecosystem: Environmental > Terrestrial > Soil > Wetlands > Peat | place... | reverse complement strand
TTCCATCCATTCTTTCTGCTGCGAGTTCCTTCACCAGTCGGAGGATTCTCTTATTACTCATAGCGCCTCATCTACTGTGCCTCATAGTAATACGACCAGTTTCTCCATGTTTCAAAGGCGATCGGCCAAACTCGCCCACTCGCGTGGCCTGAAAGCAATAAGTCGCGATGGCTACTTTGCCACGGTAAGCTTCGGCGGCTGAAAGCGGTAGCCAATCCAAGGCTCCGTCAGGATGTATTTCGGCCGCGCATGGTCTTTCTCAATTTTCTTGCGCAGTTGGTTGATCACCACGCGCAGATTCTCTGTTTCCTCGCTGTATTCGGGGCCCCAAACCGTTTGCAGGAGCCGGCGATGGGTGACGGGCTTGCCCTGGTGGGCAATCAATTGCTTCAGCACTTCAAATTCCTTCGGGGCCAGGTGGACCTCCTCCCCTCCGGCAGTGACTCGGCGCGTTTCAAAATCCACCGATAAATCTCTTGCGTGAAACGCAGGCAGTGCCTCCGCGGGAGCGTGCCGGCGGAGGGAAGCGCGCACGCGCGCCAGCAGTTCCTCGATGCTGAAGGGCTTTGTGACGTAGTCATCGGCGCCGGCATCGAGCGCAACCACCTTGTCTCTTTCGGCATTGCGCACGGTCAGCATGATGATCGGGGCGTCGCTGGAGTGGCGTATTTCCCTGCACGCCTCAATGCCGCTGATGCCTGGGAGGTTGACGTCGAGAAGGATCAGATCGGGCTTCAGCTTGCGGGCAAGCTCGACGCCTTCCTCGCCGGTGGACGCCTCGGAAATCTCGTACCCGCGGAAGGAAAGCGTGGAACGCAAGACGCGGCGAATCTGCGGCTCGTCGTCAATCACGAGAATGCTGGAGGAAGTCATCGGACCTCGCCGCGCCGGACAGCAACAGGCAGCGTGAACGAAAAAACGGAGCCGTGGCCAAGCTGGCTAGTGACGTTGATGGTACCACCGTGGGCCGTGACAATGGCTTTGGCGATCGGCAATCCCATACCGGTGCCCCGAACCAGGTAGCGTTGATCGCGCCCGCGATAGAACTTGTCGAAAATGAGTCCCTGCTCGAAGGAATCGATTCCCGGACCGCTGTCCGCCACGCTGAACGTGACAAAATCCCCCACGTTCTCGGCGGTAATCGTGATGGGCTTGTCCTTGGGAGAGTAGAGGTTGGCATTGTCTACGAGTTGCACGAGGATGTCCTTCGCTCGGTCCAAATCGGCCCGCACCTGGGGCAAATCCCCGGCAAGCTTCACAATCAGTTCGCGGTCACCAAGCGCCTTCTTCAGTTGTTGCACGGAAGCTTCCACGAGCGACGCCACGGGGACGGCTTCAAAGTGCAACTCGAACTCGCCGCCTTCCAGCTTGGCCATTTCGGCGGCTTCCTCGACCAGGTGGTTCAAACGGTCGCACTCTTCATTGATGATCGTCAGGAGTTCTTGTTGTTGCGGGTTCTGGCCTTGCTCCGGGCCAAGCAGGTCTGTAACAGCGGCCTTGATGGAGGTGAGCGGCGTGCGAAAGTCGTGTGCGATGGAATCGAGAAGGGCGGATTTGAGGCGCTCCCCCTGGCGCTCCGCTTCCGTTTCACTCAGTTGCTCGATCGCGCGAGCGCGTTCGATGGCAATGGCGACAAGCGAGCCGATGGCATCGAGAGTCTGACGCGAGAGCCGCGCGCCGGAAATTCCCAGGCTGCCGATGGGCTTCACGCCCAAACGAACAGGAAGGAAGTGCAGCGTCCCTTGGGTCTCGGTGATGGCTTCGTCGCGCAAATAAGTGGATTTCATCTGTTCTTCATCGAATTGCGCCGCACCATAGCCGGAGCGATAGAATTTGTCCTTTTGCGGCACAAAAAGTTCCGCGGCTCCCGCCTCGAAGCACTCCACGATATAGTTGGGGATGGCGTTCATCAGTTGAATCACGTTGCCCGCCCCGAGGAGTTTCTGGCTGAATTCGTAGAGGCGCTCCACTTCGCGCCGCCGGTTGTGCGCCGCGTCTGCTTCCTTCCGGATGCGCGCGGAAAGCTGGCTGCCCATGATCGCGGTGATCAGAAAAGCAAAGAGCGCCACCCAATTCTGCGGATCAGCGATGGTAAAAGTTCCCACCGGGGGTAAAAAGTAGAAGTTAAACAGCAGCATCGCGCTGGCGGACATGAACACGGAGACAACCATGCCCCAAACCGCGGAAACTGCTAAAATCGCCAGGAGATACGACAGCGCCACGGTGGTCTGGTTGACCTGAAAGACCCGGCTGTAACCGAAAGTGAGGGTGATCAGCAGGATGGCCGCAACAACAAAACCCATCCCGCGCCCCATGAAGAAGCGCGTCATGGGTGTATTGTAACGCAGTAACAAAGCGTTTCGTGGAGAAGAAAGAGACTTGCCAAAAAAGCCCGAAGACTGGCTGGAGGTAGCTTCTCCCGCGCCCAAGGCCCGCGGAATCTTCAAGCTGTTCCTCGGCTACGCGCCCGGTGTGGGCAAGACCTACGGCATGCTGAGCGAAGCGATTCGCCGGAGCAGCCGCGGCGAGGATATCGTCATCGGCATTGTGGAAACGCACGGGCGCAAAGCCATTCAGGAGCTCGCCGATCAATTAGAGGCCGTCCCCCGCATAAAGATCGACTATAAGGGCACCGTGTTCGAGGAAATGGACGTGGACGCCATCCTGGCGCGGCGCCCGGGAGTTGTGCTTGTCGACGAGTTGGCCCACACCAACATTCCCGGCAGCCGCCACCGCAAACGATATGAGGATGTTCAGGAACTTATCGCCGCGAAGATTGACGTCCTCTCGACCTTGAACATTCAGCATATCGAGAGCATAGCTCCGACGGTGCGCGCGATTACCGGCATCACGGTGCGCGAAACAGTGCCGGACTGGGTGCCCCTTTCCGCGACCGAAACGGTGATGGTGGATCTCACTCCCGAAGCGCTCCAGAACCGCATGAAGCGCGGAGATGTTTACGGGGAAGAGAAGGTGCAACGCTCGCTGAAGAATTTCTTCCGCCGCGGCAATTTGATCGCGCTGCGCGAACTGGCCTTGCGGCAGGTGGCCGAGCAGGTGGACCGCAGCCTCGAGTCCTATATGGATGCCAAGGAGATTCATGAGAACTGGGGCGTGCGGGAACGCATTGCCGTTTGCGTGAGCGGGAGCCCTTCCGGGCAGTATCTGATCGCGCGGGCGGCGCGCATGGCGCGCAGATTGGATGCGGAGTTGTATGTTTTGCACATTGACCGAGAACTGGCGCCGCGCGAGGAAAATCCAAAGGTCCTGGAAGCGAACTTGCGATTCGCGGGAAACCTCGGAGCTGAGGTAGTCCGCATGAAAGGAAAAAGCGTCGCGGACACCATCGCCGACTTCGTCCGCGGAAAGCACATCACGCAAGTCGTCTTCGGCCGCGCCCCCCTCCGGGATTGGCGCAAATATTTGTACCTTTCCGTGGTTCACCGGTTCCTGCGTGAATCGCCGTCAGTGGACGTGCACATCGTGACGCAAGAACCCGGGGAAGCGTAATTCCGCTGCAGCACGGATTTTCAGCGTCTTAAGGTTAGGCTGATGATACTCCGCAACCGAGAGGATCCCGGTGCCGGATTAGTCCCCAACAATGCGGGCCTATGCGAATTGGTGTGTGATGCGCTTCTTTTTGATCTCGATGGCACGTTGGTTGACTCCGCCAGGGTAATCGAGCGATTGTGGGCGGAATGGGCGGCCCGTCATTCCTTGAACCTGCAGGACATCCTGGCCATCTCCCACGGCCGCAGAGCCGAAGAGACCATGCGGCTCATAGCGCCATATCTCCCAACCTTGAAGGAGGAGGCTGAGGCCCGCCTCCAGGAAGAGGAGCAGCAGAGCGAGGGTCTCGTGGCAGTGGCGGGTGCGAAAACATTGCTGAATAGCATCCCCCACAACAGATGGGCCATCGTGACCTCCTGCACTCAAAAGCTGGCTGAAGTACGGTTACAGAGCGTCGGGCTGCCCGTGCCGGCGGTGGTGATTTCGCAGGAATCCGTGCCGTGGGGAAAACCGCATCCTGAAGGTTATCTGGAAGCTGCGCGAGTCTTGGGCTGGGCGCCGCGGGATTGCCTGGTGGTTGAAGATGCACCCCTCGGCGTCGAGGCAGGCCGCGCCGCGGGCATGCGCGTGCTCGGAGTCACCACGACATTCCCTGCGCACCAGCTTTCCGCAGATCTGAGCGTTGCAGACCTCACGGAAGTCGCAATCGTTCCGGGCGCGCGGCTGACCATTAGGATTGGTGCTGTTTCTCCCGCAACGCCATAGGTGCTTCTGAATATGAACCGGCGAGCGCGCAGCCGGACCTAGTTGGCTTTCTGCCGTATCTTATTCAGTGCGGAGCGGCGGGATCTTGCTTTCAAATTTATGGAACTCTTGCATCTCCTGCTTCGCCTTCTCGACTTTGCCCTGCTTGCGGTATATGGCCGCTAGACCAAAATGCGCCTGAGCGGCCAACGAAGTGTCTTTTTCGATCGTGAGCAAGTGGGTCCAGGCCTTCTCCGCTAGAGCCGCATTGCCTTCCAGCGAAGCAGCCTTGCCCAGGGAATACAAGGTTTCCGGCATGTCTGGTTGTAATTTGTCGGCGCGTTCCAATTCCGCGCGCGCCTCGCTTCCCTTTCCCTCCTGCAGAAGCGCGGATCCCAAGCGGTAAGCTGCCTCGGCGCTGCCCGGCTGCAACTTGGTCTCGGCACGAAAGGCCCCTTCCGCCTGGTCCCATTTCGCGGCACCCGCGTAAACCAAGCCGAGTTCCATGTGCAGATCGGGCATATCGGGGCGTTGCTGCAGCGCCGCCATATATTCTTTTTCGGCCTGCGGATATTGACGGATGACATAGTAGTTCTCGCCCATGGCCTGGTGGGACCTGGCCGAATTGGGATAAGCGCTCATGAGGGCATCAATGGTCTGCTTGGAAAGCAACCCGCTGGCATGACCCAGGTAGTAGAGCAAATCAGGATTGCCGGGATGTTTGGCCAAGGCGGCACTGAGATTGGCGATGGCGGCTTCATAGTGGCCCGCTTCCATTTGCGCGATGCCCAGCGCTTCCAGGGCGTGCACGCGCTCCAGATGGGGAATGGCTTCCTCCGCGTAACCCTGCGTCAGCAAGGCATAGCCCAACTGCAGGTGCGCGGCGTCGAGCTCCGGATTCAGTTCCAAGGCGCGTTTAAACGCGGCGATCGCACCAGGATAATCCTTGGTATCCAGGAGGACCTCGCCCAGATCGAGGTACGCCTCCGCCAGACTTGGATCGCTCGTCGTGGCCTTGCGGAATTCCAGGATGGCCACGTCCAGCTTCCCCTGCTTATAGGCATCAACGCCTGCCTGCATGTGCTGGGCGCCCTCAGGCGACACGTTCTGAAAGGCCAGCCACAAAAGTAGCGCTGCAGTAATCACGGATGCTCCGGCTCACGAATTTTCAAGAACTGGTCGGCGGGAACGTCCTTGAGCGTCTGAAGCGTTCCCGAGGGCCATAATACCTCTATCTGCGCGGTCCTGGCGTCGCCCAAGCCGAAATGAAGCCGCTTGTCGTTGGCGCAACTGTAGCCGGCGGTCGCGGTCGCAAAGCGCGTTTGGCCGTTCAGGCGCACACGCGCCCCATAGCCGTCGCGATTGCTGCGGGTGCCCTCGAGAGTAATGGTGAGCCAATGATTGGCGCCACCGCGGTTGAGCAGGAGGACAGGAGGGCCACCCAGGGTCGCGATGACGACATCCATCCAGCCGTCGTTATTGATATCGCCAAAAGCTGCACCGCGCGCAGCGATGGGTGTGGTCACTCCGGTCTCGGCGAGCTCGAAGTGGCCTTTGTGATTCAACGCCAGGAACGGCAGCATCTTGTACTGCAACGAAGAGTCAATGTCCTGGACGTTGTCGAGCACGTGGCTTTGCGCCGCGAACAGATCCTTCCAGCCGTCGTTGTCGAAATCCTCCAGACTCATACCCCAGCCGGAGCTGCCTGAGGTCAGGCCGCCCAACCCTGTTTCAAGGCTCTGGTATGTGAACATGCCGCCGCCCTCGTTGTGGTACAGAGTGAATAGTTGGCGCGGCAGGACCGTAACAATGATGTCGGGACGGCCGTCGTTGTCATAATCCTGAAAGACGGCGCCCATCCCCGAAATGGCCTTGCCGTCTTCTGTCAGTGCGGTGCCGGAATCCAGCGCCACTTCCTCAAAAGTGCCGTCGCCCTTGTTGTGGTAAAGATACTGCTGCATGCCATCGTTGGACACGAAGATGTCGGTGAAGCCATCGTCATCGTAGTCCGCGAAGGCGCAACCCAGCGCCCGGCCTTTTTTGGCAGCAATGCCCGAGCGCTCGCTGACATCCTCAAACGTACCGTCGCCGCGATTGTGGTAGAGGAGATTCGTTGTCCTGGGAAATTCACCCGGCGGGCAGTACGTTTTCCAGGCGCCGCCGCAAATCTTGTTGTGGTCGGCGTCCCATTCCATGTAGCGGGTCACGAAGAGGTCGAGATGGCCGTCGTTGTCGTAATCGAAGAAACCTGAGGAACCCGACCAGCCTCCTCCGGCGACGCCTGCTTTTGCCGTAACATCCGTGAACGTTCCGTCGCCATTATTGTGGTACAGGACATTCTTCCCATAATTCGAGACAAACAGGTCCGGATAGCCGTCGTTGTTGTAGTCTCCTACCGCCACCGCTATCCCGTAGTTGCCGTTTCCCACACTGGCCAACCCAGCAGCCTGTGTGACGTCTGTGAAGCTTCCGTCGCGATTCTGTCGGTACAGCCGATTCCAGTAGCGTGGATCGCTGCGCTCGAAATTCTCCGGAACGTGCAGGTCCTCCGTGATTCGTCCCCCGTTCACGAAAAAAATATCCAGGAGGCCGTCATTGTTGTAGTCGAAGAGGGCAAGACCGCCCGGCATCGTCTCGATCAGAAACTTCTTCCGGGTCGGGGAATTCTGGAGAATGAAATCAACGCCCCGCAGTGCCTTCACGTCAAACATGGGCCCCGCAGCAGCGGGCGTTCCAGCCCGCAAAAAATCGCCAAAAACCGGCGCAGCAGCAGCCAGCGTTCCGAAACGTAGAAAATCCCGGCGCTTGAAGGTCCGATGCATCTTATTTCGCGACAGCTAGAATTTTGGCACAAATTGCCCGGGGCTGCATCTTGCTAAAACGTGTCAGCGTAGAGTGCTGGGCAAGCGGAGAGAAGGCAAGTTCCTTTGAATCATAGAGTCATAGCCTCAAGATTCGCATATACAAAAAGGGGGGATGCCTGTGAGGCATCCCCCCACTACCGGGGTTGGGGTGGTTAGAACGAGAACTTCAACCCGAACTGGACGATTCGCGGCAGGTTCGCTATTGAGGTCACTTGCCCGAAGGTGCTGGAGCCCATGGTCGTATTCGGTGCCGAATACTGGTTGCGGTTAAAGAGGTTGAAGAACTCCGACCGGAATTCAATGTTCAACTTGTTATCCGGTCCGAAGTAGGTCCTCTTGAATACGGCAAAATCGAAATTGATAATGCCGTCTTGCCGTAGAGTTTGATCCGCGCGGGGCTCATCACCAAAGGTGTAAGGCGCGGGATCACTGAAGCATGCGGTATTAAACCATTCGGCGGTGGTCCGGGGACCGTTCTTGTCGCATGAGGGCACGACATCGGGCCTTATCGTTCCCGTGCCCAGCCCCAAAGCGCTAAGAAGATTCGGCAGGCCGTCGGTGATTTTCAGCGGGAAGCCGCGCTGGAGAGTGGTAACGCCGTCAACTCCCCACCCGGCAATAACCTTGTCCTTGAGTCCCGTGGCGTCCGACGCGAACTTCTTGCCGTGGCCGAACGGTAGGTCGAGAACGTAGTTGATCACCAGGCGCTGCGGAACGTCTTGCGATGAAAGCGAATAGTCGCCCTTAAGGTTATCCCAATCCTGTTGCACGCCCGTGCCGCCGTCGTGGGCGCCTTCCAGCCACGACGTTAGGGTGTCCGTATTGGAGAGCAGTTTCGAGTTAGTGTAGGCGACAAGGAGCGTCCCGCCTTCCTTGAACCGCTTCGTCACCGTCAATTGCAGCGAATTGTAACTACTGCTGCAGCACGGGTTGCCGTTCAGGAAGACCTGTGTATACTGCGGGTAAGGACGGTCCAACTGCCCCTGAATCAAACTCGCAGGTCCCAAAGAACCAGGCAAGGTAATGTTGAAAGGGTAGTTAGCCGCGCCGACTTTTTGAGCAATCGTCACGGCGTTTTCGCCACCCGCGGCGTATTGCGCCGCAGCCTGGGTGATGTAACTCTCGGGTATTTGGTCGATGGGGGCATCGTATGCCTGCAGGTGAACGCCGTGCGATCCAGCGTAGGCAACATCCAGGAAGAAGCCTCCCGGCAATTCTCTTTGGATGTCCAGATTCCACTGCTGGACATACCCGGGCTTATACCCTGTGTAGTCATTCGTCTCGAGTGGAGTCTGATGTACCCCGAACGTGGATATATCTGGTTGAGGATTCCGCCCCGCCGGGGCGACGAGATTCGGGCCAAATGGCCCCACTGCCGCACAGGTAAAGTTGGCAGCCCCACCAGGAGCCGCTAAGGTGCACTGGCTCGCGTTGAGGGTGCTCGCAGGAGAGAACCCCGAGTTATTGCTCGCAAAGAAGGTTGAAGTTGCGCTGACGGTTGAATCAGTATAGGGGTTGGTCGCGAAGGAAACAAAGTTGGGAATAAAGAAGATGCCGTACCCGGCCCGAATGACCGTCTTCGGATTCAGCGCATAGGCGACTCCCAACCTCGGGGACCACTGGTTTTTATTGAGTGGCAGGGCATTTCTGCTCGTGTCTGCTCCGTTTCCAACCAGGAACAGGTCGCCGGGACAACTGCTGCCGGCCGTTCCGCTACAACCGGTCACCGCTGCGCTTGTGGCCGTCGGATTGAAATAGGTCAGGCGGTTAAACCGCTCCGACCAGGGACCTGCCAGCTCATAGCGCAAGCCCAGGTTCAAGGACAGCTTGTGCGTGAGTTTCCAGGTGTCGCCGAAGTAGAAGCCCCGGTAGGTCTGTTTTCCCGCAACGGGTGCGGAGATAACCAACGATCCTGTGGTCTGGTTGCCAAATGCGGCGCCTGCTCCCAAGCCGTAGCCAAGAAGGAAGTCCGCGTAGTCATTCCCAAGGACCGTGCCCGCATTGCTCGCCAAAGGCGCAGTCCATGATCCGTTGAAAGAGATCAAGCCTCCGCCAGTGTTCGTTTGTAGATAGTTGTCAAAGGTCTCTTCGAGTTGAAGACCGAAGGCAAAGGTGTGCCGGCCGAGAATCTTGGTGAATTGTGGAGAGAGGTTCCATTGCGTATCGAAATCATCGATGGAACTCTGCCCCTGGGTGCAGGAGACTGTGAGGTCGCTGATGGCAAAGCAAGGGGTCATCGGCGTGCGCTCGGTAACGGGAACAACTGAACTGTATGCGGCTGGCCAGCCTTCCTGGGTCATGTCAAAGTCTTGATTAATAGGAAGCCGGAGGTAATGGTAGCGGCTAACGCTAGCATTAATGCTCGCTGTGAACGTCGAAGTGAACGCGTCGCTCCAAGCCACCGCCATGCTCTTGCTCCGCGTGTTCTCCGCGCAACGATCTTGACACAGACCCGTCTTGAATGGATCCGCAGCCAAGCTCAGCTCCTTGAAATACGTAAACCTGCCGAACAGGTGCTGGCTGTTGGTGAGGTTTTGGTCCACTCGAGCGACGTATTCATCAATGTCTCCGCCCGTGCTCCCGGCACTTGTGAAATTGTTAAGGGTCCCGGGGCCTGTGGGATTGGCAATCAGCTTACCCAACAGGTAGGCGGCGGTCGGATTGATATATGGTGTAGTTGTGCCGACGTAGTCACCGGTGAGGTCGTTGCCGGCAATCGGTGTGCGCTGATTGCTCCCGGTCGCCGGATTTACCGACAGCGGATCGTAAAGTTGGTCGATGTATTGTCCCGCAGCGTTTTTATCACCGCAGATGGCGACGCCATTGACAGTCGGGCCGGTGAAACCGGTTTTGCATAGGTCAGAAAAATTGCCGGTGCGCTCTGGTGCTGATGGAACGGTCGTTACAACAACGGTTGCCGCGCGCTGCCGGTATCCTTCATAACTGCCAAACACGAAGGTCTTGTCTTTTTTAATGGCGCCTCCGGCCGTCGCGCCAAACTGGTTCTGAACGTACGGTGGGGTCTTATTCGGTTCGTCAGCTTCCACTTCAGAGGCCTTGTAAAACGGATCGTTGGCGTTCAGGATCCTGCTGCGGAAATATTCGTAGCCCGAACCATGCCACGTATTCGTTCCCGACTTGGTGGTGAAATTGATGACCCCGCCGGAGAACTTGCCCCATTCGGGACCCAGGTTGTTGTACTGCACCTTGAATTCCCCAACGGAATCCTGCGTTGGCACCACCAGCGGCAAATTGATGTAGCCGATGTTAAGCGGCTGGCCGTCCAGATACTCCGCGCTCTGATTCGCGAAGGATCCGCCGACCTGATAATTTCCCAGATCAAAGGGGTTCTTGCCCACGATGTTGCCGCTCGAGCTCCCCTGCGGAACCACAGAAGGGGACAGCATGGCCAGGTTGAAAACATTTCGGCCATTGAGCGGCAGTTCGTTCGCCTCGCGCTGGTCAACCACCTGGCCGAGGGAAGAAGTTTCCGGCTGCAGCAGCGGCGTCTCGCCCGTGACTTCCACCGTTTGCGTGACTTGGCCCAGTGGTAAGGTCAGGTCGATGCGGGAGGTCTGTTGCACTTCGACGACCACGTCTGGATGCGAAGTGTGCTTAAAGCCGGCCTTCTCGGCGTCTACCCGGTAACGGCCTGCAAACAGGTTCACGAACTGATACAGACCATCCGGTCCGGTGGTCTGCGTTCGTTTTTCACCCGTGCCTTGGTTGGTCAGAGTGACTTGCACGTCGGCGATGGCGCCCCCACTGGGATCGGTCACCGTTCCAGAGATGGTTCCATACGTTGACTGTGCATAGGTCGGACTACTGAACACTCCCATGAAAAGAAGGGAGAGAGCTAACCCCAACAAAAAGATAAAACTAGAACGCAAGTTTCTCATTCTTACACGCTCCTAGAGCTTCCATGATTTGCTGAGTACTGATACTGACTTGGAGAGACAACCTACCCCTGATGAGTTCCAGGAGGAACTCTTTCTTTCTACACCTTTCCCTCGACAGTTTCCCCTGCCTAGTAATACGAAAGCACTATGCAATCTGTACCAATCACCGTTCCAGGTGACAAAAAAGAGCAAGAGCGTGCACGCATGCACACACTAACGCAGGCTAGGGTGGCCACCGCTCTAAGGTATGGAAAATTGTATCCCGCAGAATCTACGGATGATTCGCTTCGTTCCGAAGCAGTGCGTACAGGAACGGCTTGCTTGTCGGTTTGTGGCTGCCGCCGCGCGGCTCGACCGTCACAAACACGGCATCGATCTCGGCCAACTGCTTGGGGTCGTCAAACCGCATCACCCACCGGCGATTCGACTCGTTGTCCATGTAGAGTATGCCCAGATTCTTGGGTGAGGCCTGCTCTCCCTGTGGAGTATCCCGTTGCCCCCACACCTGGAAGGTGCTGGCATTGACCACCCCCGGCTCGCGATCAAGATCGAAGGCGTAAAAGATAAGAGACTTCCCCTGCGTGTAGAAAACCCGGCCGAAGGGTTTCTGCGTGCGGCTGTTCCCGTCGACATCAAACACGTCCGTGATATAGAGCTTTCTGGCCCCCATTAATTCGCGGATATCGCGGTCGTAACTGAGGAACTGCCCGGTGTCCTCAAGGCGGCGCTGTTGATCCCGATTTCTGGCGGTGAGTTCGTCAATCTTGGCTTCCAGCGACGACGTTTGCAGCACGGCGGTGTCGCGCTCCGTGCGCAGGCTCGCCAGTTCGGCCTGGTCGTTCGCGTAGGCCTGGCTCAGAGCCTGAAGCTGAGCGTTTAAAGAATCCCCCTGCTGTGAGAGCGCTCGCAGTTGCGCCTCGGACTGGCCGCCGGCGGCTGTGAGTTCGCTGGCATGTTCCTCGAGCGCGCGTAATGCCGAGCGGAGTTGCGCTAGCTCTTGCCCTTTTGCCGAGCTCTCCAACTGCAGTTGAGCCAGCCTCTTTGCCTGGCTGGCTGACAGCGCATCCGTCGCTTTCTTTTCGTCTGAAAGCTTTTGCAGCTCATTTTGATCAGCCAAAGGAGTCAAGCTGGCGCCGGTCCGCGTCTGTGTTCGCACACCCAGGTGGTAGCCTCCGTAGGCCACGGTGAAGAGGAGGCACGCCGCAAGGGCCATCTTTGCAAAGGAATTCACGGTTGATCGGCGCAAAACCTCAGGCGGGATCCAAGCTGGCGCTTGACTCTCCCGTTCCCGGGCGGTTTGCTGATCATCCCGGACGCGCGCCAACAGTCGCTCGCACGCGAGCGCACCGTCCCAGCCTACCTGCGCCTGTCTTTCCATGTACGCACTGTACGCGCCCGCAAGGATGGTGATTCCTTGCGTGGCCAGTATTTTGTATTGCCGAAAGACCTCGCGGCATTTTTCACAATGCTTCAAATGAGCTTGCAATTCGGGCAACTCGAAAGGCTCAAGGCTGCCTGCAGCCGCCAATGCGCAAAGCTCTTTGAATTCGTCATGCTCGTCGCAACCGCCCTGTATTTTTAGCATCGTTTGGTTATCCGAAGCTTCTGCACAAATGCACTCTTACGCAGTCGTTCCAGACCACGGTAGAAATGGTGCCTCGTATTTCCCAATGGCTGGTTGAACTTTTCGCTGATCTCCCGTAAGCCCAGCCCCTCAAAGTAAAACAACTCAAGGGTCACGCGCTCGACGTCCGGCAGCTCCGCGAATGCCTTCTCAAGAAATGCCCGGTCCAGCTTCGCGCCCACTTCACGGTCCAGATCCGTCTCTCCCAACAATGTATCGTCGAGCGAGCGTATATCTGTACCAAGGTAAAAACCTCTGCGGGCCAGGTGCGCCTTCCTATCGAGCGCGCGATGAAGGGCGACCTGTAGGATCCAGTTCTTTACCGTGCCCTTGGCCCCGTCAAAGAGCATGGGTTTCTTATACAAGTAAAAAAACGCTTCCTGCACAACATCCTCGGCCTCGCCATGATCGCGGACCACGCCGTGCGCAACCCGGAACACCAGGCGGGCGTAACGCTCGAAGAGAATCTCCAAGGCGCCTGCGTCGTGTGACTGCAGGCGAGCCATTACTTCTTTATCGCTGGGAATGCGCCGTTCGGGAACATCCGGCAGAGTAACCGGTCGCTCCTGGCTTCTGCTTAAGGCAATGGGTATTGCAAACGGGCGTCGTTGCGGAACAGAACTCATGCGTTGGTCCCCACTGAGCGTTGGACGCCATATTGCCGATATCATCAGCAACGCACCCTTGGCATCGACGAACTCCCCCGTCGAAACTTCTAATCGTGTCTAAGACCATACACCAGATGCATACAACTGAGAAGTTTTTTCTATACGCACGAGCGGTTTCGCTCCCGGGTGACAGCCTGGTACCTTGGTACAGAATCACTGGCAAATGCGTATTGCATTAAAATAAGGGCGCTGGTATCCCCCTCTTCACCTAGAATAAAAACTTCAGTGCAAACTGCACCAACCGCGGGTTTGTCCCCGGGGCCGTTGCCGTGATGACCCCGAAATTCTGATTGTTGGCTGTGCAGCAAACCGTGTTGGGCGGAGCGAATTGCGTTCTGTTGAAGATGTTTAAGAACTCTGTTCGGAACTCCAGGCCCAGCCTCTCGTCGCTCCCGAATCTTGTCCTCTTGAATATCGCCACGTCAAAATTTGCAATTCCGTCGGAACGCAGCCGGGGATCCACGCGCGCCTCGTCGCCGAACTTGAAATCAGCAGGCGCTGCAAAACACGCCGTGTCAAACCATCCCCCCAGCCGGGACGTAGCACTCCCGGACAGCATGGCATCGCAGCCGGGCACGACGTTCGGGCGAGACCCGCCGCCAAATAGCGTTGTTCCGTTAACTTGCCCGTTCGTAAATACCAGCGGAAAACCTCGCTGGAAGATGGTTACGCCGTCAACTCCCCATCCCCCCACGATTTTGTCCAGCGTTCCCCCGACGCCCGCGAGATACCTTTTGCCCTTTCCGAAAGGAATATCGAGAACGTAGCTAATGACCAGGCGCTGCGGAACGTCTTGCGAAGATAAAGAACGCTCCCCGCGCAAATTGTTATTGTCCTGAATCCCTCCCACGCCCGGCTCCAGCCAAGCCGTCAGCGTGTCCGTGTCGCTGATGAGCTTCGCATTGGTGTAAGCGACCAACAACGAACCAGCGTCCGCGAAGCGCCTCTGCACCGTGAGCTGGAACGAGTGATAAATGCTGTCGTACGACCCCTGGCCGGCAAGCTGCAAGCTCGTATACTGCGGGTACGGTCGAAGAAGCTGCCCGATGGTCGTCGTGGGCCCCGTGAGCGCCAATGCCTGGCCATCCACAAAAAACGGATTCGGCGTCGGCTGCACTAAAGTCACATTCTCCCTCGGATTAGGAAGTGCGGGGTTGACTTGCGCGGCCGCCTGCGCAAGTAAAGTGTCGGAAATCTGATTGATCTGCTGGGAATACTGCGGCAGGTGAGTTCCCCGGGAACCTACATACGCGGCCGACACGAAGAAGCCCGCCGGCAGCTCCCGCTGCACGTCCAGGTTCCATTGCTGGACGTAGCCTTCGGGGTGGTCGCTGGGATTCGCTTCCGTGATGGACTGCACGACCTGGGTCAGGTATTGCTGTGTCCCCGTGGTACCCAAGCTCCGCCCTGGCGGCGCCACAATTCCCGCGGGGAACGGCAGCGCGATGGTGTTCACCGGATGGGTCCCGTCCACGGTTCCGGTATACGTCGTCGTTCCGGCGTTGACCATATCGTTCAGCGGGTTCAGGGCGAACGACACGTAGTTCGGAATCCAAAAGATCCCGTAGCCGCTCCGGACTACCATTTTCGACTCAATGCTGTACGCCAAGCCAACCCGGGGAGAGAAATCAATCTTTTCGAGCGGGATGTTGTTGCGGTCGCCGGGGCTTACCAGAAAGACGTCCCCTTTTACCGGAGGCGAGCCCGCTGGAAGAAATTGCGTCAAGTAATTCGTCGCCGCCGGGTCGAAGTAGGATAGCCGGTTGAATCGTTCAGACCACGGCCCTTGCAGGTCGTAACGCAGCCCCAGGTTCAGAGTGAGCCCGTTCGTGGCGTGCCACGAATCGTCAAAATACAAAGCCCGGTAAATCTGCTGGCCCGCCGTGAAGTCCGGCACGACAGCTTGGGCAAAAAAATGGTTTTCAAGGTTGTTGAAATTGTCAGCATAGCCGAGCAGGAAATCGGCAAAAGAAAAACCCGTCCCGGAGACCCCGGGCAAGGAGGTGAAACACGCCTGGCCGGAAACGCAAAAGTCAAAAGACCCGCTCGCGATGTTGGACTGAGCGTAGTTGTCCCGTCCGACCTCGAACTGGAATCCCCAATGATATTGATGCCGCCCGCGCATCATGGACATGGACGGCGACAAGTAGAATTGCGTGTTGCGGTCCTGAATGAAGCTTTGACCCTGGGTGCACATAATGTTGTCCGCGAAGTTCGCGACGCAAGGCGTCGGTGGCGTGCGCATCTCGGCGGGAACGACGCTGTTATAGCTCGCCGGCCAACCGATCGTAGTTAGGTCAAAACCGGAATTCTCCGGACTGCGGTTATACCTGAACCGGCTGACGTTTGCATTGAATCCAAACACGGATGTCGGATTAACGCTGTACGTGTACCCGGCCGCGAGGGCCTCGCTGTGATAGCCCTCGGCACAGCGGTCCGCGCACAGGCCATTTCCCAACGGATCAATGGGCAAGTCCAGAACGTGCCAGTAATTGAAACGCAAAAACAGTCTCTGTTTATTCGTGAAGTTATGGTCGAGACGCCCGACAACCTGGTTGTGGTCACCACCGGTTGCGGCGGCAGTGGTGAAGTTGTTAGTCATCATGCTCGGGTGGTTGGGGGCGGGCCAGAGGTCCAACAGTTTCGCAGAAGTGCCATTGATCCGCTCCGCCGGAATGACGTTGTTCAGGAATGGCGTGGGAGTGGCAGTGCTCCCTGGGCATGCTCCTTGTGCGTTTACGCTCCCTCCACAAGGGTCATAAATCTGGTCAATCACAACCGGCTTGCCGCTTGCATTCACGCCTCGGTCGTTGCAAATACCCGCCGTGAAACCCGACTTGCATATTTCTGAAAAAATGCCCGCTCTCTCCTGCGCATCGGGGACCGTGGCCGTGAAGGGCTCGCTCGTCCGCAGCCGGAAGCCTTCCGCGCTGAGAAACCAGAACGTTTTGTTTCGCCCACCAAGTTGCGGAATGTTCAGGGGCCCGCCGGCATTGGCTCCGAATTGGTTCTGCACCCAAGGGGGTCTCGCCTTCTGGTCGGCATTCAGAAAGAAATCGTTGGCATTGAAGATCTTGTTGCGCAGGTATTCATACGCTTCGCCGTGAATGGAGCTCGTGCCTGACTTTGTGCTGAGATTGGTTACCCCACCGGAAAACTTGCCCCACTCCGGCCCTAGATTGCTGGTTTGCACCTTGAATTCCTGAATGGCGTCCTGCGTCGGAATCAAAATGGACAGGTTAATGTAACCGATGTTCAGCGGCTGGCCGTCCAGGTACTCGGCGCTCTCGTTCCCAAAAGACCCGCTGACCTGATAATTGCCCCATCCAAACGGATTCACTCCCACGGGCGTACCCGTGGAACTCCCCTGCGGAACCACGGAGGCCGCCAATTCGATCAGGTTAAACACGTTGCGGCCGTTCAACGGCAGTTCATTCACCTTGCGCCGTTCCACCACCGTGCCTACCGTCGAAGATTCGGTATCCAACAACGGCGCTCCGCCCCGCACCGTGACGCTCTCCGACGCGGAACCCAGCGCCATTTCAAAATTGATTTCCAAAGCGTCCTGCACGTGGAGAACCAGATCCGACTTGATGACCACCTTGAATCCCAGCTTCTCCACTTCGATGCGATACGTCCCGGGAGGTAGGTTCGTCACGTAGTAACTGCCCGTTTGGTTGGTGATGGTTTCGTAATGGATGCGCGTGCCCGAATTGATGACGGTCACTTTCGTCGCCGGGATGACGGCCTTGCTCGAGTCGGTAACGCGCCCCGTCAGCGATGCGCTTGTCGATTGCGCCTCAACGCGGGCAAAGCCCGAAAGCAGAATTACGCTGAAGATGACCAGGGCCTGCAAAACCGCTAGGCGGCGCGGCGTGCGGAAGCGAACGAATCCGGCGGTGGCTGTTTCACAAAACTTCATGATGACCAGGGAAATTTCAACGCAACAGCCTGCCTGCCCGTCTAGCTGCGGAAGCGTTCCGCGAATGGCTTCTCTTGCATCCATAATTTCGTGATCTCTTCCAGCGACCGGCCCTTGGTTTCGGGAACCAGCCAGCCCACCAGAATGACCGTCAACAATGCGCCCGCGCTGAAAAACCAAAAGGTACCATCCGATCCCAAATGCTTCTGCATGATGGGAAACAGTTGGTTCCCCAGGTACCCCACCAACCAGAGCGCGGTCGTAGCGATGGACATGCCGCGCCCGCGAACCTTTGTAGGATAAATCTCCGAGATGATAACCCAGCAGGCCACGCCATTGCCAAACGCGTGCCCCGCGACGAAGCTCATCACAAATATCAAGACGGCCAACCCGCTGCCGTGGACGTGATAAAACCAGCCCACCAACGCAAAAGAGATGAATTGCAGTCCCGTCCCGGCCAGGATCAGCGTCTTGCGCCCGGCGCGGTCCACCAGCCAGAGGGCGAAGAAGGTAAAAATCAGATTGATGAGACTGACCAGCACGGACTGGAAAAACGCGTCGCTGGTCGCGGTTCCGGCAGCGCGAAAAATTTCCGGCAAAAAGGAAAAGAGCGGCGTGATGCCGCTGATTTGTTGCAGCGCCGCCAGCATGATTCCCAGCAGCAGCGGGCGCCGGAACGTGGTGAAAAGTTCCGAGATGTGTCCCTCTTCACTCGCCAGCGCACTCTCGATCTCAACAGCTTGCAGCCGGGCAGCTTCAGCGCCGCTAATCTTCGCCAGTACGCCAATGGCCTGATCCCGCCGGCCCATTTTCATCAGCCAGCGCGGACTTTCGACCGCGGGCAGAATCATGATCGCGAACAGAATCGCGGGTACTGCGCCGGCCAGAAACATCCAGCGCCAGCCCGTGGAAATGTTCCAGGCTTGGTCGCCCATGCGCTGGATCAGCATGTTGACAAGAACGGCGGCGAGAATTCCCACCACAATCCCCAACTGATACAGAGTCACACAACGGCCGCGAACCCGCGTCGGAGCAATCTCCGCAATGTAGTTTGGAGAAAGCACGGAAGCCGCCCCGATACCCACACCGCCTATCAATCGCCAAAGAACAAATTGCTGGAGATTCGCGGCAAAAAGTATCCCAACCGAAGAAAGCACGAAACACAGGGCGCAAAGCGCCAGACCCTTCTTCTTCCCCAAGAAATCGGCGACGCTTCCTGCCGCTGCGCAGCCGGCAATGCATCCCAGCAACGCGCACCCCGCGGCCCAGCCCACGCCCGCAGCGTCCAGGTGAAACCGTTGGCTTAAGAAACCAATCGCCCCGCTGATTACGATGTTGTCGTACCCAAAGAGCAAGCCCCCAAGAGTGGAGACAGTGGCCGCGGTAATGAGGGGCACACTAGAATGTGCCTGGACAGCTTCGGCGTTCAGGCTATTTATCGCCACGTGTGGTGGGCTCCAGATTCGCACTGCGTCGCTGAGGAGATTCGATGACCGCCCTTGCGGCCAGCATAAAACCAAGCGCATGCGCCATTCCCGCATGCCAGGGCGCCGCACAGGTCATTTGCGGCGCGTGATCGGGAATGATCACGCCGTTGAAGTGGTTGCGGTGAAGAATCGCGAGGATGCGGATCATGTCCACATCGCCTTCGTCGATGAAAGTTTCGCGATAGTGCGGCACTGTCCCCACGACATTGCGCAGGTGAATGTAAGCTATCTTGCCTTGTTTGCTGTATTGATCCACCGCGTCGTAAATGTCGCCTTCCGTCATCTCGGCTAACGTTCCCACACAGAGTTCCAGGGCGTTGCTGCGGCTTGGAACCAGCTCCAGCAACCTTTGATACATGTGTGGCTGGTAGACCAGGCGCGGCTGCTGGCGCATTGTCGGCATGGGAGGGTCGTCAGGATGGGCGGCAAGCTGCACGCCCGACTGCTCGGCCACGGGAATAACTTCTTCCAGAAATCTTTGCAATCGCCCCCAGAGTTCTTCATGGGAAATCGCGGGCAAGTTGCCGGCCGGTGCGTTGCGGTCGTACACCATATTCCAGACCATTCCATTCGGTATCGGCACGTCGTCGGCGGGACCCTCCATCCCCACGGTGACGGCATGACCGCGCCCTAGAGGGACGCTGACACGGCCGCATACCCCCGCCAAACTGAAGTTGTAGCCGAGTACCGGAATGCCGGCTTCCCCAAGCCGGCGAATGATGGTCTTCACTTTCTCGATCTGCTGCGGACGTTGCGGACCATCGAGCAGAATATCGTGCCAGTGCGCCGGATCGATATTCTCGATCGCAGCGAGGACCAGCCCCGCTTCCTCAATCTCCGTGCGCAGGGTCCGGAGTTCCTTGACCGTCCAAAGTTCGTTCGGATTTCCGGCAAATCCCCAAGGTTCGTATTTTGAGCCGGTGGGCTGATTGTTGCGCGGGTTGGCAGGGCCCTGGTTGAAGTAATCGACCAGATGGACGACGACGTGAGTACAGCCTGCCTGTCGCGCGAAATCGTAATAGTCGCGCTTCAGCATGTGACGGTAGAGGCCGAGGCCAATCTTCATAAGCAGTTTCCCGTCCCCGCGCAGTAATCCGGACTGAGGACTCTCCATTTCTTACATGATTCCGTACTTCTCGAACGCTTCGACCGCGCTGCTTCCTTCCTCGATGGCTTTCTTGACCAGTTTTTCGCCGCGCGCCTTTTCCAGCGCCCGCGTGAAAACCTCGGTCGCGGCCTCGGCGGGAACCACCAGGACGCCATCCACGTCGCCGAAAAGAATATCTCCGGGACGCACGCGCACCGCTCCAATCTCAACGGGAATGCGGAAGTCCACTACTTTGTAGCGCGGGGCCGAGTCCTGTCCGTAGGAACCGAAACCGAATGTAGGGAAGTTCATATTTAGAATGGCCTTGGTATCTCTCACGTAGCCATTCAACACCGCGCCCCGGCTGCCGAGTTTCCGGGCTCGTGTGCTCATTAATTCCCCCCACAGCGCGTTTCGGGGCGAGGAGCCCGTATTGACATAGACCTCGTTGTTGCGAAGGTCGTCGAGCGCTTCCAGCATCAGCCCAAACGATTTCTCCATCAACTTATTGGTACTGCCGGAGATTTTTTCGGCGAACACGTCCACCGAGAGAACTGGCATGGCGCGCCCGATCACCACCATATCCCGATGAAGTGGCTGAATCTGCGGCGGCAAGAATTGGTGCTGCAGATCCAACTTGTCCATCACATCGCCCACGACACAAGTGAACAGCTCGCGCTGCGCGATGGCGAAGAGTTCGTCGTCTGAACTCCATAACTTCGCCGCACTCATTGGGCGCGCGCCTCTTTGATTTTTTCCGTGATGGCTCGGGCAAGCTTCGTAATTGACGCGAAATCACCGGTCTTTGCTCCCGCCGTGAGGTTGCCCCCGACCGCAACGGCCACCGCGCCGGCGCGGATCCACTCGGCCACATTTTCCAGGCTCACCCCGCCGGTCGGCATCAACGATGCCTGGGGAAGCGGCGCTCTCACCGCCTTGACGAATGCCGGACCGAGGAGTTCGCCGGGAAACACCTTCACAATGTCCGCGCCGCATTCCATGGCCTCGACCACTTCGCGGACCGTTCCGGCCCCGGGCATGTAAGGTATTTGATAGCGATTGCAGAGACGCGCGCTATCCGGGTTGAGCGAAGGGCTGATCACATATTGCGCTCCCGCGAGAATGGCGATGCGCGCCGTTTCCGGATCGAGCACCGTGCCCGCGCCCACCAAAATCTGGCCTGAGAATTTTTTCGCCAGATGCTCAATCACTCCCGTCGCTCCCGGCACGGTGTAGGTGATTTCCAAGGCCGCCACGCCCCCAAGAGCGCAGGCCTCGGCGATGCGCGCTGCCTGGTCCGGACTGTCTGCCCGGATCACGCAGACCAGACCGGAAGCGACAATTTTCCCCAAAACCTCTAATTTTTTAATCGGCATACAACTCCATACCTCCCCGTGGCCCCGCCGGACTAATGCCTTCGAGGCCTAGTGCCGTTCCAACTTGTTGCAACCGATCCCTTCGAGAATACTCTCTCCGTGTTCGCCTCAGATGTTTGGACCGTCGTTTGGCCCAAATAGTTGGAACGGCATTAGCCTACCGCACCAGCGCCCTGGGATGCACGCTCTCTCCATCAAAAGATGGTTTGCCTGGAGAAAGCCTTCGACATCGCATATTATGACCAGCGTGCAGTTGTGAACCGGCGCGGGCATTCCTAGCCACAACGCGCGTTGCGTGGACCGTAAAAGGAGCTGGCCGCCCGGCGGAAGCGTCCTGAGGAAAAGCATGGAAAAAGTGATGACTACCGTAACCTTTGGCGAGGTGATGCTGCGCCTGACGCCGCCCGGCTTCGAGCGTTTTCTGCAAAGCGCACAGTTTGCGGCAACCTTCGGTGGGGCTGAGGCGAATGTCGCTGTGGCCCTCGCTGGCTGGGGTTTGCCGTCTGCCTTCATCACCGTTCTTCCCGAAAAGAATGTCCTGGCGGATGCCGTGATAGGAGAATTGCGGCGTTTCGGCGTGGATACTTCCAGAATTGTGCGCGGCAAGGGACGCCTGGGGATTTATTTTGTGGAAACGGGCGCAAATCAGCGTCCCTCAAAAGTCATCTATGATCGCGAATTCAGCGCCATCGCCATCGCCAAGCCGGGAGAGCTTCATTGGGAAAACGTATTTCAAGGGGCGGGTTGGTTTCACATCACAGGCATCACACCCGCGATCAGCGAATCGGCGGCGGCCCTGGCGCTTGAGTCAGTGCGGAAGGCGCGGGAGAGCGGGATTACGGTGTCTTGCGACCTTAACTTCCGCAAGAATCTCTGGAAGTGGGGGAAACCCGCCGCAGCGGTGATGCGTGAAATGCTGAAGCATGCGCACATCGCCATAGCCAACGAAGAAGATGTGCAGATGGCTCTCGGCATCAAGGTAGATGTGGACGTCGCGTCAGGCAAACTTGATCAAGCCCAGTACGAGGCGCTGACCGGCAGGGTGCTTTCTGAATTCCCGAATCTCAAGGCCATTGCCGTCACTTTGCGCGAGTCCAAGAGCGCCTCCCACAATGGCTGGTCCGCTTGCATGAATGATCGAGAAAAATTCATGGTCAGCCGCGCGTACGAGATCACTCATATTGTGGACCGTGTTGGCTCGGGAGATAGCTTTGCCGCCGGGCTCATTTACGGCTTGCAAAAGCTGTCCAGCCACCAGGATGCGCTTGAGTTTGCGGTTGCCGCGAGTTGTCTGAAGCATTCCATTACGGGGGACTTTCACCGTTGCAGTGTGGATGAGGTCGAAGCCCTGCTCACAGGCGGGGGATCGGGAAGAGTGCAGCGATAAGTTCGCTCCGGACAGCCAATGAGGCATTTTTCATATTGTTCAGCTACTTGTGTAGGAATCTTCAATCGCCATCGGGGGCAGATTCTACTGCTGCCGTATTTTCCCGTCCGCCGTTAAGCGCGCTAAATAGCGCCGTGCGGTCGCGGCTTCCGGGCCATCGCTGTGGTTCTTCAGCAGCTCTCGCAATACCGCCGCGGAGTCCTCGTACCGCCCCACGGCCGTGAGCGCTTGTGCCACCAGCAAAGCAACGTGCGGCACCTGCCCATTGGACTCCGCCTGCGCTTGCTGTGAGGCCTTCAGGGCCTCTTCATACCGGGCGCTGCGGTAATACGACTGCGCCAGTGACCAATGCGTCTCCCAGCCGCTGGCCGCGTCCAGTTGCACGGCCTTCTCGAGTGGGGGAATAGCCTCCGCGTATTTCTGCTGGTTGCACAGCGCCATTCCCAACGCCGCCAAGGCGCGCGCGCTGTTTGGATCAATCTGCGTGGCTTTTTCCAGAATGCTTTGCGCCGTTGCCCACTCGTGTTTTTTCAGATGCAACAGACCCTGCATATAAAGCACGTTCGGATTATTGGGAGCGAGTTGCATGGCCCGGTCCAGGGCTTTCTCCGCCTCGTCCAGCTTGTCGTCTCGCAGCGCCTGCATGCCCTTGTCCAGGGCTTCTTTCGCCTTAGGAGCGAGTACCGGATTTCCTGCTGCACCTCGCGCGATACTCGAAGATGTGTCCCGCTCCAGGTTTACCTCCACCTGGACCTTGTCCGGCTCGGGCACCTTCGCCTCTTTTTGTCCCGGCTTGTATCCAGCCGCTTCCACAATGACGGTAAAGTCGCCGAGATCGCTAATGATGAAGGAGATCCGCCCGTTTGATGTCGTTCCCTCGTCGCACGGGGTTCCGTTCAAATAAAGTTTCACGTCCGCGGGCACGGAGAGGATCTCTCTAGAACTATCGCGTATGGTCACTTCGATTTCCACGTGCATGCCGCGATGCCCACCCACGCCACCTGGATTGGTCTGGCACCGAGCCGCAAGTGGGCTGAAAAAATCACCAAGCAGGATCGGCAATAGGAATGCCCCAATTCGCAGCAGCACGCGTTGGTTTGGCTGGTGCATACGTGCCATGAAAAACTGCCCGAAGCCTGACCCTCCGAATCTGGGGGCCAAACTGTTTTCTCGCTTTGCGACCAGGCTATGGGACCTGCTTTGATACTACTGCTTCCAGGCTGGGCTGGCCGGGGAATTATTCTCTAGACGCGGAACCCGCACAGGGACGCCCGAAACCCTGGGCATTTGAAGAGGAGTTCTGAAGCGTCTGACGTAGCTGAGGCCGTGCGCCGCACTCACGGGTGTACTCTAAAGGTTGCCAGGCGAACTGAGTTTCTGCGCCGGAGGAGCAATCTCCAATGAAGAAATATTTCCTTCTTGCCTATGTGCTATTGGCTCTGGGAGTGGGCCGTGTGGCTGCCCAAAGCCCAAGCTACAGTTTTGACAGGAATGCGGATTTCTCTAAATACAAAACGTATAAGTGGGTGAGCATCGAGAGCGCGCAATACTTGGATGAGCTGACCGCGGACCAGCTCATCGGCACGCTGGACGTGGAACTTGCCAAAAAGGGCCTGAGAAAGTCGCCATCGGACAACGCGGATCTCTATATTGGTTATCAGATCGCTCGCGGCAGCGCCAAGCAGTTGGACCACTACAACATTGGTGCCGCGTACGAGCCGGCAGCGCAAGCAACTACGGGAAGGCCCGGGGAGACGCCATCCACCGTTCATTCCGGGCCGTTGGTTCTGTACCTATATGATGCGGCAAGAAACCAGTTGGTATGGTGGGGCATGTTGTCCAATGCCATCGCCGCAGACGCCACTCCAGATAAGAAACAGAAGCAGATGGACAGGGCCATTGCGAAATTATTAAAAGACTACCCCCCAAAGAAGAAGTCGTAGCGCATGGCGCCCAGAATTGTCCCGGCGTTTCATGCCCGGGCCACGCGCCGGAATTTCCACAAGAGAAGAAGAACGGCAGAGCCAGCGATCAACATCACGAAAGTGGCTGGCTCGGGCGTGGCTACCACTGGCGGAGGATAAGGTTGTGGTAAAGGTCCGGGGGATGGCGAAGGAGACCGTCCTGGCGAAGAACCGCAGCAAAGAAAAGGAATAAATGGCAGCAGGCCGGGGTCTGTCCCACCGGGAGCGCCGGGCCCAGGTAGCGAAGGCGTGGAACGTTCAGACCAGATCGGGTCCGGCAGGGGAGAATCGGCTGTATCCGGGAAGAATGGCGCCACCGGATGGTCCAAAACTTCTTTCCCCGGCTCGGAAGGCGAAGTGGGTACGGCGGGAGTTTCGGAGATGCGATTCCCGCAACGCGCGCGCACGAGATGCTTGCCATCGCTGAAAAGCGTTTCGCCGGCGTAAAGGGTCACTCTCTTGCCTGTCCAGTAGATGCGATTGGCCAGGCGATAGGAAACATAAACGTGCCGCGTGCGTGCCAGGCGAATGATGCGGGCGGACTTTGTCTGGAAGTCCGAGTAATGCTTAGCGACGACGGGGTCCTGATGCAAAGCGGCTTGGAGTTCTCTCGCGCTAGCGACGCCGCCGGGAATAACCGAGTAGGGATAAACGGGACGCTCCGCGGAAGGTGCTACAGGTGGAGAAAAGCCGGCATCGTTCCAATTCCAGTACAAAGGCATAGACGAGGAATCAGCTGCAACATTGGACTTGGAATCATCCGAAGACGCGGAGTGGGAGTGGGTCCAGAACAAAAGAATAAGGACGCTCAGTAGTCCTAATACTAGAACCGCGGCTGCTGTTCGTTTTTTCTGGATTTTGTTTGGTTTCGCAGTGCGAATGGGGCCCGCGGCCATCCCGAAAAGGGTGAACAATGCTCACCCTGAAACCCCTCTCCGGTACTTAGGAAGCAAATGCCATGCCAAACGCGGGAATCGGCGAATTCGTGGCCTATCAGGGACATGTGGTTAACGGCAGGTGAAACACGCGGCATGTCTAAGCCCAACAAATGGAATGAGTTTTCAGATATAAGGAAAATCCACAGGACCTGCAGGACTAACGGGTTTTTAACGAAGTTCATTTTGAGACCGACACCCCTCTTGGCGGCGCCAAGCCACAAGACTCTAAATCTGCCCTCCAGAAACCGGCGAGCGGCTGGCATATTCGTTGTGTCGAGGGCAGGAGAAGAGTAGGATGTGTCCAAATCGGAGATTCTGGTTGGCTTTGCGACAACCGTGAGAGACGCGAGGAAGGCCAGTGGGGCGCTCGTGGCCTTCGAGCTAGAAAAGGCCGTCCGCGTTTGCTAGGCGGTGTGTCTTATCCCCGAGTTTCCAGGAGTTGGCGCTAGACCAGCCGGAGAGAAAGGGTCGAGGTCATGCATTATCTGATCTTGGTTCTCATTATCCTGGCAGCAGTGCTTTTTGTGATCGCTGTCCTTAGCCGGTTCCTCAAGTTTCAGATCGCGGGCCATGAGCCGACGGTTTGGTGGCGCGGCTCAATGGGATTGCTGGGCTTCAGCATCGCGT
>Ga0187782_10000523_pt1 | contig 26138 bp, 25 predicted proteins | sample 0715_SJ02_MP15_2_FD_132454 | JGI IMG/M metagenome (GOLD analysis project Ga0187782, IMG submission 132454) | Tropical peat soil microbial communities from peatlands in Department of Meta, Colombia - 0715_SJ02_MP15_20_MG | ecosystem: Environmental > Terrestrial > Soil > Wetlands > Peat | place... | reverse complement strand
CGGATTGCCCGGCGACATAGGCGACGATGTCGCCGCCCTGCTTCAGGAGCGCCTCGCGCTTGTCCCGCCAGGCGCCGGCGACGGCCTCGAGCACTTGCTTGAAACCGGGGCGCCCCCAGCGCGGCGCCGGCGGCCAATAGGTGCCGCCGTAAAAGGGCGCGCCGTCGGGGGTTAGGAACATCGTCAACGGCCAGCCGCCCTGTTCGCCGAAAGCGTGCAGCGCCGCCATGTAGACATGATCGACGTCGGGCCGCTCCTCGCGATCGACCTTCACGTTGACGAACAGCGCGTTCATCAGCCGCGCGGTCTCTTCGTCCTCGAACGACTCGTGCGCCATCACGTGGCACCAGTGGCAGGCGGCGTAGCCGATCGACAGCAGCACCGGACAATCGCGCCGCTTGGCCTCGGCGAACGCCGCGTCGCCCCACGGGCGCCAGGCGACGGGGTTATGGGCATGCTGCAGGAGATAGGGGGACGCCTCGCCCGCGAGGAGATTTTGCGGCTCCGGCATTAAGGCCTCCTTGGCCGCGCTCGCGCGCTCCGCGCCTACGAAAGCGACCGCTTCAACATCGCCTTGAAGGCGCCAGAGTCAAAAGTCCAGCAGACGTCGATTTTCGCCCCGCTCCCATGGGCGGCGCGCCAAACGTCGCGATTGTTTGCGTCTTCCGAGACGTTCAGCCGGTCGACGACCGTCATGCCGCGCGTCAGCTCGCTGGCGCATTCGATTTCGACGAAGTGCCGGCTCCAGCTCAGCCCGATGTTGCGGTCGAGCGCGATCGCCATCGCAGTCGGGTCGGCGAGCGACAGGCCGCGCTCTCCCGTTTGGGTGAAATAGGCCTCCCTCGCGCGCGCGTTGCAGCGGATCGCGAAGCGCGCTTTTTCCGCGCCTGTAGCCAGAATCTCGGCGACGTCGGCGTCGTCGAGCACGGAGGCGCCGCGCGAGACGTGCCAGCCGACCATCTCAATCGGCATTCCGGAGCGGAAGGTCATGCGGGCGGCTTCCGGATCGACCCAGATGTTATATTCAGCGGCGGGGGTGACGTTGCCTTCGCAGGCCGGCGCGCCGCCCATGACGACGCAGCGCCCGACGCGCCGCGCAAAGTCGGGATCCTGTGCAAGCGCCAGCGCGACGTTGGTCAGCGGCCCAAGGGTGACGAGCGTCAGGCCCGGCCGCTCGCGGGTTAAGCGCAGAAGCGCGTCGACCGCATGTTCAGGCTCAGGCGCGCGCTTTGGCGCCGGAAAGCGCTGATCGCCCATGCCGTCGAGGCCGTGGAACCAATGCGCGTCCTCGTGCGGGCGCACGAGCGGGCGGCGAGCGCCTTTGAAGACGGGAATGTCGGCGCCGGCGATTTCCGTCGTCAACAGCGCGTTCGCGGTCGCCTGGTCGAGCCCGACATTGCCGGCGACCGTCGTCAGAGCGAGCACCCGCACATCGGGCGCCGCGAGCGCCATGAGGATGGCGACCGCGTCGTCCGAGGCCGTATCGGTGTCGATGAGGAAGTCGCGGACCGCCATCGGCGGCTTAGCGGACGACGGATCAGACTATTTCGTCGCCTGGATGCTGTCGGCGATCGCCTTCAAATCCTTCAGATTGGCCTGCGCCGCGTCGGGCGCGCCCCAATAATAGAGCATGAGGAACTTGTCCGAGGCGTTGGTTCCGACAAGCGTCAGGTCGACCTCGGTCGGCCCGTCCTTGTCCTTTCCGGCCATGTCCATGTCGAAGGCGGGGAGACCGTTGATCTTGCCCTCTTGCGTCTTCAATGAATCGAAATCGATATCGACGCCCTGCTTGGCGAAGAATTTGACGCCTTCCTCGGTCGCGGCTTTCACGTCGTCCGCCTGGACCTGTTCAACCGCGATATAAACTTTGCCGTCGGGCGAAGAGCCCTCGACGCCGCCCTCATAGTCGTGGAGGCTCCACGTGTCCGGAATGCTCACGGTCGCGATCGGGTTCTCGGCGGGGATTGGAAAGGTCTTTGCGTAGGCCGGCGCGGCGACGAGCGCGACCGTCGAGAGAGCGAAAGCGACAGCGTGTTTCATGGCGTGCTCCTTGCCCCGCGGTCGCGACGAAATGTCGGACCAAAAGCGGTCGCCAACATCGCCGAAGGAAGGCGCGAAGTCGAGGGGCCGAACGTCAAGAAGCCTGCGATCGAGCCTGCGAATCCACTGCGTTCAGTCGATCGAAGCCGCGCTCGAGATCGGCCTTCAAATCCTCGACGTCCTCGAGGCCGACCGAGAATCTCAGCGCCGGCCCTTCCGGCGCCCAGCGCGTCGCGGTGCGATATGGGGCGCAGTCGAAGGGGATGACCAGGCTTTCGTAGCCGCCCCATGAATAACCCATGCCAAACAGCTCGAGCCCGTCGAGCAGGGCGGCGACTGCGGAACGCGAAGCGGGCTTAAGGATAACGCTGAAAAGACCTGAGGCGCCGTCGAAATCGCGCTTCCACAACGCGTGGCCGGGATGTTGCGGAAGGGCAGGGTGCAGCACGCGGCTGACCTCTCCCCGCCCTTCAAGCCAACGCGCCAGCGCCAGCGCCTGCCGCTCGGCCTCGCGCAGGCGAAGCTCCATCGTGCGTAAGCCCCGCAGCGCCAAGAACGTGTCCTCGGGCCCAGGCGGGATCCCCATCATGTCGCAGCATCTGTTGAGCCGCGGAAACCACTCCGCCGTCGCCGAGACGAGGCCGAGAAGCAAGTCGGAATGGCCCGATAGGTATTTCGTTCCCGCTTCGATCGCCATGTCGACGCCGTGCGCGTGCGGCTTAAAGTTCAGGGGCGTCGCCCAAGTGTTGTCCATGATCACGCAGACGTTCCGCGCATGCGCGGCTTCGGCGATCGCCGGCACGTCCTGCACCTCAAGCGATTGCGAGCCTGGCGACTCCGTCAAGACGGCTTTCGTATTCGGTCGGATCAGCGAGGCGATGCCTGCGCCGACGGTTGGGTCATAGTAAGTCGTCTCGACGCCGAAGCGCTTGAGCGCATTGTCGGCGTATCTCCGGGCCGGCTGATAGGCGGAGTCGGTCATCAAGAGGTGGTCGCCGGCGTTCAACGCCGCGTGGAGCGCGACGACGATCGCCGCCAGGCCCGAGGGGACGAGCGCCGTCCCCGCCGCGCCGGCGATCTCGGACCAAGCGGCGGCGAGCGCCTCCGTCGTCGGCGTGCCGTGCGTGCCGTAGGTGAACCGCAGGCGGCGGCCCTCGAGCGTCGCCATGTCGGGGAAAAGAACCGTCGAGCCGCGAAAGGGCGGCACGTTGACGAAGTTCTGCGAGAATTGCGCGTCGCGGCCGGAATGAACCAGCCGCGTGCGCGTACGCAGCGAACTGCGCGTGGCGTCCGAAAGTTTCGCCATCGGCTCTTTTTTGTTCGCGCGGCCTACCTCAACGGGATCGGCGTGCCATTGACGACGAGCTTGCTTTCGGAAGCGTCGATGTCCCACACGAGCCGCCCCTCGGCGTCGCTCTTCGCCAGACCCTTCACGTAGGTCATGCCCATGACGATATTGGCGAGATCGGGCTCCTCCTTGCTCGCCTCTTGCAAGAGCGAAACCGTCTTGTCGAGGCTGTCGACGCTGACATGCAGATGGCCGGACGGCTTCGCGTCGATCTTGGCCGAGCCCTCAAGGCGCAGGTCGATGATGGGATTTTTCAGCGACGAAGGCTCTAACGTCAGCGTCGGATGCCCGGTCTTCCAGATCGTCTCGATCCCGGCCTGGCTTTGCGGGCTCAAGTCGCCGTCGCCGAACCTTGGGTCGTCGATCGCGATCGAGGCGATCCTGTCGAGCCCGTCGAAGCCGGCGGAGAGGCCGACGTCGATCGACAAGGGCGAGAGGTCGTTCGCCCAAGCCGGAAGCATGAGCGACTGCGCGGTCACTTCATCGAGCTTGATCGCGAATTCCGCGACGTTTTTCGGCGTGAAGCCGCTCAGCGCCAAATGTTCGCTGGCCGATTTCAACGACGCCTGCGCCAAGGCGAAATCGATCGCAACGTCCTGGACGGCGCCGTCGAGGCGCAAATTCGTCCAGACGGGAAGGGTCGCCTTCACGTGATCGCGCAGCTCCGGCGGCTCCTCGGAGCTGCTGATGTTCGCGACGACGTACCGCCACAGATCGCCGATCGCTCTTCCTTGCAACGAATCGATCTGAAGCGTCGTGGTCACCGGCCCCGTATTGTAGTGGACGTTAATCGGGGCGCCGCTGCCCCCGCCCTGCACCGACATCGTCTGGTTGACGGACTGCATGGAGCGCCCGACCGTGACGTCGACGCCCTGGCCGTCGTCTGAGGCTTTCGCCTCCAGATCGAACTGGCCGCCGTTCTCCTCGAGCCGATAGCCGGTCTGCGCCCCGCCGTTCGGCACGTCCACCGTGAGCTGCAGCTTGTCATAGCTGGCGACGGAGTGGAGGAAGTCAGGCTTCGTGTCGTCGTAATCGGAGACGACCTTGGCGTTGAGGAATTCGAGCGCCACGCCGCCTCTGTCGGGCCCCTGCAGGTCTTTGATCGTGATCCGCGGCAGGCGCTCGGCGTGCAGCGACCAGGCGTGATCGCCCTTGATCGCCACGCGATAGACGAGCGGCTCGATCGAGACGGCGCTCCGTTCGGCGCCGGCCTGTTCGACCGCCTTCTGGAAGTCCCAGGTGACGACATATTCGTCGCCGTCGGGTTTCACGGTAAGAAATCCTCCTTCGACGACCTTCGGCGTGAAATATTGCGAATAAAGATCGAGGATCTTCTTCGCGCCCTCGGGCGTCGCCGGATCGGCGAAGCCGGGGGAGGCCGCAAACACGAGAGCCAGCGGCGAGGCCAGGAGGAGGCGACGGGGCATGGGGGACGATCCGGTGCGGGAAACGGGAGCCAACCCTAGCAAGGTTCCGAGGCGACGCGAAGGGGCGCCGGGCCACGACCTTGGCGCGCGCTCCGCGCCCGATCCGCGACGCGGATCAGGTTGACATCGATAGGCGCCGGCGTGCGAAATACGGGGGGCAGGGCCGCTCCCCGGTCCTCCTTCACCGAAACGGGGGTCGCGATGTCGCGTCGTATCTCAATCATTGCCGGCGCCGTCCTTGCCGCGAGCTTGACGGCGGCGTCAGCCGGAACGCTCGATGCGGTCAAGGCGCGCGGCGAGCTCGTCTGCGGCGCGAATCCGGGCCTCGCCGGCTTCGGGTTGCCCGACGACAAGGGCGTCTATAAGGGCCTCGACGTCGATGAATGCCGCGCGATCGCCGCGGCGATCTTCAACGATCCGACGAAAGTGAAGTTCCTGCCGATCAACGCCAAAGACCGTCCGACGATCCTGGCCTCGGGGGAAATCGACGTGCTGATCCGCAACACGACCTGGACGCTCGGCCGCCAGGAGGGCGGCATGTTCTTCACGGGCGTCAACTATTACGACGGCCAGGGCTTCATGGTGCGCAAGTCGCTCGGGGTCGATTCCGCGCTCAAGCTCGACGGCGCGTCGGTCTGCGTGCAGCAGGGGACGACGACTGAATTGAACCTCGCCGACTATTTCCGCTCCCACAATCTCAAATTCGAGGCGGTCGTCTTCGCCACCGACGAAGAGACGGTGAAAGCCTACGATTCCGGCCGCTGCGACGCCTACACGACCGACGCCTCGGGCCTTTATTCCGAGCGGCTGAAACTCGCCAAGCCCGACGACAACATCGTCCTGCCGGAGATCATTTCGAAGGAGCCGCTCGGGCCGTCGGTGCGCAAGGACGATCTGGCCTGGTTCCAGATCGTGCAATGGACGCACTTCGCGCTGGTGACCGCCGAAGAGCTCGGCGTCACCCAGGCCAACGTCGACGAGATGCTGAAATCGCCGAACCCTGAGATTCGTCGACTGCTTGGCCTCGAAGGCGATTTCGGCCAGCAGCTGGGCCTAACCAACGACTGGGCCTATCGCATGATCAAGGGGGTTGGCAATTACGGCGAGATTTTCGAGCGCAACGTCGGCATGAGTTCGCCGATCAAAATCGCGCGCGGCATCAACGCGCTCTGGAACAAGGGCGGCTTGCAATACGCCCCGCCGATTCGGTGAGGCGGCGAGGCTCAAGGCCTTGCGTGCGGGAGGGCGGCGTACGTGGTAACGGCCTTTACTGTCCCCGCTTCGCCCGCGCCGCGAACCTCACCGCCTCGTCCGCGGCGCGGAACAGCGCTTTGGCCTTGTTGACGCACTCACGGTGCTCGTAGGCGGGATCGGAATCATAGACGATTCCGGCTCCCGCCTGCACGTGCATTTCGCCCCCCTTCACGACCGCGGCGCGCAGCACGATGCAGGTGTCCATGTCGCCGCCGGCGCCGAAATAGCCGATGCAGCCGGCGTAGATGCCGCGCTTATCGACTTCAAGCTCGTCGATGATCTCCATCGCCCGCACTTTCGGCGCGCCCGACACCGTGCCCGCCGGAAAGCCGGCTGAGAGAGCCGCGACCGCGTCGAGATCGTCGCGCAGCCTCCCCTCGACGTTCGAGACGATGTGCATGACGTGGCTGTAGCGCTCGACGAAGAAACTGTCGGTGACCTTGACCGTGCCGATCTTGGCGACGCGCCCGACGTCGTTGCGGCCGAGATCGAGCAGCATCAGATGCTCGGCGCGCTCCTTCGGGTCGGCGAGCAATTCGCGCTCGAGCGCCGCGTCTTCGCTCGGGCTCTTGCCCCGCCAGCGCGTGCCGGCGATCGGCCGGATCGTCACCGTCCCGCCGCGCAGCCTGACCAAAATCTCCGGGCTCGAGACAACGATCTGAAAATCGGCGAAGTCGAGAAAGCAGAGATAGGGCGACGGGTTGACGCGCCTGAGCGCCCGATAGAGCGAGAAGGCCGGCAGATCGAAGCGGCTGACGAAGCGCTGCGAGAGCACGATCTGAAAGGCGTCGCCGGCGGCGATATACTCCTTCGCCCGCGAAACCATGGAAAGGAAATCTTCTTCTTTCGTGTTGGAGACGGCTCCCGCGCCGGCGATTGCCGGGTCGATCGCGGGAGGCGCGTGATCGAGCGGCGCCTCGAGCGCGGCGACGACCGCCTCCAGGCGGTCGACGGCGCTCTCGTAGGCCGCGCGGGCTGAGACGTTCGCGGCCGGGCGCGCCGGCGTGACGATCGACATTTCGTCGCGCACCGCGTCGAAGACGATCATCACCGTCGGGCGGATGAGCAACGCGTCCGGCACGCCGATCGGGTCGGGCTTCGCGGGCGGCAGGCGCTCCATCTGCCGAACCATGTCGTAACCGAGATAGCCGAAGACGCCCGCCGCCATCGGCGGCAGGCCGTCCGGCAAGTCGATCTGCGACTCTTTCAACAGCGCGCGCAACGCCTCGAGCGGTTTGCCAGGCAGTGGCGCGAAGGCGGCGCGATCCTCCAACGGGCGCCGATTGATCTCGGCGACGTCCCCTCGCGCTCGCCAGACGATGTCGGGGTCAAGGCCAATCATCGAGTAGCGGCCGCGCTGCGCGCCGCCCTCAACCGACTCGAGCAGGAACATGTCGCCGGAGCGGCTTTGGGCGAGCTTCAGGTAGGCCGAGACCGGCGTCTCGAGGTCCGCGACGAGGGTGGTCGCCAGCACGCCGGCCCGCCCCTCGTCGTAGCGCCGGGCGAAGGCGTCGAAATCCTTCAGCTCCATGTCGGGGTTAGCCCCCGATCGCGGCGCGCACCAGCGCCTCGTTCACGCTGACGCCGAGCTCGCCTTTGAGCGCGCTCACGAATTGCTGCGCGACATCCTGCGAGAGGCCGCGGCCGGCCGCTTTTTCTCCTTCGGCGGCCGAAGGGTCGGCGGGGCTTGGGGGCGGCGTCTTGTCGTCGACGATCTTGAAGACGAGACGTCCGTCGGGAACGGCCGCGGAGCCGGCGCCGTTCGGCGGCGTCTGGAAGACGTCGGCGACCACGTCTTGAGGCAGCGACGCGCCGCCGCTGCGGCGCAAGTCCGCCGCGCTTTTCTTCTCGAGGCCAAGGTCCTGCGCGATCTTCGAAAGGTCGGCGCCGCCGTCGAGTTGCTTCACAAGGTCGGCGGCCTTGGCCGAGAGCGCCTTGCCGACGGCGTCGGCGTGATAGTCCTCTTCGACCCTGGCCTTGATCTCGTCGAGCGCGCGGTCCCGCGTCGCCTCGACCTTGAGCACCTGGAACCAGACGAAGCCGCGATCCTTCGTTTGAATTGGCGCGTCGTCGACGCCGACGTCGGAAGCAAAAGCGGCCTGAAGCACCTCCGCCTTGTCCGGGATGTCGACCGGCGTGCCGTCCTTGTCGAGGCCCTGCGCGTCGACCGCGGCAATCTCGCTCGCCTCAAGCCCAACCGTCTTCGCCGCCTCCTCGAGCGACTGGCCGGAGGTGCGGGCATCCTCGATCTTGTCGTGGAAGGCGAGCGCGTCTTCGGCCGCATGCTGCTGCGCGATTTCCTTCTTCAAGTCCGCGGCGACGCTCTCGTAGGCGATTGTGGCGCCGGGCGTGATCGACGTCACGGTGAGGATGACCGGCCCAAACGGCCCCTTGACGACCTCGCTCACCCCGCCTGCGGGGAGCGAAAAGGCGGCGTCGGCGACCGTCGGGTCGTACATCGCGCCTTTCGTCATCTCGCCGAGGTCGGTGTCGGTCGCGGAAAGATTGCGCGCCTTGGCGATGTCGTCGAACGTCGCGCCCGCCTTGATCTTGGCTTCGGCGTCCGTCGCCTCGGCGTCGTTGGCGAAGACGATCTGCCTGACGACCCGCTTCTCCGGCGTGAGATAGCGTTGGTCCTTGACCTTGGCGTAGAGCGCCTTGGCGTCTTCGTCTGAGACCTCATTGGGCTTGGCGAGCTTGGCCGCCGTTCCATCGACGACGTTGAGGGCGCGATACTCAGGAGCGCGATAAGCGGCCTTGCGCGCCTCGAAGAAGGCCGACAGCGCCTCGGCGCTCGGCGGCGGCAGATCTCCCGCCGCCGAGCTCGGCAGCACGACATAGTCGATCGCCCGCGTCTGCGCCTCAACGTTCCACAGCGCCTCGACGAGCGCCTTCGGCGCTGAAACGTCGCCTGCGACGGCGTCCTCGATCTGGCGGCGCACATAGGCCCTGCGCTGAGACGCGAAGAAGGTCGCTTCCGTCATCCCCTCTTCGCGCAGGGCCGCGTCAAACCGGTCGGCCGAGAAATGGCCTTGCGCGTCCTGGAAGGCGGGATTGGCGCGCACCGCGTCGACGATCGCGGCTTCGCTCAAAGAAAGGCCGAGGCGGCCGGCCAAGGCGTCGAGCGCGGCGTCGGTCTCGAGCGTCTCGATCACGCCTCTGTCGATGCCGAGCGCCTGGGCCTGCGCGGCGGTGATCGGCGTCTTCAGCATGCGTTGGTACTGGCTGAGCTCCTGCTGATAGGCCGTGCGGATCGCATCGGCCGTGATGACCTCGCCGCCGACGACGATCGCCCTGTTCGAGACCGTCCCGCGGAAAATGTCGCCGATGCCCCAGATCGCGAACGCCACGACGAGAAGGCCGAGCAGCACGGTCATGATCGCGCGTCCGACGCCGCTTTGCGTCGCTTTGCGGATGTTCTCGAGCATGAGCGGCTACGCGATCCTCTAAGTCCTTTCCGTGGGCGCCTATCTAGCGGCCGGGCCGCCCTTTGCATAGGCGCTTGGGCTTTGCTATGCGCCCGGACCTTCCTAAGGCGCGGGACCTTGGAGGCTTGAATAAAGGCATCGGGGAGACCATGACGCCTGGCGTGCGTCCGCTGGTGGCGGGCAACTGGAAGATGAACGGGACACGGGCGTCCCTGAACGAAATCCTGGCGATGAAGGAGGGCGCGGAGGCCGGCGCCGCCGGCTCGGCGGAGCTTGCCGTGTGTCCGCCGGCGACGTTGTTGATTGCGGCGGCCGCGCTTGTCGAGGGGAGCGCATTGGCGCTCGGGGCGCAAAACTGTCACCACGCGCCGAGCGGCGCTTACACGGGCGACATTGCGGCGGCGATGCTCAAGGACGCCGGCGCTGCTTACGTCATTGTCGGCCACTCGGAGCGCCGCGCCGGCCACGGCGAGACCGACGCCATCGTCCGCGCAAAGGCGCAAGCGGCGCGCGAGGCGGGGCTGACGGCGATCGTGTGCGTCGGCGAAACCCGCGCCGAGCGGGAGGCGGGACGCGCGGAGACGGTCGTCATCCGCCAGCTTCACGGCAGCGTGCCCCCTGGCGCCGCCGCCGCGACGCTCGTCATCGCCTATGAGCCGGTCTGGGCGATCGGCACGGGCCTGACGCCAACGGCGGAGGATGTGCAAAGTATGCACGCCGCCGTCCGCGCTTGCTTGAAGGAAATTCTCGGGCACGAGGGCGGCCGCATCCGCGTCCTTTATGGCGGGTCGGTCAAACCTTCGAACGCCAAGGAGCTATTGAGCCTCGACAATGTCGACGGCGCGCTCGTCGGCGGGGCGAGCCTGAAATCCGCCGATTTCCTGGCGATCGCCGCCGCCTACGCCTGAAGACGTCTTCAAGAAAAGGATTTTGACGATGATCTACGAGCTTCGCATCTACCGCTGCGTGCCCGGCCGGCTGCCGGCGCTGCTCAAGCGGTTCGAAACCTACACGCTGCGCATCTGGGAGAAGCACGGCATCCGCCAGGCCGGCTTTTGGACGACTATGATCGGCGAATCCAATCAGGTGCTGACCTATCTCATAGCCTGGGAGTCGCTTGCCGAACGCGAGAAGAAATGGAGCGCGTTCATCGCCGATCCTGAATGGATCGCGGTGCGCGCCGAAACCGAAAAGGACGGCCAGATCGTCTCCACGCTCTCGAACGCGATCCTGCAGCCGACGGCGTTTTCGAGCGTGAAATAGGCGGCCTGCCCCCGCGTCGCGCGAGGCCGCTTAAGAAGAGAAGAAGCCTATCCGGCGAAGCCCCACAGATAGAGCACGCAGGCCGCGGCGCCGATTGCGGTCTGCCCATATTCGAGCAGGCCCCAATTGCGGATGAGTTCGCGGGCGGCGGCCGCGTCGTCGTTCGAGAGCGCGAGAATGCGGTTGTTCATCGGCACAATCGTGAAGAAGGAATAGGGCCAGCTCAACAGGCTCGCGAGCGCGCCGAGCGCCCAGGGCACGTCGTGGGTCTGAGCGAATTCGGTCAGGCCCAAGGCGCCCGAGACGAGCGACAAGGCCGCAAGCAGCGTGAAGCCGCGATGGTCGCTCGGGCGCCACTCTTTGAGCATCGCGAGATCGTCGAGCGCGAGACGCGCCGGCTGCTCGACAAGGTTGACGTAGAGCGCCGCGCCGGTAAAGGCGCCGGCGAAGGCGAGGGCGAAGGGGCCGGGCGACATAAACGTTCCTCTTAAGCGCCGCGCGTTTCAGAGTGCGGCCGCGCGAAGCCTCACTATAGCCGTTGACCCGCGCGAGGCGAGGCCGCCGTCGGTCGGTCTCATGTCTTCGCCCTCGCCCGCCGCGGTTTCGCCGGCGCCGTCAGATACTTCGTCGCCTCGCGGCGAGCGACGCCCCTCACGGCCTCGCCATGCGCGTCTAAAAATCGCCGTACGCGATCGGGCGCCCGCTTCGAAAGCTCGCGCAGCCACCAGCCGATCGCCTTTTGGATGAACCATTCCTTGTCGCCGAGGAGGCGCGAAACCCAGCCAAGCATGCGCTCGGGGTTGCGGTTGCCGCGCGCCCAGGGCAGCGTGAAGACGAGGGCGGCGCGGCGCGTCCAGAGATGCGGGCTCTCAACCCAGGTCTCGACCTCGTCGAGGCGCTTAGGATCGGCGACGAGACAGCGGGAGGCGGCCGGCGCAAGATTGTCGGCGACAGCCCACCCGTCCAAATCTCCCAGCCGGGCGCGGACGAACGCCCAGAGCCGCTCGCTGGGCGAAACGGCGCTGAGCGCGATGATGCGGCCGGCGACGATCTTCAGATCCCAAACCGGCTGACGCCAAAGCCGCTCGGCGAGCTTAATGAGCGCCGTCTCGTCCGCGCCGCCAAGGGTCTCGCGGATCGCCGCATCCATCTCAGGCAGCGCGACGCCCCAATGCTCCCAGTTCGATTTCTGATAGCCCTTTTCATGCGCGGCGCGATCGGCGTCGGCCTTGGCCTTGAGCGAAGCAAGGAGGGCCTCGTACAGGTCGGCGGGTTTTTGCGTCGGCATGGCAGTCAAGCTTTAGGCCACGATCCCTTAGCATTTTGGCGACGCCTGAAACCTCTCAATCAGCCTGGCGCGCCGTTGCGATAAGGCCGCGGCCCTTGAGAACGCGCGGCCTCCCGCCTATCTGCCGACGGGCTTTCGCGCGTGGACGGGCTTTGGTCCCCGTGCTAGAGCGCCGCGCCCGTTTTGACCGCGGGAGCTTCTTCTAAAGGCGCGCCGCGAAGGATTTGGCATGCAAGCGGTTCTCCTCGTCATCCACCTCATCGTCGTCGTCGCGCTCATCGGCACGGTTTTGCTGCAGCGTTCCGAGGGTGGCGTGCTCGGCTCCGGCGGCGGCGGGGGCTTCATGACGGGCCGCGGCCAGGCGAACGCCTTGTCGCGCGCGACCGCCATCCTCGCGACCATCTACTTCGTGACGGCGCTCGCCATGTCGATGCTGGCTGGATGGAGCCGCGCCTCGCGGTCGATCCTGGAATCGACGCCCGCCGCCACGTCGACGCCAACGCCGACGCCGGCGAGCAGCCCAAGCCCCGGAAGCCTGCTTGACCAGCTGAACAAGCCGGAGACGGGGACCGCCACGCCGGGCTCGCCGACGCCCGCGGCGCCCGACACGGCCTCGCCCTCGCCGGCTCCCGCGCCCTCAGAGACGCCCAAGTAGCGACGTGACGCGGGCAGGCCGTCGCGCGACATGAGTCTGCCGCTGTCGCTCGCCGTCTTTTTCACGACTTGGTGGGTCGTTCTCTTTGCCGTCCTCCCCTGGGGCGTGCGCTCGCAAGCCGAGGCGCCTGACGTCAAGATCGCGGCGGGCAGCGACAAGGGCGCGCCGGTCGCGCCGCATCTTGGCTTGAAACTGCTGATCACGACCCTCGTCGCCGCCGTCGTCTTCGCCGCCATCGACGCTTACGTGATCTTGGAAGGCTAGCGAAGCGTGCCGAGCTTTCGCACCTCGCGCCGCGTGAAGCATCCGGCCAAAGAGATGTTCGCGCTGGTCGCCGACGTTGAGGCCTATCCCGAATTTGTGCCCATGTGCCAGCGCCTGACGTTGCGCAAGCGCGATACGGACGAAAATGGCCGCGAGCGGCTCGTCGCCGAGATGGAGGTCGGCTACAAGGCGATCCGCGAGCGCTTCACGAGCCGCGTGACGCTTGAGCCGGAAGCGATGCGCATCGAGGTTGAATATCTCGACGGGCCGTTTCGGCGCCTGCATAACACTTGGGGTTTTGTCGACGAGGCCGAGCCCGGCTGCTCGCGCGTGGAGTTTTCAATCGATTACGAATTCAAGAGCCGCACGCTCGGCCTCCTGATGGGCGCCATGTTCGACCAGGCCTTTCGCCGTTTCGCACACGCGTTCGAGGAGCGGGCGGATAAGGTTTATGGGCGGAGGGCGTGACGGCAAGCCACGGCGGTCTGCGCCCGTTTGCCGGAATTGGAGCCGCCGGTCTCCCGGCGGCCCCTTTTCTCACGCCCGCTCGGGCGCCTTGAGGCGCACGAGGCGGTTGAGCAGGGCGTCGAAACCCTGCCCCTCGCCCGCGAAGAGGTCGATCTTTCCGACCTTCTCGACCAGCCGCTCGAGCGACTCGAGCTCCTTCAAGCGCAGGAGGAGAGGGTTCTCCTCCATCAGCTTGGCGGTGTTGAGGAGCGATCGCGTCGCCGCGGTCTCCTCCTGGCGGCGGATGAGGTTGGCCTTCGCCGTCCGCTCCGCCTCCACCACCTTGTTGACGAGCTCGCGGATCTCGCCGGGCAGGATGACGTCCTTCACGCCGAGCTCCGTCACCTCAAGGCCGGAGCCTGCGATGCGCTCGCCGACATAGGCGCGAAGCTCGGCGTCGAGCGCCGCGCGCGCGGCGAGCGTCTCGTCGAGCGTGCGCCCGCCAACCGCCTCGCGGATCGCGAACTGCGCGAGACGGTAGAGCCACTGGTCGACGTCGGCGATCGTGGCCGCCGCCGCCTCGGGATCGACGATGCGCCGGAACGCCGTCAACGTGACGCGGAGCGCGATGCGGTCCTTCGTCAGCATTTCCTGCGCCGTGATCTCGATCGCCTGAGGACGCAGGTCGAGGCGCTTGACCTCGATCTTGCGCTGAGGCGTCCAGAACGCGTGCCGCCCGGGCTGAAGCCGCTCGACGAGCCGCCCCTCGACGTAGAGCAGGCCCGCCTCGTGGTTCTCGACCACGACCTCGGTCACCAGCGTGTTGCGCTGGCGCTCGATGAGCGTCAGGTGGCGAGGCTCGACGCGAGGGCCGGGGCCGATGTCGATGCGCTCGACCTCGACCTTCGCCGCGACCTTCCAGAAGACGCGCGTCTGCCAGGGCGCAAGCAGCGCCAGAGGCCGGCCGTCGAGGCTGACGATCGCGAGCTCGTTGGCGCGCGTCTCGACCGCTTCGAAGAGGTCGTTCGCGAGATCTTCGCGCGCAGCCTTGACGACGGCGTAGCGGTCGGCGGGGAACTCCGTACGCACGACCGCAAAGGTCTCGACGGCGAGCTGGCGCAGAGGATCGAGCAAGCGGTGACGCCCGGGCTCAAGCGCGCGCTCGAGCCGGCCGCTGCGCGTGAGCAGCGCGCGCTCGCCATCCTTCACGACGACGTCCAGAAACAAGAGACGCCGAGCCATGTCACTCTCCATCACGTTGGCGCGCGGATGCGAGGCCGGCGCGCCGGTTGCTTCTTGCAAGATCAGCTCAAGGTTCCGGACGCGCGCTTCGCGCTTGAACGCGGCGGGCCGGGGCTTCAGCCTGAAGGCGCGACGGGCGCATATTGGCCCCTGCGACCGCGCGCGTGAGCGCGGGCCGTCTAGAGCCGCATGTTCCCGGCGCGGCCCTCAGGCGGCATCCGCCCGACGGCGCAAAGCCGTGTTCAAACGTTGTCTTTGGTTCGATCTTTGAGCTTGTTTAAGGCTCAAGGCCGGACCGCGACGTGAAACGCGCGCCCGGTCCCCGGTTGGAGGTTTCAGCGGTACAAGCTGAACCGTGGCGCTGGAGCGGGATTCGAACCCGCGACCCGATGATTATTAGTCACCTGCTCTACCCGACTGAGCCATCCTGCTTGGTTGCGTTCGGTTGGAGTTGAACCAACGACCTTCCGGTTTGACCCGGACGCTCTGACCGCAGAGCTTCGAGCGCGCCCTCGATCGGCGGAACACGGAAAGCCGCATTTTAACGGCCCCGCGCCGGCCGGGAAAGAGAACGAGCCCGGACCCAAGGCCAAACGAGGAGGCGCGCATATGAGGCAAGCGCGCCTGTCGATCAAGCGGGATTCTTCGCCGCCGGCGCGATCGGCAGCCGCCTGTTGCCAAACGGCGACACTGAGATCGCAGGACCTGCGATGGAGATAGGCCGCCGCCGGCGGGCGGCCGCTTCGCGTCAACGCGCAGCAAGCGGGAGCCGCGCTTGACGCCAATCAATGCGATCGCGCGTTTTGTCTTTAAAAGGGCACATCTCGTCCGGGAAAGGGGCGGCCGCGCCATGACGGAAAGCTCGGTAAGACACGGCGATCTCGTCGCGGCGCTCGACGGACGGCGCGCGCTGATCATGCGCAACATCGGCGATGTGCCGCATCCAAGACTCTCAGTGATTGAGGCGCTCGAGCATGTCGCGCCGGCCAATCGCGCCCTGCACACGGATCGTCCCGGCCGCGTCCTTCAGTCGGCGGCGTCGTTCCACAGCTCGGTCGAGCTCGTCGATCGGCACGAGGAAGAAGAACGCGCTTTCATCGGGGAGGTTGCTGCGCGCCTCGAAGCGATCGTCGGCGAAGTCACGGGCCGTCGCCTGTTCGTCGTCGCGCCGCCGCGCGCGCTCGGCTGGCTGCGACAGGCCTATCCGGACGCCGTGCGCGCGGCGGTCAAGAGCGAGATCGACGAGGATTGGGTTCATTTGGCGGTCGAGGCGATCGCGCGTAGGGTCGGCGAACTCTACGGCGCGGGAGGCCGGAACATGCCATACGCGGCCAACGCAGATCTGCCGGACTCGATCCGGCTGCATCTGCCCGAGCACGCGCAGTCGATTTTTCGCGCCGCGTTCAACGCGGCTTTCGCCTCGCACCGCGGCGACGCGCGGCAGGAAGAGGCCGCGCACCGCATCGCGTGGGCCGCCGTGAAGCGGTCTTACGAGAAGGTCGGCGATCGCTGGGTCGCTAAGGACGAGGCGCAAGAGTTTGAATAGATGCGTGCGTCCTTCTCCCCGCATGGCGGGGAGAAGGTGGACGCGCGGAAGCGCGGCCGGATGAGGGGCGGCCCGGAATCTTCCGGAAGAGTCTCTACTGCCCCTCACCCTGGCCCTCTCCCCGCGATGCGGGGAGAGGAAGGTCTCCTCTAAAACGCCGCCGCCTCGAGCATGGCGAGCGCGGTGTCGACCGAGGCGAGGCGGATTTCGCCGCGGGGCAGGGGGCCGAAGCGCTTTTCGCGCGCAATCGTCGGATGCCCGCGATGGGCGAGCGCGAAGTAGACGAGCCCGACCGGTTTTTCGAGCGTGCCTCCGCCCGGACCCGCGACGCCGGTGACGCTGACGGCGATCTGGGCGTGCGAATGTTCGACTGCGCCTTCGGCAAGCGCCCGCGCGCAGGCTTCGCTGACCGCGCCGTGCCTGGCGATGAGGTGGCCCGGAACGCCGAGCAGCTCGCGCTTTGCGTCGTTGGAATAGACGACAAAGCCGCGCTCGAACACGTCGGAAGAGCCGGCAATTTCGGTCAAGAGGCCGCTCAAAAGCCCGCCGGTGCAGGATTCCGCCGTCGCAACCCGTAGGCTGCGCGCCCGACACGCGTCAAGAAACGCCGCGGCGCGCTCAAGCAGCGAGGGCGGGAACATGGCGAGGAATGGCGCCGAGCCTTGCGGCCCGGCGCTCAGAGTTCACTGATTGGCGACGGCGTCGATCGACACCTTTTGCAGCAGCTCGGCGGGATTGCTTAAAGTGGCGAAGTCGGAGAACGGCACGGGTGCGCCTTTCGCCTTGACGACGAGGGTCAAGCTCTTCGGCGTCGCGATGAAGGTGCTCAGCGCATTCGCAAGCTTGCTGCCGACCGCCGGATCGCCGAGCATCATCGGGATCATCGCCGTCATTGGCGCAAGCTGAGCTTTCACCGCCGCCGGCTGCATGTGCTTCTGGGCGGCGTAGAAGGCGATGCCCTTCTCGACGAGCCCGGAATTGACGACCTTGAGCTGCACGCTGCTTAGCGTCTGGGAAAGCGCCTGGGTCATCGCCGCCGACGGATCGCTCGAATCAACGTTCGTCTGCACGTTGCCGATCGTGCCGGAAAGCGACAACGACAGGGCGTTGGGCGAATCGATCGTCAGCTCGCTCAAGGTGCACGTTTTCGCGCCCTTGTCGCAGGTTGAGGACCCATGCAGGAGCACTTGCACGCTGTCATAGCCGAACGCCTTGAGAGCCGCGCCCTGCGTCGAATCCGACGGGAAGCTGATCGTCAAGCCCTGGAACGCGACGTCAAACTTAGACGGGAAATCCCCGTCATAGTTTGCGCTCATCGTCAGCGGCTGAACGACGAGATGCATGAGCTTGCCGCTCGCCGCGCCGCCTTCGCTGTCCAGCGGGATCTGCAGGTCTGCGCCCTGGAAACTCAGCGCCGTCAGCCCCAATCCGCTGAAGCCGCCGCCGGCCGAGCCGCTGGCCTTTATCAGCTTCGAGAAATTGGCGTTCTCGGCGTGGAAGGCGCCGATATGGCCGCCGCCGTCCTTGCTTCCGTCGAGCGCGGTCAAATCGGCGCTGGCGATGTCGAGTTTCGCGACCTTGCCGGAATCGACGCCGGTTAAGACGACGGCCGCGATCTTCGCCGTGCCCTTGTCGGAAATCGAGTCGATTTCGGGAATGCTGATCTGATCGGCCTTCAATTTCTGGGCGAGCGCGGCTTCGTCCTTGTCTGCAAGCTCGCCGGACAACAGCTTCTTGATGTCGTCGGCGGAGAGGTTGGAGCCCTTCACGTCGACATGCTTGATGACGACCTTGTGATTGGGCTCGTCGGTCTTGACGGAAATGTTGTCGAGCGAGACGTCGGCGGCGAAAGCGACGCTCGCGCCTGCAACCAGCGTCAATCCGGCGATGGCAAGGATCGGTTTCACGGGCATCTTTCGCATTTTCCCCTCGAAGCTACAGGTTTGACGGGCGACAGTGTCGCTAGGCGCTACGCCAGTCAACGTGACGGGCGCTGAGATTGCGCGTCGATGAGGCGGAACGCGCCTCATTGCGCAGGCGCCGGGAGGCCGGCGCGACAGCGCCGCGGATGAGCCTCTTCGGCGAACGAGGCATGCGAGCCCCAACGATTCGAAAACAAAAGAAAATTCATCCTTTGGCTAGCACGGCTTCGTGGCGGAGGCGCGGGGGGTTTTTGGCCCGCAGCTTTTGCTTCAGGCCGATTTCCGCTAGGCAGCGCGGCGTTTTGCTCCCTTTTTGAGAAAGACCGGCTAACCTCATGCACCGTTACCGCACGCACACATGCGGCGCCCTCACCCAAGCAGAGGTCGGGAAGCCCGTGCGGCTCTCCGGCTGGTGCCATCGCATCCGCGACCATGGCGGCGTGCTGTTCATCGATCTGCGCGACCATTACGGGATCACCCAATGCGTCGTCGACCCCGATTCGGCCGCGTTCAGTCAGGCCGAGAAGCTGCGCTCGGAATTCGTAATCCGCGTCGACGGCGGCGTGCGCAGGCGGCCGGAGGGCACCGAAAACCCCGAGATGCCGACCGGCCTCGTCGAGGTCTATGTGAGCGGGATCGAGGTCTTAGGCACGGCCGGCGATCTGCCGATGCCGGTGTTCGGCGACCAGCCTTACCCCGAGGACACGCGGCTGCGCTATCGGTTCCTCGACCTCAGGCGCGAGAAGCTGCATCGCAACATCATGCTGCGCGGGCAGGTGATCGATTCGCTGCGCCGGCGGATGAAGAGCCAAGGCTTCTTCGAATTCCAGACGCCGATCTTGACCGCCTCGTCGCCCGAGGGCGCGCGCGACTATCTCGTGCCGTCGCGCGTTCATCCCGGCAAGTTCTACGCGTTGCCGCAGGCGCCGCAGCAGTTCAAGCAGCTCATCATGGTCGCCGGCTTCGACCGCTACTTCCAGATCGCGCCGTGCTTTCGCGACGAGGACGCGCGCGCCGACCGCTCGCCCGGCGAGTTCTATCAGCTCGACGTCGAAATGAGCTTCGTGACGCAAGAAGACGTCTTCGCCGCGGTCGAGCCGGTGTTGCGCGGCGTGTTCGAGGAATTCGGGGGCGGGCGTCCGGTGACCCCGAAATTTCCGTTGATCGCCTATCGCGACGCCATGCTGAAATACGGCGTCGACAAGCCGGATTTGCGCAACCCGATCGAGATCGTCGACGTGACCGAAGTCTTTCAGCGCGACGACGTGACCTTCAACGCTTTCAAGACGGTCATCAAGGGCGGGGGAGTCGTGCGGGCGATTCCTGCGCCCGGCGCGGCCAAGCAGCCGCGTTCGTTCTTCGACAAGCTCAATGACTGGGCGCGAAGCGAAGGCGCCCCGGGCTTGGGCTACGTGATCTTCGAGGAAGACGGCGGCGGGCTCGTCGGCAAGGGGCCGATCGCGAAATTCATACCCTCGGCCGCACAAGCGGCGCTCGCCAAGAAAGCGGGCGTGAAGGCGGGCGACGCCGTCTTCTTCTCCGCCGGCAAGGAGCCGCTTGCTGCCAAGCTCGCGGGCCAGGCGCGCATCCGCATCGGCAATGAGCTCGAGATTTGCAAGAACGACGTCTTCGAGTTCTGCTGGATCGTCGATTTCCCGATGTACGAGTGGAACGAGGACGACAAGAAGATCGACTTCTCGCACAACCCGTTCTCGATGCCGCAAGGCGGCCTTGCAGCCTTGAAGGAGCGCGACCCGTTAGAGATCCTCGCCTATCAATACGACATCGTCTGCAACGGCGTCGAATTGTCGTCGGGCGCGATCCGCAATCATCGCCCCGACATCATGCTGAAGGCCTTCGAGATTGCCGGCTACGACGAGACGGTCCTCATCGAGCGATTTGGCGGCATGTATCGCGCCTTCCAGTGCGGCGCGCCGCCCCATGGCGGCATTGCGCCGGGCCTCGACCGCATCGTGATGCTGCTGGCGGGCGAAGAGAACTTACGCGAGGTCGTGCTGTTCCCGATGAACCAGCGCGCCGAGGACCTACTGATGGGCGCGCCGGCGCCGCCGACCGCCAAGCAACTGCGCGAGCTGCACATCAGGCTGAACCTGCTTGAGGAGAAGGCGTGAGGTCCCTTCTCCCCGCTCGAGCGGGGAGAAGGTGGGCGCGCGCAGCGCGGCCGGATGAGGGGCCGCTCCGCCGATGACGCTTAGCGTCCTCAACGTCATGATGGGCAAGGGCCCCGGCGGGCTCGAGCGGGCGGTCGTGCGCTTTCACGAGGCGCTCGTCGCAGCGGGCTGCTCGGTCACGTCCCTCGTGCAGCCGAACGCGGCGGTGCGCAAAGAATTCGCGGAGGCCGCCGACGTCGTCACATTCGCCGACCTCTTCGCCTTCGATCCGAGCGCGCGCTGGCGGCTCGCCGTGGCGCTCAAAGGGCGAACTTTTAACGTCATCCTCGCCCACGGCAATCACGCCATTCGGCTGGCGCGGACCTTGCGCGAGCACGCCCCGCTCGTCGCCGTCTGCCACACGACGAATTTCAACGTCGCGCGGCGCCTTGCCGACATCGACGGCGCGCTGACGCTGACCGGCGCCTATCGCCAGGCGCTGATCGTCTCCGGCTTCCCGGCCGAGCGGATCCGCCAGGCGCCGAACGCGATTGCGCTTGGGCCCCCGCCCGGCCCGCCGCCGCCGCGCGAAACGCCGCTGATTGGAGGCCTTGGGCGGCTCGTCGAAGACAAGGGTTTTGACCTGTTGCTTGAGGCTGCCGCCCTGCTGAAGACGCGCGGCGTGCGCTTTGAAATCGTCGTCCACGGCGTCGACGAGCGCGGCGGCGTCGCCTCGATGGAGGCGTTGCGCGACCGCCTTGGGCTTGCGCGCGACCAGGTTTCCTTCCCGGGTTGGACCGCGAGCCCCGATGCTTTCCTGCGCTCGCTCGACGTCTTTTGCTTGCCGAGCCGCCGCGAGACGCTGAGCTTGGCGCTGCTTGAGGCGCTTGCCGCCGGCCGCCCGATCGTCGCCGCAAGGCTCAAGGGCCTGGAGGAGGTGGTCGAAGACGGCCTCGAGGCCCTGACATTTGAGGTCGGCGACGTCGCCGGGCTTGCGGCCGCGCTTGAGCGGCTGATCGGCGATCCGGCCTTGCGGCTTACGATGGGGCAGGCGGCGCGGGCCCGCGCGGCCAGCTTTGATCTTTCCGTCGTCGGCGCCCTCTATCGGCAGGCGCTCGTCGAACTCATCGCCTTGGCGCGCGCGTGAAAGCGCCTGACATTGCTTGTCGGCTAAGGCCCGCCCATGTTAGCCACGCCCCGAACGTCGGGGTATAGCGCAGCCCGGTAGCGCGGAAGTTTTGGGTACTTCAGGTCGCAGGTTCGAATCCTGCTGCCCCGACCAGCTGCCGCTGGAGCCAATCGTCTAAGCCGATGACCGCCCGCATCTTTAAGCCCGCCCGCAGCGCCACCCAGTCGGGCCAGGCGAACGATTGGTGGGTGCTCGAATACGAGCCGGAAAAGCCGCGCACGATCGACCCGTTGATGGGCTGGACGAGCTCCGCCGACATGCGATCGCAGATCAGGCTTAAGTTCGAGACGCGCGAAGAGGCGGTCGCCTACGCGGAGCGGGAGGGGGTCGCCTACCGCGTCGAGGAGCCGAAGTTTTCAACCCGTAAGACGATCTCCTATCTCGACAATTTCCGCTCAACGCGCCTGGCGCCGTGGACGCACTGAACTGAAAAAAAGCGTTTTGCCGCCTATTAAAATTAGAACGACTCCGTAGCTCAGCTGGATGAGAGCAGCCGCCTTCTAAGCGGCAGGTCGCAGGTTCGAGCCCTGCCGGAGTCGCCAGCGATGTCAGATAGTTATGAGATATTGCGATGAAGCATTTGAAGACCGAATGCTGCCCCAGTAACATTCGAGCCAACGCATAAGTGAATGCACAACCGCGGACACCGTATATGGGTACGCGCATGAGGAAACGCGGAGGCAACCGGCCGGATCGCCGGTTCGCTCCTATGGGCACATACTCACACGCGGAACGCAAAGCGCTGGCGGGACGTCTGACGTACGCCGGCAGCGGGCTTCACAAGCTCCACCCCGGCAATTATAAACTCATACCCTCAAAAAACCCCCGTCCGTCAAAATCGGTCTGCGACGATTTGCGCCCGGTTACGCTGCACGAGGCCTCACAGCTTTTTGCAGCGGGCATCTCTGCTGGAATGATCAGTCCTCTTGGCCCCGGCGGCACGCCCAAATACGTGTGGGCAGTCGATACGAATGGAGAGGTTTATGAAGCCAAGACGAAGCCGCCGGACACAGTTTACCACGGCTATCGTCGGGGAGACGACGACGAACAAATGCGGCGCTATATCCGCGATGAGTGGAATAAACGATGATCGATGATCTTGAATTCGCGCTGGCTTTCGAGCGCCTCGACGAGGGTGCGCCGGAAGAGAAGGCGTGCTTCGGCCTCTTCGGCATCCGTTTTCGGGAGAGCGAACTCCTCGGCGGCGTCGATCATTACTCCAACGCCTATCGCGCGGGCCCTATGGTCTCCGGCTACCATGTCGCCGAATGGCTTGCGTGGAATTGGTGGCGACTGCTGTCGGAACCGAGGACTTCGGCGACCGACTGGTGGCGCGCCCACAACATGACCGCCATTGGCGAGGGTTATGCCTGGCCGAACCTGACCATTTATTCCGACGGCGTCCGAACTGTGTTGCATTCAAGGGCGTCGAAACGCGCGGACGCCAAGCCGTTCCGTTACCTCGGCGCTCAGCCGGTCATCTTGCCAAGCACGCACTTTGAGAGCGCGATCGATGACTTCGTCGGACGCATACTGGCGCGATTGCGCGAAACGGGGATCATTGAGAGCAACCTGACCAAGGTCTGGTCGGAAGTCCTCGCCGAGCGCAAAGACCCGGCAACCGCCAAGCGCCGGAAACTGGAGGCGCTGCTGGGCCGGGACCCTGACGCCTTCGAGGGACGCGATCTCGAAAAGCTGATTCAGGACGCTCGCCAACTCGGCGAGAGTGCGGTCGAAGAACTTGCAGCGGAAAGCGGCCAATCCAACCGCATTTACACGTCCGAGACCATCAAGGACCTAGCGAGCAGATTGGGACAGGATGCGTCGCCGCGTAGCGTGGCGCGCCTTCACTCCGTCGGGGACCTTAAGCCTAGCGGCGACATTCCGGCCTGGGTGTTGGGATCGCGCGCCGCTCGTCGGCTGCGCGAACAGGAGAGGCTGGGCGACGGCAGAATCACCGATAAAACGCTGTCTCGGTTGGCCGGGTTAAGCGACCAGGCTATCGACAGGACCGACTGCGCGCCGATCTCGTTCGTGCTCGAAGACGGCCAAGACCGCGGGAAGATAGTGTTCCGAGCGCGTGTGAAAGATGGCCGGCGGTTTGAGGCCGCCCGGTTGCTCGGCGATCGTCTGACCGTAGGCGGACAGGATCGTCTTCGCGCGGCCACGCGTGCGTACACCTATCGCCAGCGAATGCAGCGCGCCTTCGCAGCCGAGTTCTTAAGCCCGTTCGAGTCTGTTGAGGCGTTTCTAAACGGCGATTATTCGGACGAGGCGCAAGAGGAGGCGGCGAAGCACTTCGGCGTCTCGCCGCGCGCTATTCTCACTTTGCTCGTCAACCACGGCAGACTTGAGCGCGACGAACTCGAAGCCGAAGTCGCTTCCGCCGCCTGAGTCGGCGAAGAGGCGCGCAGACTGCATAGGGGCGCTGTCGTCCAAGCGGCAGGTCGCAGGTTCGAGCCCTGCCGGACTCGCCAGTGATATCAACGGCTTACAAAAATTATGACCCAATGGTTTGAGATGGCGCCGCTTCGGGGCGAGGGGTGGGGTTACGCAACAAGAAACAAAGAGCCGCGGCTTCCGCCGGACGGCGTCGCCGAATAGGCGCGTCGGCGCAGCTCACGTCGGGTAGCTCTCGGCGACGGAGATGGCGAGCGGATGGGGAACCGGCGTCCAATTTGCGCTGTTAGGCGTTTTGGCGATCGTTTTGCAGGGCGTCGAGGCGAAGGAACTGCTTCTCAAAGTTCAGTCTGGCGGCGATGTCGTCGCGCGGATCTACGGCGGCGGCGTTTGCTGAAAGGTGCGGGCTTGCCGATGAACCGGGGACAGCTTGAGGCCGTCGAACGACAAGCGGCGCGCGCGAGCGTCCCCGCCCGAGCCCGGTCTTCGGCCCCCCGGCCGCTTTCCGGGCTTTGCCCCTCGGCGATCACGCCTTGATCGGATTCATGAAGAGCAGGTGGTGGACGCTCGGCGTGTGTTCCTTGAGGTAATCCCTTGCGGCGCGGCGCAGACGCTCGACCTTGTCCTTCTTGAATCTCTTGCGACTGTCGTCGAGTTCTAATGTCGTCACGACGACAAGCACGTCCTGCGGCTTGCCCTCAATCGACTCGAATCGCCACAAATATGACCCCCGAGCCAGAGGATGCGTGAACTTCATACGCAGGAACCCCACCCTTCCCCGCCCCAAATTACGAAAATTGTGACGCCAGGAAAAGCTGGACGCGATCTTTTGGCGCAATTCGGCCCCATAAACGCGCAAGGCCGACCTCTCTCCCCTTAAGCCACGACGACAGACTGGCCGAAGGAACAGAGAATGAACAGAATAAGATTGCCCGACCTAAGCCGCATCGTCGGCCAATGCAAAGCGGGCTAAGGCGGATCGGCCCCTTACCGTGGAGCCTGTCCGCGGGCAAAGGCGATGAGATCAGGCAGGTCGCGCTCGGACGCCGGCAACAGGCCGCTGTCTTCAACCTCGGCGACGATCCGCGCCGCCTCGTCGAGCGTCGCCGCGCGGTTTGGCTGAAATGGCGCGAGCTTAAACAGGGCTCGGGCGAGGCTTAAGCGCCAGCCGACGTTGACGGGGTCTTCGGCGACGAGCGCGCGCAGGCGCGCCTCTCCCAATTGGTATTCGCGCCGCGCGCCGACGATTGAGTCTTCCGCGTTGAAAACGTCGCCGAGACTGAGTTCGGCGAGCGCGAGGTCGCTCTTCCACAAGGCGGCGTTCGGGTCGCTCTCGACGAGGCCGTCTAAGATCTCGACGCCGCGACGATCGGCGTCGTCGGCTTCCGAAAAGTTGCGCTCGGCGAATTCGAGATCGCCGATCTCGTCGTAGGAGTGAGCGAGATCGTCATGCCACTCCAAGTTCGAGTGGTCTTCGACGGCCAGCAGCTGCCGGATCTTGAGGCTCTGTCCCAAGCGGTCAAGCGCCAGACCAAGGTCGCCGGATTTGCGCAGCGTGTCGGCGATCCGGTCGAGGCTCAGCGACATGTCCCGCCGCCACTGCCGATTTTGCGGCTCGCTGTCGCTGAGGTCCTTGCGGATTCTTAAGCTCTCCTCGTATTCCCGGCGCGCTTCATCGATCTCGCCGCGGGCAAGTCGCGCGTCCCCGATATTGGAACGGCTCCAGGCGAGGTCGCTTTTCCTGATCGGATCGTCGGGGCTGATGCCGGCGGCTTTCATTCTGAGCGTTTGGCTCGCCTCGTAGGCTTCGAGCGATTGGTCGTCTTTGGCCTCGATCAGGAGAACGTCGCCGACGCGATCTTCGGCGACCGCCAAGTCGGCGATCGCCACGACGTCGTCGCTGAAACGCGCCTCAAGCCCCTTGCGGCTCGTCTCGGCCGATCGATAGGCCTCCAGCGCCTTCGTCAATTCGCCGCGGCCTTTGTAGACGTCGCCGAGCACGATCCGCCCGAAGCGCCCCCGCTTTAGGGCGTCCTTTAGCAGGCGGCTCGCTTCGTCGAAGCGGCGGGGGAAGATGGCGCCCAGGGTGACGCCTGCTTCCCGGCAGGCGCGGATGATGGCCTCGACCCGGTCAAGCGTGATCTCGATCGGCTTCTCGACCATGAGGTGCTTGCGGGCCCGGGCGCTCTGCACGGCCGGCTCCATATGGGTGCCGCTCGGCGTGCATATGGATACGGCCTGGACCCGGCCGTCCGCCAGAAGCTCCTCAACGGTAGCATAGGCGCGCGTGCCGAATTGCCCGGCTCGGTTGCGG
>Ga0187782_10000521_pt1 | contig 26184 bp, 26 predicted proteins | sample 0715_SJ02_MP15_2_FD_132454 | JGI IMG/M metagenome (GOLD analysis project Ga0187782, IMG submission 132454) | Tropical peat soil microbial communities from peatlands in Department of Meta, Colombia - 0715_SJ02_MP15_20_MG | ecosystem: Environmental > Terrestrial > Soil > Wetlands > Peat | place... | reverse complement strand
TTGCAGAGCACTTCCGCGACGAGCAAAAACGCGACGTGCTCCTGCTCATGGATAACGTGTTCCGTTTCGTTCAGGCCGGCAGTGAAGTGTCGGGCCTGCTCGGCCAGCTACCGTCACGCGTCGGGTACCAGCCGACGCTCGCCACGGAGATCGCCGAATTGCAGGAGCGGATCGCCTTCTCGGGCGGAGCCTCGATCACGGCCATCGAAGCGGTGTACGTACCGGCCGACGACTACACGGACCCGGCCGTCGCCTCGACCTTCAGCCATCTCGACTCGTCGATCGTGCTCTCGCGGGACATGGCCAGCGAGGGGCTCTACCCCGCGGTCGATCCGCTGGACTCGACGTCGACCCTGCTCGACCCCGCAGTCGTGGGCGACAGGCATTTCGACATCGCGACCCGCGTTCGCGAGACCATCGCGCATTATCGCGAGCTGCAGGAGGTCATCGCGCTCCTGGGGATCGAAGAGCTCAGCACCGAGGATCGAACGATCGTGGCCCGCGCGCGCCGATTGATGCGCTTTCTGACGCAGCCGTTCAACGTGACGGAAGCCTTCACCGGCCAGGCCGGCCGTTCGGTTCCTCTCGCCGACACGCTCGCGGGTTGCCGGGCGATTCTCGAGGGCGAGGGCGATGCATGGCCGGAATCGGCGTTCTACATGGTGGGCACCCTCGAACAGGCTCGGGCCAAACACGAGGCCGACGCGAGACTCGACGGGGCGCAGCCGTGAGACTGCGCATCGCCACCCCCCTCGCGGTCGTCGTCGACGTCGCCGACGTTCGCCATGTGCGCGCCGAGGACGCGACCGGAGCGTTCGGCATCCAGCCCGGTCACACGGAGTTCGTCACCGCGCTGGCCGTCTCGGTGCTGAGCTACCGCCTGCCTTCGGGACGGGAGCGGCACGTGGCGATGCGCGGCGGCGTTCTTCGCGTCTCGGGGGGCGCACTCGTGGAGGTCGCCACGCGCGAAGCGGTGGCGAGCGACGATCTGGATGCGCTGCGCCGGGCGCTGCAGACCGACCTGCGGGCTCGCGCCCAGGCCGAAGCGAAGGCGAGGACTCGGGCGACCCAGCTGAACGTGGCCCTGGTGCGCAACCTCTACCGTTACGTCCGCGCGGAGAGAGATGGCCACATGCGCATGTCCGATCTCCGAGGGTCTCGAGGCCAGACGTGAAAACCCGCAGTCCGCCGCAGGATCCGCGAAAAGATCTCGACGAGGCGGTCGAGCGACGCCGGACACGTCAGGAATCGTGGAGGCGCGAGGGGGAGCGACCGCTCGGAGCCAACTTGGCGCTGGCGGGCTCGCTCGGATGGTTGATCGTCGTGCCGGCGCTCCTCGGGACGCTCGCGGGACGCTGGCTCGATCGTAAGACGGGCATGGGCGTCACGTTCACCTCCGCGTTCATGGGGGTCGGGGTGGTGACGGGGTGCTGGCTCGCTTGGAAAAGGGTGCGTGTGTCATGACCACGAGCTTCGCGGTTGCGACGATTTTCGGCCCGCTCGGAGTCCTGCTCGGAGCCGCGCACTTCGCCGGGCTGCGCCGGGGCGCCGTTCTCTACCTCGCACGCGGCCGCCGAGTGCAAGTTGTCGGGCTTCACGTGCTGCGGATCACGGTAACCGTAGCCAGCCTGACCGCGATCGGGAGCCTCGGAGCGGCGGCTCTCCTCTCGGCGTTTGCCGGTCTCTGGCTGGGACGCCAGGTGGTCATCGCCCGCTACTGGAGAGTGTCATGAGCGGACCCTACTCGCCTCTGCAGGAAGAGATTGTCTTCCGGATCGGACCCGTGCCGGTCGCACGGCCGGTGGTGACGACCTGGGCCATCGTTGCCGTTCTCGGGATCACGAGCTGGCTCGGCACACGGCGCCTTTCGGACCGACCGGGGCGCTGGCAGACCGTGCTCGAAACGATCGTCGCGCTGCTTTCGGGGCAGATTCGCGAGATCGTCCGTCGCGACCCCACGCCGTTTCTGCCGATCGTCGGCACGATGTTCATCTTCATCGCGACGGCGAATCTTTCGGGCTTGTTACCGGGGGTCAAGCCCCCTACGGCGAGCATCGAGACGCCTGCAGCACTGGCGCTCATCGTTTTCTTCTCCGTGCACGCCTACGGCATCCGCGCGCGGGGCCTGGGCAAATATCTCAAGTCGTACGTCGAGCCGAACCCGCTGATGCTTCCCCTCAACGTTCTCTCGGAAATCACTCGCACGTTCTCTCTGATGGTTCGTCTTTTCGGCAACGTCATGAGCCACGAACTCATCGTGGGAATCGTCATCAGCCTGGCCGGTCTCTTCGTTCCGCTTCCTTTCATGGCCCTGACGATTCTCATCGGGCTCATCCAGGCTTACATCTTCTCGGTCCTCGCGACCGTGTTCATCGGAGCGGCGGTAGGCGCCGTCGAGAAAGGATGATGGATCGAATGCTGACGATACAAATGGTGAGTGTAATCTGCGCCACGGTGGCGGTTTCGATGGGGGCGGTCGTCCCGGCCCTGTCCGAAGGGCGCGCCATCGTCTCGGCCATGGAAGCGATTGCCCGCCAGCCCGAGTCGCAGGGGCCACTCTCGCGCACGCTTTTCGTGGGCCTGGCGATGATCGAGACGATGGCGATCTATTGCCTGGTCGTCGCGCTCGTTCTGCTCTTCGCGAACCCTTTTGCCCGCTGACGGGCCCATGAGCCTCTGGACGCTCGCCTTTCAGACGGCAAACTTCCTCGTCCTGGCGGCGGTCCTGAAGCGCGTTCTGTTCAGACCGATCGCCGCCATGGTGGCGCACCGGCAAGAACAGATCGAGGCCGCCTCGAAGGAGGTCCAGAGCGCCAGGCGCAGCGCCGAGGAGAGCCGCGTCCACTACGAGCAAGAGCGCGACAAGCTTCGCGCAACGTTCGACGCGATGGGCACCGAGCTCAGAGCCCAAGTCGCTCAAGAACGCGCCAAGCTCGCCCAACAGAGCCGGGCGGAGGCGAGCGCGCTGCTCGAGTCGGCGCGCGTGGAGATCGAGCGCGAACGGCGGGAGGCCGCGGCGCACACTGCGGCCGATGCGGTCACGATGGGCGTCGAGCTGGCCACGCGCATGCTCGAGCTGTCCGCCGGGCCCAGGATCGCGGAGACCTTGCTCGGACAGGTCTGCGACCATCTCGAGAGCTTGCCCGTCGATCGGCGTCGGATGCTGAGCGAAGAGGTAGCTCGAGGCGCCGGGACTCTGGAGGTGGCGACGGCTCCCGCCCTAGCGCCGGACGCCCAGCAGCGCTGGGGCCAACGCATTTCGCAGGACTTCGAGGGTTCACCTGCGGTCCGCTTCGTGACGGACCCGCAGCTCATCGCGGGCGCCGAGCTGCGACTGTTGCACACGAAGATCTCGATATGCTGGCGCGACGGCCTGGACGCCGCGCGAGAGGAGCTGGCGCGCCATGCCGACGGTCGCTGAACTGACGAACGAACGCATTGCAGAAGCGAAGGTGCAAGCCTCGAGCGTCGAGCTTCGTCCGATCGAGCGGCAGATTGGTCTGGTCGATGCGGTCGGCGCCGACGTGGCGACGATCGTCGGGCTTTCGTCCGCACGGCTCGACGAGGTGCTCGTCATCGCGGGAAGCGCCCGTGCGATGGCTGTGAGCCTGGACGCGGACTGCATCGGAGCCGTGCTGCTCGATCCCAGCGAACGGGTCAGCGCAGGGGCCGAGGTGCACGGCACCGGAGAGGTCGTCAGGGCCCCGGTGGGCGAGGGCCTGCTCGGGCGCGTGGTCGACCCGCTCGGCCGACCTCTCGACGGCGGTCCGGCAGTCGTGTCCGAGCGGCACGATCCAATCGAGCGGCCGGCGCCCTCGATCGTCGAGCGGGACCTCGTGACCGAGCCTCTTCATACGGGCCTGCTGGTCGTCGACGCGATGATTCCGCTTGGACGAGGTCAGCGCGAGCTCATCATCGGCGATCGCAGCACGGGCAAGACTTCCGTTGCCCTGGACGCAATCCTCAATCAACGGCGGTCGGACGTCTTCTGCGTATACGCGGCTGTGGGGCAGAAGGCGTCCGCCGTGGGCCGTCTCATCGACGAGGTCCGCAGATCCGGTCCCTTCGATCGGTGCATCTTCGTCGTCGCGGAAGCCGACGGGCCGGCCGGTCTGCAGTGGATCGCTCCCTATGCCGCTTGCACCATGGCCGAATACTTCCGCGACTCCGGACGTCACGTGCTTCTGGTCCTGGACGACCTCAGCAAACACGCGGTCGTGCACCGGCAACTGTCGCTATTGCTTCGCAACCCACCGGGACGCGAGGCCTATCCCGGAGACGTCTTTTACCTGCACTCGCGCCTCCTGGAGCGTGCCGCCAAGCTCGCCCCAGCCCGCGGCGGCGGCTCGCTCACGGCGCTTCCCATCGCCGAGACGCAGGGTGGCAACCTCAGCGCGTACATCCCCACCAACCTCATCTCGATCACCGATGGACAGATCTACCTCGAGCCGAAACTCTTCCACGAAGGCCAGAAGCCTGCGGTCAATGTCGGCAAGAGCGTGAGCCGCGTCGGCGGCAAGACACAAACGTCCGCCATGAAGAGCCTTTCCACCTCCCTGCGCCTCGAATACGCGCAGTTCCTCGAGCTCGAAGTCTTCGCACGCTTCGGCCAAGTGCTCGACCCCCGGACCGAACGCACGCTGGAGCACGGGCGGCGGATCCGTGCGATCTTGCGCCAGCCGCAGGGCCGTCCGCTGCCGCCTTCGGCGCAGCTGGCCTTGCTCGTCGCAGCCGGCTTCGGCGTACTCGACGACCTGCCGCCGAACCTGGTCGCGGCGTTCAAGGCCGACTTGCCCGAAGCGCTCGCGAGCGCGCGCCCCACGCTCGCCGGACACCTGGACGCCGCGGGCCGCCTGGACGATGCCGATCGCGCGGCGCTCCTGGAGTGGCTCCGCGCGCGCGCCGCCGCGCTCAAAGCGGGGCAGTGACGATGCAGCGTCTGGCCGATCTCCAAGCGCGTATTCACGGCCTTGGCGAGCTGCGGGAAGTCGTGGGCGCCATGCGGTCCCTTGCAGCCGTGCGCGTCACCCAGGCGCAGGAGGCGCTGGTCGCGATCCGCGAGTACGCAACCGTCGTCGAGCGCGCGCTCTCCGATTCGGCTCCCGATCCGCCGCCTGGGCGCGCGCCCGAGACCGAGCCGGTACGCCAGGTCAACGGCGTCGTGGCCTTCGGCTCCGAGCACGGCTTCGTGGGCGCCTACAACGATCGGGTCCTGGATCGCGCCGTCGCCCTGCTGGGTGGCCGCAGCGATCGCCTCCTGGTGGTGGGATCGCGCGCTGCCCTGATCGCCGCCGAGCGCCGCTGCGCGGTCTCCTCCAGCGGCCCGATGGCGTCCCAAGTCGGCGGGATCGACGAGGTGGCGCTACGCACGGCCGCCGAGATCGCCCGGGGGGTCACCCAGGGTCTCACGCAGGTCGTGCTCGTGTACACCCAGTGCACCGGAGGGACGGCGTCCGCCGTCGCCGTCGAGAGGCTGCTTCCGTTCGATTTCACACCCTACGTGTCCAGCCGAGGGGACCGCCGGCCACCCCCGCTCTCGAACCTGACTCCCCAGGCGCTCTTCGCCAAGCTCGTCGAGGAGCTCACGTTCACTCAGCTCGCGCGCGCCGCCATGGAGTCGTTCGCGAGCGAGAACGCGGCCCGGCTCGCGGCGATGGAAGCGGCACACGAGAACATCGAAAACAAGCTCAACGACCTCACCCGGCTTGAACGCGAAGGTCGGCAGGAGGAGATCACGACCGAGCTGCTCGACATCGTGACGGGAGCCGAGGTGATCGGCCGTCCCTCTTCCGCCTCCGCCGGCGCCGTGGCAAGGAGTCCGTCATGACCGCGACATCCTCGCTCTCGTCCGTTCAAGTCGACCTTTTGAACGCCTACTGGCGAGCGGCCAATTACCTCTCGGTGGGGCAGATCTACCTGATGGACAACCCCCTGCTGCGGGACCCGCTCCGACCGGAGCACGTCAAGCCGCGGCTGCTCGGCCACTGGGGCACCACTCCGGGCTTGAACTTCATGTACGTCCACATGAACCGGATCATCCGCGAGCGGAGTCTCGATGCGATTTTCGTGACGGGCCCGGGTCATGGTGGTCCCGCGGTCGTGGCGAACTCGTACCTCGAGGGCACGTACAGCGAGATCTACCCGAACGTCTCTCAGGACGAAGAGGGCATGCGCCTCCTCTTCAGACAGTTCTCCTTTCCAGGCGGCATCCCCAGTCACGCCGCCCCCGAAACTCCGGGCAGCATCCATGAGGGAGGCGAGCTTGGCTACGCCCTGTCGCACGCGTACGGCGCCGTGCTCGACAACCCCGACCTGCTCGTGTGCTGCGCAGTCGGTGACGGCGAGGCCGAGACGGGGCCGCTGGCGACGAGCTGGCATTCCAACAAGTTTCTCAATCCGGCGCAAGACGGTGCGGTCTTGCCGATCCTCCATCTCAATGGGTACAAGATCGCCGGTCCCACGGTCCTCGCGCGAATCCCACGGGAGGAGCTCGCGCAGCTGCTGACGGGCTATGGCCATGCGCCACGGTTCGTCGAGGGGCGCGACCCGATCGAGATGCACCACAAGATGGCCTTGGCTCTCGACGATGCAATCGCGGAGATCGAGCGCATCCAGAGGGAGGCGCGATCGTCCGGCTTCGAGCGCCGCCCGCGATGGCCGATGATCGTACTTTCGACCCCCAAAGGGTGGACCGGTCCGAAAGAAGTGGACGGTGTCCCCATCGAAGGGACGTTCCGCGCGCACCAAGTTCCGCTCGCCGAGGTCCGGTCGAACCCCAAACACCTTGCCCTCCTCGAAGCGTGGATGAAAAGCTATCGTCCGGAGGAGCTGTTCGACGCGCGGGGACAATTGATCGACACGCTGGCGCAGCTGTGCCCCAAGGGGGAGGCCCGCATGAGCGGCAACCCGAACGCCAATGGAGGCTTGCTGCGCAAGGAGCTGCGCCTGCCCGACTTCTGCAAGTACGCGGTCGACGTTCCGTCCCCCGGAAACGTCGTCGCCGAGGGAACACAGATTCAAGGCCGGCTCGTGCGCGACGTCATGCTGCTCAACCGCGAGCGGCGCAACTTCCGCATCTTCAGCCCGGACGAGACCACATCCAACCGCTGGTCGGCGGTTCTGGAAGTGACGAGCCGCACGTCGGTCGCGGAGATCCTCCCGAGCGACGACCACGTGGCGCCGGACGGCCGCGTCATGGAGATGCTGAGCGAGCACCAATGCCAGGGCTGGCTCGAGGGCTACCTACTGACCGGACGGCATGGTTTTTTTTGCTGCTACGAAGCGTTCATTCACATCGTCGACTCGATGTTCAACCAGCATGCGAAATGGCTGAAGGTGACCCGCGCGATCCCGTGGCGGAGGCCGATTTCGTCGCTCAACTACCTACTGACGTCACACGTCTGGCGACAGGACCACAATGGGTTCAGCCATCAGGACCCAGGGTTCATCGACCACGTCGTGAACAAGAAGGCGGACGTCATACGCGTGTATTTGCCGCCGGACGCCAACACGCTCCTGTCGGTGACGGATCACTGCCTTCGCAGTGTGAACTACGTCAACGTCATCGTGGCCGGAAAACAACCAGAGCTACAATGGCTATCGATGGATCAGGCCATCAAACATTGCTCGGAGGGGATCGGCATATGGGACTGGGCCAGCAACGACGCGGGCGGAGACCCCGACGTCGTGATGGGCTGCGCCGGCGACGTCCCGACGCTCGAGGTTCTCGCCGCGGTCTCGCTTCTACGCCGCCACGTTCCGGACCTCAGGGTGCGCGTGGTCAACGTGGTTGATCTGATGCGCATGCAGCCGGCGTCCGAGCACCCCCACGGTCTTTCCGACCGTGATTTCGACGGGATCTTCACCAACGACCGCCCCGTGATCTTCGGTTACCACGGCTATCCGTGGCTCATTCACCGCCTCACCTACCGCCGCACCAATCATAAGAATATCCACGTGCGCGGCTACAAGGAGGAAGGCACGACGACCACACCGTTCGACATGGTGGTCCGCAACGACCTCGATCGATTTCACCTCGTCCAGGACGTCATCGACCGAGTGCCGAAGCTCGGGTCGCGCTACGCCCATCTCAGGCAGGCCATGTCGGACAAGCTCGTGGAGCACGGCCGGTACATCAGGCAACACGGCAGCGACATGCCGGAGGTCGAGGAGTGGCGGTGGGCGACCTGAGGGGTCGGTCGGGAGCGCGCACCATGCGAATCGGCATCGTCGCGGATCACGGTGGCTTCGAGCTGAAGGGGGATCTCATCGGCCGATTGCGAGGGTCGGGGCACCACGTGATCGACTACGGAGCTCACGAGCTGGACGACAGCGACGATTATCCCGATCTGGTCGTCCCGCTCGCAGAGGCGGTTGCCGCGGGAACGCTGCAGCGGGGGGTCGCCATCTGCGGCAGCGGCGTCGGTGCTTCGGTCTGCGCCAACAAGGTGCGCGGGGTCCGCGCCGCGGTGATTCACGATCATTTTTCGGCGCGACAGGGCGTGGAAGACGACCACATGAACGTTCTCTGCATGGGCGGCCGGACGATTGGACCGGCGGTGGCGTGGGACTTGGTGCAGACCTTCCTCGCCGCCAGGTACGGTCATGCGCGCCGCCACCTGCGCCGCCTGGCCAAGGTCGCGGCGCTGGAGTCGAATGGACCCCCATCGAAAGGTCCGCGCCCCCGCTGAGCCGCAGCGGTCGTCAGTCCATTCCCGTCGAGGTCACGGTCGAGTCGTGCGCGGCGAACGGGTACTCGGCCTGGTAGGAGTAGACGTGGTGCCGGCGCAGATGGTGCTGCTCCGAGTGGCGCTGGCACCACCAGACGCGCCCGTGACTGGCAAACCGCTCCTGCACGCAGTCCGGGCACGGCGGCTCGATCGTGATCACGTGCGTGGGCTGGGGCTTGGGTCTTGGACCCGCGATGAAGACGGGGCAAGTCGTGGATGCCATCACGCGCTCGGCCGTGGAGCCCAGCCAGAGGTTGCTGAGATGGGGAGCCCGGCGCGTTCCGACGACGACCAAGTCCGCTCGAACGTCGCTGGCAAGCTGACCGATCCCGTTGGCGGAATCGCCGCGCCGCACGTGAATTCCGGCGCGTTTTGGACCGCGCACCCCGAGGGCAGCCGCCTTCTCCGCGACGTAGAGCTCCAGGAGCTCGACGATCCCTTGGAGAGCGTCGTTCTTGACGTCGTTGGGCACGACGTACACCACATGGGCCTCGCTGCCGCCGATGCGCGATGCCATCCGCATGGCCTGGTCGAACGCGTATCCGCTCGAATCCTGATCTTTGAGATCGACTCCGACGACGATGACGAACGGTCGCTCTTGCGAGCTTGCCGGGGAACTGGACGTGGCGCTCATGTTGATGCCTCCTCGGGTGGACCGCCCTGCATCAAGCGCACCGGGCGACGGTCGATCGCGCGCCCGCGGTTCTGCGCGCTCCGACGGCCACGGGGTGCCCGTTTCATTGCCATGCTTCGACGATCCCCACCAGGACGCGCAGGGCGTCGGTCGTCGTGAAGATGCCCAGGATCTGCTCGCCACGCGCGACAACGGCACACCCGAACTTGCGCTCGACCATGAGAGCGGCGACCTCGCCGAGGGGTTTCTCCGGGGGAACGACGTAAACGTCGGGGGACATCGCGTCGTCCACGGTCACCGTCGCAGGATCGACGTCGCGGAGGGTTTCCACGAAGTACAGATCGCGCTGAGAAAGAATGCCCACGAGTCGCCCGGCGTCGAGAACCGGCAGGTGGCGCACGCGAAGGGCTCGCATTTTTTCGTGGGCCGCCGAGAGAGGCTGGTCGCGCCCGATGCAGTGCGGGTAGGGCGTCATGAAATGATCGATAGACGATCGGATCTTGGGTTTCTCTTCCTGGGTCGCCATGGCGACCCATCGCAAGCAAGGAAACGGCCAGGCGCGGGGCTGCAGCCCTCGACCGTCTCACGAGGTGGCCGCGCAGGATTTGCGTCGGAATGCAGAAGGTGCGGGTATGGCGCGGGACCCCTCCGAATCCGAGGAACGGAGTGATCTGGCCGACCGGTTGCACTGCGCCGGCCCGCGGGGACGGCGCAGCGCAGCACGCGAATCGTTCATGGACGCACCCGTCGAACTCATCTCGACCGAGGGACTCGACTCCGCGGAGGCCGCGCGACGTCTGACGCGATACGGTCCGAACGAGCCGGCCAGCACGCGCCGATCGCCCCTGGCTCAGGTTCTCCCTCTTCTCGGCAATCCGCTCGCGCTGGTCCTGCTCGTCGCAAGCGCTCTCTCGGCCTGGCTGGGCGAAACGATCGACGCGGCTCTCATCGCGGGGCTCGTCGGGTTCAGCGTGATCATGAATCTCGTGCAAACGTGGCGTTCGCAGCGCGCCGCCCAGGCATTGCGCGAGCGCGTGGCTCCGCGCGCGACGGTCCTGCGCGACGGCCGGTTCTGCGAACTGCCTCGACGCGAGGTGGTTCCGGGGGATGTGGTGCGGCTTTCGGCCGGAGACCTGGTGCCCGCGGATGGGCGGCTCATCGAGTCGCGCGACCTGCACGTCCAGCAGGCTGCACTGACGGGCGAGTCGCTGCCTGTGGAGAAGGAGGCGAACGTCGCGGCCGACGACCTGCGCGGGACCGTGTGGCTCGGGACCTCGATCGTCAGCGGAACCGCCCTCGCGCGCATCGTTGCCACCGGGGGGGCGACCCAGTTCGGCGACGTCGTCGCACGGCTCGCTTCGCGCCCTCCGGAGACGGAGTTCGAGCGGGGGCTTCGTCATTTCGGCCTTCTCATCACGCGCACGGTGCTGGTGCTCGTGCTCGTCCTGCTCGCCGCCAGCCTCGCGATGCACCGCCCCCCCTTCCAGTCGCTCCTGTTCGCGGTGGCGCTTGCGGTCGGCCTGACCCCCGAATTTCTGCCGATGATCACGACGGTCACGCTGGCGCAGGGGGCGGCACGCATGGCGCGCGAGCACGTGATCGTCAAACACCTCGCCGCCATCCAGAACCTCGGGAGCATCGACGTCCTGTGCAGCGACAAGACGGGAACGCTGACCGTGGGCGAGATGCGCGTCGAGGGGTCCTACGATGCGCTCGGCGGGAGCGCGGATCGTCCCCTGTCGTTGGCCCGGCTCAACAGCCGCTTCGAGACGGGCATTCGCAGCCCGCTCGACGAGGCGGTGCTCGCGACCCCTTCATCGGACGACGACGGCTGGACCAAGTGCGACGAAGTGCCCTTCGACTTCGAGCGCAGGCGGGTGTCGATCGTGGTCGCTCGGCACGAAAAGCACCTGCTCGTGGCCAAAGGCGCCGCCGACGGTCTCTGTGCGCTGTCCGCCCACTACGAGAGCGGCGGCGTCGAGCGGGCCGTCGACGAGGCGACACGAGCAATGTGGCGAGCGTGGCTGGCGGCTGCCGGTGAGCGGGGCCTGCGCGTCCTCGGGGTCGCGTTCAAGCGCGTCGGGGAGAGGACCGCGTGCACCGTGGCGGACGAGAACGACTTCGTCTTCGCGGGATTCGTCACGTTCTCGGATCCACCGCGAGCGGACGCGGCCGACGCGGTTCGAGCGCTGCAACGCGACGGCGTCTCGGTGAAGATCGTCACGGGCGACGACGAGGCCGTCGCCCGCCACGTCTGCGCCGCCGTCGGCCTCGACGGGGGCGGCGTACTGTGCGGCACCGACGTCGAACGAATGACGGACGGTGCGCTCGTTCACGCGGCCGCGAGGGCGACCATTTTCGCGCGCACCTCGCCTGCTCAGAAGACGCGGATCCTGCTCGCGCTCAAGCGCGGAGGACACGTCGTCGGATTTCTGGGCGACGGGATCAACGATGCACCCTCACTGCATGCAGCCGACGTCGGGATTGCCGCGCCCGGGGCGGTCGATGTGGCACGCGACGCCGCCGACATGCTGCTCACCGAGCGCGGACTGTCCGTGCTGCACCGCGGAATCGTCGCCGGACGGCGCGCCTTCGGCAACGTCATGAAGTACCTGTTGATGGGAACCAGCTCGAATTTCGGCAACATGCTGAGCATGGCAGTGGCGTCGCTCATGCTCCCCTTTCTTCCGATGCTGCCCTCGCAGATCCTGCTCAACAACGTCCTGTACGACGTCGCGCAGGTCACGATTCCCACCGACGACGTCGACGAAGGTTGGCTGGGCGAACCGCACAAATCGGACATCGGGCTCGTGCGCCGCTTCATGCTCCTCGTGGGGCCTCTGAGCTCGATCTTCGATTTTTTGACCTTCTTCGTCTTGCTGAGGGTGTTTCATGCAGACGAAACGCTCTTTCACACGGGCTGGTTCGTCGAATCGCTCGCCACCCAGACGCTGGTGCTCTTCGTCATAAGAACGCTGCTGCCCCCGTGGAAAAGCCGGCCCAGCGCGCCGCTGACGGCGACGGTGCTCATGATCGTCGCGACCGGAACGGCGATTCCGTTCACTCCATTCGCGCGAGTGCTCGGGTTCGAGCCGCTGCCCGGGTCGTACTTCGCGTTCCTCGTCGCCGTGACGATCGCGTATCTGGCGCTCGTCGAAGTGACCAAGGCGGCCCTCGTACGCCGCGGCGCCTTCGCCCTGCGCGCGCGCGCATGATTTGCTCGGTTCGGCAAATTCAGCGCTCCTGACCCGTGCAGTGCGCCGCCCACGCGCAGCGAGCGGCGCGCGGTGCGAGGCCACGAAGGAGGCGCGTGGCCGGGCGGTTGCATTCGCCATCGCCGCATGAACCCTGCACCGAAGATCCAGCACATCCTGGTCCCCCACGACTTCGCCGAGGCCGCGGACAGCGCCCTCTCCTACGCGCTCGCATTCGCCGAGAAGCTGGGCGCGCGCATCACGCTTCTGCATGCGTACGAGGTTCCGGCATACGGCTACCCCGACGCATTCGTCGCATCGCTCGAGTTCTCGTCGCAGGTCGAGGAGCGCGCTAGCACGTTCCTGCAGAAGGTCGCAGCGCAGGCGCGCCGCCCCAACGTCGAGATCGACGCCATACTTCGGCGTGGCGCGGCGTGGACGGAGATCGTCGATGCCGCCGAGCGATTGCCCGCGGACCTGATCGTCATGGGGACGCACGGACGACGGGGGATGAGCCACGTGCTCATCGGCAGCGTCGCCGAGAAGGTCGTGCGCTGCGCGCCCTGTCCCGTGCTCACCGTCCATGCCGCGAAGACCCAGGCCGCGCGCCCCGCGACCCCGTGATGCGAGCGGCTGTCGGCCGCAGCACCTGCCTTCACTGCGGTCTGCCAACGGATTCGCCCACCGGGGGTTTCTGCTGTGTCGGCTGCGAGGCCGTTTACGGCCTGCTCCACCGCGAGCACCTCGAAGGTTACTATTCCCTTCGGGGAGGGGGCCGGGGCGCGCCGCCCCCGGCATTCGCGCCCGGGCGACGCGACTTCAAATGGCTCGAGCGGCTCGAAGCGAGCATGCACCTGGGCGAGGGCGTCACGCACGTGACGATGGACGTGCAAGGACTCCACTGCATCGGCTGCGTCTGGCTCATCGAGAAACTGTTCGCACGCACGCCAGGGGGACGCCGAATCGTCGTCAACCCAGCGATCGGGCGGGCGCAGCTCTGGATCGAACGTTCGTTCGCGCTGGCCGACTTCGTCGCAAGCGTCGAGCGGTTCGGGTACCTGTTCGGACCGCCGGTCAAGCGCGAGCCGGGCGGGTCGCGCGACCTGATCGCGCGGCTCGGATTCTGCGTCGCGATCGCGATGAACTCGATGATCTTCGGCATCGCGATCTATGCGGGCCTCGATCGAGGGCCGCTGTATTCCCTGTTCACCACGCTCAACTTCGGCCTCGGCGCCGCAGCGGTGGCCGTGGGCGGGACCGTGTTTTTCAGGTCCGCGTGGCGCGCGGCGAGCCGAGGAGTCCTGCACCTCGACCTGCCGATCGCGCTGGGCATCGCCCTCGCGTTTCTGGGGTCGGCCCATTCGTACTTCGCCCGCCGGCCCGAAGGGACGTACTTCGACACGCTCGATGTCTTCATCGCGCTGATGCTGGTCGGCCGGTGGCTCCAGGAGCGCGTGCTGGAGCGCAATCGGGCGTGGCTGCTCGCGAGCGACGGCACCGAGGGGCTGCTCGCCCGCCGCGTCGAACGGGGCCGCGTCGGCCTCGTTCCGTGCGGGGAGCTGCGTGAAGGGGATGTCCTACTCGTCGCCCCGGGGGATCTGGTCCCCCTGGACTCGCGCCTGGAACATCGCTCCGGTCGGTTCTCGCTGGATTGGATCCAAGGGGAAAGCCGCCCCCGGACGTATTCGCCCAACGACATCGTCCCTGCCGGCGCGTTCGCAGCGGGCAACGAGGCGGCGACGTTGAGGGCCCTCTCGACGTTCGAAGGCTCGCCGCTGCGCGAGCTGCTCCGCGAGCCGCAGCGTTCGACTCCGGACATTGCGCGGTCGTCGCCCTGGTGGCAACGGCTGGCACGATGGTACGTGGTGGGCGTCCTCGCCGCAGCCGGCAGCGGACTGCTCGCATGGTGGGCCACGACGGGTGACTTCGCGCGGGCCGTCGCCGTCACCACGGCAGTTCTCGTCGTCTCCTGCCCCTGTGCGTTCGGGATCGCGACCCCGCTCGCGTACGAGATGGTGCAAACACAGCTCCGGCGTCGCGGCCTGTTCGTGCGCCGCGCGGGCTTTCTCGACCGCGCGCGAACCGTCCGGCGGGTCGTCTTCGACAAGACGGGAACCCTGACGACAGGCGCCCTTGCCCTCGCGGACCGCTCGGCCGTCGCAAGGGTGGAGCCTGGGGCGCGCCGCGTCCTCTACAATCTCGCGGCCCGCAGCGCACATCCGAAAAGTCGCGCCATCCGCGAGGCGCTCGAACCCCATGGCGTTTCGCTCGACGCCGACTGCGAGGTCGTCGAGCACCCTGGCCTCGGCCTGGAGGTCCAGACCGACGGAATCTCGTGGCGGCTCGGCACCCCGCACTGGGCCGCTCCGGACTCGCCCGTCGACCCGGTCTGCGATGTGGCGTTCGGTCGCGACGGTCGACTCGTCGCCGCGTTCACGACCATCGAACAGCCAAGACAAGACGCGGCTACGGAAGTGCGGGCGCTCCAAGACGCCGGGTGCGAAGTGTGGCTCGCGAGCGGTGATGCTCAGGAGCGGGTGGACGCCGCGGGGCGGGCAAGCGGGATTGCACCCGACCTTTGCCGCGGCGGTCTCACCGCGCAAGACAAGTCCGAGATCCTTCGACGCATCGATCGGTCCGACACCCTCTTCGTCGGAGACGGTGTGAACGACGCCCTCGCCATCGACGCTGCTCACGTCTCGGGCACCCCGGCCGTAGACCGTCCCTTCGTCCCCGCGCGAGCCGATTTCTTCTTCGTGACCCCTGGGCTCGAGCCCATTCGTTTCGCGCTGCGCAGCTCCCGCGTGCTGGCGCAAGTCGTGCGCGCCGATCTGGCCATTGCGATTGCCTACAACGCCCTCACCGTGAGTTTGGCGCTGGCTGGAAAAATGTCGCCACTGGCATGCGCGGTGCTCATGCCTCTGAGCTCGATGACGACGATCGCGGTGACTCTTGCCGCGCTGTCGCCGAGGAGCCCCCTGTGGAAGTCGTGACGTTGCAGGTTTTCGTCAGCTTGATGCTCGTCTTGGGGTCGGTGCTCCTCTTTGCATTCACCTGCAACCAGCGAGATTTCGAGCACGCCGACCGCCTCGCGCTGCTGCCCCTGGAAGACCGCGCGGAATGCCGTCTCGCAGGCCCACCGAGCGTCGCGACGGCCATCGCAACACCCTCACTGCCAGGATCGCCGTTCACGGCCCCCAATCATCAGGACGGATCGAAATGAGCACGACCAGCACCTCCACGGCGATCGCACCGCTCGCTCGCTCGAGTGAGACCAGTGTCCACTCGAGCCATACGTCCTCCTCGTCCTTCGAAACCCGAAAAATCGTTTACAACGACTCGGTCGCGCGATGGTTCGTCGGCGCCTCCGTGGTCTGGGGACTGGTGGGGATGCTCGTAGGCGCCCTCATCGCTCTGCAGCTCGCGTTCTGGCAGGCCAACTTGCCGCCATACCTGACTTACGGACGACTGCGACCGCTGCACACGAACGCCGTCATCTTCGCCTTCGTGGGCAACATGATCTTCGCCGGCATCTACTACTCCACTCAGCGGCTGGTGAAGGCACGTCTGCCGAGCGATCTGCTGGCAAAGGTCCATTTCTGGGGCTGGCAGCTCATCATCGTGGCCGCCGCGGTGACCCTGCCGCTCGGCCTCACGCAGGGAAAGGAGTACGCGGAGCTCGAGTGGCCGATCGACCTGGCGATTGCCGTCGTCTGGGTGGTGTTCGCGATCGAGTTCTTCTGGACGCTGGCGCGGAGAACCGAGAAGCACCTGTACGTTGCCATATGGTTCTACATCGCGACGATCATCACGGTCGCCGTTCTCCACATCGTCAATTCCCTTTCGATCCCGGTCACCGGGATGAAGAGCTACTCGATTTACGGGGGAGCGAAAGACGCCCTCGTGCAGTGGTGGTACGGCCACAACGCCGTCGCGTTCTTCCTGACCACGCCGGTCCTCGGCATCATGTACTACTTCTTGCCGAAGGCTGCGGACCGGCCGGTCTACTCGTATCGCCTCAGCGTGGTGCACTTCTGGTCGCTCATCTTCGTGTACATCTGGGCGGGACCCCACCATCTGCTCAACACCGCCTTGCCCGACTGGGCCCAGACGCTCGGCATGGTGTTCAGCGTGATGCTCTGGGCGCCGAGCTGGGGCGGCATGCTCAACGGCCTGCTCACGCTGCGAGGCGCATGGGGCAAGGTCCGGACGGACCCGGTGCTCAAGTTCTTTGCTGCAGGCGTCACGTTCTACGGGATGGCCACGTTCGAAGGACCGCTTCTGTCGATCAAAGCAGTGAACGGGCTCGCCCACTACACCGACTGGATCATCGGTCACGTGCACAGTGGAGCACTCGGGTGGAACGGATTCATGGCCGCCGGGATGTTTTACTGGATGGTTCCCCGTCTCTACGGCCGGGAGCTTTGGTCCAAGAAGCTCGCTGATGGTCACTTCTGGATCGGAACGTTCGGGATCTTGCTCTACGTCGTCGCGATGTGGGTGAGCGGGATCACCCAAGGCATGATGTGGCGTGCAACCGATGCGCAGGGTGCGCTGATTTACCCGAATTTCGCCGAGACGCTCGACGCCATCCGACCGATGTACTGGATGCGTCTGGTGGGCGGCTCGATGTACCTGATCGGGATGCTCATGATGGCCTACAACCTCGGACGCACCGCGCTCCAGGGCGCACCGGTCGACGGCGAAACCACCGTCGTCGTGGAGCGGCAGCCGGAAGTACAGGCTCCATGGGTGGAGATCCTCTTCGGCAAGCCCGTGATGCTCGTCACGATCGTCGCGGTATCCGTGGCCGCCATGGGCGTGGTCAACAACGAGGCGAGCATCCTGCTGGCGTCGTTCGCCGTCGTGGCGGCCGTTCTCGGAACGATCGCCCTGCGGCTGAGCCTGCACCGGGCGAGGCCGAGCTGGCATCGGATGCTCGAGGGACGGGCGCTCTACTTCACGTCGTTCGCGGCGGTGGCGGTCCTTGCGGGAGGCGTGGCGGAGCTCGTCCCCACGCTTCTCGCCACACCGAGCGATTCGGCGATCACCGCCCAGGCGAAGCCGTACCGGGCCCTGGAGATCGAGGGGCGCGACATCTACGTGAGGGAGGGCTGTTACACCTGCCATTCGCAGATGATCCGCCCGTTCACCTTCGAGACCAGACGCTATGGAGATCCGTCCACGATGGCCGATTCCGTCTACGACCACCCGTTCCAGTGGGGATCGAAGCGCACGGGGCCGGACCTCGCCCGCGAGGGAGGGAAATACCCCAACCTGTGGCACTACAGGCACCTCATCGACCCGCGATCGGTGTCCCCAGGCTCGAACATGCCTCCGTTTCCGCGGATGACAGCCGATCTCGTCGACTTCGGCCGGACCGCAGACAAGATGCGCGCGCTGCGCTCCGTCGGCGTCCCTTACACGGCCCAGGAGATCGCCCGTGCGGCGATCGACGAACGGACCCAGTCCGAGGAGATCGTGAGCAATCTTCGCAGTGACGGCGTCACCGACGTCGATCCACGTGCGGAGATCGTGGCGCTCACCGCTTATCTGCAGCGACTCGGCAGGCTTCCGCAGCCAGCCCTCGAGAACCGCGACGCGGTCTCGAGCAATGAAAGGCAAACCGATGCACAATGATCTGCTCGAACGATCTCCCTTGCTTGTCTGGCCGCTCGCCGCGATGTTCGTCTTCCTCGCGGTGTGGGTCGTTGCGGCGATCCGCGCCATGACCCGATCTCCCGAGGAGCTGATGGCGGCCGCTCGGCTGCCCCTCGAACCGGAGGCCCGCCGTGAACGCCGGTGATCCACGATCGCAGTCCGAGGGGACGCACACGTACGACGGGATCGTGGAGCTCGACAACAAGCTGCCGCTCTGGTGGCAGCTCACGCTCTACGGGGCCGTGGTGTTCGCGCTGATCTACTGGTTCGGCGGACGTCTGGGCGCGATTCCGACGCCGCAGCACGCGTACAAGGACGCCATCGCCGTGGAGCGGGCCGCCGAGGCCGATAGGGCGCGGGCGCGAGGCACGATTGACGACGACCTCCTCGTCACGCTGGCCCGCGATCCCGCGACGGTGGCCAAGGGACGGGCGACGTTCGTCGCCACCTGCGCACCGTGCCACCGGGCCGATGGAGGTGGCAACATCGGCCCGAATCTGACCGATCGCTACTGGATCCACGGCGGGCGCCCGATGGACATCTACCGGACCATTACCGACGGGGTGCCGGCCAAGGGCATGCCCACCTGGGGTCCCCAGCTCGGGCAAGACCTCATTCTCTCGGTGACGGCATTCGTGATGTCGATCGAGGGGACGACCGTCCCGGGAGGCAAGGCGCCGCAGGGCGAGCTTGCAACGAAGTAGTCGATGCCCACGTCCCCCCTCCCCATGGTGCCGCCGTCCGCGGCGGGCGCTGCCGAAGTCGGACCCGCGCCCGATCCGGCATCGGCCGCACTCCCGCCCGACGGACGCAGGCACGCGATCCAGCCCGCGGACGTTCGCGGTCGCTTCCAGCTCGCACGGCGCGCGGCGTTCGGCGCGCTCATGGCGCTGTGGGCCGCGCTGCCGTGGATACGAATCGGCGGCCATCCGTGCGTCTTCATCGACATCGGCGCACGGCACTTCTTTCTCTTCGGGACGACGTTCAACGCACAGGACACGTGGCTGCTCTTCTTCCTTCTGACGGGCGTCGGCTTCGGCCTCTTCTACGTGACCGCCCTCGCGGGACGCGTGTGGTGCGGATGGGCGTGCCCGCAGACAGTCTTCCTCGAGGGAGTGTTCCGCCCCATCGAGCGCTGGATCGAGGGTCCGAGAGAGGCGCGCATGCGCCGCAACCGCCGGTCATGGAACTTCGAAAAGGCGGCGCGAAAGATCACGACCCACGCGTTCTACGTCCTGGCCGCGCTCGTCGTCGCGCACGTGGTGCTCAGTTACTTCGTCTCGCTGCCGAAAGCGCTGCAAATGGTGCGTCACGCCCCGTCGGCCCACCCGCAGGCGTTCGCGTGGGTCGTCGCGACGACGAGCGCCCTCTATCTGAACTTTGCATGGTTCCGCGAACAGCTCTGTGTGGTGCTCTGCCCCTACGGTCGGCTTCAATCGGCGCTCATGGACGAGCATTCGCTCGTCGTGGGCTACGATGCGCGGCGCGGTGAGCCGCGCGGAAAGCGGGGAACCGCCGGCGCCGGGGACTGCGTCGACTGCAAGCGCTGCATCGTCGTGTGTCCGACCGGAATCGACATCCGCAGCGGCTTGCAGATGGAATGCGTGGCCTGCACGGCGTGCATCGACGCGTGCGACGAGGTGATGGTGAAGCTCGGCCGGGCGCCCGGCCTCGTCCGCTACGATTCTCAGAATGGTCTCTCGGGCAAGCCGCGTCGCGTCGTGAGACCGCGGATTTTTCTCTACACCGTGCTGCTCGTCGTCGGCACCGCAGTCGCTCTGACGGCATCGCGCAGACGTTCCGACTTCGAGGCCCACCTGATGCGTCTGCCGGGCGAGCCGTACACGCTGGACGGCGATCAGGTACGCAACGCGCTCCAGCTTCACATCGTCAACAAACGAGCGACCGAGGAGGCGTATCGCGTCGACGTCGGCGCCGTCGACGGCATGAGTGTCGTCGTACCAATCCCGAGCGTGACCGTCGCATCTCTTTCGGACGCGCGGGTGCCGATCTTCCTTTCGATGTCTCGCGATCGGTCCGCATGCAGCGTGCCGGTCCACGTTCGCGTGGCGCGCTCGGCATCCGGAGAAGACAGCAAGCAGGTCACGGGCTCGTTTCTGGGGCCCTGTCGATGACGGCGATGGCGCTTGCCTCCGCGGTTCTGATGGGCGTTCTCGGCGGCGCCCACTGCGCCGTCATGTGCGGAGGCGTGGTCGCCATGAGCTGCTCGGCGCTGTCGGTCTCGCGGCGCGGGCGCCCGAGCGCGCAGCTCCCTTACCTGCTTGCCTACAACGCCGGGCGCATCGCATCGTATGCAATGGCGGGTGCCGCGGCTGGAGCGCTCGGGTCGACGATGACGGCGCTGGGCGCAACTCACCGCGCCCCGCTCGCCCTCCGGCTCGTCGCGGGCGTCCTGATGGTCGCCGTGGGCCTGTACATCGCGGGCTTCGTCCGGGCATTGAAGTGGATCGAGCACCTGGGAGCCCCTGCGTGGCGCCGGATTGCACCTCTCGGGCGAAGGCTCGTTCCCATTCGGTCGGCGTTCGCGGCCGTCGCGCTCGGGGCGCTCTGGGGATGGCTGCCGTGCGGGCTGGTCTACTCGGCGCTCGTCGCCGCGGCAGCGAGCGGATCGGCGGCCGCAGGCGCTGCCACGATGGCGGCGTTCGGGATAGGCACACTGCCCGCGCTCGTCGCGATGGGCTCGGCCGTCGCCGTCGTCGCGCGTGCTGCGCGCCACGCGACCGTACGGGCAGCCGCAGGAGCGCTGATGGTCGGGTTCGGCCTCGTGCAGCTGACGCACGTCGGCGGCGCCTGGAGCTCGACTTCGCACGGCGCCGCGCATTGCTGTCCGAGTCGGGGCTCGGAAAGTCTCGACCATGCGGCCTGGATGCCGGAATCGACGGCCGGGGCTCACCGCACTTTGCGCGAGTCCCTCTCCGCACGACGGTGAGCCCGAAAGTCGGCGATGATCACCAGGACGTAGGCAGCAAAGGATGCCGTCCCGAGCACCTGCCCGATCGACATGGCCACGATGACCGGCACGACGCGGGGATCGAAGAGCTGCCAGGTCATCAGGCCGAGGGCCACCAGCGCGCAGATGCACGCGGCGACGAGCAGGCGGTGCGCCCGACGCGAGGCCATCAGTGCGCTCCGAAGAAGGGGTGAGCGAGTCCATGGCAGCCCGCGCTCGCGCACCCGATGCGGCCTTCACGGACGTCGTCGAGCGCCGCCGTATGGTCAGGAACGCGAAGCCACAGATCGGCCTTGGTCGAATGGCACTGCATGCAGTTACCGTTCATCTTCCACGGCTCACGAAGACGGATCGTCCGCTGTGCCCCGGCGAGGGTCACGCCCCGGTACGCCGTGAGGTTCATCCAGACGTGGCGCATGCCGCCCGCCTTCGTCACGATCGTCCCGAACATGCCGTAATCAGCGTGACACACATAGCAATTTTCGTCCCCGAACATGGCGTTCCGTGCGTGGCGCGAAGCCAGCGAGCGGCTCGAGGGATCGTCGGAGTCTTGTTCGTGCAAGGACATCACGTGACACGACCCACAGAACTTCCGCTCCTTCGTCGCCTCGAACCCCTGGACGTTTCCCGCAAAGGCGGCGCCGATGGGTAGTATGCCGAGGCCCAGGAGCAGCCAGAGCTTGGTCGCGCGTACGAGAGGCGGACGCAAGACCAGGTACGCAATCAGGATGATCGCGGAAACCACTGCGAAACCGAAGGCGATGACCGCCAGGGGCGACCCGGGGAAGCTCATCGTCGCGCTCGCGATTGCCGGCACGGGTTTTCTGCTCCCCCCGCAATCGCAGGCCGATCCGCTGCGCTTGCGGGGCGATGCCATCGCCGAGACGCAAGGGACGTCGGCTCCGGCGGGACTCCTGGTCTTGCAGGGAAGCGACACCGTGAAGCCCTGGCTCGACGTCGAGGGGTTGGTATGGACGGGAGCAAGGCCATCGTGGACGGGCGATGTGCTGGTGCTGATGGTGCGCCTGCGCGAGCCCCACGGCTACGCCGAAATGCGTGCCGGCCGTTTCGTGATCGCGACAGGCGCCATCCATCCAGTCCAGATCGACGGAGCCGACGGGATCGTTCGTTCTCCATGGGGTTCGAGCGCCGAGACGTTCGCAGGGCTGCCGGTGGTACCGCGATTCGGGCCGCGCGCCTATGACTGGCTCGCGGGTGGTCGCCTTGCGCAGACGATCGCCGCGGTCGCATCGCTGGGGGTCTCGTACGTTCAGCGTCGAGAGGACGGCGAGATCTCCGACGAGGAGGTGGGCGCCGATCTCGCCCTTGCCCCCGCGCGGTGGCTCGACTTCGCCGGCTTCGTCTCGTACGACCTCGTCGACCCGGGCATCAGCGAAGCTCGCGCATCGGCGGCCGTGCGCTGGCACGACTGGCGCGTCGAGCTCTTCGCCTCGCAGCTTTCGCAAGGGCGTCTGCTACCGGCCACCTCGCTTTTCTCGGTGCTCGGCGACTTGCCGTCGCAGACCACGGGGGCGACGGTGCGCTGGCACGCGGCCCCCCGGCTGGATCTGCTGGGGAGCGGCGCGGGGCAAGACGTCGGAGGTATCCTCGGAGGCAACGGCTGGGTGCGCGCTACGCTGGCGCTGGACGCCCGCGGCTCGGGCTCGCTCGGCGCCGAGCTTCGCCGCGTCGATGTGCCCGGCGCCCAGTGGACGGGAGGCCGAATCGTCACCACGCTGCCGCTCGGCAGGGGCTTCCGCACCTCCTCGGAGGTGGAGATCGTCGTCCCCGACCACCCCGACGGCCGGGGAGCCGCGTGGCCCTGGGGGCTGTCGGCGCTGTCGTGGCGCTCGCGCGACGGATGGGAAGTCGCCGCAGCGGTGGAGGCTCTCTCGTCTCCGCTTCGTCGCTACGAGGCGAACGCGCTCGTACGGCTCTCGCGCTCCTTCGGCACTCCCTCCCCGGCTCCACCGGCCCCGTGGGCAGCAGGGATCTCGGAAGCCCGATGATCGGCCGGAAGGTAACACTCGCGACCTTCGCGCTCTTGCTGGCCGCCTGCGCGTCGGTGCTCGGGTTACGGAGGGAGCCGCCGTCGCACCCGTTCGAGCACCGCGCGCACGTCCTCAAGGGAATAAGCTGCGTCGATTGCCACCGGGGCGTCGCATCCTCCGGCGAAACCGGACCGCTCCACCTGCCGGCGGCCCCGGACTGCAGCCGTTGCCACGAGCGACCTCACGACTCGCGGCCCTGCCTCGACTGCCACGGTGAATCCTACGTGCGCGATGCCATCGAGCTGGCGCGCTCACGGCTTCGATTCGAACACCGACGACACATGCTGGCGGTCCGGGGAGATTGCGTTCGCTGCCACGTCGAGGCGACCGAGACGCGTCCGGAGGCCGTGCTGCCGAAGATGCCCACGTGCTTCGGCTGCCACGAGCACCGCGATCAATGGACGCTGCGCGACTGCGACGGATGTCACGTCGACCTCCGCAACGACGGAGAGCGACCGGACGATCACCTCGTCCACGACGGCGACTGGATGCGCGAGCACGGCACGAGGGCGGCGAGCCAGCGCGACCTGTGCGCGAGCTGTCATTCCGAGAGGCAGTGCGCCTCGTGCCATGGTGAGGGCACCGTCCCCGCGTTGCCCGCGCGGCTGGCGTTCGACGACGTCCCTCTTGCCGGACTGCACCGCGCCGGCTTTGCGGCACGGCACCCCGAGGAAGCACGGGCCGACCCAGGCGTCTGCACGACGTGCCACACGGAAAGCTCGTGCATCGACTGTCACGCGCGCAGCGGGGTGGCGCCGGGCCCCACCACCCCGAGCCCTCACCCACCCGGATGGCTGACGCCGAGCGGGGGGGAGCACGGGCCGCGCGCGCGGCTCGAGCCGGCGACGTGCGCCGGATGTCACGGGGGAGCGAACGAGCAGCTCTGTGTGGGGTGCCACAGTGTCGGCGGCCCCGGAGGCAGTCCGCACGGGCCTGGGTTTTCGAGCCGCAAGGATCAGCACCATGATCAGCCTTGCGTACAGTGTCACGGAGTCGGACCATGAGCCGCGGCGCGCGCCGCCTGCGGAGCGCGCTGGCGCTCGCCGCCGTGGTGCTCGCCATTGGCATCGGAGCGCTCGTGCACTGGTGGCCCCGAGCGCCTCGACCGGTCCCGCCGGGCCTCGTGCCCGCGACCTGGGCCGAGTTCCGCACGAGCCCTGGGCACCAAGCCCACGTCGGACGCGCCAATATCCAGTGCGGGTCATGCCACGACTTCGAGCGAGAGGGCTTTAGGAATCCGGGTACCGCCGTTTGCAAGAACTGCCATGCCAGGGAGACGGCGCTCGCGCATCGCGGCGGAACCGGAACCGAGGCCACCGGGTGCCTCTCCTGTCACTTCTTCGCGCCCGATCGAGCCGAGCCGAAGTGCGTCGACTGCCACGCCGAGCGTCACGGGCAGGCCGCGGCGATCGAGCAGCACGCGACGGCCGACTGCGCCCGATGCCATCACGTTCACGACTCACCTTCGATCGCGGCAGCCGATTGCACCGGCTGTCATGAAGAACGATCCACGGAGCATGGGCAACACTCGGGCTCCAAGGGTTGCCTCGATTGCCACCGCGCGCATGCGCCGGCCGCCGTCGCTCTCTCCACGTGCTCGACTTGCCACGCGCAGCCGGCCGGACCGCGCCCCGCCGACCACGACTCGTGCGTGGGCTGCCATCAACCGCACTCGTTCGTCGCGGGTGGTGACAACGCGTGCGTCCGGTGCCACGGCGACAAGACAACGCTGGCGGCCACCATCGCGCCGGCACACGCCGTCTGCACGAGCTGCCACACTCCCCACGATCCGGCCGGAGCCTCGACATCTTGCGGCGGCTGTCACGGGGAGATTCGAGTCGGGCACGGCAACGAGGGCGCCTGCGTCACCTGTCATTCGCCGCATGGCGGCGACCCGGACGTGCTGGCAACGCCCTGCAGCCACTGTCATCGGAGCATCGCCTCCTCGGACACGACCGCGCACGCGGGTGGAATCACCTGCAAGACGTGCCACATTCCCCACGAATTTCTGCCGGACAATCCGGGAACGATTTGCACTCGGTGCCACGCGCAGGAAGTGGCCCTCGTGGCGACGAACGCAGGCCATCGGGCGTGCACGTCCTGCCATGGGGCGCTCGCCGCCCACGAGCCTGCACGAGCTCCGGCCTGCGGGCAGTGTCATGCGGCGGAGCAGGCGAGCGCGCCCCCCGGCCACGCGAAATGCGCCGGCTGCCACGATCCCCACGGCGGCCTGCCGACGCCACCGTGCGCCACGTGCCATCGAACGGAATCGAGAGGAGCACACGAATCGATCCAGGGCGGTTGCGAGACCTGCCATCGTCCGCACGGACCCCAAGGGGTTAGCTCGCCGCCCGCGTGCCCGACCTGTCACGCCCCTGCAAGTCTTCCGGCGCTCCACGAAGCCCCCGGTCATGCCGAATGCGGCAGGTGCCACGTGACCCCTCATGCACCGGCCCGCGACGATCGCACGACCTGTACGGGGGCTTGCCACGCCGATCGCCGCGATCATCAGCCGCAGGCGGCCGTATGCACGGGGTGCCACGTGTTTCGCCGATAGGCGATCGGCGGCCACGAATGACGAATAGCGAAATAGAAATGAAAAAGATTCGAAATCCCATTCGCATAGCCAGCAAACGCAAAAGATGCGCCCGCCGCGCGATTTTTGCACTGGACCGCGCGCACGGAGCGATGGCAGGAGGGAACGCAATGGTCCGATCGGCAGGGATCGCTCTTTTCGTCGTTTGCCTGTCCCTCTCGACGCTCGGTTGCACGGGTCCCACGGGCCCGCAGGGAGCCACGGGGGCGACCGGTCCCACGGGACCTCAGGGCGCAACAGGACCCGCGGGGCCGGCCGGTGAGGCCGGTCCACCGGGCCTTTCTGGATTGAGCGCGGATGGCGGACTCATCCCTGTCGGATGCCTGTCGCCGTGTCACGGATTCTACG
>Ga0187782_10000520_pt1 | contig 26193 bp, 22 predicted proteins | sample 0715_SJ02_MP15_2_FD_132454 | JGI IMG/M metagenome (GOLD analysis project Ga0187782, IMG submission 132454) | Tropical peat soil microbial communities from peatlands in Department of Meta, Colombia - 0715_SJ02_MP15_20_MG | ecosystem: Environmental > Terrestrial > Soil > Wetlands > Peat | place... | reverse complement strand
GACATCATCGTCGGCCTCGATGGCGTGACCCTCGAGGTCCCCGAGCGAAGCATCGTCGCGCTGCTTGGCCCCAACGGAGCCGGCAAGAGCACGACGCTCAAGGCCGCCTCGGGCCTGCTCGGCGCCGAACGGGGCAAGGTGACTCGAGGCGCCGTGAAATTCCAGGGCCGACCGTTGCGGCGCGGGTCGGCGACGGCGCTCGCACGCGCGGGGCTGGTCCAGGTGCTGGAGGGGCGGCATTGCTTTCCTCACCTCACGGTGGACGAAAATTTGGCGACCGGAGCGTTCGTCCACCACCCCTCGCGTCGCGCCCTTCGAGAAGACATCGAGCGCGTCTATGCACGGTTCCCGAAGCTGCGGGAGCGTCGCCGCGTGGCCGCCGGTCACCTGTCCGGAGGCGAGCAGCAGATGGTCGCCATCGGGCGCGCGCTCATCGGGCGACCCTCGCTGGTTCTGCTCGACGAGCCATCGATGGGACTGGCGCCGCAGGTCGTAGAAGAGATCTTCGCGCTCGTCCGAGAGCTGCGTGCGCTCGAGAACGTGAGCTTCCTGCTCGCCGAGCAAAACGCGGCGGGCGCTCTCGCCGTCGCCGATTCTGCATACGTGCTCGAGAGCGGCCGCGTCGTGGCCGGTGGTCCGGCCGCCGAGGTGCGCGCGCGCAACGATGTTCAGGAACTGTATCTGGGACGGCGCTCTGAAGGGGGCAAGCGTTTTCGAGGCGGCAGACCATCGGGCGTCTCCGCCGGGAGCTCATCGGCCCCGTAGTCAACGGACAAGAGGAACCATGAATATCGTGAGCAAGGCGGTCGCCGTCGCGATCGCAGGGGGGATGTCTTTCTTCGGCGGCGCCGCGCCGTTGCGCGCGCAGGACAAGGCACCCGCGAATCCAGAGGTCGTCGTCGTCCCATCGGGCACGCCGTCGCCTTCGGCCGCGGGATCGTCGGCGGGCTCGTCGCCTTCGGCCGCGGGATCGTCGGCCGGGTCATCCGCTCCAGCGGTCGTGACACCCGAGGCGGGTGGTGTGGTTGCACCCGCCTCTGCTCCCGGTGCCAGCGCGCCCGTAAGCTCGCAGCCGGTGACGATGGCCGCAGCCCCGCCTACCGCGAAACCGCTGCTTCCGGATTGGATGAACGGCGTCACGCTCGGTGCTGGCGTCCTGCTTTGGTATTACCAGCCCCTGTGGCAGCCTTCCTCCGTCCAGAACAACGTGAGCGTGTTCTGGGCGCGGCTCCTCGTCGACGGCAAGTGGGGTATTTTCAGCTTGCACCTCGAGCCGCGTTTCCGTGATACGCCGCTCCGCTCTCAATCGACGACGGTCAACGGGGCGAACGTCCTTACCTACGTGCAGGACAACCAGGCATGGCTCCAGGAGGCCTATGCGCAGGTCGACTTCGATGAGATTCAGGCGCACCTGAAGCTCGGCAAGGAGTACAGCCATTTGGGGTTCTTCTGGGACAACTCATTCTACGGCAACATTCAAGTCTATGACGGTCTCAAGCTCGACCCCGACTACGGCGCCTCGCTGGAGGGCGATATCGGAAAGAGCGAACATTCCCTCAGCCTGGGCTGGTGGGCGCAATACTTCTTCGTCGACGGTCAAACCAACGTTTCGTTGCCGACCCGCGACACGATTTCGGTGCCCGGCGGGAGGAGGCGCAACCAGGTGATTGGGCGACTCGAGCCTCGCGTGAACCTCGGAGGAGCGATCGTCACTGTCGGTATATCGGGCGAATATTTGCAGGCTGTACTTCCGCCCCTTGGCACTCAGAATGTGTGGCGCGGCGCCTTGGACGCGAGCATCACGGTGGGCGGTCTCAAGATCCTCGGTGAGGTCCAGCATCAGGACGGGCGAAATGTGACGAGTTTCCCCCTTCCCTTCGATACGGCCACGGGGACGCCCGGGTCCTCGGCGGACGTCGACCATGCGCAAGTCGGCGGTGAGTACACCCTTGGGCCGGTCACCGCGCGGTATTACGTCAGCATGGGGAGTTACAATGACGTCCCCCTGCCCGGTGGAGGGACGGTGACGCACAAAGAATGGCTTCACGTGCCGTCGCTCGGCGTCGCCGTGAACCCGCACATTTATCTGCTGGGCGAGCTCGTCTTCTGGGAGCACGACACGCCGACGACGTCGACTTTGGTCGATCGAAGCTTCAACCTGACCCTGAACGCGCATCTCTGAGATCGGACAGAGCCTTGGACGCCTCGCCTGTTCCGAGCTCCGCGTTTCGCGATGCACTCGCCAGGTTCGCGAGCGGCGTCACCGTCGTCGCCGCGGCCACGGACAGCGGCCCGGTCGGCTTCACGGCCACCGGATTTACGTCGGTGTCGCTGTCGCCGCCCCTCGTACTCGTCTGCATCGGGAGGCGGGCGAGCGCCCACGATGCGGTGGTGGGCGCGGAGCGCTTCGGCGTGAGCGTGCTGTCCGAGTGTCAAAGCTGGATCGCGGAGCAGTTCGCGCGGCCGCGCATCGATCGCTTTCGACACGTTCCCCGGATTCGGGCAGCCGTTCCCCTCATCGACGGCGCGAGCGCGCTTCTGCAGTGCCGCCGTCATGCCCTGCACGAGGCGGGCGATCACACCATCCTCGTCGGTGAGGTGATCGAGGCGCTGGTTGGTGCTGGACCACCGCTCGTACATTTTGCGAGACGCTACGGGGCGTTCGTGGCCGAAAGCGCGCCGGCAGCGGAAAGTGCTCACCCGCCCGATCCGTCGGTTACGGGAATTCGGCAAGGCAGGCACCCATGAGCCGAAGTATCGTATTCGTGAAAGGAAGCCCGTCGATCGCGTCGCGGTCCGCGGTCGTCACGGATGCCCTCGCGTCCGAGGTGCGACGGGCGGGCATTCTCCCGGTCGTCTGGTCCTTGACCGATTTCGATCCGAGCGACGTCTTCTTCGGGCATACGGAAGCACCCGCAATCGTGCGCTTCCTCGAAGCCGTGAAAGGAGCAGCCGCGCTGGTGCTCTCGACGCCGGTCTACAAGGCGGCCTACACGGGTGCGCTGAAGGCCATCGTCGATCTGATCCCGCCGGATGCGCTCGTCGGCCGGCCCATCCTCGGGATTGCGACGGCCAGGCTTGCGGCGCATACGGCCGAGGTGGACCGCGCGTTTGGCGGGCTCGTTGGCTTCTTCAAGGCTCGTCCGGTCAACACGCTCGTGGTGCTCGACAGCGACGTGCAGGTCGCCGGGGGTGTCGGTCGCTTGCTGGGAGGCTCCGAAGAGCGCGTACGGCAGACCGCGTCGGCGCTCCTCGGGGCCCTGAGCGACGCGCCGCCGATCGCACCAAACCCGTGAGGCGGGCAGACGCCCTGCCCCGGACTAGGCTTGTGCTGGCCGCGGAGGGGGTCAGCGCTCAGGTGGCCGGCAGGCCATCAGCGCTTCCGCCACGTGGGCAAGGACGATCCACGGATGCGGGGCGCGATCTGCGATGTAGTGGACTCTGTCGTGAAGCTTCAGCCATTCGATTTCGGTCGTGGGCGCCGCCGCTCGCACCAACGCGTGAGCTTCGGCCGTAGCTCCGGCATCCGTCGAGTCGGTCATTCGTGACTTGCCTGGTTTGCCGCCGATCGTGTGCCAAAGAGGAGTCGCTTGGTTTTCGAGTCCTGTCCTTCCGGGTTTCGGGGCACGATCGCCTGGTGGAACGAGGCCCACCCGGCGCCGAAGAGCGATCCGGTCGAGGGCTTGACGTGTCCAGTAAAACGGACATACTGAGTGGCGTCGTCATGCGGTCGACACACCTCGGACCCCTTCTTGCCGGCAGCGCCGCGCCCGACGCGCATGGGTGCCGCTGTCGATTGGTAGCACGCACGCTGAGGGCGCCTCCCTGTTGAAAGGCGCCAGGGCGAGCGATCGAGCGTTTGTCTCGCGTAGATCAAGAAGGGATTGCAACATGAGCACGGCGATTTTTCCGCTGAGAACGATCTCTGAATTCACGCCGTCGGATGGATCCAGGGGCGCCGCCTACCGACAGCGGCCGCCGGCGAGGGTTCTCGGCTGCACGGCCATCGGGCAGGAGCTGCGGCTCTCGCACGTCAGAGCACAGACTCGCGAATGGCTCGTGATCCACGGGGCCGATTGCACGCCGCAGGTCCTAGCGGACAATCCGCCGGACGATCCGAACACGCGTAGTCTTCCGATCGTGGTCTACGCCCCCACTTCCGAAGAGCGTGACCGCCTGCTGCAAGAGTTGCCCGGTCACGTGGCCGCCACCCTGCGCGGCCGTGCGGTTCCCGAATCCCATGTCATCGAAGTCCAGGAGCTGCGGATCGACAAGGACGCTTATCGCGTGACGGTCGACAGCGACGACATTCGGGTGCCACACCTTCAGTTCAAGCTCCTGGTCGCGCTCGTCGAAGGTCGTGATCGCGTGCAGTCTCGCCGCGTACTGCTCCGCGAGGTGTGGGGCATTCCAGGAGAAACGACCTCTCGGACGGTGGATACCAACGTGAAGCGGCTGCGCGACAGGCTGCGCAGCGCCGGACGGTTCATCCAGAGCATTCGTGGCGTCGGCTATCGCTTCAGCGAGACGCCACGGCTCTCGAATGCCCGCGTCGAGTGACACGGGAGGCCCGAATCGAAAACACCGAGGGACGCGCGCGCGAGCGAGGTTGGCTGTAGCGGACGCGGTTTGTCTGGCGATGGGGGGTCAGCGAGGCGCTGGACACTGCCCTTGACATTGTCTCGTATGCGAGACAATCTTGTCAAAGGAACGGATTCCGCGGTTTTTTCGGATGATCCGCGCCGACCTTGCTCGGAGCAACCCTGCCGAGAAGCTCGACGCGGTTTGCGCGAAGAGGTGACATGAGCAAGCTGACGGCGACCGGGGAAGTGCTGATGGTTCGCGGTCCGGTTCCACAGGGGGCCGCCCCCTACGGGTTAGTGCCCATCGTGACCGTCGTGGCGAACGCGCCCGACGTCAACGGTGCTCTTCTCGATCTGATACGCCGAGTCGAGGCGCTGCTTGGCGAGCAGCACGCCGCCGACGTGAACGGCGCCCTTCTCGATCTGAGGCGCCGGATTCAGGCCCTTCTCGGCGAGCCGCGTCCCTTCGTCGGATCCGCGATCGATGTCGGCGAGCTGCGAATCGACGTGGATGCCCACCGGGTCAGCGTGGGCGGCGAAGAGGTGCTGCTCACGGCGCTCGAGTTCAAGTTGCTGGTCATGCTGGCAAGCCGCCGTGAGCGGGTGCAGTCGCGCAGCACCCTGCTCCGCGAGGTCTGGTTCTGCAGTCCCGAAAGCAAGACACGCACCATCGACACACACGTCAAGCGCCTTCGCGAGAAGTTGCGCAACGCGGGCCGCTTCATTCGGACGATTCGTGGGACCGGCTACCTGTTCAGCGAGCTGCCCTCCAAGGCAGGCTGCTGGCCTCGCGGCGCGGCCCCCCGAAGCTCCGATCGTGGAATTCCGGCCTTGCGACCCGCCGCGGGGGCTGGGGGCTGAGCCGACTCGCTCGACCTGGGCGCGCCGGCCCACGCCGACCGGGGCAGCGTCGCTCCGCGGCTTGGTCTCGTATCATAAAGGTAACGTCTTGACTTACGGATGAAGCCGAGAGATAGGGCGCGCATCGTCAATGCTCCGGCCCCTCTCGCTCGGCGCGGTCGCGATCTTGGTGCTGCTGACGCCCGCATGGGCGGTCGGGCAATCGCCGACGTCACAGGAAGCTCCGGAGGTTGCTCCCCCGGCGGTCGAGCCCCCATCCCCGCAAGGGGAGCCGAATCCGGCCAAAACGGGACCAGCCACCGCGCAGCCGCCGCCGGCGTCCGCGGCCCCGCCGCCGGATTCCCTGACCCCGCGGTCGTCGCCTGCGGCCGCGGCTACCGCCCCGCCGCCCACTTCCGCCGCGCCCCCCGAGGCGCCGCCTGCCGGCTACCATAACGGAACCTTTTACGTTCGCAGCCGGGACGACGTGTTCCGGCTGTACATCCTGGGCCGCGTGCACGCGGACTGGCTCGGACAGTTCGGTCCGGGAGTCGGGCTGGTGCCGGCCGGCGGCGGGGTCGAAAATGGCTTCTATTTGCGTCGCGCCCGCCTCGAGCTCGGCGGGGAGTTTTTCGAGACGTGGCAATGGTTCGTGGGAGCCGAATTCTCGTCGAGCACGTCGATCGACAACGCGGCGGGTCAGATGACCACGCCCACCTGCAAGCCGAGCACGACCGGAGCCCTTCCCTGCACCGACAACGAGAACCCCGTCGAGAATCCGACGGTCAAGCCCATCCCGACCGACGTTTTCGTCAACTACGGGCCGTCGCCGTGGGCCAACCTCGAAGTGGGACAGTTCTATTTGCCCTTCACCCTCGAAAATCGCATCAGCGACAACACGACACCGTTTCTCGAGCGATCGATGGCCGTGCGCAATATCGGCGCGCCGCTGCAGCGCGACATCGGCGCCATGTTCTGGGGGGAGGCCCCCGACCGATCCATTTACTACGCGCTCGCCGTCGTCAACGGCGACGGGCCGAACCGGCCCAACGTCGACTCGCGCTACGACTGGGCCGCCCGCATCGTCCGCCGTCCGTCTTCGACCGCGATGTCGTCGGTAACGAGGTTTTGGCAGATCGGCGCGTCCGCAAAGCTCGGGTCACGCGATCCGAAAAAAGTGGGCTACGATTTGCCTTCTTTGACGACACAGGGGGGCTTCCCGTTCTGGAAGCCAACCTACACCGACTCGCTCGGTCGCCTGAACCATATCATTCCGAGCTCCACCCAGTGGGGTCTTGCAGCCGACGTCTACGTGCCCGTCGACAAGTTCGATTTCACGTCGGAGTTCATCTACAACGTCTACGATACGCGCGAAGCCGTCGACGGATACCAGATTTCACCGTACACGCAGCGCACCGGATACTTGAGGGGCTACGGTTGGTACGCGCAAGTCGCCTACTGGATCTTCGGGACGGAGGAAATCATCGGTTTCCCGAGTTACGGTCGCCCGCTCCACCTCGACCTGTCGCAGCCGCAGAATCCTCCCCGCCACGGGTTGCAAGTGCTCGCGAAAGTCGAGCAGCTGGCTCTCACGTACGATGGCGCGGCTCGCAGCGGGAGCCTCGACTCGAAGACGCCGAACGGAGTCATCGACGTCGATGACTTCGAGTTCGGCGTCAGCTACTGGGCCACCAAACATCTGCGCGTCGGGCTCAACTACACCCATTATATGTTTCCCGGCGCAGCCCCCGTGTCGGCGTCGACGACCGGGGGACCGACCCAAACTTTGGGGTCGCAGCGGGCGGTCTCGCCCGCTCAGCTCGTCCCGGCAGGCGCGGATAACGGCGCCCGCAATGCGAGCGGCACGCTCGAGGAAATCCAGGCCCGCATGGGCGTGCAGTTCTGATCGAAAAGTTGCAGGAGCTTCCTGAACGCCTGACGGCACTGAAGAATTTCGAGCGTTTGCCCCATTAAGACCGTAGGTCGACGTCTTTACGGTTCAAGAGGAGGCCTGCGCATGGTCGTCGCACGCGTCGTCGGTCGTCGGTTCGGGCTCACGGCCATAGGCCTGGCGATGGGGGTCGGCTCGATCGTCGTCGCGCAGGCGAGCTGCGGCAGCGGCGCGAAGGACAGCGGCGGCTCGGGCTCCGGCGGCAATTCCGGGTCGACGGCAGGCACCAGCTCCAACGGCGCCGGGTCGGGGGGGAGCGCGACCTCGGGGTCCGGCGCAACCGCGGGCTCGGGTTCGGGCGGGAGCGCGGGCTCGGGATCGAGCACGGGTTCGAGCTCCGGTTCGACCGGCGGCTCGGGGTCGACCAGCGGCGCTCCGTCCGACGCCAGCGTCGCCCAAATGTCCTGGGACTGGAACGGCGTCGTCGGCTCGGGGCAGAGCCTGTCGGTCGGGACACCGCCCGTCACGGGCGAGCACGCTTCGACGTCGCAACCCTATGACAACGTCATGCTCTCCCTGCCGGAGGTCACCGCCAACGAGGTCGAGGACGCGAGCCTCCCTCCCCCGTGGGACGCGAGCATCCCCGGCCTCAGGATGGTGCCCCTCGTCGAGCCGGTCCGTCCGATCGGGAGCGGTTTCCCGAGGCCGTATCCCGTCAACATCTGGGGGGAGACGCCGCACGCGGCGATGTCCAACGAGATCACGCTGCTGGCGAAGACGGGCGGAGCCGCCGACTACGTGACGGTGCCCACGATCGTCGGCGAGAGCGGCCAAGGCATCGTCGCGCTCGTCAAGTTCCAGGACGCCGGCACGACTGGAGCAACGGGCCGCGCCTACGCTGCGACGTTGTTCGAGGCGACTCACATCGCCGCGCTCGCGAAAGCCGCCGGCAAGACGTACGGGATCAGCGTCATCGTCATGACCCACGGCGAGACCGACGCCACCAACCAGGACTACGGCGACGACCTCGTCCAGCTCCTGAGCGACTACAATACGGATCTGTCATCGATCACCGGACAGACGCAAAAGATCCCGATGTACCTGTCGCAGCAACATGCGTATCCCTGCTTTCAAGGTCCTCCCATCGGCTGTAGCGATACTGCTCCCGGCGGAAGGCCGCTCGTCAATCAGTTTCAATGGCAGCTCGGGGTCATGTACCCAGGCCAGTTCGTGTGCACGGGGCCCAAGTACCAGTACCCGGTGAACCCGGACAACGACGGGATCCACCTCTCTGCCACGGGCTATCAGCTCCTCGGCGAGAAGACCGCCGAGGTCTACTACCAGCGCGCGATTCTCGGCAACAACTGGCAACCGCTCTATCCGACGAGCGCATCGCGCAGCGGCAACGTCGTCACCGTCGACTTCAACGTTCCGGCTCCGCCGCTCAACTGGGACATGTCGCTCGATGCCCCGCTCATCACGGAGTGGGTCAATGGCAACGGCTTCGAGCTCTGGAGCGGCAGCACCAACATCGGGATCCAGTCGGTCGCCATCTCCGGCAACTCGGTGCAGATCACAGCGGCGAGCACCCTGCCGACGACGGGGCTGATGGTCGGCTATGCGCTGGCCGACCAGGGCGCGCAGATGAAGGCCGCGTCCAAGGCCGTGCGCTGGGGCCGGCTCCGCGACTCCGACCCGTTCATGGGCTCGACGACGATGATGACGAATCCGAACTACGCGGTTTCGTTCCAGCTGCCCGTGCCCTGACGCGCGCGGCCCCGATCAGGTCTTGAGCGTCGCGAACGCATTTGCGGGGACGGTGAACTCGATCATCTTGCCCGCGACGGAGGCGATCGTCTGAACCGACGAGGTGTTCGGATTGTACATGATGAGCGCATGGCTTCCGTCCGGATTCTTGAAGGCGTACGAGACGAAGCTGCTGCTGCCGCCGGTTGCGACGCGCACTGCGCCCGGGGCGATGAACTGCGAGAAGTGCCGGAACACGTAGTACGCCGGGGTGATGTTGAGCGTCCCGGCGCCGGTATCGACGGTCAGGAGCGCGTTCTGCGGCCAGTTGGCCATGGAGAGGCCCGCGGTGTCGAGGACCATGTTCCAGGCGCTGTACGAGTTGACGCCGGTCAGAAGCCACTGGCCGATGTTGCCGAAGCTCTCGAGGGCGTAGTTGAAGTCGTTGGGAGCCGTGCTCGAGTTGTACGTGATGTTCACCGGCGCGCTGCCGACGTTGACGATGGTGGTTTCTCCGCCCCACGGATAGTTGCCGCACCTATGCTCCGTCTGCCAGATGGGCAGGTTGTATTTCGTCAGACCGGCGACGTCACCGATCACGTTCCACTGCATGCCGAAGCCCTCGATGTACTTCATGGCGGAGGAATCGCCCGTCACGGCCGTGATGATGTCGGGATCGGTGTTCGGGTCGTTCGTCTCGCACCCACTTTGACAAGACATCGTCCCGAGGAAGATTTGCGCGCCCACGTTCTGGCTCGCGAACTCGGGCCCCAGGTACTGCGCCACGAACTGATCGTACAGATCCGGGGCCCACAGGCAGGACGGATAACCCGTCGCATAGTTCGGCTCGTTCTGCGGCATGATGACGCTGATCTTCAGGCCCAAAGCCGCATATGCCTGGACCCATTTGGCCTGATAGAGGGCGTATGCCTGCAGGATCTGGGCGCTGCTGGACATGTTGCCGCCGTCGTCGGGGTTGCCGTCGGAGCTCGGGCTGTTGCCGTTCACTTTCATCCAGGCCGGTGGTGTCCACGGGCTGCCCCAGAGCTCGACGTTCGGATTGATGGCGAGCGCCGCCTGGACGTACGGAATCACGTACTGCTGATCGCGGCTGATCGAGAAGCTCGTCATGCCGTAGTCGTTGGCCGTGTCGTCCTCGGTGTAGCGGCTCATCGCGTAGTCGTTGGCGCCGATCGGGATGCGGCCGAAGACGAAGTGAGCACCGTTCGTCCAGTCGAAGAGCAGGTTCATCGCCGTGGCTCGATCGGCGGGACTGAGCATTTGCAGGTAGTTCCACCCCTTCTCGTTGAACGCGCCACCGAAGCCGTCGAACGTCTGGTACGTCGTGCCGTCGTTCACCGTCAGGGTCGCCGTCCCGCCGGTCACCGTCGTCGTCGATCCCATGACCCAGTAGGAGCCCTCGGCCGACGTGACGAAGGTCGGCCCCGGAAGCGTCTCGCCGGCGATCGTTCCGGCCGATCCACCGGTCGTCGAGGAGGAGCTGCTGGTTGCCGAGGCACCGGAGCCGCTGGACGCCGAGCCCGAGATCCCCGAGCCCCCGCTCGAGCCGCCGGACCCGGAGCCAGAAACGGACCCCGCGCCGGACCCCGGCCCGGCTCCCGAGCTTCCTCCCGCGTTTCCCCCCGAGCTTCCGCCCGAGCCGGAAGCGGAGGTCGAGCCGGAGACTCCGCCGCTCTCCGGAGATGCGGCGCAGGCTGCGACGGTCGCTGCGACAAGGACAAGCGAAACGCGACGAGGGGGCATTTGGGCGGACTACCTCAAATAGCAAATGGGCGCTCGGCCCGCCGGGCTTCAATCGGCCCCAGCGAAGCCAAAACGGCCGAAATTTGCAGGTGAATCGCTCCTCAGTCCGGTGCCGGCGACACGCCGTCGCGTGGTGGCGCCGCGGGGCGCCGACGTGGAGCCAGCGCGAATGTCGCCTGCCGAAGTCGCCTTGTGGGCTCGCGCGCCCCTTTGGGGTCTCGACGCGCGGCGCCCGTTTGAACTCGGGGAACGGCCACGGCATGATGCAACGCATGTCCAAAGATCGCTGCAGGCGAGAGCGAGAGCGCTCACCCATCGCCGTCGCGCGCGCGCGGCTGTGCTCAGGGTTGAGCCTCGCGCTCGGGGTGGCCGCCGCTTCCTGTGCCAACACTGGGTCGGGACCCGGCGGCAGCACGTCAGGCATCGGGTCGGGCAGCGGATCCACAGGCGGGACCCATGGTGCTGGCGCATCATCGAGCAACGTTTCGAGCGCCGCTGGATCGAGCGAGACGGGCTCATTGACGACCGGATCGGCGACTGCGGTAGCGTCGGACGACGGTTCGACGTCGGCGGGAGCGTCGACCGACAGCTCGTTGGCAACGACATCGGGTGATGCCGCCCTCGAGGACGTGTCCATCACCTTCGACGCCGGCGGCAGCGGGTGCACGCCTCCCACGTCCTACCCCGACCTGTTCATCAGTCTCCTCGGTGAGACCCAGGCGGCCGTGACTTCGAAGGTGACCGCCGCGTGGACACAGCTCTTTCACGACCCGACCAACACGAACAACGTCTACTACACCGGTCCCGGCGCGAACGAGGCATACATCTGGGATGTGGCCGATAACGAGGTGCGCACCGAAGGCATGTCCTACGGGATGATGATCGCGGTCCAGCTCGATCATCAGACGGAGTTCGACGCGCTCTGGACGTTCGTGAAACAGTATATGGCACAGCCCAACGGGCAATTTGCCTGGCACACGACCACGACAGGAGGCCTCATCGACGGCGCGACCAACTCGGCGCCGGACGGCGACGAATACTTCGCCATGGCGCTCGTCTTTGCGGCGAACCGCTGGGGCAATGCCGGCACCTACAACTACGCGAACGAGGCCGAGGCCGTCCTCACGACCCTGGTGAACCAGGAGTTCGATCCGAACTTGCATCTCGTCCTATTCGGCCCTGGCGTCACGACGTTCACCGACGGCTCGTACGTCTTGCCCGCATTCTATCAGGTGTGGGCCTGCGTCGATCCGGTCAACCAGGCATTCTGGCAGACCGCCGTCCCCGCCGCGCGCACCTTCTTCCACAACGCTGCGAACGCAACGACCGGGATCGTGCCTGACCACTCGTCGCTCGCCGGCGCGCCGGAAAGCAATTTCGGCTCGGACGCGGTGCGCGTCGTCGTCAACATCATGATGGACCACAACTTCTTCGATGCCGACCCGTGGCAGACGACTTGGGCCTCCACCTTCGCGGCCTTCTTCCAGAGCCAGGGACCGAACTACGTCGACGCCTATACCCCGGCCGGCATGCCCGTCGACGGCGGCACCCACTCGCCGCACATCGTCGCTTGCAACGCCACCCTCGGATTCGGCGTGTCATCGTCCGTGGGAATGCCTTTCGTTCAAGCGCTGTGGAACTTGCCGATCCCGACGGGAGAGTTCCGCTATTACGACGGGATGCTGTACTTGCTCGCCCTGCTGCACGTCAGCGGCAGCTTCGAGCTCTGGTACTGAGATCGTCGGGTCTGCTCGCTTGCCGGGGGCCGGTTTGGCCCTCGCCGCCGCATCCGTCATTGACTGCCCGTCGTTTCGGTCACGATGGGCATCAGCCCCGCGCCAATCAGCATGGAGAGGCCGCCCAGGACGACCGCCGTGAGCCGGTTGTCGCCACCGGTGAGGCGCACGAGGCTGCTCGCGTTGGGGAGTACGCCGCTCAGCACCTTGCCCAGCACCAGGGATGCGAAGATTTCGGGGATGACGATGAAGAAATTGAAGATACCCATGTAGACGCCGGTCTTTGCAGGAGGCAAGGAGCCCGCCAGGATCGCGTACGGCATGGCCAGGACGCTGGCCCAGGCGATGCCGACGCCGGCCATGCAAATGAAAAGGACGTATCGGTCCGTGACGAACGCAACCGAGACGAGTCCGCTCGCTCCGGCGCAGAGGCACAGCGCATGGGTGAGCTTGCGCCCGAGACGTTTTGCGATCGGCGGCAGTGCGAACGAGAACAGGAAGCACGCGGCCGAGTATGCGGCGAAACAGTTGCCACCCCACGCAATGCCGGCTTCGTACTCGGGTGTGCCCGGATGTCCGTGGAACACGCTGTGCGCCACGGCAACGCCGAAGTAAAGCCACATGCAAAAAAGCCCGAGCCACGTGAAGAACTGGACCCCGGCGAGCTGGCGCATCGTCTTCGGCATCCCCAGGAGGTCGTGGAGGATCTCGGACGCTCCCGCGACCATTCCGGACGTGCGCGCCTTCACCGCGCGAAATGTCTGGACATCGTGCGGCGGGTATTCGCGGGTCGTGGCGATCGTCCACAGAACCGCGGCGAGATAGGTGGCCGAGCCAACCTCGTACGAGATCCGCACGGCGCGCGGCACGGCGTGTCCGGCCGCCGATCCGCCGTGGATGTGCAGCACGGTTCCGAGAAGCCAAGGCATCGTGGATGCACCGACCGCCCCGAGGCCGACGAAGAGCGCCTGCACGGCGAAGCCCTCGGTCCGCTGTCGGTCGGGAAGGATGTCGGCGACGAACGCGCGAAACGGCTCCATGCTGATGTTGATCGAGGCGTCCATGACCCAGAGGAGGGCCGCCGCCGTCCACAAAGTGGAGGCGTTCGGCATCAGGAAGAGCGCGGTCGACGCGAGGAGCGCGCCGGCGAGGAAATACGGCCGGCGTCGCCCGAGACGCGTCCACGTCCGATCGCTCATGCGGCCGACGATCGGCTGGACGACGAGCCCGGTGAGCGGCGCGGCCAGCCAGAGGATCGGAATCTGGTCCGATGCTGCGCCCAGGTATTCGTAGATCGAGCTCATGTTGGCCATCTGCAGCGACCAGCCGAACTGGATTCCGAAGAAGCCAAAGCTCATGTTGCAGACCTGCCCGAAGCCGAGCGCCGGCCTGCCTGTCGTAGAGACATCCGGTGGGGGGCTCATTCGAGAAGCACCACCTGCCCCTGATGGGGGCCAAGCACGATCGCGAGCCGCTTGCCGGCGAGGTTGCCCACGACCCGGTTCTCGAGGATATCGAGCACCCTCGCGCCGGTCGCGGCCGCTTCGATGGGCACGGATTCGCGAATTGCCGTTCTGCCGAAATTGAGGGCCGTGACTTCGATCCCGCGATCCGCGGCGAGGCGGTGCACCATGACGACGAGGCCGGCGGCCTTCACTTGGGGCGGATCGAGTTGGTCGGCGTCGAAAAGATGCAATTGCTCGCGTGCCCTCAACATCTTCTTCAGCTGGGAGGCGAACGAGCCCGGGTCCCCGAGCTGCTCCGTGAGTGACCCGTACAGGGCACGGGCGCGCGGCAATCCGCTCGAGGACCGCTGCGCGGCGGGGTCGACGTCGAGCAGATCGTAGGCGCCTCGGTTGATCCAGCGCGTGTCTCCGTCCGCCATTCGAGCTTTCACGGAATCCGCGGGCAGCGTTGCGGCCCCGACCAGGTCCCAGCCGGACAGCGCAAACACCCCCGGCTGCATGGCGCTATACATGGCGAGCAGCAAGTGGGCGCGCTGGATGTCGGCTTTCTGTGCGCCGGTGAGGTGCTCCCACGAGTTCGCGCCGATGCCGAGGCTCGCAGCCGCCAGGCTCACGCTGGTGCACGAGACGCCGTTCGACGCCTCGAGGTTGTACGGTGCGGCCGGCGCGAGCAGTCGTTCGCGCATTTCCTTGCGAATGACGTCACGGATCGCGCCGCCCGTGATGAGCTTGCCACGGAACGTGAAAAGGTCGTCTTTGTGGCGCGTCCAGAAGTGAACGAGCTCCAGCGTCAGCTCGTCATGATTCTGAAGGGCATGGACCAGGCCGGCCGGATCGATGGAGTACTTACGCTCGAGAGCGAGCATCAAGCGCAGAAACTCCGCATCGCCGGTGACCAGCGCATGCTCGTACGCGGGGCGAGTGACGAAATCATAGGTGAGGTCGGGCCCGCCGCGGGACATCGTCTCGATGTCGTCGAGCGCGAGGTTGAGCTCCTGGAACGTGAACCCGCCGAGCTTTCGCACCATCCCCGCGAGGATCTCGTTGGCCGTGACGGTGAGTGGATGGCCCTCGGACCAGGCGCGGGCGCCGTCCTCGCCGCGCTCGATGCCGAGAAAACCGTTCGCGTCGAGGCGCAAAATGCTGTCGCCCAGGGTGTCGATCGATTCGATCGCGTCGCCCACGACGAGCCGCGGCGCCGCAAACGAGGGATCGAGCCAGTTGAACGTCGGCTGCCCTTCCTTGAAGTAGTGCAGGTAAACCCAGCGTCGCCGCTTGCCGTCGACCCCGGCGACCACGTCGGTTGCGCTCCAATCCGTATCCTTGACTCCCTTTTCGTAGAAGATGGTGCGCTGCAGTCGGCCGACGATGTAGCCGCGTTTCTCGAGCTCGTTGACGACATCGGGTCCGAGGTTCACCGAGTCTCTGCCGGGCCCGACGGGCGGAAGAAGCGGCCAGTCGCCCTCGGCGATTTCGACCATGTGATAGATGCCGGGGTAATCAGGGTAGGCGCGCTCGGCGAGTCGGAAATCAGGACCTTTGCCGCTGTGCCCGGGGATGACGTCGCCGATGACGATCGCGCCGCGCGCTCTCGCGTTCTTCGTCAGCGTTTCGTAGTCGTCCTGTGTGCCAAAGCCCGGATCGATATCGGTTCCGATCCGATCGAAGTTCCCGTCAATCGTCGCGGTGTACCGGCGCCCGCGGACGCCACCGGCGAGCTTCATGGGCCCCACGTGCATTCCCGTGATCCCGATGTCCTGGAACACGGCCCAGAGCCGCGCGTCGCCGAGCGTTTGCAGTACCGAATCGCGGGGCCGCGTGATCGTCGACGCGGCGTACGCCGTAAACCAGACCGACCCCATCGCTGCGGCCGCACGTGGTCGGGGCCGACCGTAAAAGTGCGCCCACATGCGGCCCGTGCCCGAGTGGGCCCGCGCGGCGATCTCGGCCTGTGCGAGCATGGAATGCCGTACGAGCCAGCCGACGTCGTCGTCATCGACCGACGTGGCCGCGCGCGGCATCGGCGCGGCGGACGCGATCGCACCCGTAGGCTCGCGGCTGCAGCCGACGACGGCCACTGCCACGATGCTCGCACGCATCAGCTTCGCGTTCATGGAGGGGGGGCGTTCTCACCGCCCGGGCCGGTCGGTGAAAGGTCGCCGCGCCGGCGAACCAGTGGGGCCGGCACCCGGTTCCGTCAAGCGATTTCGGCCCGCCGGGGCTGACCGCGCGCGACATCGTCGACATTTTGGGCCCTCCCGAACCCGGAGGGCTCGGCCTCGAGCTTCTCCAGCGCACTCGCTTCGAGGGCCACGCCGACCGTGATCACGCCGCATGGACGACGCTTGCCACACGCCTGGCCCGCCGCCTCTGATCAGCGTGGAATGACCGTCGGGTTGTTGATGGTGAAGGGGCAGCTCGTGGCTTGCGACGCGTACGTGATGGCGTTGTACCAGAACTGCGGGACCTGGAAGACCTGAGCGGCGGACATCATATAGCAGGCGTTGGTGGGGGTCGTATACGGATTGGCGCCGCCGTCGGTCGTGGGAATCCCCAGCCATTGACTGGTGTAGGTCACCCATTCGTCGCACCAGGCGAAGATGTAGCCGGCGCCCACCGCCTCGTGGGCGGCATAGATCAGGTTGCCGGCATCGGTTTGGCCGTAAGCATCGATCGTTGCCGCGCCCGGATTGATCGACCGGCCATGATAGGCCCCGACCTGCATGATGTTGTTGCCAATCGGACCGGGGGCCCACGGTCCGACGGGCACGGTATTGCTCCAGCAGGAGCACATGAGCGAAGCCGGGCACGTGAAAAGAACGTCGTCCTTGTTGTAGGACAGATCCGTGAAGGACAGCAGCGTGTTGAGCGGTGCGACCTCACCGGAGTTCGGCTCGAACCCCGAGAGCGTGATCAGCCCGCCGCCCGCGTGGACCCAATCGCTGAGGGCCGACACCTCGCTCTGAGAGAACTGCCAGTAGGGGCCACCGTTGCCATCCGAGAGCCACTGGACGAGGATCACGTCATATTGATTGAGGAAGTCGGCGGTCAGCGTGGGCTTCGTCTCGTAGAGATCGACCGCAGTGCTGCTCTCGGTGTTGAGCCAGTTGATGAGCTCCGTCGTGTTGTCGCCGTACACTCCCAGATGGCCGATGGACGCGATATTGAAGCACGTGCATCCCGCGTCGTTGCATCGTTCGGGCCGAGTGCCGCCGTCGCCTCCCGACCCCGCAGCGCTCGCGTCGGCAGTCACCAGGGGTGCGCCCAGCGTCGCGTCGCCCTCGCTGACGAGGAGCGGGGGTGCCGCCGCGCTCGACGCCGACGCGCTGGACCCGGCCGCCGCACCGTTTCCTTCGAGGCTCGACCCGAAGCCGCTTCCAGAGGGGGTACCGCATCCCGCCGCCATCCCGAGGACCGCCCCGATCCCGAGAACATACGCGGCGACGGAATGACGGACGCGCATTTTCGACCTCGTTTTCTTCGCTTAATGGGCAAGCACGCGAAAATCCTTCATCCGCCGGCGATCACTCCAACACTGCATTTTTCTTGGATCCCAAGCCGAGGGCAGCCGCGGCGATGTGGCGTTACTTCTTCCGCAGAGTCGGCGCCGGGCCCCGCGCAACGACGGGGGGCCGCTGCGCGATCGGGGGGTGTGAGGCCGGAGAGGCAGCGGGTGCCCGCCCCGGGCCCGGGCCGCCATGGGGGGTTTGACCGGGTTGAGGACGCGCCATCTCGCGATTGGCCTCCGGTCGCGTGAACTGACGACCGGGCTCGGCACGCGGCATTTCGCGATTGGCTGCGGGCCGTGGAAGCTCTCGATTCTCTTCACGTCCCCCTTGCGCCGCGGTCCTGCCCAGCTCCGGACGTGAATCGCGCGCTCCCGATGGGTTTGGCCGGGCGCCCGGGGCGTTTGCGACCCGCGTCCGACCTGCAGGGGGATGCGCTCCCAAGCGCGCCGCCGTCGAGGGACGTGAGAACCCTTGAGCCTGGGCGACTCCGCGCTCGTGTCCCGTGGCGTGCGTCACCTTCGAGGCTGGAACATGGAGTGCCTGCGGGGTTGGTCTTTGTCGCCCTCCGGCGCGTTCGCTTCCCCCACTGCCACCCGCGTTGCCCTCTGCGGGCTTGCCACCCGCGCCGCCGGCGCTGGCGTTTCGGCCACCGCCGCTGCTGTCACCCGTGGCGCCGGCGCTGGCGTTTCGGCCACCGCCGCTGCTGTCACCCGCGGCGCCGGCGCTGGCGTTTCGGCCACCGCCGCTCTCATCGCCGCCCCCGCCGCCGGAGAACGGCTGCGTACGATCCCGAATCTCCGCCACCCGCGGTCCGGTGATGACGATGCCCGCCGGCGCGGGGGCAAACAGATTCTCCGTGCGAGCGAAAACGAATCGCGGATCGGGCGCGTCATTCAGCGGAACGGCCTCGCCATCTCGCCAAACATAAGTGGGGGCCGTGGGGGCCCATCCGACGAAATCGTCGCCTACGCGCCAATCGACCCACGCCGGCCCGTATTGACGGCCCGGAATCCAGGCCCACGCCCCGCGAGAATCGGAAAACACCCAGCGACCGTAGTGAAAGGGGACCCAACCCCAATCGTAGTCGCTGACCCAGACGAAGTCGTCGCCATACACCCAGTGCCCCGCCGTGACGTAAGGGGCGAAGACCGGGCCGACCTCGTTCGGAATCCAGACGGTGCCGTAATCGGCGTCTTCCACCCAATCCCCGTGCGGATCGAGGGTCGAACGAAAGTCCAGCAGCGCGGTCGAGTCCTCGTCGTCGTACGAGTCCTCCTGCGGGTCTTGCGCGCGGGCGCTCGTCGACACCGCACAAAGAACGATGACCATCACGACTCGACAGAGCTGTTTCATGGTTCGCTACCCTCGCGACTGTCCCGTTCGAGACGTCCCCAAACGCGCGGACCCGCCCCACGCACAGACTCACTCCAACGCTTGCGGCTGCCCCGAACCGCACTCTCCCTAAGGTGCAGCCTTTTCCCTACTGGGGATGCCTTGGGGCGTCAATGAAGATCGAATGACGGTTCCATGACGAGCATTGCTTCCCACTCGATGAAACGGCTGCGGGCCCGCGAGGAGGCCAATGGCCGCTGGAAACTCGGCCGTTACGGACCCGCTGCGTTTGGGTAACCGCTGCGTCACACCTGCCGAGCACGATCGCGTTTTGCGCTCGATCGAAGCGTTCGCCCGATGTCAGTTCGTGACCGGCGCGAGAGGCTGCGGCGTCCAGGGCCCGTTGTCCTGGCTGCACCCGACCACCAGTGTGAGGCCCTGTCCCAGCGGCGTGGAGCCCGTCGGGGCATAGCCCGTGGTGGTGCCCGACGAACTGGTGGTCACGAGGCCTGCGCCGTTGAAGAGATAGCCGTCGGCGAACACGGGGACGCTTCCCGGGCACGAGGCTTCGGTCGGGGTAAACGTGATATCGGCTCCGTTCAGGACGAATGTGCCTTGTTGGACGTACTCGTCGCCGGTCACCGCGGACGTCGTGATCAGCAGGTCGATCTCGTACGTACCATCGCTGTTCAACATGACTTCGACCGAGGTGGTCCCACTCGTCGCCAGCCAATTGCCATACAAAGTCGGTTCCGCGCCCGGATTGCCCGCCGAAGGAGGCGAGCCCGTCAGAGGCTCGGGTGTCCACCCTTGCCCGCTGGGACTGCAACCGACCACGAGCGAAAGTCCGTTCCCAAAACTGCTTGCATCCGTCGCGGCGTACGTCGCGCTCCCCGAGGAGTTGGTGAGAACGAGGTACTGTGCATCGAAGGCGTAGGTGTCCGTCGATGGGGTCAAGGCCGTGGGGCATGACGCCTGCGTCGGCGTGAACGTGATGTTTGCGCCATTCAAGGCAAAGTTGCCTTGCTGAACGTATTCGTCTCCTGTGACCGTCGAGGTCGATACGATGATGTCGATCTCGTAAGTCCCGTCGTCGTTCAAGGTCAGGACCTCGGAAGTGGCGCCGTTTGCAAGCAGCCAGCTGCCGAATACGGTCGGCTGACCGGTCTGAGGATTGAGAGGGGCGGCCCCGTCGGAAACGTCGCCCGGCGCGAACCCCGTTGGCCCGCCCGCGTCGCCGGTCGAAGGCTCGTCGTCGTCCGACGGGACTCCCGAGCCGTTCGATCCGCCATTGCCGTTCGATCCGCCGCAAGCGGCAAGCGTCGCCATCGTCGTGAGTAGCGTGATCTTCAGGAGTTCTCGATTCACGATGCACCGTCCCTTTTTACGAGTTGAAAAACCAACAATTGCAATCGTCCGCACCGGCCGCCCGAACCTCGGCCTCCCGGAATCGCGCGACTTCCCCTAGGGCACACGCAGACTCCAGACGCCCGGGGAGCGTTGGCTCACCGTCCTGCGTCGGTAGGCGCAAACTACGGACGAGCGTCCACCGCAACAAGTCTCTCAGCGACGAATCCGTGCCGGCGTCACACCGTCACACGCGCGTGATGTGAGCGCGGGCGGCTCGTGCCGCCGGGCGCGCGTCCTGCTGCCGGGAACGGGTCGTCGCGCGCCGGCGCTGGCTCAGCGCCTGTTGGCCCTGCCGGCACCGAGGGGGATGCCGAATGCGTCCATCCAGCGATAGACTTGATTGGGGCTTTTCCCGTATTCGCGCGCCGCGGCCGTCACATTGCCGCCGTACCTCGACAGAAGGGCATTCAGCTCGGACTTGCTCGGGCGCTTCTTCGCGGCCGGCTCCGCGCTCGGACTCGAAGAGGGACGGCCCGAGGACGCGCCCGACCCCGCCGCCGCGTACGGGTTCAGCTCGTCGGGCAAGTGCTGCGGACCGAGGGGCTCGCCGCCTGCGGCCAAGGCCACGGCGCGAAGCAGAATGGACTCGAGCTCCCTCAAATTGTAGGGCCACGCGTACGAGCACAAGGCCAGCATGAATGCATCGCTCGTGGGGAGAACGCGGCGGTGAGGAGCGGCCTTCAAGATCGCGTCGACGAGCGAGACGATGTCTTCCTTGCGTTGACGCAATGCCGGGAGCTTGACTACCCAGTCCTTCAGGCGGGCAAACAAGTCCGCGCGAAAAGTTCCGTTTTCCACCAGTGGGCGCAGATCGTGCCGGGTACCGGCCACGATCTGGAGCTGACGCTCGGACCCACCCGAAGCGTCACGAATGCGCTGCGCCCGCTGCTCGAGAAAACGCCGCAACGTCGGCTGCGCCTGCGGGGGAAGCTCGCCGAGCTCGTCCAGGTAGAGCGTACCGGCGTCGGCCCCGGTCGGGGTTCGTTGCGTCGGTGGCAGACCGAGATCGCCGCTCGGGGGTGACCGAACGGGGGCAAGCGATCGATTCGAAAACAGGTCCGATTCGAGGCGAGCGGCGTCGATCCCGGGGCAGTGGATGACCCTGAAAGGCCCGGTGCGTCCGCCCAGCCGGTGCAGCTCTCGCGCGACGGTCTCTTTTCCCGTGCCGCTCTCGCCGACGATGAGAACGCTCAGATCGCTCGGTGCAATCCGCTCGAGATCGGCAGCAAGGCGGCGGATGCGACCGCCGCCGACGAGGGGTGTGGCGTGGACGCTGCGGGACTCGATATCCGCGAAATGACTATCGATGTCCGTTTCCAGAAACTTGAACAGGCAGAAGCCCGCTCGCACCTCGTGACCGGTCTCGAGCTCGGTCTCCCCGCTGATCATCTCTCCGTCGACGAACGTTCGATTGAGACTCCCGAGGTCGGTCAGCGTCCAGCGACCGTCGGAGTAGCGGACGCGGAAATGTTCCCTCGATATGGTGCCGTGGGGAAGGCAAATGGTGCACTGGGGATCGCGCCCGACGGTGATCTCGGTCGTGGTGAAACGGTGGACCGGGCCGAGCTGTAGCTCGGGCGGTGCATAGAGGACGACGAACCCGGCCCCTGGGCCGGCCGTCCCACCGAGATCGGGCAACCCCGCGGCGCCGACGGCGGGCATCTGCTCGGTTGGTCCCTGGTTGGTCCTGCGCATGGGAGGGGATTGAACCGCCTGGTTCAGACCCTGCTTTTACCTCACTTCGCGGGCACGCTGGAAGTGCCGACGATGCGCAGTGCGGTCCCGCGCGGGGCCTCGACCCGAATGACGGCCTTGGCCCCCTTTCCCCGCGGAACCGCCCTCCCAAACGCCGCGCTCCAGGCGCGGCGCTTCGAGACACCTCCACTCTCAGTAGCGAGCCCTGAGGCCGAGCAGAAGCCAGCTATGCGATGCGGTATGCGTGATATCGGCCGTATCCTGCTCTCCGTTGACGGTCAGATTCGTCGAGCTGTAGGTGCCGAAGCGGTACGTCAAGAACGGCCCCAGTCCCAGCGGACCGAGCTGGAAATCCAGGCCGCCGGTGATGTCGACGTCCACGCCGCTGAAGTTTGCGCTGATATTAGTTTCGTCGTTCGACTCGCCCACGCCCAGAACCTCGTAGGACACCCCCAGACCGACCCAGGGATTGATCCGCGAGGGCGGCGGGAGGAACCGGAACTCTGCGTTAAGGCCGACATCGAAGTTCCAGACGGTGCAGCTCGCGCCAGACGCATCGCAGGCGGACGAGAACCCGTCGCCGGGAGAAGCAATTCCGCCGCCGATGTGCGCGCCCAGCACGATCCGGCGCATGATGATGAGGTCCGCGGCCCCCTCTATATTGTACAATCCGCTCGCGATCTCGCTGAGTGACTGATTCTCATAGACGTTGCCGATCGGAACTCCGTAGCCCACGCGGAGATCGCCGCCCCAGCGCATGAAGGGCTCGACCACGACGACCGCGGGTCCAGGAGGCGGTGGCGGAGGCGGAGGGGGCGCGGCCACTACCACGGCCTCAGGGGGAGGGGGAGGGGGTGGAGTTCCGATAGTGACGTTGACGTCGATCGGACCCGCGGTCGCGACGAGCTGGGTCGGCCTCGGGTCGGGCGGTGCGTTCTGGGCTCGCGCGGGAGTCGCTGCGGTGCCGAGGGTCGCCAGCAGGGCCGCGCCCAGCCGACGCGCCGCCCTCGATCGAAGATTCGCCCGTCTCGAGGCCCGTTTTGCCTCGAGACTTTCATCACAAGTCGCCCATGGTTTCATTGATGTCCTCCGTCGTTTTCTTGCGGCGGATCCGTCGCTGATAGTCCCCGGCTATCGCCGCGGTCTCGAGCTTTGCTTCGATTGGAGACTGCGCTCTCGAAGCTTTCGCCGCCGCTGAGCGGGCACAATATGAACGAACGGGGGATTCAACAAGAGGGCTAGCGTGGAATGTGTGACGGCGTCACATCGTCACGCGGCCGTGACGATGGTGCGGATGCAGCCAATTGCGGCCTGCCCGCGGCGGATTGCGGCCTTCCGAGGACGTCAGCTGCGTGTCAGCTGCACGACCGGGATTTCGCGTCCGGCGGCCCGCTTCTCGTACCGGGCGAACATCGGAGCCCGCTGCGTGATCTTCTCGAAGACCTCGCTGCGGGCCTCGCCCGTCAGGATGGACGCGCGGGCGCGGTACTTCTCGCCGCGCAGTTCCACCTGCACCTCCGGCGTTTTGCGCAGGTTCTTGATCCAGGCCGGATCCTGGGGGCTGCCGCCGGCCGAGCCGACGACGTATCGTTTGCCGTCGAACTCGAACTGCATGACGGGTACGGTACGCGGCTCCCCCGACCGGCTTCCTGTGGTGGTCAGGAGCAAGATCCTTTGGCCTCTCATCGTCGAGCCGACACGGCCGCCGGTGAGGTGGAACAACCCGATGTGAGCGGCGCTCACGATCTTGAACAGAATGCTCATGACTCTCCTCTTTTTTGGATCAAGTCCTTTTGAGTCGATCGAGATGCGTTCGATCTCGTGACGCGTTGCGGCGCGCGGAAATGTCGACGCGTCGGAGATGCGGCTTGAGCCGAAGACGCGGACCTACATGGGACGCGTGGGCCGTAGACCGAGCTTCGCGTGACGGAATTCGCGCCGGCGCGCCACTGCCGGATCGATAAGCCGCGACCTCGCGGGCTGGAACGGCCGTGGACTTTTCGTCCTTTCGCGGCGCGGAGGGCTCCCGCTGCATGAGCGCGGTCAATCGCCTCTTCGATAACAGCCGCAACGTTGCAGCCATGGAGGCTCATCATGTTCCAGTATGTGCGAGGTCTCGTCGTCGTCGCAATGACCGCGGTGGCCGCTTGCGGCGGATCGCCCGGCGCCACCAGCGGCGGGTCAGCTGGCAACGCCACGAGCGGCGCTACTCCCACGAGCTCATCGTCCAGCGGGACCACGGGTGCGACGAGCTCAAACGGCACTGCCGGAGCTGCGTCTTCGAGCTCGTCCGGCGGCTCGGGATCCGCGAGCAGTTCGTCGTCGCCCGATGCGGGGCTCTCGGCGTCGTCGAGCTCGGGAGTTTCCTCCTCCTCCTCGCCGAGCTCCGCCGCGACGATGCAGCCGGCGGGAACACCAGCACCGAACGCAATGACCGTGGACCCGTCGACGGTGTACCAGCGCATCGACGGCTTCGGGGCTTCTACGGCCTGGAACTCGGGGTTCATGAACCCGACGACCGACCCCGCGACGCTCTGGTCTACGACGACCGGTGCCGGGCTCTCGCTTCACCGCATTCGCATCGACCCGACGACCGACTCGACGAGCGAGGTTAGCATCGCCCAGAGCGCGGTCAGCTACGGCGTCAAGGTCTGGGCGACCCCGTGGACGCCGCCCGCGGCGGACAAGTCGAACGACAGCACCGTCGAAGGGACATTGACCAACCCCCAGGCATTCGCGACGTACCTCACGGGTTTCGTGACGAACATGAAGAACAAGGGGGTCGACATCTATGCCGTCTCGTCGCAGAACGAGCCGGACGCGAACGTCACCTACGAGTCTTGTTCGTATACCGGAGCGACCCTCGCGTCGTTCGTCGGCACGTACATGGGTCCTGCATTCTCCGGTTCCGGAGTGCTCGTCATGACGCCCGAGACGCAGAACTGGTGTGACTTCCCGTCTTTCGAGTCGGCCCTGCAGGCGAACACCGCGGCGTGGAACGCCGCGTCGATCGTGGCCACACACGAATACGGCTGCAATCCTTCTGCGTATCCGGCCATCCAGCAGGCGGGCAAGGCATTCTGGGAGACCGAGATCTACGATCTGAACAGCACCGAAGATACGGGCATGGGCAGCGGGCTCCGGATCGCGGCGCTCATCTACGACGCCCTGACGGTGGCGAACATGAACGCCTGGCACTACTGGTGGGTTTACGGCAGCGTCAACGGGGGCCTCTGGGACACCGGAGCCAACGTATGGACGAAGCGACTATGGGTCGAGGGCAACTTCGCTCGTTTCGTGCGGCCCGGGTACAACCGCATCGGTGTCACCGGCACCGCCCCGTCCGGAGTCTCGGTGATCGCCTTTGCGAATCCCGCCGATGCGACCGTCGTGATCGTCGCGATCAACACGAACACGACGACGACGAACCTGCCGCTGTTCGTGTCGGGCACAGAGTGGCCTTCGCAGGTCGTCCCCTGGGTCACGTCCAGCGCCGACAACATCGCCGCGCAGGCGGCCATCAACCTCACGGCCGCGAATTTTTCGGCGACCCTCGCAGCCCAGAGCGTCACGACGTTCGTCGGCCAGCCGTGAGCCGAGGACGAAGGGCCAGTTCGGGATTGCGCAGGGCGAGCCTTGACAAACCGGCATGCGCGTGTTTCGTAGGTTTGCCCACATTGTCCCCGCGCCGATGCCGCGGCGCGTGGGGCTCTTTTCATGCGGCAAGGGACGGGCGGGATGGTGCAATCCAGCGAGGCGATGGCCGGCGTCCGGTGCGTCGGCGCGGCTCGGCGCCCGATGCCGATTCAAGCTCGCAGCGCGTCGGCGCTGCGGACATGGGTCGGCGTCGCCTGGTTGGCGGTCTTCGGGGCGGGATGCCTTCCTGGTTTCGCGTCGCCCTCGGACGCGGGCTCGGACGCCACCGTCGTGGAGGACGCGCCGGCGGCGCTGACCGACGGGGTCTCGCCTCAGGACGGCGGCCGTGGAGACGCGACGGTCTCGGGCCACGACGCGGAGGCGGGCGGCGGGGAGGGGGCGGATGCGGATGCGGCGCCGGTGTGCACGCCCCCGAGCGGGACATGCACGCCGCCCGGGGGGTGCCAGCAGCCCGACGGCGTGTACGTGTGCGACGGGGGTGCGGTCGTTTGCGTCAGCGCGGCGGTGCAGAACGGCACGTCGTGCGGCGGGGCGGACAGCGGGATGGTGTGCAGCGACGGCGGG
>Ga0187782_10000518_pt1 | contig 26200 bp, 16 predicted proteins | sample 0715_SJ02_MP15_2_FD_132454 | JGI IMG/M metagenome (GOLD analysis project Ga0187782, IMG submission 132454) | Tropical peat soil microbial communities from peatlands in Department of Meta, Colombia - 0715_SJ02_MP15_20_MG | ecosystem: Environmental > Terrestrial > Soil > Wetlands > Peat | place... | reverse complement strand
GCATAGGCAATCCAGCCGGCATCGCGGCCCATGACCTCGATGACCACGACACGATTGTGCGAGTCGGCAGTGGTGTGAATGCGGTCGACAGCTTCGGTGGCGATAGAGACGGCGGTGTCGAAACCGAAAGTCTGGTCGGTGCCGCTAATATCGTTGTCGATGGTTTTGGGAACACCGACGGCATTGATGCCGTTCTCGCTCAGGAATAGCGTGACGGATTGCGTGTCGTCTCCGCCAAGGGCGATGAGCGCGTCGATCTTGTTGGTCTTGAGGACTTCCTGCACTTTGTCGATGCCGCCGGGGATCTTCTTCACGTTAGTGCGCGAAGAGTGCAGGATAGTGCCGCCCTTCAATTGAATACCGTCGATATTCTCAAGCGTGAGCGCAATGAAATTGTTATCGAGTACGCCTCGCCAGCCATTCAAAAAGCCGATGAATTCGTCTCCATAGTGGTTGATGCCTTTTCTGACAGCCGCGTAGATTACGGCATTCAAACCAGGGCAATCGCCGCCGCCGGTCAATAAAGCAACTCGCATCGTGGAATCTCCTCTTTCCTCGACTCTTTGAGCCAAGCCTGAAATGTGGCGTGTGAAGTGTACATCGGAGGCGGACAATCCCCGGCCTTAACGCACCAACCAGTGTATCGTGCCGCTATCGATGTGAATCGTGACCAATGGTACAAAGGAACAAGCGCATAGCCGCCGGCAAGTACAAGCGGAACTGGTAGTGCTCGTGCATTGAAGAGAATCGGGCGGTTCAGTCTCTGGCGGGCCGCCAGCGATGATTCAATAAGGTATGCCTGATAGTGGCGCTTCCTACTTGCTGGCGTTTGTCGGGTTTGTTGTCGTCGTGCTTCTCGTCCTGTTGCAGTTGACGAGGCTGGGATACCTGATCCGCGCGACAATTCCCGACCGCCCGAGACAGCGGATGTTCATTGCATCGGTCACGTTTCTGATCACGTTTGCCGGGGTGCGGGTTCTAGTCCACCGGATTGTGAACCATCAAGGGCATCTGCAATGGGTTGTGGTGCGAGGAACGCACATTCACCACTTGGTGTGGGGTATCCTGATCCTGCTCCTGGTGGGCTACGGTTGGTTGTTGGACCTGGGATGGTCGCATTCGCCGGTGTCGATCTTTTTCGGGCGCATGATGGCGGTGGGATATGGCGTGGGTGCGGCGCTCACGCTGGACGAATTCGCGCTGTGGCTGTGGCTGGAGCCCGATGCCTACTGGTCGAGCGAGGGCCGGTTGAGTATCGATGCGGTAGTGATCTTTGGCGCGGTGCTGGCTGTGGGTGCATGGGGCGCGCCGTTTTTTGGCGCTCTCAAGAAGATGTGGAGCAAGCGTGCGGTAGCGCGGAAAGGGATGGGCCGCCTCAGTTCGCCGACCCGCCGCGCGCAGTTGCTTCGTCGGCGTAAAGTTCGGCGATCACCGCCGCATACCGGGTGTTGAGCACGCGGCGCTTAAGCTTCATCGACGGCGTGAGATCTCCGGAGTCCTGCGTCCATTCGTCGGCAACCACACGGAATCGTTTGAGGGTTTCAAAGTTGGCCAGTGTGCCGTTCACTTCCCGGACAATATCCGCGTAGAGTTCAACCACCCTGGGATCGCCAACCAGGGCCGCGCGGGATTGTGCTTGAATACCGTGATGGCGGACCCATTCTTCCAGAGCAGTGAAGTTAGGTGCGATGAGCGCGGAGATAAACTTGTGCCGGTCACCCACGAGTGCGGCATTGGCGACGAGCAGGCTGTTTTTGAGCTTGCTTTCGATGGGTTGAGGGGCAACGATTTTGCCTCCCGAAGTCTTGAGCAGTTCCTTCTTGCGATCGGTGATGTGCAAGAATCCGTCTGCGTCGATGTGTGCGATGTCGCCGGTGCGGAACCAGCCCTGCCTGTCAACGCACTCGGCCGTAGCGGCTGGTTTTTGCCAATAGCCTACGAAAACCGAGGCGCCGCGAACGAGAAGCTCTCCGTCTTCAGCCAATTTGAGCTCGATATTGCTCAGCGGCATTCCAGCAGAGCCCATGCGGTGGCGGAGCGGTGTATTGAGCGAGATGACCGGCGAGGTTTCGGTTAGTCCGTAGCCCTCCCAGAGCGCGATGCCTGCCGCGGCAAACCAGCGCGCCGTGTCGATGCCGAGAGGGGCGCCGCCGGAGACAAAGATGCGCACCCGCCCCCCGAATGCCTCGCGGACCTTGGAATAGACCAGTTTGTTGGCAAGTTTCCACACTAGCGAGCTGGGCTGACGGCCGTCATAGACAATGTGGGCGAAACGCGAACCAAGGTGAATGGCCCAGGCTAGCAAACGCCTCTTGACAGGCGACTGCCCGGCGCGGCGTTCGACTTCCTGGCGGATCTTCTCGAAGACACGCGGGACGCCGACGATGACGGTCGGCCTTACGTCGCGCATGGCCTGCGGCAGCTTGTCGAATTGCGAGCAGTAAGCGACCTGAGCGCCGTAATTGTACATCACGTAATCGAGCACGCGGGCGGTGACGTGGGAAAGCGGCAGAAACGAGATGCAGGCGTCGGTGTAATCGAAGTTGAAGTCGACTGGAGCGTAATTCTGGTTGGCGGCGATGTTGCCGTGGCTTAGAGCGACGCCTTTGGGTTCGCCAGTGGTGCCCGAAGTATAGATGACGGTGGCGAGATCGCATGGTTGGACTGATTGCACCAAGGCATCGAAAACCGGGTCGCGCTGGTCGCCGCAGGCATCGGCTCCGGCCAGCAGGTCGCCCATCGCAATGGCGCCCTCGGGAGCGGGGGAATCCATGATGACGAAATGTTCGAGTTGAGTTTGCGCGCGGACCGAGTTGAGCTTGTCGAATTGAGCCCGGGTGGAAACTACTGCGATGCGACAGCCGGCGTCGCGGATTTGTTCCGCGATCTGCTCGCCTGTGAGCGTGGGATAAATGGGAACGTCGGCGGCGCCGACGGCCAGAACCGCGAAATCGGTGACAATCCATTCCCAGCGATTCTCGCTGATAAGCGCGATACGATCGCCCTTTTTGGCGCCAAGGCGGATGAACGAAGTGGCGAGAGCGCGAACACGCCGATAGATCTGGCTGGAAGAGATCGGATTCCATTGGTCGAATTCGTCCTGCCAGAGGACGGCGCACGGGTTATTTGCCGCGGCCACGCGAAAGAAGAGGTCATTGATTGTCGAGATCTGAGGAACGGGCGCCATGGAATTGAGATTGGAAACCGGAAAATCTTAACACTTGAGCAAGGGAGAGTGTACCAAAGGACGGCCGGAGGGGGCCTTGAGAAGCTGCGAATGGGTCCGGCGGGCGCCGGACCCATTCGCTGCATTTTAGGGAGGGTCTATTCGGTCTAAGGCGCGGTCTGTGGTTACCTGAGGCGCCAAATATGAGTCTCAGGGCAGGGCGTATATGGTTTTGAGAACGTTGTCGGCGATGCTCTGCGGAAGTGGAGCGTAGGAGAGCGCAGAAACCTCCCCCTCGCCGGACTTGACGCACCAGCTCAGCAGGTCCTTAATGACTTTCTCCTTGGCTGCATCCTTGGGCTGCGTGGGGATCAGTAGGTAGGTGAAGCTGGATATGGGATAGGCGTTGGCGCCAGGTGCATTGGTGATGGAAACGCGGTAGTCGGCAGGCATGTTTTTCACGCTGGCAGCAGCGTCCGTTACGCCGTCGATCGAAGCCTTGACCCAGTTGCCCGCGGAGTTTTGTACGGAGCCGAAATTGATGTGGTTCTGCAGCGCGTAGATCAGTTCGACGTAGCCGATAGCCCCCGGCATCTGGCGAACCAATCCCGCGACGCCTTCGTTGCCCTTACCGGCGATGCCGGTAGGCCAATTGATGGAAGTGCTTTAGCCCGGGCCGCTGGCCCATTCGCTGTTGATCTTGCTGAGATAGTCGGTGAAGATGAAGGTCGTGCCGCTGCCGTCGGCGCGATGGACGACGATGATCTTCTGATCGGGCAGATGGACGCCGGGGTTGTCCTTGGAGATGCGTGAATCGTTCCAGTTGACGATCTTGTTCAGATAAATGTCAGCCAGGACTCCAGGGGTGAAACGGAGGTCGTTGACGCCGGGAACATTGAAGATGGGCACCACGGCGCCGAGCACGGTGGGAATGTGGGTCAGCTTTACCTTGGAGGCGGCTAGTGCCGCGTCGCTCATAGGCATGTCGGAAGCGCCAAAATCGACAATGCCGTTGGTGACTTGCTGGATGCCGCCGCCGGAGCCGATGGACTGATAGTTGATTTCGACGCCGGGGTGCGCGGCGCTGTACTCCGAGAACCACTTGGAGTAAATGGGGTACGGGAAAGTTGCGCCCGCTGCAGTAATGTTCTGAGCCTGAGCCAAGCCCAGGGCCAGCACGAGCAAAGCAAGGACTGCCGGTGTTTTCTTCACGATTCGCTCCCTTTCGGTGAACCTACCGCAAAACATTGTCTATGGCGATTGTTAAGCGGTGTTGAAAAGCGAGCGACCGGGGTCGGAGATCGGCGAGTTGGGGATCGAACGGGTAGGGGCTAGGAACAGCCGAACGGCAGAAAGGATGTCTAACGTCGCGGTCCGAGGAAGAGGGAGCGTAATGACCAGCGAATGCAATAACCTAACCGCTTAACCTGTGGCCACGATGTCGCAGGCAGCGATGGCTTGACGGCCGGCTGGAATGCACCTTTGGGTCAGACTGTTGGCGTAGCCGAGCGTCCCCAACGACTGGTCCTCGTCGTTGGGGAGAAAGCAAACGCCAATTTCGCCTTCCTAAACGCCCGCATGAACTCCGTAAGTGCCTCTAAAAATTGACCTTCGCAGCAAGCTGAATCTGCCGCTCAAGCCGTTGGAACACGGGTTCGCTGCCCGCAGAGGAGACCACTCCGAAGGTGCCTGCGCCGAAGGTAGTTCCAGGATTGTTGAACTGTGGGGTGTTGAAGAGATTGAAGAATTCCGCACGCAATTGCAGAATTTCCGATTCGGTGATGTGAGTGTTTTTGAATACCGAGAAGTCGATGTTCTTCGTGCCCGGCCCCTGCAGGATGTTGCGTCCGGAATCTCCCCATGTCCCAGCGGCAGGATTTGCGAAGGCCGAAGTATTAAACCATTCCGCAAGCGTACGCTGGCCGGTGGCCAGAGACCCGTTGCCGTATCCCGATTTGAGTTCCGCCCTCGGCGTAAGACCGTCGCCAACTCCACTGGAAGCAGAGACGGAAAACGGAAATCCGTCGTAGTACTGGAGAATGGTGTTCAATTGCCACCCCTGGACAAAGGGATTCAACTTGCCCGCGACCTTAAACGGCAACTCATAATTTGCGCTGGCCACAAAGCGATTGGGAATGTCCTCGTCCGAATTGCCGTAGTCGTAAGCGACGTTGTAGGGATCGGTAACGCCGCCTGGGCTTCCCGTGCTTTCATCCAGAGCATGACTGTAAGTGTAGGAAGTGAGAAAACTCACGCCATGTGCGCGGCGCTCCGCGGTAACCTGCAATGCGTGGTAGTTTGAGACTTGGTGCGTCTCAAGTTGGTTGATTTGGGCGAAGAACGGGTAGGGACGTGCTGCCGAGACGGTTGTCGCTCCCGCCAGTCCCAATTGACCCGCGTTGATGTCCAGCAAATGGTCCAGATGAATGCCACGCGTTCCGACATAGGCAAACTTGAGCACGGTCGAGAACGGAACCTGCCTCTCGACGCTCGCATGCCACTGCTCGCTATAAGGGGTCTTGGCGTTCGGATCCTGGGCAAAAGCAGGCGTGTTAGGCTGCAGTGTGCTGCCTGAAGTAACCACAGTGTGTGTAAATCCATCCGCGGCAAAGACGAAAGGAGTTTTGCCGGTGGCTGCGCCATAGGTCGCGGAGTTATTGAACGCCCAGTAATTGTCGATGGGAACATTAGCCGATAGGCCGCTGGAATTGGTAACATTGGGCGCCGAGTAGTAGATGCCGTAGCCGGCATGGAACACGGTCTTACCCGTGATCTGATAGGCAAAGCCGACGCGCGGCGCGAAATTCAGATTATTGCCGCTCAGGCCACTCAAAGGAATGCCGTTGGTCCCCACCTGTTCGAGCGCCGTCGTCGATATGGAAGGGACGAAGTCATATTCTTTGTTGTGCGCCTCGGTCCAGGGCCAGCCCAGAAAGTTCTCGTAACGTAGGCCGAGATTCAACGTCAGCTTGCTAAACGGTCTGTAGTTATCCTGCACATAGAAGGACAGGTCCCCCTGCCGCAAACCGACCGTGCCGCTGGGAAGGGAATAGGTTCCGCTCGTAGGAGTTCCGAAAAGCAGATCGCTCCAAGCCAGCCCCGTGTAGCGCGTTGCGAAAGCCTCGGAACCGTGCTCGGCGCCGGTCTGGAACATGTTGTATTGCGGACGCACAAATTCAAAGCCGACGTCCAGCGAGTGCTTGCCGCGCACCAGATTGACGTCGTCGTCGGTCTGGTAGTTATTGGTTCCGATCTGCGTGGGACTGTTGCCGGCATCGCCAATCGCGGTGTATCCGGAGAAGGTCACCACCGGTAGCCCATCCGATCTTGGATTGCCCGGGATCTCTACGCCCGGAATGCCTAGCTGGGTAGGAAGGTTTAAGCCGGCATCCCAGTTCTGCGCATTAACGAAGAACCGCGACCAGCCAACCCGCACCGTGTTAATGGTGGTCGGCGAGAAAACATGGGTCTCGCTGAGGACGGCCTGATGAGCCGGATTCGTTCCGGGCCCGCAAATAATATCTCCCACCAGCGGCACGGGGAGAAGCCCGGGAAAGCTCAGCGTATCCAGGGATTGACTATAGCGCAGAAAGCCGTTGTCACGGTCGGTGAACTTGTGATCCACCCTCACGTCAAAGGCATTTCCATTGTCGATGCGCAGAGGGTTAAACAGGAAGTTATTGGCGATCGCCCCCGGCACGGTCGGCGGGGCATATTGCTCATAAAACTTCAGAATATTTACGCCGGTTGGATCGGTCGGAGCGTTTGCGGGGTTAACCGTATCGTCGAATGGAATGAAGTTGTTTTTGGGATAACCGTTGGCGACTGTATAAGCCTTGCCCGTACCCGGATTCTTGATCGTCGTCGGATAAGCGGAGAAGTCATAGCCCGTCGAGGTGATTGCGACGTCCGGCACACTTTCTAAATCCGTCTGGCCCTGGGCAAGACGCGATCCCGCGTAGTCGGCAAAGAAGAAAGTCTTCGGATTGGCTTCCTTGAAGAAAACCGGGCCGCCAAATGTGCCTCCGAACTGGTTTTCCCGGAGCGGCGGCTTATATGTGCTTGTGTCGAAGTAGTTCCTGGCGTTGAGAGCGGAGTTGCGGAAAAACTCGAATACGCCCCCGTGGAATTTAACGGTTCCCGACTTGTAAATCAGGTTGATCGTGCCGCCGTTGCCGCGTCCGTAGCGCGCGTCGGCATCGGCGATATCTTCAGAGAACTCCTGAATGGCGTCGATTGGCGGAAATACGATTGGGGCGAGGCCATTGTGGTTGTCGTTATCTCCAATACCGTCCAGAAGCAGCCGGTTCTCCTGATAGCGAAGGCCATTGAATGCAAAGGATGTGTCGCCACGCTGCATGGTGTAGGGGACGCTGGTAATCTGCTGCTCCGCGGGAACAGCTCCCGCGCCCAGTCCGATCAACTCCGCAAAGTTGCGGCCGTTCAGCGGAAGATCCTTGACCGCCTCCTCGGTGCGCAGATTGGAGACCGACGAACTCTCGGTTTGAAGTACTGCAGCGGTATCCTGCACTTCGATGGTTTCCGCGGCAGCGCCTACAGTCAGTGCAATATCGGCGGCTACCCGCTGCCCGACCTCCAGCCTGACATGGTCTACAACCTTTTCGAAACCGGGAACATCGACTTCAACGTCATAGTTGCCGGGATCGAGCGGCGGTGAGACATACAGACCCTGCGAATCGGTGGTCGAGTAATTAGCCAAGCCGGTGCCGGTGTTACGCAGCGTCACGTGCGCCTTGGTTACAACGGCGCCGGAATTGTCTTTGACCACGCCTGTGATAATCCCGGTTTCGACAATTTGGGCAAACGCACGATGGGTTGAGATGCTCAACAGAAAGGCCGCCAGCGTCCAAAGAATGCGATGATTGCCACGAAACTGCCCAAATCCATTGGTTACAAACATACATGCCTCCAAAATCCGGTCGCTGAGTTATCACTGAAAAAACGGCACAGTGCCGCCTCCGCGCGCGAGACACTTGGATGCCAGCGCGTCAGATCAATGCGTTCAAAAGCAACAATGTGCTAAAGACTGCTCCCGATCATGTGATTGTGACGGCTAGCAACAACACAACAGAAGACCGCGGTGATGCATATGGCGTGCTCCTTGGATGAGTAGGAAGAGACCTCGGCTTACTCCAGCCGCTACAACTTTGCATGAGAAGGAAACCGAGCACCGGCGATTTAGGTCGCTTGTGGTAATGAACTCTTCAGGTGGTTTTTGGGAATTGGGGGGGGGGCGGAGGAATCAACAACAACCAAAAATCCGGCTAAGAGCCGGCTTGGCTAGGCGCCTGCGCGAAAGCGAATTGTAGCGACGCAGTTGCATCTCTAAGGCTATTGGGCCATGAAGTTTCCGGCATGTCAAGTCCCATTAACAAGGAAGGCTCCTCGCCAGCATTGACGGCGGCCCAATAGGAATGCTCTACGACTCAATTCGATAGCGCTCCTTCGATACAAAGGCCTTCGCGGTTCTATATCCAATAGCCGTCAAAACGAGACTTTTGCCGCCAATTGAATCTGACGCTCCGTTCGTTGAAACGAGGTGTCGGAACCGGCCGACGAAACAATTCCGTTCGCGGATGTGCCGGCCGTGGCCGTTGGATTGTTGAATTGTGGAGTATTGAAGAGATTGAAGAACTCTCCGCGCAACTGTAAAGTCGTTGACTCGGTCAAGGCGGTGTTCTTGAAGAGGGAGAAATCTACCGTCTTTGTGCCCGGACCCTGAAGAATATTGCGCCCTGAGTTCCCCCATTGCCCGGCGGGAGCATTTGCGAAGGCCTCCGTGTTGAACCATTCCGAGAGCGTTCTCTTACCCGAAGGCAGCGTTCCGTTTCCAAACCCGGGCAGAAGCTGAGCCCGCGGTGTCAAACCGTCGCCCACCCCGCTTGCCGCAGTAACGGAAAAGGGTAAGCCGTCGGAATAATTCAAAATGGTGTTAACCTGCCATCCGCGTTCAAAATGCCCCCAAAAGCCGCTGCCATTCAGCGGAATCGTATATTCCGCGCTGGCTACAAAGCGGCTGGGGATATTCAAATCCGAATCGCCGTAATCCGAACGGATATCGTAGGGATTGAGCACGCTGCCTGGGCTTCCGGTGCCCTCATCGAGAGAATGGCTGTAGCCGTACGAGGCAAGAAAGGTCAAGCCGTGCGAGCGGCGCTCGGCTGAAACTTGTATCGCGTTGTAATTCGAGCTTTGCCTGGTTTCGAGAAGATTGATTTGCGCAAAAAATGGATAGGGACGGTCGACAGTTACGTTTGTTGTGCCCGGCGAACCTGCATTGATGTCGCGCAGGTCATCGAGATGAACTCCGCGTGTGCCCACATAGGCAAACTTCAAAATCGTTGCGTAAGGAATCTCCTGCTCGATGGTCGCATGCCATTGTTCGCTGTAGGGCGTCGCAGCGCTTGCATCTTGGGCAAAAACTGGCAGATTTGCCGGCAATGCGCCGGCCGAGGTTACAAGCGGGTGAACAAATCCGCTCGAGGCAAAGTTAAATGCGCTTCCATTAGTAGAGGCCCCGTACGTAGCAGAGTTGTTGAATGACCAATAGTCGATTCCCGGCGCGTTGATCGATAAGCCGTCGTCATTCGTCACATTCGGCGCCGAGAAATAAATACCATAACCCGTATGAAATACGGTTTTAGAAGCCACCTTGTAGGCCAGACCGGCGCGAGGGGCAAAATTCAAGTTATTCCCTTTGTGGCCGCTGAGCGGAACACCGCTTGTCCCAACTTGTTCGAGCGCCGTCGTCGAGATGGACGGAACGAAGTTGTACATCCGGTTTTCGACTTCGGTCCACGGCCAGCCGAGGAAGTTTTCGTAGCGGACGCCGAGATTCAGCGTTAGTTTCGTGGTCACCTTGTAGTTATCCTGCGCGTAAAAGGAAAGATCCGCTTGACGGAAGCCGCGCGTGCCGCGCTGAAAGGCGTAGGTGCCGCTTTTGGGCGCCCCGAAAAGAAGATCTGTCCACGCCAGACCCGTGTAGGAATTACCGAAAGACATCGTGCCGTGTTCCGCCCCGGTTTGGAACATGTCGTATTGAAGTCGGACGAATTCTCCCCCGACATCCAGCGAATGTTTACCGCGAATCATGTTGACGTTGTCGTCAGTCTGGTAATTGTTGGTTCCGATCTGTGTGGGGCTATTCGCGGCGTCTCCGATCGGCGTATAACCTACGAAAGAAAGCACGGGCAGACCATCGGAGTCGGAAAAGCCGGGTACCTCAACCCCGGGAATACCGAGTTGAGTTGGAAGTTCCAATCCTGCATCCCAGTTTTGAGAGAAAACAAAGAACCGCGACCAACCAATGCGCGCAGTGTTAACAGTTGTCGGCGAGACGATGTGTGTTTCGCTCAGAACAGCCTGGTGAGCAGGATCCCGCGCAGGTCCGCCGATAACATCCCCTACCAACGGCACCGGAAGAGTACCGGGCTGAGAGAGATCGTCCCGGGCCTGGCTATAGCGCCCGAAGCCGCTATCGGCCTCCGAGAACTTACGGTCTACTTTCACGTCAAATGCATCTTCGGTTAGTGTCTTGATCGGGTTAAACAGAAAATTTGCTGCTGTCGTCTTTCCTGGAATGTTGGGCGATGCATATTTCTGGTAGAAATTCAAAATGTTTGCGCCAGTTGAATTGATATTCGGATCGTTCAACGGAATAATGTTGTTGGCATACGCAACCTTGCTTACCGGGTTCTTGATCGAGCCGGCGGGATAGGCTGAGAAGTCGTAGCCTGTACTTCTCAATGTGAAATCGGGCACTGTATCTACGTTCGTGAAGCCCTGCGCCAGGCGCTGTCCGGAGTAGTCGGCAAAAATAAATGTGTCGGGATTCTTCTTTCTCGAAAGAGGTCCCCCGAAAGTAGCTCCAAACTCATTTTGCCTGAGAGGTGGCTTGATTGCAGTCGCGAAGTAGTTTCTGGCATTCAGAGCGGAATTACGAAGAAACTCGAACACCTCTCCGTGATAGTTCTCCGTTCCGGATTTGAAGACCAGATTAATGGTTCCGCCGTTTCCGCGTCCATAGCGGGCATCTGCATCCGTAGTTTCTTCAGAAAACTCCTGAACGGCATCAATGGGTGGAAAAATGACGACACCAAGCCCGTTGTGGTTATCGTTGTCGCCGATACCATCCAAAAGCAGACGGTTTTCCTGATAGCGCAAACCTGCAAAAGCGTAAGATGTCGGTCCTCGCTGCTGAATATACGGAATGCTGCTCCCTAGCTGCGTTTGCGCCGGAACCACGCCTGCTCCGAGACCCAGCAATTCGGCGAAGTTACGGCCGTTAAGAGGCAGGTCCTTTACCGCTTCTTCGGTGCGAAGATTGGAAACAGTCGAACTTTCCGTCTGCAGCAATTGCTCCGTGGCCTGTATTTCGACAGTTTCGGCATTTGCGCCCACAACGAGAGTCGCTCCCGCTGCGATCCGCTGTCCAACGTCCAGCCTAACCTGCTGGACCGTACTTTTAAAGCCCTCCGCTTCGATCTCGACGCCGAAGTCTCCCGGAGATAGTGGCGGCGACACGTAAAGCCCTTGCGCATCGGTTGCCGTGCTGGTGGCCACGCCGGTTGCAGTATTGCGGATCGTTACTCGGGCATTGGGAATCACAGCCCCACTGTTGTCTTGGACTACGCCCGTGATAATTCCGGTTTCGACAATCTGGGCCTGCAATTGAGGCGTCATAACGACGGCGCCAAGAATCGCCGCGAAAAGCGACAAATGGCTCTCAAACATAGCGCGAAGCCAAGTGGGGAAGAGCAATCTAGACATACCACGCCTCCAAGATGCGACCGTGCCCGGACGCACCGGAAATGAACCACGAGATGTTACCGCGAGCCGGTGCAGCGCACTCAGAGTGCGCTACTGCTAAATGAACGAGCGTGCCTATTCCAGGCGCAGGTGCATCCGGCTTGAGATGTTCCCATAAGTAACCGGCAACATGTGAAGTTACAAATCGGCTGATTGCTCAAAGATTGCCCGCCTTTCATTGGTTCCGCGTTCGAATTGCGCTCGTTGACTTGCACACAAATCTCTCAATTTGCGCCGCCTCAAGTGCGCGTAGCCAGGAATCTTGGAGATGCCTGCCCCAGCGCGACTCTTGATCAGGCCACACACTGCGGTGACCAATAGCTATGTGAAATGTCCAGGCTGCTTATAGGAAGAGGTAAACGCGCGGTCGACAACACCGGCGGCATGGCGCCAGTTGAACGGAGAACATAGGTTCCGGTTGTTCCAGTGCATTCCTCATGCTGGCTTATTAAACCGGCATTCGAACGGTTTGTCAAGCTATATCGTGAAACGACATAATATTTTTTGGCACGCCCCTTGCTATTGTGGGCCATACCGGCCGTTAGTGTAGCGTTCCCCAAGTTCGCAACATAAATAAACTCGCCTCTCATCGCGAGCGGAGCGCGTTCGGGGCCACATTGGGCTATGAATCTCAGCACACTACACTAGATTCATATACGCGAAGCACTATAGCCTACCGGATGCGTAGGTTCGTTAATTTAAATGGCAGCCAAAGGATTCGGGCGTATAGTTTATCCATAGGAAAAATCAATGGAGTCGTTTTGTGCCAGGCCTTTGTCTTGTCGCGCTTGCCCTCGATGTCGTTTCCCTTTTCGGTGTCGCTGGCTCCTCTTTGCAATCTTCACTCTGCCGGCGGCTTTAGCTGCACAGGCAGGGCAGCCTGGCGAAGCAGTGCAGTTCCGTTTATATGATAATTATCTGATCATTGTGCAGACGCTGGTAAACGGTACGGGGCCGTTCGGTTTTTTACTGGATACGGGCACGAGCCGCACTATAATCGATCCGGCTCTTGCGAATCGGCTTCGTGCTCCCGTCGTCGGAAACACCTCCCTTACAGGAATTCTTCATGTCCGGCAGGATGAATTGGTTCAATTGCAAAGCATCCAATTGGGAACTGTTTCGCTGTCGGAGATGCCGGCAATTGTAGATCGGCTTTCGAGACAGAAGACGCTGGCTCCGGGAATCCGCGGCGTTGTGGGCGAGGATTTCTTATCCAGATTCGATGTTCTTATCGATTACAAACACCGCCGACTGCGTTTTGGCGGCCCGATTCCCTCGGGCGAGCGATGTCCATTCGAGACTGCAGGCCAATACCATGGTTCGCCCACGTCGAGGAGGTTGTTGATTCCGGTTCAATTGGTCGATATGAACGAGCAAACAATGAAGTTGCAGCTGGATTCCGGCGCCAAAGTCCTTGAACTGTTCCCTGGCAGTTTCCACGCGCGTTCATCTCCGCCCTGGGCATGGAGTGAATCGACAGCAGCTAACTCCGTGAATGGAGCAGCAGTACATTCCAACGTCACGATCAGGATCGGTACAATCTTTGTACGCGGACTGGATATGATCCAATCGCGCCGCGCGCTCGCATTCGATGCCGGCGGCCTACTCCCGGCGTCGATCTTTCAAAGGATCTATATCAGTCACTCAGGCGGATTCGTAGTTCTGAATCCGAGCGATTGATTGAGTTTTGACATCGACGCTGAGCTGCGTATCACCACGGGCGAAAACGACTTCAAGAAGAGCCGGCTCTCACCTCGGTAAATGAATGCAATCTGACCTTGTTCAGAGCGGCAATCAGCCGTGGCGCCATCTCGTTAAGCTCACGTGCGTGCTCGTCGGAAAGCTTGGCGATAATCTGCTTGCCTTTTCGTGTTAGCCGCAGAATTGCCCGCCGTTTGTCTCCGGCATCGGACGTTCGCCTCAGGAGGCCTTCCCGTTCAGACCGATCCACAAGCTCAACCGCGCTGTTATGTTTCAGCGCGAGCCGTTTCGCAACATATGCAACCGTCGCCAGTACGGTTTCGGGAGCACCGGCAACTTGCAGCAGCAATTGATGCTGCTGCGGTTGTAATCCAGCTTCCTGGGCCGCGCTTTCGCTGAAATGCAGAAAGGCCCGCAATTCAAACCGGAAATCTGCCAACTTCCTGAGCAGATCGTAGTCACCAGAAGCAAGACGTCGAGATCGCATCTCTACAGCGTAATACTTCAGTTCTTTGGAATCACTACGGGGAGGGGCTGGGACCGGATCGCTCTTTACGCCGACGCCTCGCCAGTCCCTACCCGAAAGCGCACCGTGCTTAGCTACTGCGGTTCCGCCGCTTCTTCGTTTGTCATCAGTTGCAGATTCACTTGCCATGCCTTTTCTGCATCGCCTGCTTCTGGTTTATGCTTAGGCTCTTGTCATGAACGACGATCTAAGCATGGCTGAGGATTTCGGAGCCAAAGGCTAGGCTCTCGCTGCGTTTGAGATTGTCGAATTCGCCGCCGCCATGGGATTTAATGGTCTCGCGACTTGCGGGATCGAGCAGAATCGGCGTGATACGGCCAAGAAAGACGCGGCTCGGGACATCGCTTACGCCGCTATAGGCCTGTAACTGATCGTTGACGTATTTCTTCACAATCTCAGGCGTAACCGGCTTTTGGCCGTTCCCGCAGACAATATAGAGAGCTCTGATTTTGTCTTTGATCCAGGAGCGGTTTTGCTCGAGATACTCCTTGATTTCCGGCTTTACCTTACCGTAGCGGATCGCCGAACCGACGATGATATTGTCGTACTTTGTCAATTCAGGATTCTCGCGCAAGTCGAATACATCCGCAATGCCTCCCAGACCCTCGGAAATCCAAACACCAGCGTCGCGGGCAGTACCGCACCAGGTCGAGTAGAGTACGGCCCATTTCTTCTCGGACGGCTTGGGGTAAAACTGCAGTGCAGAGGCTTTGTTCGAAAGAGCCAATGCGCCGATTCCAGCTAAGCTCACACCGAAAAACGTTCTTCTTTGCATCTCATTTCACCTCTTGATTTCGGCACTATTTGCCGGGATTTGTGAGCGATCCAATAGATCACTCTCTGCTATCAGCCGCTGATCTTTCATGCGATGAAAGGGCGCACCGACTAGGTATTCATGCATCTTGACAGCCTGACGGCTAAAAGGTCGATCTCCAGAGCATCGGCATCATCGCGGATAGCCAACAGTCTGAGCGTAGAGAGCGTGCTTTTCAGCCGGAAGCCCCAATGGGGCTATCTGATCGTCTCCGTGGAAGGCATGGAACCACGCATTCAGCCCTTCCGAGGCCGCAAACAAATAGACATTCTGTCCGATAAATCCGGTGTCAACCTGAGCGTAGTTATACTTCACATCGGCCACATAAGCGATCGTAACTGGAGCCTTTGCAGCGGCGGGCGGTCCAATCTTCCCGCGAATATCTCCTGCCAACTGAGGACGTAGCGCGTTGGCCTCGGCGTCATAAACATAAACGCCGTCGGCCAGAACCACCCACAATTCAACTTCCTGACTATTTTTGGCTGAGGGCGCTGTTCTGCCAAGTCCTTCTTTCACATCGCGGCCGCGGTTCACGCCAAATGCCGACCATAGAAGATTGGAAAGAGTTTGCACAGGTAGGGATTTATCGGCAAACTCACGTGTCGTCTTGCGCTCTGAAAGAGCGGTCAGCAGTGGCTTTCCCCCGCTGGTTTGCGGTTTAGGCAGTTGAATAGGCTTCAGTGTTCCTGCATCCTGGGGATAGACCGCAGGAATCCCCAAGAACAAACAACAAATAACAGGCAGCGCCGCAAAGCGCTGCATACGACGAAAACTCAAGTGTTGCACGGAAAGCTCCTTTCATAAATGCACATTGTGGTTGATTTCCGTCTCTATACTATGACCCATGACCTAACAACTGCCCTGGTTCAATAGAGCCGAAGGTTACGTCTTTACGCGCACATCAAGCGAACTTCACGACAACAAATTCCTTGTTTCTCACACGCTGCATTTCTTTCATTCGAATAGGTATCCAAGCGCTTCATCCTCCTTGTCTTCTCATCTGCTGCTCTCATCGGGTCAGAAGACTGCCTAAAAGCCTGTTACAGGGTCTTTGCCAGCCAGTAGCGCTTCGATGTTTTCCACGTACTTGGCCTTAACGTCCTTGTCAAAATGGCCACTTCCCGGCGAAGGAAATCCGGTTTCGACGGCATGTACAAGGCCATCTTTCCCAATAAAGAACGTCGTCGGCCAGGCATTTAGATTGACTGCTTCCGGCACCTTTTCATGCACGGTCTTCGTTTCGCCGGCAACCAGGTAATCGTACTCAATCCCGTATTTACGGATAAAGGAGCGCAGTCGGGAAAGCGAAGGAATTTGCGCGGGCTCCTCAAAGTCTAAGGCGATAATCTCCACGCCACGCGCATGATACCTCTTATACAGTTCTTCGAGATAAGGAGCTTCATCGTGGCAGTTGGGGCACCAACTGCCGGTTACGTTCACTAATAAAACCTTATCCTTAAATTGCGCGTCAGAGTTCGACACAACATTGCCATTTATATCCGGAAAGCTAAACTGGAATGGCTGTTTGGGATCTTTGACGCTGGTGTGTGTACTAAAATCATCGGGAAAAGGAAGACTCTTCTTTTTAGCATCCTCCAAGCGGTACGCCACCAGCTTGGCGGGTTGGCCTTCCTGGCCTGCATGGGTGTGGGTCCCCAACAGGTTCAAATCCAGAGTGCCGTCCGCGGAAGGCGTAATTTCAAGAATCGCGGCCCGAACATCTCCAAAATGGCTGAGCACAAATTTGCCATCTTGATAGGAGCCGGCAAGCGTACCGGTATCTCCATCAACCCGAAGAATCGTAGCGCATACGTTCCCATTCTTCTGGCTTATGATTAGGCGAAATGCATGCTCCCCTTTGGCGCTTTCCGTGGGAATGATCCACTCGCCGGAAATGGAAGGAACCTTGGCCCCGGATACCGCTTGATCCACGTGCGGCTTGAGTTCAATCGGATAGTTAAAGCCTCCTCCGTTCTTGCCGTAAGTTCCCTTCAGAACACCGTCCTGCAACCTGGCATCCAGCGTAAGATCGAATTGCGCAAACTTCAGTGTAAGAGCATCTCCGCTAACTTGCCCGTCCGTGGAGGTGGTTCTCTGGTTGCCGTTGATAAGTGCGCCTTCCACATTGCTTCCGGAACCCGACAATTCAAGATGCACTGGCACAGTCAAGGTATCGCTTACTTGCGCAGTACCATCCCACCGGCCCGTAATACTCTGCGCCGTGGCTGCTGTTGTAAGTACGAGGAGCAACAGGTAACGATTGATGCGTCTCATGAGAGATATCTCCTTCGGGTACGGACACTTCACTCAGTGCCGCAGGTTAGTGACGTTCTAAAAGCAATCACTGCTTCCTGCAACTGGGGCAACACTTGCCGTGGTCGCCCCAGCCAGAGGATTTTTGCCATCAGTCGACAGCGACGATCGCATCCAGCTCAATCTCAAAGAGCAGATCGTCTCTGCAGACAACCGTGTGTGCAGGCGCCAGAGGCAGTGGAGCGATCCCGCGCTTGCGCAGACAATTGTCGAACACCGGCAGATCGTTGATGTCTCGGAAATACCCGATGGAACGAACCGTATCCGACCATGCGTACCCGCGGGATTCCAGAATTGCCTCGACCACATCGAGGGTTAAATGAATTTGTTTAGCAACATCGCCATCGTACAAAGAAACGCCGACGGGAGAAATGCTTGCCGTGCCGGAAATGGTGATGTATCTATGATGTGCCAAATCGATCTCGACCGCACGCGAAAAAGAGCTGCGATAGTCTGTAGCCGCGCACTGTAGTGGAGACGCGACCTGGCGTATCGATACACGGTCATGCTTTGGCTTGATCGCTAGCGCTCCGGAGGTTAGTGCCGTCCCGAATGGGTTGGCCGCTCCAATGCCAGTGCTTGCAGGGATGAGACGTTCGAAAACGCCACGACTCTGAAAAAAGCTTGTCCGTGCGGCATTAAATTCATCGTACCAATCCAGCAATTTGTCCAGATACAACCACGTGCGAACCACATGCGAAAACGCAAATCCAACTGTGCTCAAAGCCGCTTCAATCTGTTCGAAATTGTCGTACGCCTGCTCACCTCGAGTAGTTTGGCGATTGGCTGGAAGCACGCCCGCCAGCAGGCTATACTCGGCATCCGCATCCTGCCAGTAGCTCCCTACAATCCGCCCATCTAGCGTAATAAGTCGCACGTCGGCATTTCCCACCATAATCGTCTGGGCGCCGGATATTTGTGTTCCGGGGCAAACATCGCCTTGCAGCCAGAGAATTGGGAGTTTCGCCTTGCTAAGTCCGCCAAATGTCGAGTCATGGAATTGGTTACCGCCAAACACAAACTGGGCAACGGCATTTCCCGATTGCCGAGTAATGTCCTGCAAAATTGACAGCTCGTCGAATTTGCTGCGTCCGTTGCGGCGCGCACTGATAAATTGCACTTGTGCCCTGCTCGGAGCGGCAATGGTTTCCTGAACTTGACTTACCTCTCGGAGAGACTGACTCATAGTGTGCTTTTCCCCTAAACTCGCTTTTAAGCCACGCATAATACGAGTTTTATTACGAAATCCACAGACCAACCGAATACGTCAATTCCCCGATGGCAGAGCTTCGCGATTCTTCTCTTCCTGTAGCCCGGTAATTCCGTCCTGTAAACATATTGACTGACCAGTTATCTGCCTATCGCGTCTTCAGGTATTCCACGAGATCGCGAATTTCCTCTCTCGTCAGATCCTTGGTGCGGCCATGTTGTTCCGCGGGATTATAGATCGTCCAAATTTCCTCGAGGGTACGCGCCGATCCGTCGTGAAGATAAGGCGCGGAAAGGGCGATGTTCGTTAACTGGGGCGTGTCAAACGGCCCAACATTATCGGTGATTTTGGTCGTCCCTACATCGAAAGACCTCTGGTCGGTCCCTTTGGGGCCGCTGTGGCAATGTGCACATTGGTTAAACTCAGGAATTGGTTTGCCGTTCTTGTCGACCGTACGCTCGAAGATGGCTTTACCTCGCGCTTGCGCCGGCGCCAATTCCCCATTCGACTTGCGAAAACGATTGGGCCTCGGGGGCAGGTTCAAAATATAGGCAGCCAGATAAGTAAGCGATCTGTCGTCGTAATTCTCCGAGCGCCAGAAATACTTTTCGGTCCTCGGACCGTCCTCAGTAGGAACATTGGGATTTGCGCCATTCCACTTATACGGCTCCGTGCCCCGCAAATCCTCAAGAGGGCGGTTGTCCACAATATCGCGGCCAAAACCATTCGGTTCCAGATTCCACTGCAGCCCATCGAAGGTGGAATCGATATGGCAGTTGGCACAACCCATTTGTCCCTGGAATGAGTAACGTGAGGTATAGAAGATCTGTTCTCCTCGTCTCAGCACGGAGACGGTTCCAGATCCGTTCAGAGCGGGAACCGCTGCAAGGTGGCTTTTGTGCGCATCGATCAGTGCGGCAATAGCCTTTGCATCGCTTGTCGCTTGCTTGCGGCCGTCGTTATGGCACTGGGCGCAATCGACCTTTCTTGCGCCAGATCCGGCCTCGACGCCAAGAATGCTGCTCACCTGGTGCGTGGTGAAAGGCTTCGTCGAAACCGTCAAGGGAACGGTGGCAGTAACGTTGTTGGCTTTTGTGTCGATCACGCTTATGGAATCATCGAGACGATTCGCGACAAACAACCTCTTTCCATCGTCGCCTAGCGTCACGCCCCGGGGATTTAGCCCAACAGGAATACGCGCAACTACGTAATTGGCGCCGGCGGAAAGATCCTCCGAGTAAGGTTCCGGATGTATATGAATAAAGTCGATCAACCGGGATACATCGATAACCGAGACAATCTCCGAACCGCTGCTGGTGACATAGATTTTCGATTTGTCCGTAGAAATTACTACGCCAAAAGGCTGAGACGCATAACGCTCCAGCTCATCCAGCGGAACCTCCACAGGCTTACCGATGTCCGCGCCAAAGAGGGTAATGGTATCGGCGAATATCGCTCCATGTTCAAGATGCGCCAGAGGTATCAAGTTCTTAGGATGTAGCTCGGCGGCCACGCCAAGGCGCCCATCCAGGGAGATCGCCACGTGAAAAACGCCGGCAATATCATGCAGCGGTAAACGATCGATAACTTTCACTTGCTGGGTGTCGATAACTGTAATCTCGGATTCGGGCGGAGTTCGATTCTCGCGTCCGGTCCTGTTTGCAGATGGATTGGGATATACGTGCGAGACGTAGAGCTTAGCTCCGTCCGGAGACAATGCCAAATAGCTGGCGCCGCGTCCTGCATCCAATCGCTTTTCTTCCTTGCCCGTGCGAGCATCGAGGACCGCAACATCGTTGCTGATGCGATTGGCAACATACAACCGATCGCCGCTCTTATCTACTATCACGCTCGATGGTTCGGCGCCGACCGTCCAGGTCGCCGAAACGGCCAGCTTGACGGTATCAATCACAGAGATGGTATCGTCCCAGGAGTTTGCCACGTACAGGTTCGCGCCCGAAGAGGAAAGCGCAAATCCCCGCGGGATATGACCGACGGGTATCGTTTTGATGGCCTTGTAACTCGCGGCGTTTAGAACTCGTACTTCGTCGCTCTCCTGGCAGAGTACATATAGGCGCGCTTCGTCGGTTGAGAGCAGAACCTCGACTGGAGATGCATAGCCTTCAGTTACATTTGTGTTCAGCCGCACGGCTGCACGAACCGGCCAACTTGCCGAGGAGAATGCCAGCAAAAGGGTCAGCGCCAAAGAAGCGATTCCGATGGCAATGTGAATGTGGCGCCGCTGGTTCACCCAATTGCCTCCATGAAGATCGCGCTGATTCCCACCGGCAGACGAGATCGTGTAAATCTTCATTTCAGTTGTCTCCAGCCGCGCCGTTTGTCCTGTAGACAGCGGAAAGGTCCGTCGGCACGGTCGAACGCAACAGGACCGCAGGTACGCGATTAGCCGGCGCATGTTCCGGTCCCACATGGCAGCCAACGCAAAAACGCTGCTCGCCGCGTCGAGTCCAAAACCATCCGTGCTCCTGGCGCAACACCGCTCCATTTCTATCCAGCAACGCGAGACGAATCGGCTTGTCTGCCGGCGCTTTCACGAAAAACGATCCATCGGACTCTACCCGAGCCCGGCCCATTACGATGGTTTTTCCGGAAGCATCCAATGACTCAAACTGCACACTCGTTGGCGCTACTCCGAGGTCACTTCTGCGCGATAACCGCGAGTCCAGCGCCAGAAGATTCGCATAACTCCAAGGGTGAAGTCCGGAAGGATGACGTTTCGGCCGGGCATGTGGCGCAAGCAGGACCGGTTCGACGATGTCCTGCCCGTCCTTCGCGAATAGCCGCTGAAACTCGCTGTCTCCCGGCTTCCACACCGTGAGTTCATAATGCAAACCGGGCGTAGCTCTCGCGCTCAGCGCCCACAGTCCCGATGCTGTCTCCGCCACCGCCCCTGCGTACTCCGCTTTTGGAGCGGCGATCGGATCTTCGTTCGCGAGCGGCGAAGTGAAGCGAGCCAGCGTTGCTCCGTGTGTGAAAACGACGTCTCCCGAAGCCAACTGCTTTCCACCCCATCGTCCTGCCGGCCCTCCAGTTCCGTGGTCGCAGCGATATGACTCAACCCCGGAGCCATCCGAATAGACAAGAAATAATTCAGGCGTTGCACCCAGGCCGAGCGGGAAGTTCGACTCAAACAAGATTCGTCCATCCGCCAGCACATCCACTGGAAGCGCGCTGGCCGGAAGATAGGATATTTGCTGCGGAGACAAGCCGTCCTTGACATCGATAGGAGCAAGCGGTGTTGCGGCCTCCTTGCCGGCAACCTCTAATTGAAACCCATGCGGGGTACGCTGCGCGAAGACAAATCGCCCAAAGGGCAGATACAAAGGACGGATTGAATCGCTTGCGGAAGAACTAAGTTTTCGCACACTTTGGTCCGCAATGGTCAATTCCCATATCTGCCACGGATCATCCGCGCTCTTTTTGCCGGCAAACAGAACCCGGCTTGCATCGAAGGAAACATTCGCATCCGCTGTGGCCGCAAAGCCGAGCACCAGCAACCTGGGTCTACCACCGTGAAGCAATAGCAACTGGGAGCCCTTTGAAAATCTCTCTTCACCGCGCAGCGCAGCTACCGGCTCATAAATCGGCGCAGAAGTCACAATTACGTCTGTTCCCAAGCTGGGTCCGGGATCGGAAACAAACCCGCATAGCGCCAGCAGGACTGCGGGAGCCGTAAGCACGCTCGCTCTTTTCAACCTTTTCATTTCCAAATTCCCAATTCCGTCACGAACGCCTCTGTACACATACGCTCTAAGTGCTGAGTATTGTTCTTGCCCGCATGAGGCTACCCGCTGAACCTCCTCCGAACAGCGGGTAGCTCACGCATGAAGTTACAAAGATGCTTTACTTCTATGGGTGGCTCGACGCCGTGTTTGCGTCTGCTACATCCTGCGGCGCCTTCTCGGCAAGCAGTCTTTCCACGTTTGCCTCGAACTCCGCAGTCAGTTGGCGATAGAATTCGCCGCTCGCTGGAGATGCAAAGCCCGTGTGAATGTTCTTCACCTTGCCATCCCGCCCGACGAAGATAATCGTCGGCCAGCTGTTCAGGTTTGTGAAATACGGGATCTTTTCCCACACCTCGGCCCGATCGCCGCAAATTAGATAGTCATACTTCACTCCGTAGTGCTTTATGAAGGCCTTTTCGCGCGTCAGGCTCTTCTGCTGATCGGGCTCTTCAAAGTCGAGGGCAACAATTTCCAGTCCTTTGTCGTGATATTTCCTGTAAAGCTGAACCAAATACTGCGCCTCATCATGGCAGTTGGGGCACCAGGTTCCAGTGACCATGGCGATCAATACCTTGCCTTTGAAGCGCGGGTCTTCATTCGAAATCAACTGGCCCTGATCGTTTGGGAAGTTGAATTTGAAAATCGCATTTGGATCTCGAATACCCGTATGAGTGGTGTAGTCGTCCGGCTGAGGAAGACCTCTCGCCTCTTCCACTTCCGGACGATACGCGATTAACTTCTGCGAATAGCGGCCGCTTTGTTGCGCCCCCGCGAGATCGCTGGGGGCCGCTTGCGGCGCACCACCTCGACCGGCCGTTTCACCGTTTGCCGGCGTTTCGGCCGATGCAGCATTGCTGCTCCTCTGTCGAACCGCCCTGCGCGCCAATCCTCCCTTCTGCACAATCTCCAGCGCCCCGTCATCTCGCAACACGACCTCGATGACTCCCGGGCGGCCGCCGTCATAGTGGCTCAGAACCCATTTACCATCTTTGTATGTGCCGGAGTACGCGCCGGTGTCCCCATCGACACGCAGAATCGAAGCCTCGACATAGGAGCCTTTCTGCTCGACGATGAAGCGGAAAGCATTCTCTCCCTTTGCCGACGGCGTGCTGAGCGGAATAATCCAAGAGCCGCCGATCGACGGCACATTGGCTGGCTCGGGCTCCGCTGTGTCTACATGACGCACGGCCTCAAATGGGGATCCCGCGCTGGCATTCTCTCCGAACTCGAGAGCCGTCAGCCGATCCTGTTCGGAAATTTTAGCGTCTGCTGCCGTGGCCGCTGCGACTGTGGCATTGGGCGCGATCACTCGTGTGTTGATTACACGTCCCGCGAGCTTGCCGCCACTGAATGTGGCTTCGATTCTGGTTTGATATTGGTCGAGATTCAGAACCAGCTTGTTGTCTTCGAATGTTGCGCTGGTTGTGCCGTCGTTGGGCCTGATTCCGTCGAAGAAAATGCCCTTCAAGGTCGTGCCCGACCCTGCGATATCGAGGCGGAATGGAATGGCCTGTCCCTGGAATGTGATGGTTGCGTCCCAGCGTCCGTCGATGGCCTCCGCTGGGTTCGCCGTTGACTGTGCCACAACTAGGGACGCGCCCGCAAACACAACCGCGCATCCCATCGCTTTCAGTAACCTGCTCATTTGTTTGCTCCCTCTGTTTGCTTGATATGAATCCATTGCCGCTCTACCAATCTGCTGAAAGTCATCCTTCGACATCCTGAACCTGAAGATCGTCGAAGGATGGCCTAAGAAGGTTGGTTAGAAGGAAAGCCGACCACCGACTTGAATGATGCGCGAAAAGCCTAGCTGCGAACTGACAGCGCCGGTCGAGGTATTACTCGATGGCGGAGTGAAAGTTGCCGAGTTCAGGCTGCTGCCGCTGAAGGTGAGCGTGTTGCCAGGCTGGCCGAATTCCGGCGTGTTGAATGCATTAAGAGCCTCCACGCGGACTTCGAAGTTTGCCTTCTCCGTCACCTTGAAGTTCTTGTTGATAGATAGATCGGAGTTTTCAAATCCAGGTCCTTTGCAAGCCAACGTGCGTGGCGCGTTGCCGTAGGTGTAAGGAAGAGCCGGCGTAAAGGCGCTCAAATTAAAGTAGGGACGGAGACCGCTGGTGCCGCCTAAACGGCTCTCCGGACTTCCGGAGTAGCAAGGATCGACTCCCGGAACAAGGTTGGGGCGCTGATTCGCTCCGGTCACTCCGGTCGTTCCATACGTTCCCGTGCTGAGATCGGTCTGAATGACCGGCAACGGACCTCCATTCTCCAGGATGGTTTCATCGTTGAATTTCCAGCCGCCGATGACCGCATCAACCAAATGATTGGCGTCTCCAAGGAAGGTTTTACCGTGTCCGACGGGAAGGTCATACGTGGCCGCAGCAGTAAAGCGATTGGGCATGTCATTGGTTGCGCGCGCGTACTCCGCGTTCGGGTTGTAGTCGTCCTGGGGCGCTGATGCGCCAGGGTTCGGGTTGAGCGTGTTCAACCCGGCCACCGGCGAACCCCACAGGTTGTCCCAGTTCGATGACCAGGTATATGCGATAAGCGCGGACAGTCCATTGCTGAAACGCTTCTCCAACTTGACATCGAGTGCGTTGTACAAGCTATGCCCGGCGCTTATGGATTCCGTGATCGATCCGAACTGCGGGAAAGGCAGAAGCGTTTGGCCAAGCGCAACTTTCTTCTGGGCGATGACGCCGAACGGCGTCGAAGGATATGACCCCACGCTGGCTGCGTAATACGGATTGGCAACCTTGGTTGAAAGGTTCGTGCCCGCAAATTGCCCGCCCGGCGCATACTCGGCAAGCACGTTGTCGGGAATTTGATTGATATTGATAGCGTCTGCAAGATTGCGCCCGTGCGCTCCCACATAGCCGACCTTGAGCAACAGTCCGCCTGGTAGCTCATGCTCCACATCCGTTGAGTACTGCTCCACAAACGGATAGCCTAGATGAAATGCGGGAACCGTAATGGCTCCGCCGACGCCCGTTAAGTTCCCAAGCGAAGTGCCCGTCGGCGCCAAAAGCTGGCTTCCGAACGGATTCGACAGCCACGCGTTGGACCCTGCCGCGACGGCCCCTGTTGCATTCCCCGGCGAGTAGCTCGTCGTCTGGGAAAACCCGGTCGACGCGGAAGACAGTGGAACCGCCGCGTAGAACACGCCAAAGCCGCCGCGAACGACTGTGCCTGGCCGCAGTTCGTAGCTCACGCCGGCGCGCGGTGAAAACTTGGTGTGGCTCAAATCTCCCGAGTGAACCGGATAACCGTTCAATCCCGCAAAAGCAATGGCGCCCTTGGCGGCCACAGTTCCATTCGCGCCGGGAAAACCGTAGGCGACATTTGGATCGAAACCGACATTGTAACGATTGTCCGCCTCGGTCTGCCCCGGCTCGTATTCATACCGCAATCCAAGGTTGACCGTCAGATTCTTGGTCAGGCGAGCATCGTCTTGCACGAATAGCGCCTGATAGTGCGCTAGCTGGTTCAGTCCCACGGCGTTGATCTGAACGCTGGCCGACGAAGGCAGGCCCAGAAGCAGATCCGCGATCGCCTGTGGTCCGTTTGAGACCGACCCTCCCGACTGATTCGTATATTGTCCATCGAACGTGAACGAACCATTTCCGGAAGTTTCGACGGAAGTAAACTTATGGAAGTTGCGGAAGACATAGCCGATTTTCAGGTTCTGCTTACCAATGACCTTAGAGAGCACGGCAACATAGTTGTGTTGCGCTTGAATCGTCGGACCGGAGTTCGCCGCGCCTAACGATGCTGAACCTGTCACGCCGTTCAGCGTGATCGTCGGGAACGTCTTCGACTGTAACTGATCCACATAGCCGACGGGAAATCCAGCCCCGCCAAATCCCGTGGCTTGATTGAAGCCGCTGCTGTATTG
>Ga0187782_10000517_pt1 | contig 26209 bp, 24 predicted proteins | sample 0715_SJ02_MP15_2_FD_132454 | JGI IMG/M metagenome (GOLD analysis project Ga0187782, IMG submission 132454) | Tropical peat soil microbial communities from peatlands in Department of Meta, Colombia - 0715_SJ02_MP15_20_MG | ecosystem: Environmental > Terrestrial > Soil > Wetlands > Peat | place... | reverse complement strand
TTCGGCCCGTCCCGTCCGGCTCGTGGCTCGCCGTGTCAATTCCTTAAGCTCCGAATTCGTTAGGGTGATCGCGTCTCTCATGGACACGATTATAGTCTATAAATGGTTGTTACAGTCAACTAGCACGTAGATGTCCCATTAACCAATCAATCTGCACGTCCCGGTTTCGACACTCAACCCATCGCGAGGCAAGCCCGTTCGTTGACGTGCCGCACGTGCACGACCTAGGATTGCGGCACTAGGGGATTTGCACCCGAGGGCGTGAAGTTCGCCGAGCGCCGGGGGCCAGCGACAGCCGCGAGCCGATTCCGGAGGCGAGGTAGTCAGCCGTAGGCACCTGAGACACACAGTCTTAAGCCCACTTGTCCAAGCGTACCGTTAACCGAGAAGGAGAGTCCCATTGCCTGTTCGTTAGGTATTTGGAATCCTGAAGGAGCAGATTAGGTACCCGCACCGAAGGAGAGTATCAGATGGCCGACACAGCGAAGCCAATGACTAAGCCGGGATCTTCCACTGGCTGCGCATGCGGAATAAAGGGTTGCCAAGGCCACGAGATCCGCGATGACGGCACTGTCCACATCCCGAATCATCCGCGCGGCTATCTCATCATCAAAATGGGAGGGGAGCGTGCCGCAAAATAACGACACGATCGAGTATATGAGGAAAGAGGAGACTCCGCTGACGCGCGAGAATTTTCTGAATCTCCAGTATCTCGGGAATCCCCCTGATGAGATCGATCCGGAAGTCGAATCCACTTTTCCTGAACAATTCCGGCAGAAGCATTTCGAGGCCCCGAGTAAGACTAGCGACTGATTCGCTCGAGCCAGTCGGGCTTCTTGAATCCGCCGGCCAGATCCACCCCTTGCTTCCTCGCCTGATTCAGCGGCCTCCTAACGTGGGCGTAAGCACCTTGACCGGTACATCTCAAACCGAAGGCCGACGCAAGCCACGCATAGAAGCGACACGTTCGCGTATTCACTCGCAGAAGTGAAAGTGTCTTTCGAGTTGACCGGTACGACGGTATATCGAGCCCTCACTTCAAAGGAATAACTAAGGTTGAGTTTTAGCTTGTCGTTTATCTCGAATACGTACCGCAACCGACAACTGACTCAGCTCCTCGGCTATCCTCATGGCTTCGACTTCATTGTCTTCTTTATGCGGAAGGTTTTGAATATTTGCGTGGGTCGGTTCGTCGGGCACGACCTTTAGTCCAAGCTTAACTACTTGGTTGGCTATCAGGGACCGAACACCATAGCTGTCGAATTCAGCCTCAGCCTCCTCCGAAGTACAATTAAACGCAACTGACAGACCGGTTTCACGTTCATGCTCCTCGAGAAGAAATGCAAGTAGTGGAGCTTCTCGCCATTTGCTTCTGGTGAGGACTCGAAAGAGAACTTCTTCGTTTTTTAAAGTAGCGGGGAGAACGATTGGAGTGGCATTCATTGCGTAATAAGCCAGATTAGCTTGTTCCGCAAATTCAATTCGTTCATCGGAATCGCTTCGCGCTCACCCCGATACGATGAATACACAAAGGATTTGCGTTCCGGTCGTGCTCCAAAATTGGCGATTACCGACTTGTCTGAGTGACTCCAAACCACGATGATCCCGCCGACGTCGTCTGTGCTCACAACCGGAGGGGGGAGATAAACACTCGGCCTAGCCTCACCTTCTGTTCTACTTACGACAAAAATCGAGTTATAAGCGCTAACGAGATTCAATCGTGCCAAAAGATGAGCGTATGACGTTGGTGCCACTTCGGTGTCATCTTCAGCGAACAAAGAATCCAGTTCTTTCTCCAGTACCGACGTTTGCGTGGGCGTTATTGATCGCGTTCGTTGAGTTTCCCTGATTTTCTGTGGCGCTGGTCTTTCATTTCTAGCCAGCACGATGAACGGGTTCTCCTCAAAAACGATACCCGTCTGTGTCTCCTTTGGTGTCTTCAGAATGGCCCTGTTCTCGCCAGAGGGTGTATCGAGTAGCGGTTCTTCCTTATTGGTCATATTCCCAGTCAAATCCACAAGTGGCCACGCAACCATTGAAGCAACTCCCTCATCAATTCTGTTTCGGAACTTCAAAACCCAACTCAGCTAACACTGAACGATAATAGGCTCTTCCTTCAATCAACAAGTTTTGATAATCAACTTTGGGCGTATCCATCTCGATGGATAAGCCGATGAAGAGGGAACCGGGTAATAGAAGCGAATGATCAAACGTAAAACTTGTCCGCCATCCCTTGTCAGCTACAAGGCTGTGAAACACCGTGCCATGGCCGAAGCTTTCTCCTGCAACTGGAAGCGAGCGGGGATTGATATCTGACAGTACTTGAGCAATGGTGGCATCCTGAATAAATGCATGGCAATAGTACGCGAAGATGTGATTAGAAAATCTGAATCCGGGTACATCCTTCTGCAACCAACCAGTGCTCGCATCCAAGATTTTAGGGATCGACTCAAAGTTTTCTTGCGTGACAAAATTAAAAGCGAATTCCAGATGATCAAACGAGAATCGCAGAGTTGCAGCGTTGTTCAACATCTGGACAGTAACCACAGGATGTGCAACATTTGGGACACTCCCGCTAACTTGGAAGTTTGAGAGCGTCACACCGTGAGGAGACAGTGCGTCATAAAAGCTGCCCACGATCTTTCCGCCGTTGCCCCAATATTCGAGGATGGGTCGCAGGTATCTAGCCGTATACGATAAGCTCGCCATACGGGTATTTAAGGTCTTGGCCATAGTCGTCTCGACTTTTAGTATATCGTGTGGACTGATAATCCTCATGGGATCCAAGCCTAAAGAGTAGCTATGGAGTTACGTGATCGGAAGTAACTCTAACAAAAACGCGCTTCCATCCGAGTGATGCCGATTGACGTCTTCGTTTCGAGCTGACTACCGAGCGGCTATATTCGTAATCTAACCTGATGTTCAATAATCCCCTCAGACCCTGGCTTCGTAACTCACCGGAATTAGGAGTGCCCTTGCCTCAATTTCAGTGTTCGATTTCCGAAGGGCGTTCGGCGGCGAACGAAGGTACCATTCGATTCTGTTTCCGCCAAGCTAAAAACGATGATAAAAGGAGCCTACATGGGATTGCTTAGAAGAGTCGCAGCCTTCGTCTTTTGCGTAGCGCTACTCTTCGTTATCGTTAAATATGGCAGCGGAATTGGGGGTGATCATAGTGACACGACGGACGCGGCCATCGCATTAGGTATGACGGTCATCATTTCGGTGGCCTTCGTGCTTCTGCCTAAGATTCATGAATCCCGAAGTAAGAAATGAGCGCTCTGCCCGCATCAAAGCAGGTGCAGGAACAAAACGGCGGGTCGCCCACCTTGCACAAAGCTGATGGCGCGTTCAGCCATCTTGTCTCGACTACGCGAGCTAACGAGAATGGGCGTACAATCGTGCGGTTTTCGAGGTCAAAAAGAAATCTGGACTAATGCGCCATGATTCCCAAGGCTGGCTACTACACTCCGCTGCTCCACGTTAACAGCATCGAAGAATCGACGCGCTTCTACGCTCTGCTTGGTTTCGAGACCATCGACCAGATGGGGGAGCGCGGTCGCCTTGGATGGGCGCGAATGCACTGCGAGGGCGGCGCGTTAATGTTCCTGCGTGCCGAGGAGCCTCATTTCCCTAAAAAGAAGTTCGAGGTGCTGTTCGCCATGTACACGCCGGACCTGCCTGCTTTTGGTGAAGCTGCTGGCGAGCGGCGTTCAGGCACCCGCGATTACTTATCCCGAATATATGCCCAGCGGTTCGCTCTCGCTGGTTGATCCTGACGGATACCTTATCGATATCCATCATTGGAGTCCCAGTGCGCACGAGCCATGGGAAAACGAACGGAAAATCCGGCTAGTCCAACCTTGATTCGGCATCCGCAAACGGAATCCCGGTGGGCGCAGATGGCACGATCCGGGGAAAAAGTGGTGCAGTTCCTCAGCGAGGGGTGCTGTGATGGATGGGGGTAAAGATCGATGAAGGAAGGGAGATGATAGTGTTGCTAAGCTGCTGCCTGTTCTGGGCACTTCGCTTCAGCTTGGTCGAGCACCGCCAAGAGGTAATCTGAAAGCCTCTCTTTCTTTGCGTCTACTCCTTCGCAACCCGCGAACAACCTGTTCAGTGCCGTACTCACTTCGAGCACAGTGACTATCTGTTCGCCCAATTGGGGTTTAACGCGCGTCATGTCTCGACGTTCGAGAATGATACTGTACCCGCTGATGGTGGAGTCCGGCTTCAATAAGCTTTGTTCTAGCTTTACGAGTTCACCGGGGCCGCGCGGAGTCAAGCGAATGAGCAGGCTGCCCGGCTTTAGCGTGTTCACATAAAACTGCTCGACACGCTCAGCCGGACCGCTATCGCACCACAGGCAAGCTATGTTGTCGTACTGCATCCTCTTCCAGCCTCGTTGTTCCAGCCGGGACCTTGACAGTTCCCAAAGCTTTTTGAAGTTCTCTCTGTTTCGCTTTCTTTTTGTGATATCCGGGTCGTTCAAATCCCCGATCTCAGGGATTGGCGGCTCAAAACCATAGTTTTTGAACAAGCCGAGGAGCGCCCGATTGAGCACAGGCGATGATGGCTTGCGGACACTGTTCTCTATGATTTGAAAAAAGTCAGACCAAAGGAAGTGCTTGCGACCATCCCTCGGGCGAACATATTTCGGGTGAGCAAGAACCTCTTCGGAAATCTCCAAATAGTCGGGAGTGATAAATGCCACACGAGCCAAAGGAAGGGCAAGATACCTTAGCAACTGCCCCTTGCCCTCGGATGCACCAAGTTTGTTCTCTATTCCAATCGGCTTGCAGTCATTCAGCCTAAATACCATATCCACGCATGAATCGCAGGCGAATTCCGGGTGGGTGCGCTGGAAATCGACTTCTAAACACGAGCCGGGGAATGTCTTCTGGGTTTCGATTGTGATTGAGGCACCACGAATCGGTGTCCCTTCCAAGATTTCGCCGCACAAATGCACTAGGAAAGATTCTGCCAGTTCGCTGTCTTCACGAAGCGTAAATGCCACACATTCGGTGAAATAATCCTCCCCTTGGCGGTGCATCAACTTTGTGAAGAGTTCGGACGAATTGATTTCACCCATTCGCAGCCTCCCCGTTTGCAATGGGAAAGGGTGGACCTCGCCTACGTTACACATCCAAGAACGAGCAATCCCCTGTCACCCATCCACCGAATAACGGGATGCTTGTGTCGCTTGTAAGTCGTTTGACAGTGTCAGGCCGTGGCACGACACCAAAAAGACCAACAAACGCCTCGTAGTCTGCCTCGAGTCTCCACTTGTCGCTTGTCGAAGTCTGTGATGAGTGAACGAATGGTCCGAAGTGGTGCGTTAAAGAAAAGAACGACCTGTTGTACGGGCGTTTCGAGGTTAGTCAGTGCCTTGAGGGTGCAGGCGCTTTTCTCCGGGCCGTAATCAATGCCTTGACTTGCTTGATAGTGAGGAGCGGCGATTCCATGTGAATGACTGAATGGCAGTTCGGACATACCGGCCTCAGGTCTTTGATTGGGTCGATCCTATAGTTCTTGCCTATTTCCGATAGCATTTTGAGGTGATGCACATGCATGAAGCCCTCGGCCCTTGGTCCGTAGGTCCTCGATCTAGTCCCACTGAGACTAAGTTGGCCGAAGGTCGTTCTCAAATGTTGCTGCAATCCCCCGTGGGCGGTAGCATCAAGGCAAGACGCCCATGTCCATACCTGACGCTCAATCGTTGAGGCTACCAGTACTGCGAGTGTTTGCCGATAACGGTGAACATTCGATTCAAGAAATCCGTGAACGCATGAGGATTGAATTCAACGTTTCCACGGAAGAACTATCGCAGAAGCATCCAACTGGCAACTCTGTATTCCATGTGAATATCGCTCTCGCGCTGGCGAATCTGCAAGGTGCCCCGCATCGTGGGTCGAAAGCCATCACTAAGATCAAAAGGGATGTTTACAGGATAACGCCGTACGGGAATGACATTCTGAAACGAAATCCCTCAGAGTTGTCCCTCAGCGACCTTTAGATCGCGGCTGCCCAGAGACGATTACAGGCAGGTAAACCCATGCGGCATAGTTCGGGTGCGGCAGTTTGGTCAGGAGGTCGCCAAGGCTTTTTGGGCCACGCTGACCGGGCATCGTGGTGTGGGCCGAACTCAGGCTCGACCCTTTTATGGGTCGGGGCACAACCGCTATGGACGCAGAACTCTGCGGTCGTCAGTGCCAACACACGAGTTTAGGTTGTCCCACGTAGCGCAACACAAGCAGACGTTCAAAACTTATTTCAAAGATTTCAACAATCGACTTGCAGCCTTGGCGATCAACCCACGTCGGGCTTCGAGAAAATCGCCAAACCGACTTGGATGCCATAGCTCCTTGTCTTCTGGAATAAGATGCGCCCGCCTGATTTCCTTCGAGGTCTCTTGCGGTAGATATTGCCAAGGGGGCAAATCTCCGATCCGTCCATTTGTGGAAACACTCAAGAAGGTCATGTTCGCTATGTCATTAATCTCACTGCGGTACTCTCTCGGCTTTAACTGGTTCCGTTCAGCGTAAGCCAACCCGTCTTTATCATTCACCATGAAGTTGAATGGAAAAATGTGGTGAATTTGCATGTTCGATGGCTCCACTTCATTCAACGGCACTCCTCGCCCGTCACCCCAATCCGTGCCGTGTTTTTGGCGCATCAGAACATACATAAGCAACAAGATCACGTTTTTTGATGGCGGCCCTGAGACATCCACCGGGCGAATTCTTAAGCCTCGGTACGACTGCTTCGCATCTGCCGTGACCCCTTTTGTAAGTTCCTCTAAATTCTGGCGTGGCGTCTGCCTCTCGTCGGTCAGGATGCGGAAATCTTTCCTGAACGCCGATTCGGCGCCGCCACCATATCTCTCTGAAAGCTGGGAGTTGAGGAAGAACCGCAACATTTGTTTCGTCGCTCGTGAGTGTGTCTTCTCCTGCGCAACGTAATAAACGAGCGGAATGAGCACGTTCTTCGATGGGAAGTAACGCGACCTGTCGAGTTCCAACTCTGAGGACAAGGTCGCAATCACCTTATCGATTGCGCGCCGTGCCTGCAGCCAAGATTTCTTGAGATGGCGTTTGCTGAGCCTTTCGTTGTCCATCTTCTGCGTGAGCTTGGCAATCTTTGCACTCCGACATTCCACCGCGGTGATCGACCGCATCAGGAAACTGAGGTCGAGATCATAGTTCCTGCCTTTCAGTTCCTTCCGGTAGTCTCGCAAAACCTTGGTTATTCCGTTCCAACGTGGAACCAGCCGAGCTAAGTGAATCTCTGCGCCTGTAAGCGATGTTCCTTGAGAATTAACCAGTTCGAAAATCTCAGCAACTTCTTCGTACTTCTTGCCTTGGACAATCTGGACCGGAAAGAGGTAACCACGCAGTCGATCTATACTGTCACTTATCGCCTTAATCTTAGCTTCTCCAAGCCCCTGACGAACCTCCACGCGCTGGATCACGTCTCCAGCCAGCACTTCTTGAAGCGGGTACCAAAAAGGAGGATAGCCAGTGGGATCAGTTGTGGCCTCCAACTCCTCGGGGAATTTCTTCAAATTGCAGAAAATGTAGGGCATGTCCTCTTCGATCTCGGCGAGAATCTCTTTCAGCTTGTCCCGAGGCAGCAACACCGAAGCAAGCGCCGTAATTCGTTGCTGGCCATCCAAAAGAAAATATGTGGGAGGTTGACCGTCGTTCTGCTTCAGGCGCTCGGGTCGGATCATTGCCCTGACCAAGTTTGCGTCCCTTAGACGCGGCTCCCAAAATATCAACGATCCGCAAGGGTACTGGCGAAACACAGATACCACAAGTTCCTTCACTTGGTCCGGTGTCCACACTACGTCCCTCTGGATTTCAGGTATTGCAAGAGAGCCGTCCATGAACTCTTCGACCAGTTCGCTGACCTGCTTCTGAGTTGGCAGCATGCGTGTCATAGTTACTCTCCCTATTGCGGATTTGCAGTCGTTCTCAGAACTTCTTGGCTGGTCCCTTGACGTGTGGTCATGACCCTTAAACCAGTCTTGTTGACCACTAGCGCCGGCCTGTCCAAAGGTATCCTGCGTTTGTCATTCCTGCCAAACTCGGCCTCTTCTACTTCCGAAAGTCTGCAATAGCGATCACTCGATCAAGTCGGATTCCCGTAGCGGTTCGAGGACGCCATTCTGGAGCTTGCCTTTGTCGAACCCCGCCGCAGATTCGGCGCGCACAGTGACGTTCACCTTGCCCGCTAGGTCGGCAAGGTTTGCGATGGCGTCCCAGGCTGTGTAGAGCTTGTCGCGGTCCGCTGAAAAGTTAATCTCGACTTTCGTTTCCAGAGCGGGTTTACCAGGCGACGGCGGAGTTGGTCCAGAACCCGGGGGTGGAACCACGGCCCCCTCCGTTCGGCGGACGGTGGATGAATCCGTTCCCGCTCCAGTCGGGGGCGGGGCCGGCGCGACAGGCACGGCCTGTGGCATCATCAGGAAGCCGGACTCCAGATCGATTTCATCTTCGCTGACAGTGGCGTCGAACCGTAGGCGTGCAAGCGACACCTGATACTTGCCATCGCTGCCCAGCGTTGGCGTCGAACCAGAATAGTATCCAAAGAAGCGGCCCTGGATTCCGTTCGCGATTGCCTTCTTCAGAACGGCGCTGCTGGTGAGCCTCGGGAAGCCAAGAAACGAGTAGAAACCGTCGGCCACATCCGATGCTTTTATGCCCAATGTGGGCGGCGCTCCCTCGCCGAGCTTAAATAACTCGACTATCTTGCTGGGCGTGGTCGTCGTGAAGAGGCGTCGCTGAACATCAACCAGCAGTTCCATAATCCGGTCGTGGATTCTCGCGTGTTTCCTTTCATCAAGGGTGATGGATAGCGGACGACCACCTGCGGCGGCCACGTCGATCACAATCCCGTCTGTCGTTACCTTCGGTAGCCAAACTTCGGCGTAAAGTTTGAGCAGTGCCGACTCAGCACCCGCAGTCTCGGTGTGCTCACGCTCCTTCAGTTGTGATTTCTGCTCATCTGTGAGGTTTAGCTGCTTTGCCTTGTCGCGGACATGCTCGATTGCGATCAGGTATCGGACTGACCGACGCAGGCTTTCAATCTGATCCGCGGTCGGAACGGCCAGTCCGAGTCCATTGCGGTACTTACGGGGAGAACTCCCATAGTTCTCGAAGATGTCCTTCGCCGCAGCCTCTCGCCCGCTACCTGGTTGTGCACCGAAGTCAAAGGGCATGTAGGCCACAAAGAAGGACGGCTCTTTGTCCGGTATATCGCCGGACTTCGACTTCCAGACAACCGCATTGCGACCAGTGATTCGTTCCTCCAGCATCTCTTTAATGCGCTCTTCAACCAGGTGTTCGTCTCGCCCCACAGCGTCCGATTCTTGCTCGATCAGCAGCGTGACGTTCGGGTCTTTCTTGAAGCAGTAGCGCACCCCATCGAAGTGCAGGTAAAGGCACTGCTCCTTGAGTTCCTTGAGGCAAGCCAACGCTGTCGTGCTGTCGAGGTCCGGCCCCACGCACACCGAGAGCAATTCGGGTTCGGTGATTCCCGGCGGAAGATACTCCGTGCCATTCGCGCCGTCGCGCTTTCTCCCGCCGAACGAGTACATCAGGATTGCCGTCGCCAGCCTGAACGCAGCCCGCTTTCCAGTCTCGGACGGGCTTTCCTTGGTGCGGCGGTCGTCGATGCGCTTCGCCCGGGCGTTCGCGCCTGTCAGGTCGTGCTCCAGCACCGCCTGAAAATCGGCTTGCTGCCCGACTTCCTTGAAGAACGCCAGGCGCACCTCGGCATCGTAAATGGGCACATCACCCGGCCCGAGTACCGCGCGGCTCTTTTCTTCGCGCTTGGACGCACGCAAACATGCAGCAAGGAATCGAAGTGCACCACGAGTCCTTTGGAAGTCGGGTATCGCTGCCCACTGCTCCCGCATTACATCGATCAGCGCAGGATGAAACGGATACGCGGCTCGCACGCGTGCTGCCAGCGCGAGACCTTCTTCTTCCGCTTGCCGCTCCTCGGCCTTGCCCTTGGCATAACCGCGCTTCATTTGAGTCACGATGTCCTGGTACGCGGTTGCGGCGGGCGCGGCTTCCTCGGCGGTGGGGATACGAGCCAGCAGCCGCCGCTGAATCACGTAAAGAACTTCGTTGCCCTCAACGGGTTCGCGAAGTTGATCTTTGCGCTTCGCGATGTGGTCCACCATCTGAAGTAAGTTAACGTACTCAAGCGACTCTCGCTTGCTGGACTGGAGCGAAAAGACCATGGCAGTGTTCTGCGCGTTGCTCACTGCGCCTTCAAGTCGGTGCAGAAAACTCATGGTCTCGTCGCGCAGTGTTGTCTGATGAACCTTGATGCCCCCGACACTGATGAGGTACTGCAAGACTTCGTCAAGCAGGATGAGATTCGGTCCTTCCGCCAGCAGCGCCATGATCTCGTCGGCTCCTGGAGCGACGCGAGCTTCGTCCTGCTGGCGCATGATCTCGTAGCCCTTCTTGCCGCCTAGCGACCAGGCGATCCAGCCCCACATTGTCTGGGCACGGAACTTCTCGCCAGGAATCTCCTTGCCCTTAGTTGCATCGAAGAACTGCCCATCAAACACGGCTGTGCGGACATTCGAGGGCCGGGGCAGGGTTTGGCACTCCTGGAGAACGTCCAGCGCCTTCCGGTTGCGGGCAGCGTGGAAAAGAGACGCTAAAGTGTGGGACTTGCCGCCACCAAAAGGCGTAAACAGTTTCAGGATTCTGTTGCCCTCTCCACCAGTCAGCCTAGAAAGCACGTCCGCCAATAGTGATTGCAGACCTTTAGTCGGATAGGAGACTCTGAAAAAGTGTTCTGGGTCACGGTAAACAGCAGGAACACTCTTGTTGCCATCGGCGAGCGGCCCGAGGTCGAGCGCAAAAATGTCCTCTGAGAAGTGTTCCGACACCACATCAGGGTGCAGTTGCACCACTTGTACCCAAGGCTTGGTCTCAACCGTTCTTCCAGCAGTTGTGCTCATTGGTTGGCGCTCCGCTACACATATCTACTCATCTTCTTACTCGCGCTGTGCACTCCCTTTGAAAAGTGGTGCTTCCTCTTCCACTACGCTTCGCCAGTTGGCGGTCAACTTCGCCAAAGCTGATAACTCGCTGCCGGCCGCAACCTCACCCAGCTCTCCGCCCTTCAAGGTTGGTCCGGTAAGTGCCTGTGCAACCAGTCGAAGTTGCTCCACATTTACTCGGCAGTCTTTAAGAAAATCGACTATGCTCGCCGGGTGTCGCTCCATCAGCCATAGAAGTCGATGAAGGACATCCACGAGCGACGCGGGCGTACCATCATCGAGAGCCAAGCCCAGCTTCGCGTCCTTGCCGCGCTCTCGATAATCCAGCAACTTGTACTTGTCCTTCTTCTTGTGGACCAACGCCCGTGCGCCTGACGACAAGCCGTGCAAGCCGTCGAGTTCCACATGTGTTCCGTGGGCGAAGATAATTGCTTCTCCGGAGTCAAGCTCGACGGCGTCGTACGTATATCGCCACAGCACGTAGAATCGTGTGGCAGGATCAATACCCGCGAGGCTATATTGACTTCCACTTCGAGAGCCGACCACGCTTGATAGGCGTTCGAGTATCGCGTCGAGTACTACCGACTCGACTTCAGCAAGAAAACGTTCAGCTGGGACTTCTTCACCGTTGGCGTACTCGACGTGCGCATGACGCGTGAATGCGCGGAGACCAGCACCGACACCTGCGATCACCAAGTCTGCGCCGGAGAATCCCAGGTCCCACAATGTGTCAACTCGTTCCTTTGCGATGCGTTGTAGCTCAGGCTGGACCGCGTCCTCGTATTGCCCAGTCGTGTTGCTATTCCGACGCCGTGCGACGAGAAAGATGCTGTCGGACAGTGCCGCGGCACCGATCGCGTTGGTGCGGCCCCGAGCCTCTGTCTGGAGAGGCCACGCCTCAGTTACAGTCAGCCCCGCTGGTATAAGGGCACGAATCAGGGATGCCCAACCAGCAGTCGTTTTGTGCGCGTAGACACACACGAACGGTGCATCCGGCTTGAGGACTCGGCCCACCTCGGCGAATGCGCGGGACATCACGCGTTCATAATGTTTGGTCGCTTTTTCATCATCCCCACCGTGTTCGCTCGCCTGGGCCACTGCTTCGCGGCGCTTCGGAGGGGCTGGCAGTACGAAGTGCTCAGGGTATAGGTCACCGATCATCCGGCGTAGCCAGACGTAGAAAAACGAAGACAAGTCAGAGTAGAAGATGCTGCTGTAGTAAGGAGGATCAGTAACGACAGCGTCGAACGTAGCGTCTTCAAATGGTAGCTCTTCGGCACTGCACCTTATTACTTCTCCAGTGTCTTGGACAGATGCGAGTTTGCGGATGCAGAGGACCTCATTGTCCAGGGCAAATGGCAGGCATCCTGCGGTTTCGGCGAACGGGTTAATCTCCGAGAAATCGTAGACCATCTTCAATGCCTGTCGATCTCCAATCGCGCCGATTGTCTTCTGGTCTTGCCCCTGCCAACGGCAGAATCGCGTAAACGAATTTATGAATCGTCCAAAGGCCATCGCGAGATAAGTGCTAATCGCGACCGCCCGATCGCGCTCAACTCCCTCGGTCAGCATTTGCCGGTGGGCATCCCTGATGAGCTTCGCAAGCGTAATGAGGACTGCTAATTGTCTAGCGGTGAAGGCGTCTTTGTAAGTGGGGTAGCCGTAACTGGGAAGCTGATCGCGCAGTTTGCCCTTGAGTTCTTCGGTAGGAAGATCGATGCCACAGGTCCGAGCAATCTCAGCGATGTCGGGGGCTATTTTCCCAGGTGAGACTAATTGTCCGGGCAGATAGATTTTTGAGCGCGGACCTGGTAGGACAACGGCGGCGAGCACCTCGCCGATATTTCCGGCGAGCCCACACTTCTTAACGTACTCGGCGGACGCTGGGGTGGTACATGCCAAACATTGCGCAGCACCCGAGCCGGTCTGCTCGCTATCATCCTGGTCAGAAGTTTTGGATCCGACTTCAATCTTCCAATCGAGGGTCCGGCCATGCCCTGTCAGCTTCGGGACGGCTGAGATCAGCAGACCTTTCTTCCGCAGCCACGACTGGCGGACTAGAGGTACCGTCGCATGGCACTGCGGGTTCCTGCAGGGGACGGTGCGAACCCAGATGTACGAAACAGGTTCTTCGCCCAATGGGGCCTCGTCCGCGCCCGCACCAAACATTGTCAACTGCTCGGAGAAAACTCGCGGATCGGAAACCCGAATTTTGGGATACCAATCGCCAACCTGGCGCTTTAACTCCGCCACCACATGCTTGCCCCGCCTTGACACATCATCCGCTAGTGACACGCCAAACCGCTGGGGATAAACGAGGGTACATAGCTCGACAATGTGGGCTATTGGGTTATAGTCAACGGCGACTGCTTTGCAGCCCAGCCGGGCAGCTTCGAGGGGGATAGCGCCCCCTCCGGCAAAGAGGTCTAGAACTTTTGGAGAGCCGCCTGCATGCGCAGCGCGAATCTCAGCCGCGGCCTGCGCAATGATGCCAGGTGCGGCGTTGAAATTTGCTAAGGTGACTATAAAATCTGAAGCGCGCTCACGAGCGGAAACGTCTTCTGGAGCGGGCACCAGTGCCGCATAAATTGCGGCACGACACGCTGTGATTGGTCGTCGTGCGGGCCAATAGTGCACCATTGCCACGGGATGCTCTGGGTGCTTCTTCTCTTTCGCGGCAATATCGTTCAACTCGCGAACTGGCAGGTAGTCTTCGATGAGGCGCTTATCGGCGCTCATTTTTCAGGCTCGTACTGAATGTGAACGGCAGCAATCTTGTCGGCGAAATGCCGATCAAGAAATCCCAGGAACGCGTGAAGCAGTTGCCACTCGTCGCCGCTTGAAGACTTGCCGTGCAACTCCGCAAGAACAACTTCTCCCAAGCTCCGTTCCAGCCAAATCCAACCTTTATAGGTGCTGTGCGCCCACTTGGCTGAGTTTTTCCGCTTGGAACCGCTTCGATAGAAAGTTCCTTTGCCACGCTTATAAAGGTCGATCTCTTTCTTGACAATGAGCCCGTAGAGACGGCAGTGGTCCCGAGGAATGATTTGGATGAGCCTCATGCTGGGTTTCCTTTCTGCGTTGCCGCGGCTAGCTGGATTGCATCTGCCGGAATGTCGTAGTAGCGGGCGGCGACGATCTCACGCTTCGCATGGTCAAGGTGCTTCGCTGGATTCTGAATCATCAATGGCTCGCGGTCCGGGTTGTTGAGCGGGTCCCACACCACGTACAGCCAGTAGCTTTCCCCAAGTTGGGTGGCCTTGTACCATTCGTTCGTCGTAAGACGCACTGGTTGTCCCTGCCTACGACCTTTGACCTCGATGCGCCGAATCCCAGCAACAGGATCGCGGTAGCCAGTCTGGGCATCAGCCGGCCCGATGCTGCGAATGTCGAACCCAATTTTCAGGTGCCCAACCCGCTCACACTCAAATCCCCGGGAGGTCTCATAGGCAATCACAACGTCCTCAGCCGCGATTTCGCTTTGGCGGCGAACTTCGGGGTCGAGGTCATCCAGAGCCGAACCGATCTGTTCTTCAACTGAGCGAGTGCTGGGCAGCACGAGCGCCGTGGCAACGTGCCGCACCGGGCCGTGCTTTGCGAGCATCAAGCGTTGCAGTCCCGCCAATCGCTCAGTGCGGGTGCGTGTTAGGTCGGCCAAATCGTTTTCAGCCCGCTGCCGGGCGATAGCGACCTCCGGTTCGCGCATTTCGCGAGATTTCAGGCTCATCACGCGATCCTGGGCCGCACGGATGCGTGCATCGAAGGACTGCTGAAGGTAATCCCGGCAGACCTGCACAAATTGTTGCCTCTCCTGCTGGGACCGCGTGCGGCGCTCCGTTTGGTACGTGCTCTTGAGAAAGTCGGCTGCGGGTGTAGCGTCCTCCGGAACCAAATTCTCCGGAGCGGCAGGGTGAGCGGGCAGGTCAAGCAAGACATCGGCGGGCACAACGGAGAAGCGTTCGTCCTCTTTCGAGAGTTCCTCCCTGACAGCCACCAGTTCTCCCAGCAGTGTTTGTCCCTCGCCCTTGGTGTTCTGGCCCTTGATCGCCATCTCGAAAAAGTGCAGCTTGTAGGGCGCTTCGCTGTTTGTGTCAACGAAGACCCCTACTCCTGCGTTCAGCGGGGCGAGCATCTCATTCAGGCGCTCGTCAACCGCCGCATATAGAGGATGACCAGGACCGATCAGCACGGCGTCGATGTGCTGATCCAGTTCCAGGTGCTCCTTGTGGAAGGTCACCTTACGGTAGGAGGACTCTGGCTTGCCAATGCGCCGAACTGTCGCGAGACGGTCAGAGCGAAGGTCAGCGAGAACGTGCTCGATTCGGTACAGGCCATCGGCGCGGACCTCAACCTTCAAGCCAATCTCGCGTGCGGCATTCAGGAAGTGCTGCTCGACGTAGCGCGGCATCAACCGACGCTCTTCGGCTTCAGCGTTCTTGGCTTGAAAGCCGGAGAAATCCACGTTGGCTCGCGCCAGTGCGATGCCCGTGGCCTTCTCGTATTCCATCAGTTTCGCCGGATCAACACGCTCAATCTGGTCGAGGTACTCGTCCAGCCGCCTCGGGTCGTTAGCAGCTTCACGCAGAATGTCCGGCAGATTGACATCGTTCAGCGACAGCACTTCGCCGATCACATCGAAGATTCGGTCCGCAAGGGCATCGCGCATCTGATCCAGTTTGTATAGCAGGCGCTCAAGGATGCGCCCTTCGATGATTGGCTGGCCCTCTTCAGATTCGCTCGCCACGAAGTTGAAGGCGTGCACATCCCGCTCCTGGCCGATGCGATGGATACGGCCGAGCCGTTGCTCCAGCCGCGTGGGATTCCAGGGCAGGTCGTAGTTGATCATGAGGCGGCAGAACTGGAGGTTGATCCCTTCGCCCGCTGCTTCCGTCGCCACGCAAACCTGGCGCGATGTGCGGAAGTCTTCCTGCGCCTTCTTGCGCTCGTGGGGATTCATGCCGCCGTGGATTTGGCAGGTGGTGTATCCCCAGCGAGTCAGGTGGTCGAGCAGATGGTTCAGAGTGTCCCGGTGCTCGGTGAAGATGAGGAGCTTGCCTCTGCCGTCCTTCAACTCGTTGAACTCCGCCTTTGCGAGGCAGTCGCGGAGAGCAGTGAGCTTGGAATCATTGGCGTGGTCACGAACGCGCTGGGCCTGCGCCAGCAGGTCTCGAAGCGCGGCAACCTCCGTGCGAAGCTGGTCAAGCTCCACCGCCGTGGTGAACTCGTCCGTTAGGAGGTCGCGCTCGGAATCATCGAGGTCATCCTCGTCCTGTTCGCCATCAGCAATCCGGCCCTGGATAGCAGCCAGTCTCTTCGCCCGTTGAGCGGGGGAGAGCGCTTCCAACTCATCCAGCAGTTCTCCCTGCTTTTCGAAACGGCGGCGCAGAGATTCAGCGATGGCCTGCGTCGAACTCGCGAGCCGGCGCTGTAACACGGTACGCGCCAATGCGACGCTCTGCTTCTTGCGCCCGCTAGCCTGCGGCAGGAACTCGTTGATGTATGCGGTTACGGTCTTGTAGAGATCGAACTCTTCCTGGTTCAGCCGAAAGGTCACGGTGTGAGCGTGGCGGTCGGGGAAAAGGCGCTGTCCGCGAATATCCCGGAGGTCCTCCTTCAACCTCCGCAAAGCCCAGGGGCAGTTTTCGCCGAGGCTAAGGATGTCGCGCCTGATTTCGCCAGCACGGTCGCCAACGCGGGTAGGCTCGGGAAAAAGGTCGGGATCGATTAGCCTGATAAAATGGCCGAAGCGGTCGTCGTCTCCGTGGTGAGGAGTCGCCGTCAGAAGCAGGAGGTGGTCGGCATCCGCAGCGAGTCGCTCGGCGAGTTGATAACGGCGCGTCTTCTCGACCTCGTCGCCGCGACCGGAAGAGCGCTTTGTGTAGGCGCTGCACTTGTGCGCTTCGTCCACGACGATTAGGTCCCACCGCTGCTGCCATACTCTCTCCCTGACATCTTCCTGCTTGGCGTAGTCGAGCGAGGCAATCACCTGCGTGGCACGTTGCCAGGGGTTCACGAGTTGCTGTTGGTCAACGGCGGAGAAGATCACCTCGAACGGCTCTCCAAACCACCGCAGCAGTTCGTCCTGCCATTGGATTGTGAGCGGCGCAGGGCACAGGATGAGCACCCGCTCAATCGCCTCGCGCAGCTTCATCTCCTTAAGCAGCAGACCCGCCATGATCGTCTTGCCTGCGCCAGGATCGTCCGCCAGCAGGAACCGGAGCCGGGGCTGCGGCAGCATCTTCATATAGACCGCCTCAATCTGGTGGGGAAGCGTCCGGATGCCTGAGAGGCTCACTGCGAACTGACGGTCGTGGGCATACGCGAGCCGGATGCGTGCGGACTCCACAAGGAGGCGGAGTTTTTCGGCCTCGGCGGGATGGACGACGGTGGGCGCGACGACGGCTTGCCCGACGAGCGCTGCGCCTTCCTCAAGCGACAGAATTGCTTCGTCGGGAGTGCCGTCTGCCAATCTGACACGGCACTCGTAGCCGGAGCCGATAAAGCGGATTCCCTCAAGCGTAACAGGGTCGAGGAAGTGTCCCAGCAGGTTCACCCGCTGACCGATGGGGAACTTCTCTGGCAGGATTTGCGGTGTAGATTCCGCCATGTGATGCTGGGTCCGTTAACTACTTAGCATACGCGCTCCGGGTGTCATCCGCCACAACCTGCGACGGGCGTGACGGGCGTTCCACTCTGCGGTGTCCCACAAGGCACCTAAGAGCAGCGTGGCTGCGTGAACCAGTCCGGATGCTCAGGGCACGATTATCCACGCCGACTCGCGGGCGCATGCCTGAGCGAATGGTCACGCGGCTCTGATCTTCCAGATTGTCACGTTATTACGCTACCGAGAACCTCCAGGATTTTTACCAAGCCCAGCGTGTCCTGTGCACAATAATCAAGAAGCGCCTGTCGTTTCTGCTCGCGCTCTGATTCGCTGTAACCCCCGCTGATAAGCGATTCCCACGCCAGCCCGGCAGCCGTGCCGTTTGACACTTCCATGCTGTCATAGCCCATGCCGGGGACTATCGACGGGAGCACCGATTTCAATGAATAGCTGCCACCAAATGCAGGATGGTAGACATGGTCGCGGACGATTGGCAGAAGGTCCCAGAGTCGCCGCTGGATTTTATTGATGCGGCCGGAGAACTCTGGCAGCCACAAGGCGAGATCGGAAAGGCGCTGCCCTTCAAAAGGCCGATGGTAAACGGCGATGCTCCCGCGATCGCCAAGCACAGCACACAGGGATGAGATGAATGCTTGGCGAGGATCACTGGTGTCAGCCGCCAAGAATTCAAAGTGCTCGGCCGCTGCGCCGGGTTCTCGCTGCACATGCACGCTCCACTGGAATGGAATGTGATCGTAGGGGCGCATTCCAACAAATCGCGGTACAGCCGGGCTCACGGTCTCGAAGTCTGCGTAGAACAGCGGGTATTTCAGCCGTTTCAATTCGCCCTTGATTTCCGGACTGAACCAAGCCGTTCCTCGCTGCACGCAGGTGCACGCTCGACGGAGCCGACCCGACAATGGGTAGCTTTCTGGAATATCACGAATCGATTGGATGCCGAGGGCAGCGAGCTTTGCGACTTCGCTGGCATGAATTCTGGGGAGTTTCAAAATGTGGTCATCGGGAACCGGGGGATTGCAATGATCAAAGAACTCGCAGGCAAACGGGGCACTACACTGCGGCCCAGCAGCTATTTGAGGGGCCTCTACCATGCCGAGCACACGAAATTGTGAGCGAAGCACGGATGGAAGCTCGGGCTGCAATTTCTCAACTCGGCGAGTGAGGTTTCGAATTCTGAAGAACCGATGTACATCTATCTCGCCCCCCTGATAGATGTAATCCCGGTTCACGTGAGTTAGACAGGACGACGCCAGATCAATTCCGGACCGGGTAACCACCCGGTGCTGGATCGCAAGATCGTCGAGATGGTGGCTCTTCACATCGGTGGCCGATTTGACTTCGATGAGCCGCCAGAGATGGTCTCGACGGCGTTGAAGTATATCGACACGCATAAAAACGTCTTTGTGCTCGAACGCACCCTCGAAGATCGCCGGGATTTCTGGGTTGGCGATTAGCTCTCGGGTCGCACGAATCGCCGCTTCCCGATTTCCACACTCAACTGCTACTCCGCCCGGAAATAATTCCTGAGCGAGTAGCCCCACCTGCCGCCCTTGCGCAATTATCGATTCGGCCGACTCATCCGCCTGCGCTGCCAGTTCAGGTTCGTGGACAAGCAGGTACAGCCTCTTTAGGCACTGCGCTCCCGCAATAAATTTTGATTTGGTGAGCAGCATCAGAGAACAAGTTTCGGTGACGGTAAGAACCGAAGGTCACGTGCATAGGGGATCGGGGCGCTGAGTCGCTTGGTGCGTCCGAGCGGCAGCGTATACGGTCCCCACCGACAAACCCATGATGCCAGCTATTCTCCGCCACGAGTACCCAGAAACTCGCAATGAATTGATTCGATCAACATCCACAAGTTTTCTTGGTCGTCCGAGGCGCTTACCCTTTGCCCGGGCATGGCGGAGACCGGCTCGAACGCGTTCGACGACGAGGTTGCGTTCCAGTTCGGCAACCGCTCCAAGAACCGTGAAAACCATTTTGCCTGTCGGTGTGCTCGTGTCGACTTGTTCAGAGAGGGACACAAATTGGATACCTAAGGAGTTGAACGTCTCTAGAGCGCGAAGTAAGTGGGAAACAGATCTAGCAAAACGGTCAAATCGCCACACAACTACCACATCGAATCGTCGCTCGTAAGCATCCTGCATCATGAGATTCAAATTGGGTCGTGAATCCTTCTTCCCTGAGTAGCCGTTATCTGCATACTTGTTGTAGACCTGCCAGCCTCGACGTACACAGTACTCCTCCAGCTCCCGAGTTTGCATGGCGGGATCCTGGCCCAGATTGACTGTAGAGACTCTGGCGTAGATTGCTGCTCGGACCGGAGTGGGGACAGGAGAATCCTGTCGTACGATATGGGGAGCCATATTGACCTCCTCTGTAGGTCATGTGGTCAGGGGCGTCGAGGTGCTAGTAACACCGCGACGTCCCGCTTGCTTTTATGTCTTGGTCACTCGCTCCTTAACGGAATCGAAGAACTCGCGCAGGATACGTTCAATTAACTCCAGCGGACCCGAATAGGACTATCAGATCTGCTACCGGGGCTGAGGCCAAACATCCTCCTATCCGTTTGCTTGCGCAAGATCTGACAGATTCCTGACCGGACCAATTTCTGGATTATGCGACCCGAAATCAGAAAAACTTAGAGTACGTTCGTACTATTCTCGATACGCAAACGGTACCTACAAGATCTCACAATGAAGCCACACACCAAACTGACCCCGAAAGAGATCCAAGCCAAATGCGACTTCAGAGCAAGTCTATGGAGAGAATTCGTTTCCAATTACCAGATCGTGCTCGCCTCTGCACCTGAGACATTCTCTGCCTACTGTGCGAGATTTCGTGAGCGGTGGATTGCTGCACGATGGGTAAAAGCTCACCACAGAGGTCCTATACCCGCTTCTGCCGCCTGACCAGGTGAAGTGAATATGTGCGGCAACAACAAGTCCGGCCGGTCATAGTTACCAAACGCCCGAAACCGCTTAATTGGACGTAGGAATCCGCCTTCAGAGGTGTATCTCAGTTGGGCACAATTGCGACAGCGCCACTTGGTCCGCCTTACAACTCTCGGTAAACCTGAAAAGCTGCTCCATTCGCACCCATAAACAAAGCGCCGAAGCTTTCCGCAATCGCCACATACCAGGAAGAGGGCACTACCGCCGTTCTTCGGCAGCTTCCGCCAGGCAATTCGCAGCACTGTAGTGCTCCAATCAGTTCGCTTGAGCTCGACCAAGCTCTCCAGGCGCAAGCCATGAGAATCAAAGTGGTGCCCTAAACGCACGACGTCTCGGATTTCACCATACCTTTGGCCTATCCAGACCAATAGGTATGGGATCTTTCGCGGATCGTTGAGAAAAGCTCGTACAAGCCAAGCCGGAATCACCGGAACGCTCTCGCAGTTGATTCTGGTCCGGAAGCCAGTGAAACGTTGGTGCCATCCCCGCCCCTGATGTCGCTTCGTTGCCTTCTCCACCGTCTAATCTTCGCGGCCGTTTTTTCCGTCAAAATCCCACTGACGGGGCGCATTTTCAAAGAAAGCGTCAAGGTCCGCGCGGCGGAATCTCCACCGACCACCGATAATGCGCCCCTGAAGCTCCCCTCGCCGTACATAACTACGGACAGTCCGTGGATTCATACGCAGCATCTCCGCCGCCTCTCGCAATGTGAGTAGTCGATCCCCAATTGGTGCAACGACCAACCCATTCCGCGCTTTTTTGGTTGCCATCGGGGTCATCTCGACACTAGCACGCCTACCTGCGCAAGTCGGTCGATCAGTTGAGGAATACTCCAGCCTATCCACCTCCTCGGATTCGCCAATGCCACCCGTAACTGATCTAACGTGGTCTCTGCGAATCGGCCTGGATCAGTCACAAGGGCACACGTTTCGATCGCAATTGGTGGCCTCTTAAGTTCCCACGAGATCAGGCGGATGCCGGGAGGTATCGGTGGAATCAAGCTACGCGTCCGTAGAAAGTCCGCTACTTCTTCCCGGTGAGCACGGAGAAAGGCAATTTGCTGAGTTAGCTCATTGCGTTGCTGTTCATGCCGGAACCAAACGCGTACGTCCTGTCCTTCGAGCCGGAGTTTGGCGCCTAGTGTCTCTATCAGTTCTACTGTTTCAAGGACGTTCACAGCTTTTCCTCCACACCATGCCTTGCTAAAACCGCTACGCCGCTACTAGGCTGATTATCATTGTGTCTTTTGTATTTTACATTCGCTACATTATCGCCCTCGTTTTCATTCGCCGAATGGTCGGTAGCCGCGAAATCACTGCCCTGTGCCGGTGTAGCGGTCTTACGGTCCCTCTTCGAAGGAGAGTGATTTCCATGGGGCTTCAGATAACGCTTCCAAGAATCTTCGAACTCATCGCGTTGATAGCCCTTAAGGACTGTTTCTCCAAAACGAATATTGTGAGGAATGATGCCGTAGGGCCTTAGAAGAAAAGCCACCTTTGCCGCAGTTATCGGCTTCCCATGCCTCCACTCACCCCAGGGCGAGGTTTCAAGTTCGGCCAAGGCGAGGGTAAGCTCCGCAGAAGAAATCTTCTCACCACCCCTTGAATCAAAAACATCGTGGATGTCCTGCAGGAGTTGAACACCAACCGAATTATCAACGCTTTGACTATCTGTGAGGAGTTGAAGCAGTGCCCGTCTGGCGATCTCCGACCAGCCCTTCCCGGCCGCGTCGGCAATGGCGAGCAAGGGCTCAGCGCCATCCTGCTGTCTGTCGGAGAGCTCGTTGGGCAGAGATGGACGCGCGTCACGTAGTTTATCGAGAATCGATTTGCACCAGGACTCAACTTTTAGACGTAAGGCTTGGGCCTCGAGCAATACGTTGCGAAGCCGGAAACGTTCAACCTCACCAGGAAAGGACCTTTTTAAGCGGATGGGAATCGAGCGATCGGCTATCGTGTCTGGCAGTTTGCCTATTCCTGCAATACATTTCGCACTGAATGTTGAAAAGTCTTTGAATGAAATTGTGGCCCCCTTTCCAACGCACAAAGACGTGCGCCCCCAGCGCCGATGTCCTGTGTTAAGGACTCCTCGCAATGTCTCCGCGTACTCCCTCTCGCCACCAAATGCAGCGTCGCTTTCGTCTAGGAGAAGAGTTGGCTTTTCGGCGTCAACCTTGCGGACAAGTACTGCGGACGTGACGCGGCCCGTGAACCAGGATTTCGCTACGAGTATATCGAGGACCTCCAGAGATCGAGTCTTGCCGGATTGCTTTTCGGCAGACGTAATCGCTAGGTATGGAGTGGAATCTGCGGCGTCGATTGCATGGGTATGCGCCACCCATAGAGTCACAACCACAGCTTGGGGCTCACTGAAAGAAACAAACCGGCGTATAAAGTGGTAAATGGCAGTAAGTATTTCGGCTCCGTCTAGCAGTTGAGGTTTCCACTCGGGAGTGCCGTTCAGTAGAACCAGCAATTGTTCTCGAGTGCCACCGTGCTCTGCCCATTCGGTTAGGTCTTTCGGGCCGAGGAATTCCAAAACTTTGATCGATTTTGCTTTGCCATAAAGTGATGAGGCCACTTCCTGTGCATGCCTTCGACCAGGGTCGTCGGCGTCTGCTATGATCACGACACTTTTGCTTTTAAACCAATGAGCAAATTCCGGCTGCCATTTGCCGGCTCCCTGCGGATTGCAGGTGGCCACGAAATTCAGTGAGCGAGCGGTCTCGCAGTCTTTCTCGCCCTCACATATCAAAACAAAATCGGTGGCAATGACTTCTTGAAGTCGGTAAATGACGCGGCGAACACCCATCAGATTCCACACCCACCTGCCACTTCCACCTGGTCTTCTCTGTAGGAAGACCTTCGGCACATACCGGACAACTTGGTAAAGCAAGCGCCCTTTTTCATCACAGTAGTCATACTTTGCCACGACGCGTCGCTGAGTGCGTGGTGGGTCGAACAAATCTTTTGACTGGATGCCTAAAGCGCTCAAAATTGCCCGAACAGGACATCCGGCGTGGCAGTAGAGAAGGATCCTTCCATCTCGTCGAGCGATCGAAAGCGAGGGGTTCCGGTCGTCGTGCGCAGGACATTTGGCTACCCAGCCGTTACCACGCTGATGAACTCCTCGCAAACGAGAAAGGATTTTCGGTTGAGTCACAGTCTTAGGTCCCCATGCTCTTTAGTGCGGAGAGACCGGTGTTTACTTCCGCGCCGCTATCGTGCCATCCGCAACCAGTCTGTCGATCTCCGCATCGGTTATGCGGATAGCCCGTCCCAGGCGGACATAACTCACCCGTCGCTCCGCAATCCAACGGCGCCAGCAGGCTTGTGACAAAGCGGTCCGCTCGGCAGCCTGTTTGACAGTGTTCATCCCGTGGCTCTTTCTGGCTATGTTCCTATCTTGAGTGTTCACTATGCCTCCAGGAAATGCTTGGATGAGACTACTTGCTCTGTGATAGAATGCAAGTCACAAATCATGTCACAGCCCGCTCTTCTCAATCTACCAGTTCAATTCACTTACAAGCCTAATGGTGGCTACGAATGGAAAATTCGCAAAAATGGCGAACTCGTGATTGCGCGGAATCGCGGTGGAAGTCGGCGAGGACATTGGGAAGTAGTTGACCCTTGGAGTCTGCGGGCCAGTTTCATTAAGACTGAGAACACAAAGGATGCCGTGTCGAAGTTCCTCAACGAAACGCTTTGGTTCGAAGGTCCCTTTTATACCTTTAAAGGGTTTTGTCGGTGGCAACAGTTCATTCGCAGGGCGTTGGAACTGCCGAGCGATCAATGGTCAAAATTAAGGGCTGAATTTAGCGCGACCAAAGTTGACTTTTTGTTCGGCGGCTGGATGTTGGTTTCAAAAAGGGTTGAACAGGGATTCGTGGCCAATATTCTTGCCGAGGGACCAATGCATGCGATTGTAATATCGGTGCAAATAGACCAGCTAAGAAAAGCACAGTTCAAGGTTTGCGCTCGTCCGGATTGCCGAGTGATTTTCGAAGTGACGTCGAGGCACAACAGATTCTATTGTTCTCAGTCCTGCGCTCACACAGAAAATATACGAAGACTGAGGAGCGCGAAGCGGAACAATACGGACGAACGTAACGGGTCCGCAATAGATGCTTCTTTCTCGCCGAGGTAAATCAACTCCTTGCACAAACTGCCCGGCCCGAGATAAAAAACATGGCCGCAGTGTCGAACGAACGTGAAGCAGATGATCTGAAAACAAAGGAGAACTGCCGTGGTCTATCGTAGGGGGAAGAAGGGCATCTATTGGTATCGCTTTCGTTTTGCTGGGCGGTTAGTTCATGAGTCCACGAAGAGCAAAAGCAAAACTATTGCTCTCGACGCACAGCGTCAGAGACGCCGTGACTTAGAAGAGAAGTTCAATGGAATAAAGAAACGAACGTTGCCGCCCACCATTGCTTTAGCGTCCAAAATTTGGATGGCGAAACGTGCGAGCCTAAAAACCAGCACTCGCGAAACTTACGAGGCGGCCCTAGGGCATATCAAGACTAAACTCGGATCCGTACTGAGTAGCGAAGTAACGTCGAGGAGTGTAGCTGAATATCAGCGGTCCCGGCAGGCGGAAGGCGCCGCCGGTGCAACAATAAATAAGGAGCTTGCCTGCCTGAGTTCCATTTTGGGAGACCTCGGTCTTTGGCAACGCATTCGTCGTGATGTGAAGCGACTTCCAGAAAACGAAGAAGCCGGACGGGCCCTGACCTCCGCGGAGGAGAGAATGCTTCTCGAACATGCGTCTGGTGTTGGTGAGCACCAAGGTAATTGGACGCCATTGTATACGGTCACAGTCTTGGCTTTAAATACCGGGATGCGCCATCAGGAGATTCGAACCCTTCGTTGGAAGGACGTGGATTTCCAGAACCGAGTCCTCCGAGTGGCTGAAAGCAAGACGAGCGCCGGAGAGGGAAGACCTATTCCTTTGACTCAGCCGGCGTGGGCGGCCTTGTCACTCTGGGCCTCAAAATTCCCGGCGCGAGGGCCGGAACATTTTGTTTTTCCAGCGTGTGAGAATGGGAAAATAGACGCAGATCACGCGATCCGCAACTGGCGTACCGCATGGCGTCGCGCTACTAGATCTATTCACTGCCCTTCGTGCGGAGAGACACAGGAACCGGCAAGAACCTGCCGGAATCAGGAATGTCGTACAGATATCAGCGAAATGAAGAACCCGCTAGACGGGTTGCGATTCCACGATCTTCGCCACTCGACAGCAACCAAGCTGCTTGAACAAGGCACGCCGTTTGCGGTGGTGGCGCAGATCCTGGGTTGGTCGGCAAGCACCGCGGTGAGGATGGCGAAACGGTATGGCCATATCCGACCCGAAGCGCAACGACAGGCGCTCGCGGGGATCGCGACCGAGGAAATTCAGACAGGTGTGCACCAATTTGTGCACCAACCCGGACGTGCGCTACAATCGGGCTTGCCTAACTGAATGATTCTGCAGCAGTAGGCCCGTAGCTCAGTTGGTTAGAGCGCTTCCTTGACACGGAAGAGGTCAGAGGTTCGAGTCCTCCCGGGCCTACCATTTTTCGTCCCGCGGAATTCTCTACCTGTGATTTCCTGTGTTGCG
>Ga0187782_10000516_pt1 | contig 26212 bp, 18 predicted proteins | sample 0715_SJ02_MP15_2_FD_132454 | JGI IMG/M metagenome (GOLD analysis project Ga0187782, IMG submission 132454) | Tropical peat soil microbial communities from peatlands in Department of Meta, Colombia - 0715_SJ02_MP15_20_MG | ecosystem: Environmental > Terrestrial > Soil > Wetlands > Peat | place... | reverse complement strand
ATCGTCGGAGCGGAGACGTTGAGCATCGACTACACGAGCAAGTCCATGAAGGACGGCAAGTCCGGCAAGAGCATCATGGAAGGGGACTGGTTGACGCTCGACGGCAGCGAAGGCACGGTGTATGCCGAGCAGTTGCCGCTAGTGACGCCGGAATTTCCCAGGGCCTATGAAACCATCATGAAATGGGCCGACGGCATCCGCAAGCTGAAGGTCCGTGCCAACGCAGATACGCCGCAGGACGCGCGCAAAGCCATCGAGCTCGGCGCGGAAGGTATCGGCCTGACGCGCACCGAGCACATGTTCTTCACCGACTTCGAACATCCGGAGAAGAGCCACGACCGTCAGTTGGCCATCCAGGAAATGATCGTCGCCGAAAGCCGCGAGAAGCGCGTGGAGGCATTGAACAAGCTGCTGCCGTTCCAGCGCCGCGACTTCATCGGCCTGTTCAAGGTCATGAACGGTCTGCCGGTGACCATCCGCCTGATCGATCCGCCGCTGCACGAGTTCGTGCCGCACGAGCGCAAGAAGCAGGAAGAGCTGGCGAAGGAACTTGGCATTTCCGTTGAGACCATCGCGCGCCGCGTGGAGCAGTTGCACGAGGCGAACCCGATGCTCGGCCATCGCGGCTGCCGCTTGTCGCTCACCTATCCGGAGATTCTGGACATGCAGGTGACCGCGATCATCGAAGCAGCCATCGAGTGCGTGAAGAGTGGAGTTAAAGTAAAACCTGAGATCGAGATTCCTGTCGCCTTCGACAAGAAAGAGATCAGCATCCTTGGGGACGCGGCACGCCGGATCGCCGATCCGCTCATCAAGAAGTCCGGCGTAAAGGTGCCCTACGTCATCGGCACAATGATTGAGTTGCCGCGCGCGGCGTTGCTTGCCGAGGAAATCGCGGAAGTGGCGGAGTTCTTCTCCTTCGGCACGAACGACCTGACGCAGACGACCATGGGGCTTTCTCGCGACGACGCGGGGCGCTTTCTCCCCGACTATGTGGACGAGAAGAAGCTGGGCATCCTGAAGGCCGACCCGTTCCAGAGTCTTGACACCCGTGGCGTAGGATTGCTGATGCGCTGGTGCGTGGAACACGGCCGCAAGACCCGCCCGAACCTGGAAGTGGGGATCTGCGGCGAGCATGGCGGAGACTCGGACAGTGTGAAGTTCTGCCACCAGATCGGACTCAACTACGTGAGCGCGTCGCCGTTCCGCGTGCCGATCGCGCGCTTGGCGGCGGCTCAGGCCGTGGTGGAAGAAGCGAACGCGAAGAAAGCGAAGGGCAGGAAGTAGAGTACTTTCTTCGCCGCTTCCTTCCGAACGGAGTCTGCGGAGTGAGGACCCTCTGGCGCACATCGAAGAGGGATTCCTCGCTTTGCTCGCCGCACTCGGAAAGTGAAGTAAAACTTGAAGTCATTTCCCGGCTCGTGGGGAGAGCTTCGGTGAAGAGACTTCGACTCATTCTGGCGGAAGTGCTGGCGCTTATCTCGTTGCTGAGCGCAGGCCTGGCTGCAGGCGCGCCCATCCCCTTCAAGGGACGCGTTATTGACGAGAACGGAATCCCCGTCAGTAATGCTCAAGTAAAGCTTCAACTCGGCACTGGTCAGATTTTTGAGGCGGCAACGGACGACTCTGGTTATTTTTCCTTCCCCAATCTCGCTCCGGGGGAATACACAGCACGCATCGAAAAGGCGGGCTTCTTTCTTCTTGAGAATCAGAAGATTGAGCTGACGGCGGAAAACACCGAGTTCGCGTTTACTTTGAACCATGTGGAAGAGGTGCGGGAGAAGGTGGACGTCACGATCCCGGAAAACCGCATCGACACGACTACGACCACGAGCACCGTGGACCTGACCGCCAAGCAGATCATCGACATCCCGGTACCGAGCTCCCATAACCTGCTTCAGAGCCTAATTGCCATGCCGCAGGTGATCCTGGACAGCTCCAACCAGTTGCACTTCGCCGGCGCAAACAATACAGAAGTGCAGTACCTGCTGGACGGCGTGGAAGTGGGCGACCCAGCCAGCAATGGGCTGACTTCGCGGATGATTGTGGACGCGGTGCGCACGGCGGAAGTCCAGACGGGACGGTTCGGGGCCGAGTATGCGCACCCGGGCGGGGCGATTCTGAATTATGTGACCCGCGAAGGGGACGATCGCTGGCGGTTCAACACCACGGACTTCATCCCGGCCATCAGTTTTCAGCAAGGCACGCAGTTCGGGAATTTCTATCCCCGCGTGACGTTCTCCGGGCCAATTATTGCGGACACCCTTTGGTTTTCAGAGTCGATGGACTTTCTGCACACGCTGAGCATCATCAAGGGACTGCCGCCCGGGCAGCCGAACATTTCCCAACAGTACGGCGGAGACACCTGGTCGCGGATGTTGTGGAAGCTGTCCGCGAACAACAGTCTGCATTTCGGCTTTCTGGCGAATGTGGAGGAGAACGGCAACGCAGGCTTGAGTGCGCTGAACCCACAGTCGACGACGACAGACACGAATCAGCGGGAACTGTTCGGCTTCGTGAAGGAGCAGAGCTATTTCGAGAAGACGGTGGTGGAGCTGGGGTTTGGCGCGGAGGATCTGGTCAACGATGCCACGCCGCAGGGAACGCAGCCGTACATCCTGCTGGTGAACGGGTCGGAGGGTAACTATTTCGAGAAGCAGAACCAGGACGCCCGACGCTGGCAGCTGTTTGGCGACGCCATTCGAGGGCCGCTGAAGTGGCACGGCACGCACACGCTTTCCGTAGGCACGAACTATTCGAGCGTGGAACTGACCGAGACCTCGATGCGGGGAGAGATTCAGGCGCTGCGCGCGGACCTGACCCTGGACCGGCTGACCACCTTCGCGGGGAATCCGGATTTTCATGTGACGAATTCGCTGGCGGGCGGGTTCGTGCAGGACTCCTGGTCGCCGCTATCGCAAATCGTCGTGCTGGTGGGCGTGCGCGCGGATTGGGACCGGCTGTTCCAGTCGGCGCTGGTGCAGCCGAGGGTTTCGTTGAACTGGATGCCATTCAAGGACAATCGCGGGAAATTTTCGGTTGGCTGGGGGATGTACGACATCCCCTTGAATCTGTCCGTGATTGGGCAAGCCTACGACCAGCAGGAAGTGGACACGCTATACGACCCCACGGGAAAAATTCCCGTGCAAGGCCCGGCGACAAGCTCGTTTGTCTTGCCCGCGGGGGGACTGCAAAGCCTGCAGCAACCGTATTTCGATATTGCCAGCGCGGGTTACGAACAACGCATCGGGGAGAACACGCTGGTCGGCTTAGACCTGTTGGCGCGCAACCAGCATCACGGGCTGGTGTACGAGACGCTGTCGCCGGGGCAGATCGGGTCCAACTTTCTGCTGCAAACGACTCGGGAAGACAAGTACCGTGCGGTGACGGTGTCGGCGCGGCACACATTCAAAAATACGACGGAACTGTTCGGGAGCTACACGAGGTCGAAGGCCAATTCCAACCAGATTCTACAGCCGGTGCTCGGGTCTCTGTATTTTGCGCCGCAGCAGGCCGGACCCTTGAGCTGGGACGCGCCGAACCGGTTGTTGACCTGGGGAAGCATCCCCACGCCGATTTGGGGAATCTTGCTCACCTATTTCTTCGAGTATCACACGGGGTTTCCCTACAGCTCGATCAACCAGCAGCAGTTCTTGATTGGTGAGGCGAACTCGCAGCGGTTCCCGGATTATGCGAGCCTGACGCTCGCGGTCGAGAAGAAATTCACGTTCAAGAACCGGATCTTTGCCGTGCGCGTGGCGGCCATCAACATCCTGGACCGGGCGAACCCGAACATCGTGTACAACAACGTGGATGCACCGAATTATGGGACGTTTACTGGCGGGCAGGGCAGAGCGTTCACGGCAAGGTTGAGATTTGTGGGAAGGAAGTGAAAAAAGGAATCGGTAATCAGTGCCGCAGGGATTGAGCGGAGGCAGCTCGTTTTGGTGCCACGAGGGGAGGAGCCATGCTTTCCTGTCTTCGTGGCAGGTTTTAAGCGGATGTGAGTGGTTAGAGAAGAAGAGGATAGATAACGCCGAGACAAGGAGGGCCCCGAGGAAGGCGGAGAAGTGGGGATTCAACACGCAGGGCACGGATAGGAAGTATAAGAAGAGTAGATTCAGGGCGTCACGCTGCTGGAGGAGGGGATGCAAATGGGAGTGCGGGGTCGTGTTTTGGGGAGGATAGCTGGGATTCTGCTTGTGAGCGGGGTTGCGGTGGCGGTGGGGGCACGACAGGCGGGGGAGGCGAAAGCGCAGTCGGTGGTAATTCTGGTGAAGGACCCGTCGGGGGCGGCGGTGCGTGGGGCGCAGGTTCGCGTCGCGCCGGTGGCGGAAAAAGCTCCCGAGAAGATGGAGACGAATGACAAAGGCGAACTCGAGTTGCCCCTGTCGCTCGGAGAGCACGGACTGCTGGTACAGGCTCAGGGATTTCGCAGCTACGCGTCGCCGATCGAAGTGAAGGCGGGAACCGAGGCCCAGCGGGTTTCCGTAGTGTTGCAGCTGGGGACCGGCGGCGGTCCGGTGATAGTGGGGGTGGCGCCGGAAAAAGGCGTTGTGCTGCTGACGGTGATGCCATTCCCGGAGAAGTTCCGAATCACGGTGGAAGAGTTAAAGGGGATGCCGAGGAAGACAGTAACGGTGCACAATACGCACTCGAATGCGGATGAAACTTATGAGGGCGTGCTGTTGGCGGATTTGCTGATGAAGTATGGCGCGCCGATGGGGAAGGAATTTCGCGGCACGGCGGTGGGATGTTACGTGGTGGCGACCGGTTCGGATGGGTATAAGGCGGTATTTTCGCTGGCGGAGGTGGATCCGAGTTTTCATCCCGGGGATGTGGAGCTGGCGGACACGATGGACGGCAAGCCGCTCGATGCACATTCCGGGCCGTTCAAGCTGGTGGTGAGCGAGGACAAGAGGCCGGCGCGTGGAGTGCGCAATCTGGTGGCGTTGGAGGTGAAGTGGTGAGCGGTTACTATGGATGACAGCAGAGACAGAAAGTGGAAATTGGAAAATAGAAAAAGGGAAGAGAACAATTGCTGAGAAGAGAGAGCGTACGGAGAAGAGTTGAACGTCAAAACGCAGGTTGGCGTTCCCAGCAAGGCTATGGCTTCGCGGCGGATTCCTTGGTATAGCCGGCGGATAGCGTGTTGTGGGATCGGGCAATGGAGAGGATGGTTGGATAGAACTGGACGAAGGTGGTGTCGACGGCGGCGTGCTGGGAATGGCAGGAGTAGCAGTCCGCGGTTTGGGGAATCATCTTTGAGGTCTTCTCGTCGCCGAAGCCGAAAAAAGCCCAGTTGCCCTGGCCGCCGAAGCGTGACTCGTCCTTGATGTGAACTTCGACGGCCATGACGTCTTCGCTCTGGAAGTGGCCGTTCTGATTGATGGAGCCTTTATTCTGGGCACGGCGGCCTTCGAGGACGAGAATGGTCTTGTCCGGCCACGTGCCGGTCCTCAGAAACCCCCGGTAGGCTTCGGGATTCACAAAGACATTGTCGAACATGTGGTGATCCATACCACGCATGGCGGGGTTGTAGCTCATGTCGAAGCCGGTGGAGAGGTAGATCCATTCGCGGTAGCTCTCGGGGAGGCGGAGCTGACCGTCGGGGGTGTAGGACGGGAGGTTCGTGGTGGTGGTTTGGCGCGCGCCCGTAGCGAAGGAGCAGAGAATCACGATTCCGATGATCAGGAGCAAAACTGGTTTTGTGTTCATGGGCCCGAGTTTCGCGCAGCAGTCCGGGAAAGGAAAGACCACTGGCTGCAGCGAGCGGTCGATTGGCTGCATTTTACGGGCGGCGGCGCGGGGGCCGCGGTATGATGGGCGGAAAAAGAAGTGGCGAGTGACGGCGATATTCGGGAAGACGAGGCTAATGCAGAGATGCCGGGGCGCAGAGGAAGCGCAGAGAGGAAGGGTTGACCACAAAGGACACGGTAGGCAGGGAGAGGGAAAAATAGAAGAAGTATAAGAGTGCAAAAAGGTAGAAAGCAGAAACTAGAAGTTTCAAACCTGGGACTCAAGACTTAAAAGTCAGAATGCCGGAGAAGATTGGGGCGAGGGCGAATGGGTAGGCAGGAGAGAACAAAAGAAAAGACGAGCGGGGCGAACTGGTTGTGGGCGGCGGGGATCTGCGGCGGGCTGGGGATATTTGAGGCCACGCAAACGGTGCTGGCCATGCGCTCGGCGGGGATGCATCACCAGTGGGCGGCATTGTTTGTCGACGTTTTGCTGAGTTGGCTGCCCTGGGCGGTGGCGGCGCCGTCGGTTTTGGGGTTGGTGCGGGACTATCCGCTTTTCCGGGGGAGTTCGTTGGGAGCGTGGGCGCGTCATGCGGGAGCGTGCCTGACGATCGGTGTGGGCGCGGCGTTGTGGGACGCAGGGATTCAGACCTGGCTGAATCCCTATCTTCCGGACATTAGTTCGCCCGGGTTTTGGGCGTTGTGGAAGGGCAAATTCCTGAACCAGCTCGTGGCGACGGTGGTGTTGTATGGCGTGATTCTGATGGTTGGGTGGATGCTCGAGTCACGGGAGCGGCTGGCGCGGCAACAGATGGACGCGTTTCGATTGAACGAGCAACTGGCGAAGGCGCAGTTGAGCGCACTGCGGCAACAGATCGAGCCGCACTTCTTGTTCAACACGCTGAACACCGTTGCGGGGCTGGTGCGCGAAGGAAAGAACGATCGCGCGGTGGACATGATCGCGGGCCTGAGCGACCTGCTGCGCCGGACGCTGCAGACGTCAGACCGGCAGCAAGTGGCGCTTGGGGAAGAGCTGGATATTGTGGAGACGTACCTCGAGATTGAGAAGGCGCGGTTCGCGGAGAGGCTGCAAGTGAAGATGGAGGTTCCCGAGGAGTTGAAATCGGCGCGGGTGCCAAGCCTGGTGCTGCAGCCGATTGTGGAGAACGCGGTAAAGCACGGGATTGCCAAGAGCGCGCAGGGCGGAGAAATTGACATCCGCGCGGCGCGGGTAAATGGGACGTTAACGGTGATCGTGAGCAACGATGGGCCAGGATTTCCAGAGGACTGGGAGAGTAAGGCGGCTGGGATCGGGTTAAGGAATGTGAGGGAGAGGCTGGCGAGCTTGTATGGGAAAGAGGCGAGGGTGAATATCGTCGAGGCCGAGGGTGGGGCGGTGGTGAGTATTTCGGTGCCGTATAGAAGAAGTGGCGAGTGACGAGAGATTTGAAGATAGAAGTGAGAAAGCAGGGGAAGGCAGTGCAGGGACGCCGAGCGCGCCGAGAAACACGGAGAAGAGGGTTCACCACGGGGAACACTGAAAGAGGAAAGAGACGAGTAGAAGTGAAAAGTACAAACGCGGGGGAGTGCATGGATGGAAGAGTGGAATGGCAGGGAACTGAGCACTGATGACTTTACTTTAGACCAAAACTTGGATAGGAACCAAAAACGGTGGGGGATGGAAAGGAAGGAGAAGATTCGAGCGGCGGTGGTCGATGACGAGCCAGTGGCGCGGAGCAATCTGAAGGTGTTGCTGCGGCGCGATCCGGAAGTAGAACTGGTCAGCGAATGCGGGAGCGGGGCGGAGGCGCTTCGCGAGATTCGGAAGAAGAAGCCGGAGCTGGTGTTTCTGGATGTGCAGATGCCGGAGTGCGACGGGTTCGACGTGCTCGAACAGCTGGGGACGGATTTGCCGCCCGCGCTGGTGTTTGTGACGGCGTACGACCAATATGCGCTGCAGGCGTTTGAGGCCGGGGCGCTCGATTATCTGCTGAAGCCGTACAACGATGCGCGGTTCGAGCGGGCGCTGCGAAGAGCAAAGGAGAGAATCGGGCAGGGAAAAACGCAGGCCGCGAGAGTTGAAAGGATGGCGATCAGGAATGCTGGCGAGGTGGTGTTCCTGAAGATTACGGAGATCGATTGGGTGGAGGCGGCGGATTATTACGTGTGTCTGCACGCGGGAGCGAAGACGCATCTGCTGCGGCGGAGCATGGTCGAGGTAGAGAAGGAGCTGGAGGCGGGGCCGTTTTGCAGGATTCATAGGTCGGCGATCGTGAATCTGCAGCGGGTGCGGCGGTTGGAAAGTGGAGAGGACGGAGGGGTGGACGTGGTGTTGACCACCGGGGCGAGGATGAGGGTGAGCCGGCGATACCGGCGGGAGTTGCAGGAGAGGATGAAGGTGGGAAGCAAAGAGGCAAAAAAGTAGTCACGAGAGGAAAGAGAAGAAGTACAAGAGTGAAAAGGTCGAAGAGCGAAAAAGCGAAACCGAAACCAACGAAACTCAGAACCAAAGACTAAGAACCTAAAACTTGCAACCAAGAATGGGGCGTTCTCGGTTGAGGGCGGCTTGTTCGGCTTGATTCCGGAATGAAGAAAATCCTGAAGAAAAACATGCGGGTGCTGATGAACGTGTGGCCGCCGTTTCTGGGGGCAGGGATCCGCGTGACTCGTCTGGATCCGGACTGGCGGGCTTTGGACGTGGAGATGAAGCTGAGGAAGTGGAACCGGAATTATGTAGGGACGCACTACGGCGGGTCGCTGTATTCGATGGCCGATCCGTTTTACATGGTCATGCTGATCGAGAACTTGGGGCGGGAGTATGTGGTGTGGGACAAGAGCGCGTCGATCCGGTTCCGCAGACCCGGGAGAGGAACGGTGCGGGCAGAGTTCCGGCTAAGCGAAGAGCAGATTGCGGAGATTCGGCGGGCGCTAGAAAGCGAGGAGAAGATTGAGAGGGAATTTGCGGTGGAGGTAAAGGATTCAGAGGGGATGGTGGTGGCGGAGGTAAAGAAGTTGTTGCATTTCCGGAGGAAAGAGAGGAATCCAGCCGTTAGTCCGATAGCTGGGAGTAGCGGATACCAGATATCAGATACCGGATAACAGTGAGCTGGTGGCCGTTCCCGGCGGGCTAGTTGTTGTTGTCAGCGGAGGCGGAGGTGGTGGCCGGTGTGGTGTTCGTGTTGTTGGCGGTGCCGGCGCCGGCGCTCGAGGGAGCGGCTTCGGGAGTGGAGTCCTGGTGGTGGAACCAGCCGAAGAGTTTGTGGTGATGAGAAGCCTGGGCGGAAGCATTTTGTGAAGGATTCGGGTTGCTGGCAGTTTGCGCCTTGCCTTCGTTGACGCCGGAGCCGGCTCCCATGGGGCCGGGAGTTTTGTGCCAAAAGCCTACCGAACGTGGGCTTTCATAGAGGGCCACGGGCTTGCTCATATGGGACTTTTCGTGGTGGCCCGAGGACTTGTCGGCGCCGGCCGGTTTGGACTTGGAGTGATGCCACCACCAACCATGGGTCGGCACCGCAAAAAGAGGTCCAAAAGCCAGGAAGGTCACGGCACAGAGCCCGAGAATGAGTCGCTTCATAGAGGCGCCCCCTTTCAGCTATTTAACAAGGGGGGCAGGTGAGGAGGCTACTGTACAAAGGTACGGGTTTTCCAGAACGAGTACGGGGGGCAGGGCAAGGTGACGGTGTAGAAGTGGCGTTGACCAACACGGAGGGTTGGGAGTAGGCTGCTGCACATTTAGAGGGAGGACGCATGGAGCTGAGACGGAGGGAATTACTGGCAAAAGCAGTGGCACTGGGGGCAGTGAAGCTGGTGGGTAATCTGAATCCGGCGGCCGCGGCAGAGGGGTGGTTTCAGGCGGAGAGGCGCGCGCGCGTGGCGACCCCGCAAGCGGAGCTGGGACCGTTTTACAAGAAGAATGCGCCGAGCGCTGCGGCCCTGCGCGGCGCGAGCGATCCGGGAATGCCGCTGACGGTGGGCGGGACGGTCTACAACACGCGGGGCGATATTTTATCCGGCGCGAAGATTGAGGTGTGGCAGACGAACCATCTGGGTCACTACGACCTGGAGGGCTATCGATACCGCGCGGCGCTGGTGGCGGATGCGGAGGGAGGTTATGGCTTCAGCTCGGTGATGCCAGGGCATTACCCAGCGCGGGTGTGCCAGCACATTCACTTTGCGGTGACCGCGCAGGGCCACAAACCGCTGGTGACACAAATGTACTTCGCGACAGACCCGGTGTTTGCCGGCGATCCTGACAAAAACTATACGAAGGATCCGTTGATAACGTCGCGGGAGCTGGTGCGCCCGGTGATGCTGAAAGGGGACCCACAAGTGATGACGGCGAGCGCGGACTTCGAGCTTGTTCTGGAGATGCTATGAGCCGCCGGGGACGCACGGTGTTGCTAGCTCAATCGGTTGCGTGTCTATGTGTGAGTGCCGCGCACGGACAGACCCTCAAGAAAGAGAGGGAACTGTCGGCTCCCGTGCGGATTGTCTCGGCCGTGACCTGCGAGGCGGGAAGCGATATCGTGGGGATCGGCGCGGATGGAGTCTTGTATGTGTGGAAGACTCCCTCGCCGGAGCCGCGAAAGATCGAGATAGCGGACGGACCGGCAAGGGGCGCATTAGCCTGCGGCGCGGGAAAGATCCTGGCGGTGGCCCTAAAAGAGGGAAACGGGAAAGTGGTAGTGCTCGATACCGAGAACGGGGCGGTGCGACAGAGGATCGATGCACAGTCGGGAGTGATGGCCCTCGCGATTTCCCCGGAGGGAGAATTCCTGGCGATTGCCACATCTCTCTATCCGACGCAGGTGTGGGACTTGCAAACCGGACAAAAGCGCTGGACGGGCGTGACAAACCTGGGCGCCACGTGGACGACGTCGATTTCGCCGAACGGGCAGATGGTGTTGTCCGCCGACGAAGATACAAATGTGCGCATGTATGACAGCCTGGGTAAGCAGCTCTATGCGACAGAGGCCGGAGTGCTGGAGCCGTTCGCGTCGGCGTTCAGTGACGACGGAAAGACCTTCGCGGTGGCGGGAGCAGACGGCGCGATCCGGTTGTTCGACACGAGCACGGGGAAAATTGTGAAGATCTCGAGCAAAGCCGGCAATCCGATCTTCGGAGTGTGCGTGTCACCGGACGGGAAGAAGGTGGCGGCGCTGGTTGTGGATGACTTCAAACTCGAACCGGTGGCGCAGACGTTGTGGGATACACAGTCCGGAGAGACGAAGAAACTCGAAGTGGATCCGAAGAGCGTTGTGGGAGCGGGGACGAATCGATCGCACCTGGCGCTGATCCTGCAGGAGAGCGGAGACAAGTTGAGCGTGGTGAGTGTGGAGTAGCGGGACGGGAATTTGCCGACGGAGGGTATAATCGCCCGCAACCATGACGCTGGCGACGGGGAGCAAGCTAGGACCATATGAAATTCTGGGGCCGCTGGGTGCCGGCGGGATGGGAGAGGTGTATCGCGCTCGGGATACGCGGCTCGGGCGCGATGTAGCCATCAAGGTGTTGCCGGCGTCCTTCACGGCGGACGCGGCGGCGAAGGCGCGGTTTGACCGTGAAGCAAAGACCATTTCCGGACTGAATCACCCGAACATTTGCGTGTTGTACGACGTGGGCCACCAGCAGGGCATGGACTACCTGGTGATGGAGTGCGTGGAAGGGGAGTCGCTCGCGAAGCGGCTGGACAAGGGCCCGCTGCCGCTGGAGCAGGTGCTGAAGTACGGCGAGCAGATCTCCGAGGCGCTGGACAAGGCGCATCGCTGCGGGATCGTGCATCGCGATTTGAAGCCGGGAAATGTGATGTTGACGGCGACGGGAGCAAAACTGCTGGACTTTGGCTTGGCCAAGGAAGCGGCGGCGCTGGGGAACCTGGCGACCATTACGGCGACGAGTCCGGTATCGCCCGTGACACACCAGGGGATGGTGGTCGGAACGTTTCAGTACATGTCGCCGGAGCAGATCGAAGGAAAGCAGGTCGATGGTCGCAGCGACATCTTTTCGCTGGGCGCGGTGCTGTACGAAATGCTGACAGGGAAACGAGCCTTCGAGGGCAAGACGCAGTTGAGCGTGGCGTCGGCGATCCTGGAGCGCGAGCCTGCGCCGATTCGCGATCTGAAGCCGATCACGCCATCGCTCGAGCATGCCATTCAGCGATGCCTGGCGAAGGACCCGGAGGAACGATGGCAAGCGGCGCGCGATCTGGGGATGGAGTTGCGATGGATTGCAAAAAGCGGGCCCTCGAGCCAAACCGAAGCCCCGGCGATACCGACCAAGCGGAAACGCATGGCGGCGTGGATGTTGGCGGTGGCGCTGGCAGCAGCGGCAGGATTGGGATTACTGCTCGGCGCGGCGGTCTGGCATGGGGGAAATTCAGCGGAGCCGATGATGATTTTTGCGGCGCCGCTATCGTTTGCCGCGAGAGATATGGCCATGGCGGCGAACGGGCACACCGTCGCGGTGGTGGGCGACCGAGGTGTGGGATCGAAAAGCGCACTGTGGTTGTACGAAGTGGGATCGCAGAACGCGCGAATGCTGCCGAATACGGACGGCGCGAATTTTCCGTTCTGGTCGCCGGATGGGAAAACAGTGGCGTTCTTTGCGGAAGGCAAATTGAAACGATTGGATGTGGATAGCGGAACGGTGCAGATCCTGACGGACGCGCCTTCGGGACGGGGAGGCACCTGGAACCAGGAGGGCGTGATTGTATTCACCCCGAGCGGAAAACTGGGCCAACCGCTGATGCAGATTCTGGCGACGGGCGGCACAGCGGAGCCGATCAGCACACTCGATGCGTCGCGCGGAGATACGAGCCATCGCTGGCCGACGTTCTTGCCGGACGGAAAACATTTTGTGTTCATGGGCTTCACCGTGGCGGCGCACAGCAACAACAATGCGATCTACGTCGGAACGCTGGGGAGCAAGGAAAAGAAGTATTTGCTGGACGCGATGGCCAGTCCGGGTTTTGCGGCCCCGGATTGGCTGCTGTTTTATCGCGACGATACGCTGTTCGCGCAAAGGCTGGACGCGGTGAAGTTGGAGTTGATCGGGCCAGCCAAGCCGATCTTGAGCGGGGTGCAGCACAGCCCTCGGATCGGGCGAGCGGTGTACTCGGCTTCAGGTGACCGGGCGCTGGTGGCACAGACCGGCAAGTCGGTGTCGTTGTCTCAGCTTCTGTGGTTTGACCGGAACGGAAAGCAAGTGGAGGCGGTGGGAAAAGCGAAGGAAGACGTGTACGCGAACGTGGCGCTGTCACCGGACCGGAAGCGGGTGGCGGTGGACCGGACGGACTCCGGGAGCCAGAACGCGGATGTTTGGATCTATAGCGTCGAGGGAGAAGGAACGAAACGCCTGACGTTTGACCCGGCAATCGATGCGGTGCCGATCTGGAGTCCGGATGGGAAACAGTTGCTTTTTTCATCGGGAAGAAAAGGCGGATTCAATCTGTATTTGAAACCGACCGATGGATCCCAGGAAGAGAAGATCATTCCGGACGATGAGGGGGAAGATAAGTACCCGAATGCCTGGTCGCAGGACGGGAAATACATTTTGTATCTGTATGGGAAAGAGATGCGCTACCTGACGTATCCGGACTTGAAGGCCCATCCGTTTCTGAGGACGACGGCGACGGTGAAGAACGGGCAATTCTCGCCCGATGGGAAGTGGGTGGCGTACGCGTCGAATGAAAGCGGGAAATGGGAAGTGTATGTGACATCGTTTCCGGAGGGGCGCGGGAAGTGGCAGGTATCGAACGGGGGAGGAGAGCAGCCCAGGTGGCGCGGCGACGGGAAAGAGTTGTTCTACCTGTCGGCGGAAGAAAAGCTGATGGCGATGCCGGTGAAAGAGGGGGCGAATTTCGATGCGGGAGCGCCGGAAGTGCTGTTCCAAACGAATGCGCGGGAGCCGCTAGCGACGTCCGAGCAGGTGGTGTACGACGTGAGCAATGATGGGCAAAGGTTTTTGATCAATGCGTATGTGAAGAATACGGAGACGCAGCCGATGACGGTGGTGCTGCATTGGGCGGGGAGGTGAAGGGTCTTCGGTTGTCATATTAGGTTTTCCGTTTCGGAGAAAAGAAGGTGAGCTAACGCAGAGACGCTGAAGACCCGGACGTGGCCCCTCGGGGCTCGGGGCAAGCGAATGGCACGAACGACGGAAAAGTGTCCGCCCACGGAGGACACCGAGAAGAGGAGAAGTGAAAGAGTACAAGAGTGACAGTGCGTTGGATCGCGAGCGGGGGCTCCGGGCAGGAGTATAATCGCGGGCGGACATGGGGCTGAATCCAGGAACAAAATTGGGGCCGTACGAGATTGTTTCGGCGATTGGCGCCGGCGGCATGGGGGAGGTGTATCGCGCGAAGGACACGCGGTTGGGGCGCGAAGTGGCGATCAAGGTGTTGTCCGCGGCAGTGGCGAAAGACCAGGACCGTCTGCGGCGGTTCGAGCAGGAAGCGCAGACGATTGCGGCGCTGAATCACCCGAACATCATGGGACTGCATGACATCGGGAGTTACGAAGGCTCGCCGTTTCTGGTAAGCGAACTCCTCGAAGGCGAAACACTGCGTCAAAAAATCGATCAGGGACCGATTCCAACACGGAAGGCAATGGAGTACGCGTTGGGAATGGCGCAGGGACTGGCGGCGGCACACGCACGCGGTGTGATTCACCGCGACCTAAAACCGGAGAACGTGTTTATCACCCGCGACGGCCGGGTGAAGATTCTGGACTTCGGGCTCGCGAAACTGGTGCTGGAAGATCACGGCATCGAAAGCGCGGTTACCCTGACGAGCCCGACGACGATGCCGGGGATGGTGCTCGGCACGGTCGGCTACATGTCACCGGAGCAGGTGCGGGGCGAACTGGCCGGCGCGCGGTCGGACATTTTCAGTTTTGGCGCGGTGCTCTACGAAATGCTGACCGGGAAGCGCGCCTTCAAGAAAGATACGGTCGCGGAAACGATGACGGCGATTCTTCGGGAAGAGCCGCCGGAACTGAGCGAAACGGGTTGGCAGGGACCGCTGGGGCTGCAGAGGATTGTGTCTCGCTGCCTCGAAAAGAATCCGGAGCAGCGATTCCAGTCGGCGAGCGACCTTGCGTTTGCGATTGAAGCGCTGAGCGGAACCGGCACGGGAGTCTCGCCGACCGCCGCTTTGCCGGCAGTGAAGGAGAGCGGAGCCGCGAACGTGCGGCCCTGGACGTTGCTGGCAGCGGGCGCGCTGACTTGTGCGGCATTGGGAGCGGCGATTTCCTGGAGGCTGCGGCCGGCGCCGAAGCCTGTGGCGAGCTTTGACCGGCTTTCCTTTGAACGCGGGACGATGATTCGCGGGAGATTTTTGTCCGAGGGAAAAACGCTGCTCTACAGCGGGGTGTTGAGCGGCGGCGTGCCGGATACGTACGTGATCCGGGAGGATTATCCGACGTCGGTGCCGGCGGGCCTCCACGGGGCGCTGGTGTTGGCGGTTTCGTCGCGGGAGCACCTGGCTGTGCTGGTTCGGCCGCACTTCTGGGGACAGTACGTGTGGGCAGGAACACTGGCGCGCGTGCCGATGGGGAGTACGGAACCGCGAGAACTGCTCGACAACGTGTATGACGCAGACTGGGCACCGAACGGAGATTCCCTGGCGGTGATCGACAGGAAAGACGACAAGTGGCAGGTGGAGTACCCGATCGGGAAAGTACTGCTGGCCACGGACAGCTGGCTGAGCGACCTCCGCGTGTCTCCGGACGGGAAGCATGTGGCGGTGTTCCGTCATCCGGCGGGCTCGAAAGATGACCGCGGGAACGTGCTGCTGCTGGACAGCGACGGCAAACAGAAAGTGATTTCCGCCGAGTGGGAAGCGTTGGAAGGAATGGCGTGGCAACCGAGTGGAAAAGAGGTGTGGTATTCGGCGGCGGCTGCGGGCGACCAGTATTGCATCCGCGCGAGCACCCCGGAGGGAAAAGAAAGGACCGTATACTGCGGGACATCCGGAACGCGCGTGCACGACATTACGGCAGCGGGAAAGACGCTGGTGTCCACGGAAGTGCAGCGCTTCACAACGGCCTTGGTGCAACATGGATCGATCGACGAACGCGACCTGACCGGACTGGGCGCGCCGATCAATCCGCGGCTGACGCCGGACGGGACGGAAGCCGTGATTTCGGATGTGTCCGAGCGTGCGGGAAGCGATTACTCGGTGTACGCGCAGAAGATGGACGGCGGCGCTGCGGTGAAGATCGGCTCCGGCGGCTATGGAACTGATGTCAGCGACGACGGGAAGTGGGTGCTGGTTGTTCTGCCAGGGGAGACGCCGGGGAAAGTGCAGGTGATTCCCGTGGGGGCGGGGGAAGCAAAGACGCTCAGTTGGGAAGGGTTTCAGGTGAGCGCGGCGAACTGGTTCCCGGATGGGCAGCATATTTTATTGTTTGGGAATCCGGTGGGTCAGGTGGTGGGTTTGTACGAGACGGATCTGAACGGGACGACACCGAAGTTGCTGCTGAAGCAAGCACCGGGATGGGCGGACGTGATGCCAGGCGGGGAAAACCTGCTGTTGGATGTGGGGGGGACGCTGGTGCAGCGGTCGATTCAGGATGGGAGCGAGAAGGAGTTGCGGACGCTCGAACCGGGAGAAGTGCCCGTGGATTGGGCAAAGGAGCCGAAGCACTTGTACACGCAGAAGGTGAGTCCGACCGAAGTACGGATCGACAAAGTGGATTTGGAGAGCGACAAGCGAGAAACGTGGCAGGTGTTCCATCCGAAGAATCAGCAGGGATCGATGCTGAACGTGCTGCAGGTGAGCATCACGCCGGATGGACGCTGGATGATGATCAATTATGAAGATCATTTGGGGCAGTTCTATGTGAGTGAGACGCTGCGATAAAAGGGACAAAAAAGTGGCGAGGGGCGAGAAAAACCGGAAAACTGAAGAGGCTAACGCAGAGGCGCTAAGTGCCCCGAGAAACGCGGAGAAGAGTTCGCCACAGAGGACACGGAGCTCAAAGAAGTAAAAGAGTGAAAAGAACGCCCTTACCTACATCAAGATGGAAAGAAGATTCGAAGCGATAGAGCGAAGACGCACAGGCTGAGCCTATACTAGATAGAGCGATCCCTCGCTGAGTTTGGGATAAAGATGGTGTGAATGCGCGAGGGAGAGTGTGCGAGGAAGAGAGTGAGAAAGTCGGTGCGGGGACGCGGGAGAGTGCTGGCCTTGCTGGCCGGATGCCTGGTGGGCACGTCGGCGCGGGCGCAATTGGTCGGTCACATCGCGACGTTCAAACAACAGTACCTGGCCGGGGAACCGGTTTATGTGTCCTTCGAGCTGACCAACGCGGGAAAAGAGGCGGTACAGTATGTCGCGGGCGATCCGTACAGTCAGGGTTGCAGCATCTATTCCCTCGAGGTGTCGAGCGGGCCGCCGCTTAAGCACTCCAGTTGCGAGCGAGGAATGGCGGCAGAGTGTCCCGCCGGAAACCAGATACTCTCTCCCGGCACGACAGTGCAGCAAAACATCCTGGTGAACTATGCTCACGACGTATCGAAGCCCGGAAACTACGAGATTCGTGCGGCGCTTGCGCTGAAGTACGCGCCTGTCGGTGAAGGAGATGCATTTCTGACTGGGGGAGGCAAGAACTTCAAATTCGAAGAGAAGTTTCAGATCCAGGTTCTGAACGGGGACAAGGGAATACTGGAGACAATTTACCGGCCCTACGTGAAGAATCTGGAATCCCGGGACGACGACATCAAGCGCGAGGCGGAACGGGCGATCGTAAGCGGAGCGCCACCTTGGCTGGAGGATACGATCATTCGAATGCTGGCGAGTTACACGTCGCGCGAGTTCGCTTTGCTTGGATTGAAAAATTTGAACACGGCGCGATCGCGCGCAGAACTGGGCAAGGTCATCCAGAGCACTTCCGAGTATACGCAGGAGGGTGAAACGGCTATACGCTATCTGGCACAAATGGGAGACAAACGGTATTTTCCCTTGCTGTGCGACATTGCCGAAAAAGACACTCCTGACCAGGCGAGGGACCACGTGTGGGCAGCGGCAGAATTGGGTGGAGATGAGGCGCTGCCGTTTCTTCGGGTGCTGATGAGCCGGCCGGATGCCTGGTCGAAGGCGAATGCCGTGATGGGACTAGAGAAAACCGGGAGCCGGGAGGCGGTGCCGTTGCTGATTGAGACGCTCAAGAGTCCGGACGCAGATTTGGGGAAACTGGCGTTGACAGGGTTGGTGGGACTGACGCATCGGAGCATGTTGGCAGAGGGTGATCCACCGGCGGAGGAATATGGGGCGTGGTCGAAATGGTGGGAAGAGAACGGGAAGAGGGCGCCCGTGTACGGACCAAGGGAGTGCGGAGAAGTGGAGAGACTCGAAAGTAGAAAATAGAAAATCGCGGAGAAGATGAGCCAGGGAGACACAGAAAGAAGCAGCGGCTAACGTAGGGGAGAGAGATTTACAAAAGAGAATTCCTGGCTATTTCTTGGTGTCGGAGTCCCAGTGGGCCAAGTGCACGAGCTGGTAGAGAGTGCCTTTTGCAGCGGGTTGGATGGCGACGAGTCGCTGATCGGATCTGGTGCCGGCCTTGAAGAGAAGACTGCCTTTGTCCGGCTTGTCCGTGCCGCAGGTGAGCGGCTTGGAGTTGTCGTCGCTATCGCCCTTGCTGGAGGCGGACTCGTCGGCTGACGGGTGGGAGCAATCGAGCACTCTTCCGTATTTGGTGAGTTTCTTTCTGTAGAAGTCCGCCACTTTGTCCATGGAGTCGTCCGACTCCATTTTCAGAACCGCTAATTTGAAGCCAGAGCCGCCGCCCCAGAGGCCAAAGTTTACGCCGGGAGAGTCTTCGTCCTTGTCTTTGTGGCGACGCGAGCCAGGGTAGAGGGGCAGGCCGATGTCCTTGGCGTCGGCGTCGGCAGACATGGTGATGCCAGCGCCCTTTTCCTGCTGGGCGGGCACGGATAAAGGAAGCATAGAAGCGGCGAGCAGGGAACATAGCGAAAGGAGAGTGAAACGCAGGTGGGGCGCGGACATGGGACCTCCTTTGAGGATCAGGTTGCTCCTGATGATACGCGCATTGGGGGTAGGAAGTTCCCGGAGGAAGGGAAGAGGGATGGACCGCAGAGGACACGGAGGGCACAGAGAGAGGAGAAGAGAAGAAGTGAAAGAATGCAAAAGTGGAAGGGTTTGAGTGGTATGAAAAACCCGGTTTTCGGGGAGTTGGGGAATGATGGTAAAAATGAGGAATGCATCTACGGGGCTGCATACGGATTTTCTTTTTCTATGATGTGGGTGAGGCATTTGACCTCGAGAAATTGCGTGGGCTGCTGGGGCCGACTTGCGGGCCGACACGGCCTGAGTTTCCGCGCCGCACGCCGGACTACATTCGGTTTGAGAACCCGCCGATCACCGGGCCGAGCGAACCACTGACCCTGCGGAGCGGGGAGAAGGTCGTCTGCACCATCAAGTATTACGAATACGCGATTGTGGAGGTGCAACTGGAAGCATCGTTTGAGGGCGACTGGGAATTGTTCCTGGCGCAGACGGGGCGCTGGATGGATTCGCCGGAAATTGAGCCCGTGGGGCGCGGAGTGGCGGCGAAGCACCTGGCGGGCGTTACGGGAGCGGTGATCAAGCCGAGGGAAGACTGGTTGCAGGAGAACTTTCTGGTCGTGGAGCTGACGGAAATCCGGGACGAGAAGGGCAACGCGGTGACTGCCGACGAACTGCTCGCGTCCGAGCGGGATCAGATCGTGCAGCTCATTCGCGGGGAAGCGACTCCGCTGGCGCGGAGCACAGCGGACCGGTTACTGGAAGGGAGCTTGTCGTATTATCCGGCGGATTTGCTGGTCGTGGGGGCGACGGCGGCACTCGTATACGACCGCGCCGAGGAAGCAGCATGGACGATCCAGATCCTGGAGTATGCGAAGATGCAGCTCCTCGAGTTCCGCTACTACGACAATTTCATGACGCGGGTGCTGAGCGATGTGTACAACACGATGGACAAGAAGAAGAACGTACTGCTGACGCGGTGGACGATGCCCGGGGAAGCCAACCGTTTGAATACGATCCGGCTGGATGTGATGGAGTTGACAGAACGGATCGACAATGCGGTGAAGTTTGTGAGCGACACGTTTTATGCGCGGGCGTACCGGCTGGCGGCATCTAGGGTGGGCGTGCCGGAATACCGGGATCTGGTGGAGCAGAAACTGGAGACCGCGGGGGAGCTGTACGGCTTTATGGTCGCGCAGTTCAATGAGGCGAGGTTGTTCTTGTTGGAGGCGGCGATCACCATTCTGTGTTTGCTCGATGTGCTGTTGCTGTTGCGGGGGCGATAAAGGGAAGCGACGAGAGAAGAAATAGGAATGTAGAAAACAGAAAATTGAAACCAGGAAAGGATTAAGGGGATGGACCACAGAGGGCACAGAGAGAAGTGAATGAGTGCAAGAACAGAGAAGAAGAAAGCAGCGGGATTGGAGCGGAAAAGCCGCCCCGCATCAAGCTGGGGTGGGCACACGGACGAGAACCCCGGGCAAAGAGGTGCAAGAGTGCAAGCTATAAGGAGGGCGAGAGTAAGCGCGTGGGGCTGTGCCCCAAACTACGGCTTGGCTGCTTACTCTCGCACTCTTTGACCGTTATCCCCTTGCACCGCTTTGCGGTTTCCGGACTTTTGTGGCGAAGGGGGTTATGCGGATTGAAGCAAGCCAATGGGATTGCCATCGGCATCCTTGATCGATGCGACCAGCGCGCCCCCGCCGACATCCTTAACTGGCTGCAAAATTTGCGCACCTTCCGCCACCAGCGTCTCGAGCGTTTTCCTTATGTCGTCCACGCGGAAATACCCGAGCGGCCCGCTCATTCCCGTGGCATTCCCGTTGGGCAGCAAACCGATCTCCTGTTCGCCGACTTTAAAGCCGACATAGTAAGGGGAGTCCACATGCGGCTCGATCCCCAGTAGCTTGCCGAAAAGGCCCTTTGCCCGGGCTGCGTCTTTGACCGGATAGAGCATTGTTTTGATACCGTGGTTCATGAGAGGAAGCCTCCTTGTCACATTGAGTGAGAATCATACGTCACCACCATGACGAATTTCATGGAGGAAATGTGACCGACCAAAACGAATTCTCGAAGCAACCGGAATGGCTGGCGGAGAGATTCGAAGAAAACCGGGGGCACCTGCGTGCGGTGGCTTACCGCATGCTTGGCTCGGTAAACGAGGCGGACGACGCCATCCAGGAGACCTGGCTTCGGCTCAGCCGCTCGGACGCGACCGCCATCGAAAATCTTGGGGGATGGCTGACGACCGTCGTCGCGAGGGTATGCCTGGACATGCTGCGCTCGCGCACCTCGCGCCGCGAAGAGTCGATGACCGAGCGCGCGTCGGAGCCAGTCGCAGGCCGCGAAGCCGGAAACGACCCTGAACGCGAAGCGCTCCTCGCAGATTCCGTCGGCATCGCTCTCCTCGTGATACTTGACCGCCTCGCACCTGCCGAGCGGCTTGCTTTCGTCCTGCACGATATGTTCGATGTGCCCTTCGAAGAAATCGCGGAAATTGTGGGGCGATCGCCGGAGGCTGCGCGGCAGCTTGCCAGCCGTGCGCGCCGCCGGGTGCGGGGCACAGACTCCGTTCCCGAGACCGGCCGCACGCAACAGCGCGCGGTGGTGGACGCCTTCCTCGTGGCCCTCCGCGCCGGAGATGTCGAAGGACTCATCGCCGTGCTTGATCCAGACGTGCTCGTTCGCGTCGACGAAGCTATCGCGCGTCCAGGGGCGCCGAGAGAGGTTCGCGGCGCGCGTGCCTGGGCCAAGGGCGCAGTCGCCTGGGGCAAGGGCGCACCCGGCTTTGCGCAAGCCATGCGCTTCGCGCAACCCGCGCTCGTCGACGGAGAAGCGGCGATCGTTCTGGCGCCGGGCGGGCATTTGATACGCGTACTCAAGTTTACGGTTGCCGACGGCAAGATCGCACAGCTCGAGATCATCGGCGACGCCGCGCGCCTGGCCAAACTCGAAATTTGCGTCCTCGGGGCTTGAATTCCGCGCGCATCAAGGCCATTCCGACTTAGCCGTTTACCCTGCACTTCTTCGCTGTTTCTGACCCTCGGTGGCAAAGCAAAACCAGCAAAACCCTTCCGAAACCCTTCCGTTGACGGAACGGTGTTGGGACGCTACGATGCGGGCCAGGTCAGGGGTAATGATAGAAAAGCAGTTCTCCCATTATGTTGTGCTCGAGCAAGCGGGCGCGGGAGCGATGGGTGTCGTCTATCGCGCCCGCGACGAAAACCTGCAGCGTGAGGTGGCTCTTAAGCTGCCGGCGGAAGGCGCACTGCTGACCGAAGAACTGCGCGCAAAATGGCTCACCGAGGCCCGGGCGGCGTCTGCGCTGAATCACCCCAACATCTGCACGATTTATGAGGTCGGCGAGTACGAAGGCCAGCCGTACATCGCGATGGAATACCTTGCCGGACGGCCGCTGAATGCGTGCATAACGGACGGCGGAATGCCCATAGAAACCGTACTCGAGTATGGCGCCCAGATTGCGAGCGCGCTCGAACACGCACACTCGCACGGGGTGCTGCACCGGGACTTGAAATCCGCGAACGTGCGGCAGAGCGGCAGTGGCCAGGTGAAGGTGTTGGATTTTGGCCTGGCGGTGAGCCTGAAGGAGTCGACGCTCGAAGGAGCGACGCAGACGAGCGCGACGCAAACGAGCGGGGCGCCGGGGACGCTGGCGTACATGGCACCGGAAGTATTGACGGGGGAGCCAGCGGATGTGCGGGCGGATATCTGGGCGCTAGGTGTTTTGCTGTATGAAATGGCGTCGCGGGCGCACCCATTCCCTGGACGCACGACGTACGAGCTGTGCAGCGCGATCCTGAAAGAGGCGCCCCGCGGGCTGCCGATGCACGTGCCGCCAGGATTGCGGGCAATCATTTTGCGGTGCCTCGCGAAACAACCGGAGCAGCGGTACCAGCGAGCCAGCGAGGTAAAGGCGGCGCTCGAGGCGCTGCACTCGAATGGCGGAGCGGTGGCAGCGGCCGCAGCGGCCGCGGGAGTGTTTGGCGGGGGGGCGGAAAGCGCGCCGAAGAGTCCGAAGCGTTATTTATGGCTGGCGGGGGGTTTTCTGGCAGCTCTGGGGGCGGCCATTTATTTCTTGCCGCAACGGCAACTTCGCGCAGGTGCGCCGGCTCCTGGCGGGAAGTTGCGCCAGTTGTTGGCGACAGACAAAGGGGTTCTGGGGCCAGGGCTTTCGCCGGACGGAAAGATGCTGGCGTACGTGGAGCAGGGGGCGGACGAAGACGATTTGTACGTAACGCGCGTGGCTGGCGGTGAGCGCATGAAGTTGACAACGGACATTTCAAAGAAGGGCGAGCCGGTCTTTTCGCCGGATGGCGAGAGGATTGCGTTTGCGCGGAAGCTGCCAGGAGAAGCGACGGTAGAGATCTGCACGATTGCGACGCTGGGAGGCGATGTCGCGACGGTGGCGCAGGATGGGACGATGCCGGCATGGTCGCCGGACGGAAACCACATCACCTTCGTGCGGCAAAAGGCGGGAGAGGCGGAGGTGCTAGCGATTGTGTCCCTGGATGGAACAGAATCGCGGACGATTCTGGCAGGCGATGCGATCTATCCATTCCTGGGCAGTCCGGCATGGTCACCCGATGGACGATCGATCGCCGTGGCGCGAAGCCGCGGGGGAGACAGCCGGGAGATTTGGCTGGTGCCGGTAAATGGGGGAACCGCCACGGAACTTACACACGGGACGGGCGGGGTTTCCAGCGACGAACCGGTTTTTTCCGCAGACGGGCGCGGCGTGGTGTTCCGGTCAAACCGCGGAGGAGCACGAAACATCTGGTATATGGACCTGACAGGCGGAGGCGTCGTGCAGTTGACAACCGGAGCGGGCCCGGATTCGACGCCGAGCGTGGCGCGCGATGGGAGCATGGCGTTTCTGAATTCGCGTACGCGCACGGTGCTGCTGCTATATGAGTTGGCGACAGGGCAGACGAAGACCTTGTTGAAGGAATCTGGAGTGTTATGGGCTCCCGTGTTTTCGCCGGACGGAAAAGAGGTGGCGTACTCGCGCTCCGAACCGAGTGGCCCATGGCATTTGTGGACCGTGGCCGTCGATGGAGGGCCCGGGAAACAGTTGACGTCCGGAAAGCAACTCGAGATCTACCCACACTATACGCCGGATGGTCGCGAAATCTTCTACAGCACTTGGGGGCCGGAGCCGCTGAGCATCGGTTGGTTGGCGCGGCAGGGCGGCCCAGTGCACGCTTGGGAGCCGCGAGCAACGACGAGCGATTCGTATCCAGATGTTTCGCCGGACGGGAAATGGGTGGTGTTTACCCGGACGGAAAATAAAGTGTCGCACTTGTTTGTGCGCGCGGCGGATGGAACGGGAGAGACGCATCGCGTGGGGCCAATGGAAGGAACCGTGCCGCGGTGGTCGCCGGATGGGAAGTGGATTGCGTTCAGTCCAAACCGGGGATTTGTGAGTGGCGTGTTTTTGGTGCATCCGGATGGCAGCGGGCTGAAGCGCGTGGCAGAGCAAGGCGGCTGGCCGGTGTGGTGGCCGGATGGAGGGCAGTTGGGATGGCAGACGACGGGGGCAGACGGGAACACGCAATTTGCGGTGGAGACGTTGGCGACCGGGAAGACGCGAGTGCTGCCTGGCTTGCACTTCACAGGGACGAATTATCCGTTTGATGTGTCGCGGGACGGGAAGTGGATTGTGACGACCAATACGGCAGATGACTCGGAGGAAATCTGGTTGCTGGAACGGAGCAAATGAAGATGGTCAGGGAGACACAAGAGAAGAGGTGAAAAATTGAAAGGAAACCCTTGAGCCCACGCGCAAAACCGGCGTCTGGGGCACCCGGCAAGAGTGAAGAGTGCGGAAGCGTAGGGCGGGAAGGCGGGATGGAGAATCTGCGGGTAGTGCTGGTGGCGACGCGGAATCCGCTGAACATGGGAGCTGTGGCGCGGGCGATGAGCAATTTCGGGGCGTTGCACCTTCGTGTGGTACATCCTTACGAAAAAGCGTTTCGGGAGGCGGTTTCAGCCGTGGGCGCAGTCTCTGTACTGCGGGAGGCGGAGGAGTGCGCGTCCGTAAAAGACGCGGTGGCGGATTGCGGGCTGGTGGTGGGGACGACGGCAATCGGGAATCGCGAGATCAAGCACCCGTTGCGGAGCCTGGATAAGGCCGGTCCAATGCTGCGGAAGCGCTTGGCCAGAGATCGCGTGGCGATTTTGTTTGGGTCAGAGAAGAAGGGGCTCTCGAACGAGGATTTGAGCTATTGCCACTGGCTGCTGCATATCCCGACGCGCGGGGAACACCAGTCGATGAACCTCGGGCAGGCAGCCGCGGTGGTTTTGTACGAATTGGCACGGGGCACGCGGAGTTTTGAAGAAGGTGTGAAACACGCTGCCGCGTCGATGGAGACAGTGGAGCGGATTATCGTGGTGATGTTGGCGTGTTTGCTGAAGAGCGGGTATGTGGGGCCGCGGAGCCAGAAGTTGACGGAGGAGAAGCTGCGGCGGATGGTGCGGCGGTTTACGCTGGATGAGGCTGACGCGGAAGTGTTTCTGGGAATGATGCGGAAGGTGGAGAAGGATTTGGGAAGGAAGTGACGAGAGAGTGGCGAGGGTGTGGCGAGAGAAAGAAGAAAATTCACCACAGAGGGCAAAAAGATGAGGAAAAGAGAAGAAGTGAAAGTTTGCCCGCTGGCCATTAGCCAACAGCTGAGGCTCGACCCTATCATCAGAGCCATGAGCCAATAGCTCCTGTCCCTGTGCCTTCCGTGCTCTTCCCCTCTTGTACACTACGACTGGCGTTCGAGGGCCAGGCGCGGCGGTAAGGTGGGCGTTATTTGGCGTAGACCAGCAGGACGAAGGTGTCCGGGATGATCGCGGGACGCGGGTGCGGGCGATCCGCCGTGGGCGCCGGGGGCTGGCCGAAGTCGGCGGTAACGGTATAGACGTTGTGGTTGGCATAATCGAGCGCCATGGTGCGGGCGCCGCGCTGAGTCTGAATCATTTCCACTAAAGAGAATTTGTCGGGCGAGTCTTCGTGCGCGATGGTGATCGTTCCGTCGCCACAGGAAGCGAAAGCGTAGCCCGTGACGGGATCGAAGCGGTTGGCGTCGACGCCCTGGCCTATCGGAACTGTCCCGATAACCTTGCCGGTGTTGCCATCGACGAAGGTCATGAGCTTGTTGTGGCAGCCGACGACGAGAATCTCGCGGGCGGCGTCAATGGCGAGGCCGGAGGGAGACTCGCACGGAGCGAGGGGCCAGGTGTTGTCGATTTTCAGAGTTTTTGCATCGAATTTGACGAGCATGCTTTTGTCTTCGAGGTTGACGAAGATTTTGCCTTTGCCATCGGTGGCGCCGAATTCGGGTTTGCCGCCGAGGGGAATCGTAGAGACGAGTTTACCTGCTGCCGCGTCTATAGCGGAAGCCGTGGAGGCGTCGCCGTTGAAGGTAAAGACACGTTT
>Ga0187782_10000515_pt1 | contig 26214 bp, 18 predicted proteins | sample 0715_SJ02_MP15_2_FD_132454 | JGI IMG/M metagenome (GOLD analysis project Ga0187782, IMG submission 132454) | Tropical peat soil microbial communities from peatlands in Department of Meta, Colombia - 0715_SJ02_MP15_20_MG | ecosystem: Environmental > Terrestrial > Soil > Wetlands > Peat | place... | reverse complement strand
TCACTGACGCCGGAGGGAGACTCGTGGAAGAGCCCTGTAACGGGAGCGGCTTATCCGGTGCGGTGGGAGATTTCTGTGCCGAAAATGGGAATTGCATTAGAGGCAACGATGGCACTCGAGGCACAAGAGTTGGCTGGACATTCCGAGGCCGTACCCAATTATTGGGAGGGCGCGATTGCGTTGAAAGGACGGCGAGGCACAGTGGACGTGACCGGAGTGGGGTATCTGGAGATGACGGGGTATGACAAGGCGGTGGAGTCGGGGAGGTAGCGGAGGACCTTTCCTAAGGTCGTTGAGGCAGAGGGTGTCGCAAGAGAGAAGCAAGACCCATGCTCAAAACCCGAGCCTGGGGCAAATCGGAGAAGCGGACCGTCTCAGTAGGCGGTCCGTAGAGGAAAAGAAACGTTAGCTGTTGACGATCGATTCGAGGCCCTGCTTGTTTTTTATGATGAGGGTGGAGCCCATCACCTGCAGGATCTGCTTCTTGCGGAAGTCCGCGAGGAGGCGGGTGACGGTCTCTCGGGACGAGCCGATCATCTGGGCGATCTCCTCGTGAGTGAGGGTGAGCTTGATGCGGACTTGTCCCTTTTCTTCGGGATAGTTCGCGGCCCATTCGAGGAGGAAGCGCGCGAGTTTTTCCCCAGCGGAATGAGAAAGGCCGATCGTGCGCATTTCGGATATGGCGGAATGATAGGTTTCGCCAAGCTGCTGCGCGACCCGGAGTGCCGCTTCGCCGTTCTCTCGAAGGAAACCAAGAAATTCGTTACGAGCAATGAAATTGGCCTGAGCGGGTTCAATCACATCGGCAGTGAGCTCATAGCACGTTCCGGTGACTGTGGCAGGTAGCCCGAGGACCTCGCCGGGTTCGGCGATGCGGAGAATGAGCGTCTTGCCATCGGCGGAAGAAGTGGAAAGCTTGACGCGACCGCTGCAAAGGATAAAGACACCCCGCGCCGGCTGGCCCTCTACGAAGAGGGTCGCACCTTTCGGATAGGCAGCGGAGGAAGTGATGGAAGCCAAGGACTTGACCGCCGCATCGGGGAGATTACAGAAGAGACGCTCTTCCCGATGGGGACAGGCGAGGCAGTTTTCGATAATTTCCAAGCCATAGGGAGTACGCATACTTAGAGACTCCGGGACTGTCCCGCCATCGACCTTGGTCACGAACTGGAAGCGATTGCCGTTACGGCGCCAACCATTGAGCATGAAATCACCTGCATGTGTGATTTTGTGCCTGTAGGGGGAGAGAAATCCCGTGACTTATATCACTCTTGAAAGTGACCCTAATCACCGACACTGCGACTGTCCGGTGGGAAACGTAGCTTGGGGGTTTAGCCATGCAGGACAGGCATCGACTGGTGGCAGTTTTGCGGGCAGAGCTGACCTTTTTGGAACAAGGTGGTTATCGGCGAGGGCCGCGCTACCCCTGGAGACCGAATTTCGTATTCGAAGACTCCCCGACATGCATCAACTACCAGGACAAGGAAGAAAAGCAGCCCTGTGCTGAATGTCCCTTAATCGACTTTGTGCCGCAAGAACGGCGAGAGACACGCTTCCCCTGCCGACATATCCACCTAACGGAGCGAGCAGAGACGGTTAATACCTTCTATGAATGGGGGACGGAAGAAGAGTTGGAAGTGGCGTTGAGGGGATGGTTGAAGCGGACGATTCAAGATCTGGAAGCCGAGGAAGAAGCGCACTCGCAGACGGCGTAAAGCAGATAAGACCTACACAGGCAGGTCAAATCACAGATAAAAAAGGGGTTATCCGATGACGCACGCGACCTCGAAAGGGGATGCGTGCTTTGGTCATTTTTGGCCGTAATAGGCAGTGCTGCCGTGCTTGCGAAAGAAATGTTTTTCGCGGAGAACCTTCGAGATGGGGCGAGCCTTGGGGTTGGCGGCAAGAGTCTGCAGGGCCATGGTGGCGATCTCTTCGACCAGGACGGCGTTGTGAGCAGCGTCGGCCGGAGTTTTGCCCCAACAGAAAGGAGCATGGCCGGCAACGAGAACGCCCGGTGTATGTAGGGGATCGCGCTTGCCGATGCAGCGAACGATGGCCATGCCAGTGTTGAGTTCATAGTTAGTGTGGATTTGGGCAGGGGTGAGGGACTTCGTAAGAGGGACGGAGCTGTAGAAATAGTCGGCATGGGTGGTGCCGAAGCAGGGGATTTCCCGTTGCGCTTGAGCCCAAGCTGTGGCGGAACGGGAATGCGTGTGGGCGACGCCGCCGATCGCAGGGAAGGATTTGTAGAGAATAAGGTGAGTGGGGAGATCGGAGGAGGGACGCAGAGTACCTTCGACGGGTTTGCCATCGAGATCCACGATAACGAGGTGCTCGGGTTTCATGGTTTCGTAGCTGACGCCGCTGGGCTTGATGACCACGAGGCCGTCGTTTCGAGAGATGCCGCTGGCGTTGCCGAAGGTGAAAAGGACGAGGCCGCGACGGACCAGTTCGAGGTTGGCATCCAGGACTGCTTCGCGAAGAGTTTTGAGTTTCATGAGTTCCCTCGCCCTGAAGCGCACAGGCTGAAGCCTATGCTACGGAGCTCCTTGTTGCGTCGGCGATGTGGCGCAGGGACGGGAGGATCCTGCCGATGACGACGGCCGGTGCGTCACTCTTCCCTAACTCGAAATAGAGATCGCGGTACATGCCGTACAGTTCTTCGTAAACTTTGGCGGCTTTAGCGTCCGGTTCGACGACACGATGCTTGGGGCAGAGCGCTGCTTGGGCCGCTTCGATGCTTGGGAAAGCGCCCGCAGCAAGAGCGCCAAAGATGGCAGAACCGAGGCTGGTGACTTCGGATTGCGGAATGAGCACAGGCTTGTTGAGAACGTTGGCGTAAATGCGGTTAAGGACTTCGTTTTTCTGGGGAATGCCGCCGCTGTTGATGACACGATGAATGGGGACACCGTACTGTTCGACGCGCTCCAGGATGACGCGGGTATGGAAAGCTGTACCTTCAATCGCGGCGAAGAGTTCGTCCTGGGCGGGGTGCGTGAGGTTCCAACCAAGTGTGACGCCGGCAAGCTCGGGATTGACGAGGACGGTGCGGTCGCCATTGTCCCAAGTGAGGCGAAGTAAGCCAGTCTGGCCGGGACGGAAGTGATCGAAGCCGGCCGAGAGTTCGGCGATGGATTTTCCCGCGCGTCGCGCGATGGCTTCGAAGATGTCTCCCGTAGCGGAAAGGCCAGCTTCGACGCCCGTTTTTGCGGGATGAACGGAACCGGGAACGACACCGCAAACGCCGGGGATCAGGCGGGTACTGTCGCTCATGGCGATAATACAGGTGGAAGTGCCGACGACGTTGACGACGTCGCCGGTGCGGGCTCCGGCTCCGATGGCGTCCCAGTGGGCGTCGAAGGCGCCGACGGGGATGGGAATGCCGGGACGGAGGCCAAGTTTTTCCGCCCAATAGGGATCAAGAGTACCGGCGATTTTGTCGCTGGTTTCGTAGCGGCCATTGAGCTTGGCGCGGACACCGGAGAGAAGCGGATCGACGGCAACGAGAAAATCTTCCGGCGGGAGACCGCCGAAAGAACGATTCCACATCCACTTATGGCCCATGGCGCAGATGGAACGCGGAGCTTCGGCGGGATCGGTAATGCCGCAGAGAACGGCAGCGATCAGGTCGCAATGTTCGAATGCGGTGACGAATTGGGAACGCTTTTCCGGATTGTGGCGGAGCCAGTGGAGAAGCTTAGAGAAGCCCCACTCGGAAGAGTAGGTACCGCCACACCAGTCGATGACTGCAAGATTGCGGGCGTGGGCGGTTTCAGTGATGAGCGCGGCCTCCCGCCAGGAGCGGTGATCGCACCAGAGATAGTATTCGTTGAGGGGATGGAGTTTTTCGCCGACGGGAATGACGCTGGAGCCGGTGGTGTCGATGGCGAGGGAAACGACTTTGTCGCCAGAGACATGGGCCAAATCTAGGGCGCATTGCATAGCTTCGGCGAGGGCGCGCAGGTGATCTTCGTGGCTTTGCGTGGCATAGTCGGGGTCGTCTTTCTTCCGGTGGAGCGGGTATTCGGCGACGCCGGAAGCGAGGCGCCCGCGCGAGGTGTCCACCAGAGTTACCCGGACGCTGAGGGTGCCGAAGTCGACGCCTGCGACGATGGGCATGAGAATTATTCCTTCTGACGGATGTGCATCGTGTCAAGCGGCATGGGCGTACATATCCCAGCCGAGATAGCGTGTGGCGGCCTCGTGGACCGCGGGCGCCACGGAAGAAAAATTAGCGGCGACGTGATGTTCGAAGCCGTTTTCGCAGATGTAATGGAGCAGCTTCTGGAGGCCGGGAATTTCGACGACGCCAGCTCCGCCAAAAGTCTCCAGGGGATCGTCGGTAAAGCGGCCGCTGCCGGAATAACCGCGGATTTTGCCCTTGATGTCGTCGGTGGAGAAACGGGCGAAGCACATGGCCCCGGACTTCACTACGCCCACGCAGGTTCCGAAGGTATTTTCCTTGCCCACGGTACCGGCGATGATGGCCTGGTAGTCCATTTTCACGTCGCGGAAGAAGTGCTTTGGAAGATTGCTGCAGTGGAAACAGACGGCCTTGTTGGGGTCGGAGCCGTAGTTGTTGTTCCAGTCGAGCAAAGCGCTGGGCGTTTCCGAAGCGAGTTGGAGAGCATGCATGCCGAGAACGCCGCAGACGTCCACTTCGCAGGCGCTCGAGAGAAGCGAGTCGCTCATCATGCTCATGATGGTGCAGGGTACGATGCCGAGATTCTCTTCGAGCGAGGTCCAGCACTGGACGGCACTGATCTGGAGGTCGGTAGCTTTCATCCAGTCATCGACGACCGCGCCAAGCTTGGCCATTTTCAACAACGCGGCCTGGGGGATATCTGTGGTGGTGACGTATTTCTGGATGGATTGCAGTTTCTGCCGAGCGGCTTCGTCGTTATCCTTCATACGACTGATGCGGCCGAGGACTTCGGAGAGGTCGAGGGTTTCGATGGAGATGCCACTGGCTTCGAGCAGTTTTTCGCTGTAGCGCACGGTGTTGAAGGCTGTAGGACGGGCGCCGAGGGCACCGATGCGGAGATTGCGCAGGCCGTTCACAACGCGGCAGACGGCGGCAAACCATGCAAGGTCCTGGGCGAACTCCGGGGAATCGGGGGTTTCGGTGTGCAGCGTGGTCAGGGAGTACGGAATGCCGTATTGCCGGAGATTGTTACAGGCGGACATTTTGCCGCAAAAGCTATCGCGGCGATGCGTGATGGTCATTTTGCCGGGCGTATCCGGCGTGGCCTGGACGAGAACGGGGACACCGAGGCGAGCGAGGCGAAGCGTGTCTGCAATGGCGCGCTCGTCCCCGAAGTTGGGGAGAGTGACGATGACACCGTCGATGACGCCAGCCTTGGAGCGAAAGAGTTCGGCACAGCGTTTGGCTTCTTCGTGAGTTTCCACGGCGCCATGTTTGCTTTGTTCCGGCTTCAGAGCGACGAAGTCGTAACCGGCTTTCTGCAACGTCTGTATCATTTCCTCCCGGCCCGTCTTGGCCAGGTGATCCGGGAAAAATCCCCGGTTGCCTACGATGAGGCCCATAGTCATTTGCTTCTTGCTTGGCATGATAAGCTCCGCGACTTTCCGTGCTCTTGATGTTCCCGAGGCCTATTGAGCCCGTTGGTGCTGCCGGCGGTGTCAGCCTGCCGCTACAGGTTTAAACACGCCCTTTTCCCGGGGCGAAGTGGATGCAGTAGAAGGCGCCGAGCGCCGTCAAAAGTCCCCCCCACCAGACATTGGCGTGCAGGTTGTACAGAACGACCTGCTTGACCGGCGGATGGATCAGCTCATAAATGCCGGAGCCGAAAATCAGCAGGCCATTCACCAACAGGGAAATTCCGATAAACAACCAGATAGAAAGAGATCCGCCTGCTTTCATAGCGCCTCACCAGAAAATGATATTCACGACCACGAAGGCAATCCCGACGACGACGGCCCAGAACCATGGCCGATGCAGTGTGGAGACATAGGTTTCTGAAGGAATTTCGGTCGCGCCATAGACAAGACCTTTCAGTTCGGATTCCGGCTTCGGTTTGGTGAGAAGGCTGATAACCACGGTGACCGTGGCACAGGTGAGGCAGGACCAGAGAGCGCGATACATGTTCTCCGCCATATCACGGGCGTACGGAGAAAGGGCGACATATCGAAGCGCAGAAGGATCGACCTTTACCCATGCCCACATGCCAACCGAAGCCAGGGTGCCGCTCAGCAGGCCCCAGAAGCCGCCCGCCGCGGTGGCGCGTTTCCACAACATGCCAAGGAGCACGCAGGCGAAAAGCGGTGCGATAAAAAAGCTGAAGAGCGCCTGGACGTAGTCCATGATGCTTTTGAAGTCCATCACAAGATAGGCCGTGCCGATGGAGATGGCCACACCGATGACGGTGGACCAGCGGCCCATGCTGACATAGTGGTGATCGGAGGCGTCCTTCCTGATAAGGGCGCGGTAGATGTCGTAAGTCCAGACGGTGGTAAAGGCGCTGACGTTGCCGGCCATGCCGGACATGAAACCGGCGATCAAAGCGGTGATGCCAAGGCCGAGCAAACCGGGTCCGCAGTATCGCGCAAGCATCAGCGGGAGAACTTCGTTGTAACTGTGGCCGCCGGTGGCGACGGCTTGCGTCTCGCCGACAAGCTTGATGGGGAGAACCGCGAGGCCGAGAAGGCCGGGAAGAATGACGATGAACGGGACCATCATCTTGAAGCCGGCGCCAATGATGGGAGCCATTTTCGCGGCGCGAAGATCCTTGGAAGAGAGGACACGCTGGACGACGAGGAAGTCTGTGGTCCAGTAACCCATGGAAATGACCGCGCCGAGTCCGAAGACGATGCCGGTCCAGTGGATGCCCATGGGATTGTCTTGAAAGCGACCGAGCGTGCTCCACAAATGCGTGTATTCAGAAGAGGCGTTGACGGCAATGCGCGCTTTCAGGCCGCTCCAGCCCCCGGCTTCGATGAGGCCGAGGATGGGAATGAGAAGAGCGCCTGCCCAGATGAGGATGAACTGCAACACCTCGTTGAAGATGGCGGAACGCAGGCCGCCGAGAGCAACGTAGATGGCAACAGTGACAGAAGAGACCAGAATGCTGAAGTTGATGTCCCAGCCGAGGATGATTTTCAGCACCAGGGCCATCGAGTACATGTTGATGCCGCTCATGAGGACGGTCATGAACGCGAAACTGATGGAAGAAAGAGCGCGGGCGGGTTCTCCAAAACGCAGCTTGAGATAACCGGGGACGGAGTGCGTTTTACTAATGTAGTAAAACGGCATCATGACCAAGGCGAGGAAGAGCATCGCGGGGATGGCGCCAATCCAATACCAGTGCGCAGCAAGAATGCCGTATTGATAAGAAGCGCCCGCCCAGCCCATCAGTTCGAGGGAGCCGAGATTCGCGGAGAGGAAGCTGAGGCCGGCAATCCAGGCAGTCATCTCCCGCCCGGCCATGAAGAAATCTTCGCCGGTGTTGGCCTGCTCCTTGAGATAGAAACCGATGGCCAGAACCAGTGCGAAATAGAAGATGATGATGACCAAGTCGATTTGTGATAAATGAACCAGCCGCGGAGCTCTTGCGAAAGCCAGTACAGGAGTCATTCCTTTGCCCTCGCCTGGCCGTAATAAGCGTTTTTGCCGTGTTTCCTCAGAAAATGACGGTCGTGGAGGACTTGACCGATGGAATTCGCTCGTGAATTGATGACGACCGTAAGATATGCTATTCGTGCCGCAGACTCTAACATCCATGCGTTTTCCGCGGCTTTTCGCGGGTCTGGGCCCCAGGCAAACGGCCCGTGGTTCGCTACCAGCACTGCTGGGACCGCCATGGGATCTATTTTTTCAAATGCGCGGACAATCGCCACGCCGGTATTAGCTTCATACTCACCATTGATTTCGGCATCGCTCATGGGTTCTGTCAGTGGAATAGGACCGTGAAAATAGTCGGCATGCGTTGTGCCAAAACAGGGGATCGGCTTGCGCGCCTGTGCCCAGGCCGTGGCATGCTCCGAATGCGTGTGGGCGATTCCGCCGATGGCAGGGAAAGCGCGATAGAGCGCAGCATGTGTGGGAAGATCCGAGGACGGGCGCAAGGTACCTTCGACGACCATACCTTGCATGTCGGTCACAACCAGGTGTTGCGGCTTCATCTTTTCATAAGGAACACCGCTGGGCTTAATGACAATCAAACCTTCGTCGCGAGCTACCCCACTGGCGTTACCAAAAGTCGATAGGACAAGCCCTCTTCGGACCAACTCCAAATTGGCTTCAAGCACTTCTTCTCGCAGATTTGTCAGCCGCATTACCCCTCGACTCCCAATCGCTTTGGGAAATGTGAGCACCGCTGAACTTTCCTCGACCGAACCTTACAGATAACCAAACAAAACTGACCATCGATTTCGGAACTCATTATTTCCGAGCTGAAAAGCGGAAGACTGTTGTCGACCGATATGTTTGGCCCGCCTTCAATGTCGTCGAAGGAAAATTCGGGTGATTTGGCGAATCCGGGAAATGCTGAGTTTCCAGGCAGAAACCAGTGCGGTGCGCATACAACTGTCCGTCCTTGCCGCGCACCGTACCATCCAGAAAGTTCCCGCTGTAAAACTGGATTCCTGGCTCAGTGGTCAGCACCTCCAGAACTCGCCCGCTGCTCGGTTCAAAAACTGTCGCGGCAAGCTGCACATTGCCGTTAGGGGTTTTCTCCAGAACCCAGTTATGGTCATACCCCCGCCCGAACTTGAGCTGCTCATTATCTTGATTAATGCGGGCACCAATCGCAGTAGGCTTGCTGAAATCGAAGGGACTGTCTTCCACTGTCTGCAATGCCCCAGTCGGGATCAGGTGCGCATCGACGGGAGTAAATTTCGAAGCATGCAAGAGCAACTGGTGACTCAGGATTTCGCTGTTCGCCACACCGGACAAATTGAAGTAACTGTGATTCGTAAGATTCACGACGGTATCCTTGTCCGTAGTGGCCGAGTAGTCTATTTGCAATTCGCTTCGATCCAGAGGAAGCGTGTAAGTGACCTTCACCTGCAGCGTTCCAGGGAAGCCTTCTTCACCATCTTGACTAGTGTAGTTCAGCTCGAGAACATAGGCATCGTCTCGTGAGTGATCCACGCCAGTCCACACGCGCTTGTTGAACCCTCGGGTGCCTCCATGGAGGCAGTTAGGACCGTCGTTCGTCGGCAAATGAAATACGAGCCCATCGAGCGCGAATTGCCCTCCGGCGATTCGGTTGCCATAGCGCCCAATGGTGGCGCCAAAGTACGATTTATCCTTCTCATACCCGTCAAGAGTGTCGTACCCAAGAACGAGATCTCCCATCTTACCGTTGCGATCCGGGGCCTGAATGGAGACAAGCGTCGCGCCATAACTGATCACAACCGCTTCTATGCCCTTATTGTTCTTCAGGACATAGCGATACACGGTCTCTCCGGTCGTGGTCTTTCCAAAATTCGAAAAACGGATTCGCCGCTCCGCCGCATTGGTCTGGAAACAAGAAGAAACGGTTAAAAACAGGAGAATAGCCAAAAGGATGGTAGGTGGTCGAATCATCATGGGCCCCTCGAACCCGCGGGCTGCACCATTTAGAAACCCGCCTGAAGGAGGTAAACGTTTACCACGCTTCGCCTCACTACGCAAGAGACTTTGCGTCAGCCCTTTAGCCCTACCCAACCAGTCTCCATAATGGAAGGCTTTATTCCCTTGCTACGGAGTTGGCAGATACTCGGGATAGCGTATACTGAATTGTAGACTTATATTTCAGGCGAGGACTTGTGGACATTCGCGATGTCGCCCGGCGGGCTAAAGTATCGACTGCAACCGTGTCGCGCACGATCAATCAAGTAGCGACCGTAGACGCCCAGTTGGCGAAACGCGTCTGGAAGGCAATCGCCGAGCTTGGCTATTATCCCAACCGTTCGGCGCGCACTTTGGTCTCTGGACGCAGCCGCGTTTTCGGTCTGATTGTTTCGGAGATCACCAATCCATTCTTCCCGGAAATCGTCCAAACGTTTGAAACCCTGGCCGTGGGACAGGACTATGAAATTCTTCTGACATCGACAATTCATGACCCAAAGCGCATGGAACTCGCGGTTCGCAGGATGATTGAGAGTCGGGTGGATGGAGTCGCCATTCTTACGTTCGGAATGGAGGACTATTTGTTGGAACATCTCCGTTTCCGGAATTTGCCGCTGGTCTTTGTGGACATCGGCCCGAAGGCCCCGCGCGTCAGCAACATTCGTGTTGACTATATCGATGGAATTCGCCAAGCTGTGCAACATTTGGCAGCACTGCGGCATCAACGGATCGGTTTTGTTACAGGCCCCCTCCGACTCCGGTCTGCGGTTGCGCGTAGGGACGCGTTCGAAGCGTCCATGCGGGAAATCGGATTGCCGGTGAGGCCGGAGTATATCGTCCAGGGTAACCATCGGCTCGACGGAGGGAAAAAGGCATTGCAGGAGCTTTCCCAGGTCCCCAAACGCCCGACGGCACTCATTTGCTCGAATGACATGACCGCGATTGGCGTGATGAGAGAAGCATTTGACCTTGGGATCAAGGTGCCTGATGATCTGTCAGTTGTCGGATTTGACGATATCCGCATGGCGGAGTTCTTAACTCCCCCTCTAACCACGGTGCAAATGTCGCAATCAGAATTGGCCAGGCTTGCATTTGAAGCCCTTCTCAAAGAGGTGACGAGAGAAACCCCTGCGCCTGAGGGCACCGAATACGTTCTCAAGACGCGTTTGGTTCTAAGAAGTTCGACGACATTTCCATCAAACCACAATCAGGCGAAACCGCGATCGAACTTTACGCGAACCGTTCGGCCCGTTGCCGGTCACAAAACCTAGCCCGTTCCGATTCTCAATCATTTGTATGCGTCAGCGCTGTAGGTCAATGCGAGTCGCGTGCCACGCGGGCACCGCTACGACCCACCAGGAAGTCAAGGTCCGCGCCCTTATCCGCAGGAAATTCTCTTTCTGGATTGAGATTTGCCCAAGGTGCCAGGCCAATGGAGCCAACAATGTTTGAGCCCGTTCACGGTTCTGCCCCAGACATTGCTGGAAAAGGAATCGCCAATCCCATCGCGCAAATCTGGTCCGGGGCGATGATGTTGCAACATCTGGGAGAACTCAAAGCGGCGCAAGCGATCGAAGACGCGCTTGCGGCCTTGCTAGCGAGATCCGGCGCCCTTACTCCCGATCTGGGAGGTAAGGCCAGTACTCGTGACGTCGGCGATGCGATTGCCCATCTGTGGACCCAACTGGGGTTCTTTATCATTTTTGCCGCATGTGTTCACGCCTATCAGCCCTGCTTCTGGGCTCTGCCTACCATCACACTTGGTGAGTCTGCGGCCGCAGTCGCCATCGGCCTGATTAATGCCATCGGAAATCTTGGTGGCTTTGTTGGTCCCTTCATCATGGGTTACACGGTGGACCGTACGGGTTCATTCACCTCGGGTTTAGTCTGGCTGCTGGCCAATCTTGTGGCTGCTGGAATTCTGGTACTGTTCCTACGAGGGTCCAGGCTCCCAAAGACCTGAGTCCTTACCGTTGCCAAATTTTATGTCCGAACTTAGAAAGAGACCTCGGTCGGCTTTCCTTCAAAGGCCACACTCTGGGTCTTCTCTCCCAACTTCACGTGAATTAACCGTCGTTCCGGTGGAAGCACACGGGACCCGGATGCCAGTCGCAGATTGACTTTTCTTTCCGCGTCGTTCCAGGTCATCTGGATTCCCATCCAAGCTCCATTGCGATAGCTGAAAGAAATGCCGTCGTCTTCATAGTACAGGAACGAGGCATCCTGATCGGGATAAACCAAGATGGACAGAGGCTCATCGACTTTCTCGTCCGCATACTGCTTGACCGGACCGAGAGGAAGGATCGATCCCGCGCGCACGTAGAGTGGAATTGTGGCGAGGTCAACTGGCCGGTTGATCTCACGGCCACCATCAAGGCGTTCGCCAGTCCAGAAGTCATACCACATGCCGCGAGGGAGGTAGACCTGGCGGGCCGTTGCTCCTTTCTCAACGACTGGAGCGACAAGCAAGTTCCTGCCCCACATATACTCGCCCCCACAGGCGACCGCTCTCGGATCGTCCGGAAAGTGTAGCCACAACGCGCGCATGATCGGCATCCCTGTGGTCGCACACTCCCGTACTGCGCTGTACAGATATGGCATCATGCGGTAGCGCAATTCCAGATATTTCCGACAGATTACTTCCACCCGTTCATCGTGCAACTGGCTCGAATCGGGAATTGCAGCACCTTTGTAATTATTGATTTCTGTTGGACCTGGATCTCCGGTGTTCCATCCCCAAGGCAGTCGCAGTTTCCATGCACGTCCATGACAGCGAAAGAGCGGGCAAAACGCCCCAAACTGAAACCACCGCAGATATAGCTCAGCTGTAAATTCTGGAGTTGGAACAAAGCCCCCGATATCTGTACCCCAATAGGGGATGCCGGTGAGCGCCGTATTTAGGGCAATGGGAACTTGAGTCTTCAAGGTCTCCCATGTAGAAAACACATCCCCCGACCAGAGAAATGAAGCATATCGCTGCATGCCGGCGTAGCCGTTGCGATGTAGCGCATAAGGACGCTCATTCGGTCGATCAATCTGAGGTCCTTCCCAGTACATCCGATTCCTCACAAGGCGCGACGCGATGTCGAGCGAATCGCCCTCGTCCGGCCACCACCCGTCCACTCCCATCGCAAAGTCTTTGCGATGTGCGTCCCAGTAGCAACTTGCTTCCGCTTCGTCGAACCGCGAAAGGTCACACGGATCGTGCACCGTCCCACGAAGTTTGTCGGATAGAATCACTGAATGCAGGACGGCATGAAAATTCTCTTTGTGGATCGCGTCGAGCATTTCCCCGGGATCGGGAAACACTCGGGGATTCCACGCAAACGAGCCGTTCTCCGTGTTCCATCCAGACGGACAAAATCCTGTGCCCAAATAGATGAGTGCATCACAGGGTAATTTTTTTTTGCGGAAGGTCTTCGCTATGTCGAGTATCTCTTCAGGGCTGGCCAAGGTGCGATGGGATTGCTGATAGCCGAAAGTCCATAGCGGTGGCAACTCGGCAAGGCCCGTGATTCCCGCATATTCGGACAAAATCACAGCCGGATCGGGTGAAGTGACGAAAAACAGATCGAGTGGAAATAGCGCGCCCGAACTTGCGGGTTGGAACTTCCCTTCCAATCCTCTGAGGTCAAAGGTACCGAACGGCTGGTGAATAAACATCGCCCATCCCGACGTCCCGATGAGCCAAGGAACGGGTACCCGTGCACCATGAGTAGCAAGCTTGTAGCCTCCTTGTCCGGATTGCATAAGGTCCACATAGCCGCGTCGATCGAATTGGAGTCCGCCTTCCCCCAGACCAAACAGGGGTGAGCTACCGGTCAGAAAAGAAAGGGCACCGGTGTTATCGTCCCAAGCGAGTTGCTGGATAACATTGTCACTTTCACTTGTTATAATGACTTTAACTGGATGGAGACAAATTTTAAGTCGGACACTTCCAACAGCAATTGTTTGCTCTGTCCCCGTGCGCAGCCGGGCAATAGGGGCACCCCAGGATTCTTGAACCAACGACCCGTCAAACGGTACCGATTCCAATAATCCGCTCTTAGCCACGGGCAGGACGCTCAATCGCAACGTATGAGGACTAATAGGGGCGACTTGTATCTCGATAGGACGCGCAGGGGTCTGTCCGTCCGCATGAGTTGTTTCCAAAGTTCGTGGCACAAGCATCGCTGTAGATGCTGCTGCCATTCCTTTCAATACCTCACGCCTGTTCCAGTGTGGACTCATTTCTTATTTACCCTCCGGGCTGCATCGCACGGTGTTCTGGCAGAGTAATCTTTCCAGTAGAGGCCATTTAGCAGTTTTGCTCCGGCAACTTACGGATCGTGGGAGTGTAGCGAAACGCTGAAATAGAGTAAACGTTTGCCATCCGAATGTGTATAATCAGGGAGGCCTTGCGAATCCGATTCGGAGGGGAGGCAACCAGATTCTTCCAGTCGCAGTTAAAGCGATCAGCAAAGACATTCCGCTCACTAATGTGCAGTTCTCCACTTTGCAGTCCGCCTTTTTATTCGCCTACGCCTTCATGTATGCGGGAGGTCAAGACTTCCCCGATGCAACTCTTCCGCGTGAACTTCAGGACGCAAACCCGCTCGGCATTTGGAGATTAGTTGATAAAAGATTTAGTAAAGATCCAGTTTGAAACGGCTTCCGCGTGAGTAGTGGCTCCTCGTTTGAGTTTCTTGAGGTAGCTTGAGGGGTAAGTACTTGAGCAAACGCCATACTAGATTGCTTTCCCTAATCCAAAGAGAGATCTCTTGGCGAACGAGGGTATCCTTCGCGCTTGCGATGCTCCTTCTTCCCGGCTCGGGTCAATCTTCTATACGGGCGCAGGATCAGATCTCGGTTCGAGTCAACGCCTCACAAAAGATTGGTCCCTTTAAACCCATCTATGCATTTTTCGGTTACGACGAGGCGAACTACACCTATGCGGAGAAAGGACGCAAACTCATAGGAGAACTAGCGGCGCTGACAGACGCAAATGTCTTTTTTCGGACTCATTTTCTTCTGGCGAGCGGAGATGGAACCCCAGCCCTGAAATGGGGATCCACGAATGTCTATGTCGAAGACGTTGATGGCAATGCGGTTTACGACTGGACTATCGTAGACCGTATCTTCGATACATATCTGAAGGTCCACGCAAGACCCTTCGTAGAAATTGGTTTTATGCCCAAAGCGCTGTCTTCAAAGCCAGACCCGTATTATTCCATTTGGATTCCCGGCGCTGCGAACAAAGATTATTCCGCCGGTTGGTCCCATCCGCCGAAGGATTACGACAAATGGAGTAACCTGGTCTACCGGTGGGCCCAGCATTGCGCTGAAAAATATGGCAAGGAACAAGCCGAATCTTGGTATTGGGAAGTATGGAACGAGCCTAACATCTTCTATTGGCAAGGGACACAAGAGGAGTATTTCAAGCTGTACGATTATGCCGTTACGGCCGTCAAGCGTGCGCTTCCAAAGGCGCGAGTTGGAGGCCCGGCCACCACGGGGCCAGCGAGTGAAAAGGGGGCGGGATTTCTGAAGGCGTTCCTTAGCCATTGTGCAGACGGAACCAACTACGCAACAGGAGGCAAGGGGTCCCCGCTTGACTTCGTCAGCTATCACGCCAAGGGCAGTCCCGAGGTAATCAATGGCCACGTTCGCATGGGTATCGCGCGGAATCTTCAGGATGTTGATAGTGGATTAAGAATCCTTTCCAGCTACCCGAAACTCTATCATCGACCCGTGATCTTGAGTGAATCCGACCCGGAAGGTTGCGCGGCTTGCTCTGCGCGGATCTACCCACAAAATGCCTACCGCAATGGGCCTCTCTATGCTTCGTACACCGCCGCTGCAATGAAGGGCATCATTGACCTGAGTGCCAAAGACCATATATCCGTCGAAGGAATGTTGACATGGGCGTTCCAATTCGAAGGGCAACCCTATTTCGATGGTTTTCGGACTCTTGCAACCAACGGAGTTGACAAGCCCATTCTCAATCTCTTCCGAATGGCGGGGTTCATGCGAGGGGATCGCATCGAGGCCACTAGTAGCGGCGCGATTCCTCTCGACGCCATCATTGCCAAGGGCGTGCGCGAAAATCCGGACGTGGACGTGTTGGCCACACGCGACGACCACGGTTTCTCAATTCTGGTTTGGAATTACCATGATGATGACCTTGCCGGCCCGAACGCTGAAGTGACCCTCTCGGTGCAAGGCCTGCCGCCCAATGCTCAGCGTGTTTTGATGACCCACTATCGGATCGATGCGAACCACAGTAATGCCTACTCAGTATGGAAAAGCATAGGATCTCCGCAGGACCCGACGCAGGATCAGCAGCGACAACTCGAAGCCGCTGGGCAACTTCAGCTGTTCGATTCTCCGAAGTGGGTGTGGAATCAATCGGGAACTGCATCTGTCAAGTTCGATTTACCAAGGCAAGCGGTCTCGCTGATCCGGTTAGAGTGGTGAGATCGCGGCCCCCTTCGCCTCGGTTCTGACTGTATTTGTGAATGGGTCTGTATCCGCCAGACGCTGGTCACAGCACACTCTCTTGCGCTTCGACCGAACGAGAGAAAAAAGAAGCGCCAAAACGCGAACAGGGCGAGAATAATCTTCACAGGTCTCCCGTTGGCGTTGTTGCACGGACGATTGTGGCGATCGACTTTATGCAGGGGAGGGAGCCAAAACCCCAACTGGTTGCCAAAGCCTCAGATAGCATGAGACCAGACCTTTGTTGACCCATTCGGTCTGACAAAATGTGTAATCTCTCGACTTGGCGCGGGATCATGCTTTGGCGCGACGCGAGGTGGGCCAGCCTTTACTCGGAACGATTCCGACTCCCTCTCGAAAAGTGATTAGTTGATTCGCGGGAACTTTCTTGAACTGTTCGCGAAGGCCATTGGGCCAGTAGATCTCGATGTCGACCGTTTGAAATTGGCCCAGACCGAAGTGCAAGCGAGGGTCGCTAGAGGAGTAAAAGCTAGACTGGCTGAGTAAGGCTTGTGCTTGTACTTTACTCCCATATCGTACCAGCACTCGTGCTCCGATCGCGCTGCGATTCGATTTCACCCCTTCGAGTTTGACCTTAATCCAGTTTTGTTTGCGCTTAAGGTCATTTCGCAAGAGAGAAGGCAATTCATTCATGTTGAGAATGAGGATGTCCACATCCCCATCGTTATCAAAATCTCCGAACGCGCAGCCTCGGCTGCAATGCGCTGCCACTACACCGGGCCCGGCTTCCTGCATCAATTCCTCAAATGTTCCGTTGCCCAGGTTTCGAAAAACGGCCCGTGGCGTCCTGTAGGCGTACTGAGGAAACCGGCGCTCGACTTCGGGATAGACATTTCCTGTGGCAACGAAAATGTCAGGATACCCGTCGTTATCCAGATCAAAAATACCAGCTCCCCAGCAAATATAGCGGGTCTCCACCGCAATGTGAGCCGCATGCGTTACATCTTCGAAGCTCCCTTTTCCGTCATTATGATAAAGCCCGCAAGTGTCCTCGACAAAATGTGTTTTGAATAGATCCAGATGCCCGTCCAGGTCATAATCGCCTAAGCCTATCCCCATGCCCGCCTGTTCCAACCCGTCATCGCTGAGCGCCACTCCTCGCAAGATGCCTTCTTCCCTAAACGTCCCGTCGTGATTGTTCATGAAAAGGAGACTGGGGGTCGAGTCGCACGCCACGAAAATATCGGGCCATCCATCCTCATCCAAATCGGCTCCAACTACGGTCATGCCGTAGCATTCGATGCTCTTCGAGATACCAGCCTCCTCGCTGGCATCCGTGAAAGTGCCGTTCCCGTTATTGCGGTAGAGCGAGTGCCTCCCCGCAGGCAGCCCACGCGGTCCGCATTCCACAGGCACGCCCTTCCAATCACAGTTCACGCTCTCGCCGGGCACCGGGGCGTGTTCCATGGAAAAATCAACATAGTTGGAGACAAACAGGTCGAGATATCCATCGCGGTTGTAGTCTAGAAAACTGCAGCCTGCTCCCCAACGCGGCGTGTCATTCCAAAGACCTGCAACCTTGGTGACATCGGTAAAGGTGCCATCGCCATTGTTGCGGTAGAGACGGTTCTGCCCGAAGTACGTGCAGAAAATATCCTCAAAGCCGTCGTTGTTGTAATCTCCGACGCAAACGCCCGACGCCCACCCCACGGCCTTCAAGCCAGCAAATTCTGTAACATCCGTAAACGTGCCATCGCGATTGTTCTTGTACAGGCGGTTTGATGCGCCCAGAGGGTCACCCTGGAGGCGTGTACCCGAGAGCAGAAAAATGTCCATCCAGCCGTCGTTGTCGTAGTCCAAGAAAGCGCAGCCACACCCAGTGGCTTCGAGAATGTATTTCTTGGAGTCGATACCGCCGTAAATTACAGGAGCGCGAAGTCCGGCTTGGAAACCTACGTCTACAAAATAAGCATCGAACGGACGTCCGGACGGAGCTGGCCTTGCCATTGCCTTGGCTGTATGCCGTGACATACCCTGTGCAAGGAGTCGTCCGCCAGCAAGTGACAAAAGAGAACTGACCGAAAGCCGGACAAACTTCCGTCGCGTGAAAGTCATACCCGCGGTGCGGCCTCCGAAATGCAAATTGACGACGTAGCGGTCAATTATGGATGCCCATAGCAATGAAGGAAAGGACTACTCAAAAGTCGTGCCGGCGAGGGCTACGGCTGCGACGGCGAGCCCGGTGCCACCCCAGAGGCCTCAACCAATTTGTAACGATTGTGGTCTCTCTCTTCCTTTGTGCTTTCCGCGCGAAGTTCCGCAAGACGTTTGAGCAAATCGGGAATCTCCTTTGTATTCCCCGTTTTCCGCAGGGCCTGGATCAAATGATACAGGGCCGTCTGATCTTTTGGATCGGCCTTCAAAGCCTCCCGGCATTGGTCGACGGCTGCGTTAGTTTGCCCTAGCTGCAAGTATAGTTTGGCAAGCACGTCTCGAGCCGCGGCTAGAGTAGGCTGCAAAGCAACGGCTTTCTTTGCAGAGCGGAGCGCGATTTGAAAGTTCGCACTCCCGGGTTCCGATCCCATCTTGGTGAGAATATCCGCCTGAAGATACAGTAGGTCAGGATCATTTGGTTTAGCGGCCAGTTTGGACCGTACTGTCGCCAGAGCGTGATCAAGATCGTTGGCCTGCGACTGTTCCAATCCGCGCGCAACGGAACCGATTTCCTGATTCGGTTCGAGTTCGTCTGCTTTGTCAAAATCGCGCTCTGCTTCGTCGTACTTTGCAAGCTGTACAAATAGGACGCCCCTTGCCATGTATAAGGCGGCGGACTTAGGCTCTGCCTTTAATCCGACGTCTATCATGTCAATCCCCACTTGGTAAGACCGATGGTCCATGGAAAGAGCAGCAAAATCAATGTACAGATCCACGTTGTGCGGATCCATGACGATGGCCCGGCGAAGGGTGGTCACGGCTAATGGGGTGTTGGTGTCCGCTTCATAAGCGGAAGCAGCAAGCTCCAATGTTTTTACGTCGGGATTCTCTTTTTCTAGAAGAGGAGCAAGTGTCTGCAGGGCCTCTTTGGGCCGCTCAGCCACGAGCTGAATGTCGGCCAACTCGCGGCGCGCATTGCTGTCTTCTGGACTTAGTTCGAGGACCCTCTGGTAGACCAAGATTGCTTTTTCCGATTGGTCCATCCTTATCAGGCATGCGCAGTATTCTTCCCGTATTAAGGGTTGGGAATCCACCAGGGGCCCGCTCATGGCGAAATGCTCGACAGCTTGCGCGCAGTCGCCTCTCTTGTAGGCAAGAACAGCCAGCATACCTTGACTTGTAGGATCGTCGGGCCGAAGTCGGAGCAAGTGTTTCAAAAGAGGGACAGCGTCTTGGCTACCTGCATCGTATTCAAGTTGCGCTGCTCCTTCGAGGGCAGGGAGATATTCCGGAGAAATGTTCAAAGCTTTGTGATAAGCAACGAGAGCATGCTTTGCATCTCCCTTCCCAGAAAGCGCCAGCGCCTGCAGTGTCCACAATTGGGGGTTCTGCGGAGATTGCTTTATAGCTGGTTGCAGCAATGCCAAGGCCTGATCAAAATCATGAGCGGCCAGGGCCGAAGCAATGGCTCCTATCTGCTCCCCCGCTGTCTGGCCCAATGCGGGTTGGTAGAATGGAAGAAGGATCGCCAGGAGGAAGAATATTTTGCAATTGCCCATTCTTTTTATTATGGCGCTATGCTAGCGCTTTGAAAATAGAGAAAACGATTGCTCGACTTCTGGGTGGGCGCTACAATCCCTACTCGGTATGAAGCACGTAGCAGGCATAGTCTTTACCGGACTGCTCCTTTTGTTAGCCGCTCCATTAGTGATTCCCACGGGTGCGCACCACGACACCTCGCCCCGTCTCCGGTATCCCCCGGAAGATATGGGTGCCGATTCTCTCCCCGCACGAAAAAAGGCCCAAATCGATGCCGCGAAGCAGTTTAAAGTTCCCCACGACTTCCAATTTACTGACAGGCTGAAAGAAAGTGGGATCACTTTCGTGCACCACGCTGTAGACGACGCCACCAAGCACATGCGAATGGGTCATTACGACCACGGGAGCGCGGTTGCTGTGGCCGACGTGGATGGGGATGGACTCTACGACATTTATTTTGTGAACCAAGCCGGTGGCAACGAACTTTGGAAAAACCTAGGCGGCGGCAAGTTCAAAAACATCACCGAGGAAGCGGGAGTCGCATTGCCAGGCAGGATCAGCGTTGCGGCGGCGTTTGCCGACATCGACAACGACGGTAGCCAGGACCTTTTTGTGACTACCGTCCGCGGTGGAAACGCCCTCTTCAAGAATGACGGCCACGGCCACTTCAAAGACATTACCAAGGAGGCCGGACTCGAACTCTCCGCCCATTCTTCCGGCGCCTTCTTTTTCGATTACGACAACGATGGGTTGGTCGACCTTCTGGTGTGCAACGTGGGCAAGTACACGACCGACGAAAAGGGCCCGGACGGAGAATACATCAGCATATTCAACTCATTCTCGGGCCACCTTTACGATGATCGTTACGAATACCCCGTTCTTTACAAGAACATGGGCCACAACCACTTTAAGGACGTTACCGCAGAGGTGGGATTGAAACCTCACGGCTGGTGCGGTGATGCGAGTTTCGTCGACTTGAAAGGGGATGGCTGGCCCGGGATTTTCTTTCTGAACATGCAAGGGCGCAGCCACTACTATGAAAATATAGGCGGGAAGAAGTTTGCCGAAAAGACGGACGCATACTTTCCCAAGACCCCATGGGGCGCGATGGGGATCAAGTTTTTTGACTATGACAATGATGGCCGCATGGACCTGTTTATCACGGATATGCATTCGGATATGAGCGAGGAACCCGGTCCGGAAAATGAGAAACTGAAATCGCAGGTCACCTGGGACGAAACATATATTCACGGGAAGAAAGACGAATTTATTTTCGGCAATGCCCTTTATCACAACCTAGGAAACGACAAATTCGAGGAAATCTCCGATCGGCTGGGGCTTGAAACCTATTGGCCGTGGGGTCCGAGCGTAGGGGATATCAACGCGGATGGCTGGGAGGATGTTTTTATTCCCTCCGGAATGAGCTATCCCTATCGCTATGGAATAAACTCGCTCTTATTGAATGACCATGGCGAGAAGTTTTTGGACTCCGAATTCGTTCTGGGAATCGAACCCCGCAAGAAGTTGTACACGCCTTGGTTCGAAATAGATTGTTCGGATCCTCGGGAAGTCCAGGAACAGGCGAAGCTCAATAGCAAAGTGTGTGTCGGTCAAAGCGGAAAATCCATCATCATGTCGCCTCGATCAAGCCGGTCCGCCGCCATTTTCGATCTAGATAACGACGGGGACCTAGACATCGTGGTAAATGACTTTAACTCCGAACCGCAAGTGCTGGTCAGTAACTTGGCGCAGCAGGAAAAGATTCATTGGCTCAAGATTGTTCTCAAGGGCACAAGTTCGAATCGGAATGGACTTGGGGCAGTCGTCCGCGTCCACGCAGGTGGGCGAACGTATTTCCGCTATAACGACGGCAAATCCGGCTATCTGGCGCAAAGTGTTCTTCCCCTCTATTTCGGCCTAGGTACTACAACCAAGATCGATCGTGTAGAGGTCGATTGGCCTTCGGGTCACAAACAGGTGTTGGAAACCAGCCTGCAGGAAAACCAGACCCTGTCGATTACCGAACCAAACTAGTGAAGCGGCTTAGTGTCCTTTATGCCATTCACTAAGTCCCCCCTCAAAGCGTGATCCAAAGATCCGAAAGCCATACGACCGCTTGGTGGCGGGTTCTCGCTTTCCTGGCCGGTACGAAAACAGCTATTTTTGTCACCAAAATCTCCTATCATTGAGATTTTCTCTTGACACAACGCAAAAAATAATTGTACGCTCCTTCGCAAATGAGTAAACGTTTTCTCCGTGGGGAAGGAGAGACCTTTACTTTGGGGCTACATTCTTTTGATATGTTGGGGTGAAGTTATTTTCCGCCCGCACAAGAGGAGGTCGTGTGTTTAAATACTCCGGCCGTGTACTGTTTGTGCTCCTGGTCGTGTATTTTTCCGCTAGTTCTTGCCTCGCTCAATACAGCGGCAGTGTTCAGGGAGTTATTCTCGATGCCAGCGGAGCCGTAGTAGCTAACGCCTCGGTCGAACTGCGCAACTTGGACACGGGAATCAAAGTCGCAACAACTACGAGCGACTCAGGTAACTATAGTTTTGCAAGCTTGGCGCCCGGCCGCTATGTAGTCAAAGCCGAGGCGAAAGGATTTCAGACGACGGAAGTTAACGTGACGCTTGACACAGCCCAGACGCTGGGCACGAACATCACCTTAGCCGTGGCTTCCGGGTCTGAATCTGTGACGGTGCGAACGGAGGAGGGTCCGCCCATCGACGTCGACGACAGCCGCGTTCAGGCGACCTTGGATGCTCATGCCACGCAAGCACTTCCAGAATTGAATCGAAACCTGTGGGACTTGCTCAGTGTTACCCCGGGGATTGTGGGCACTGGTACTCGCGGCGCTGGTGCCTCTCCGGGAGGAGGTGCGGATAACTTCGGAACGCAAACTCCCCAAATCAGTGCCAATGGTCGCAGCTACACGGGAAATGTTGTTTTCGTCGATGGAATGAACGTGACAAGCCCCATTCAGAATGGCAACCTCATTCTGGCGCCAGTCCCGGATGCTGTGCAGCAAGTAACGATGCAGGCGAACTCTTGGGACGGGGAGAATTACCTTGGTAGTTCAGTGTTGGTTCAGGTGACGACTAAGTCCGGAACCAACCAGTTTCATGGCACTGGTAGCATGCTTTACACAAACCAGGACCTGAGCGCGAATCCGGACTACTTCTCCCCTGTCCATTTCCAGCGCAAGGATGTTTCGGCCGCCCTTGGTGGGCCGGTCATCAAGGACAAACTGTTCTTTTTTGCCGATGTGGAAGCATTGTGGTCAAAGGTACCAAGCTCGACAAGCACAGCGGGTTCCGGAGCTACTTCTACGTACTGGGAAACTTCTGCGTTTGATACTTGGGCGTCCGCAAATTTCCCTAATACAACCGGAACAAATGCCCTTACTCTTTATCCGGCTTCGAAGTATTTGGTACCGAATGGGACCACAGAAACAGCGGCCCAATATTTCTACCCAACAACTGGAGTATGCCCGGGGGGCGCGACTACCATCCCAATTCCAGGCTCAACCGTTACCATCCCTTGTAACCTACCGGTGCTCAACTACGGGAGCTTTTCGGCCGCTCCGCCTTACAATGCCACGCAGTATAACTTCCGCGGCGATTGGTACCCAACATCCAAGGACCGCCTCTATCTGAGTTATTACAACGATTCGTTTAATATCGGTGAGCCCGCTGCTCGCGTGGGGCTGAGTGCCCAGGACATCATGCGGAATCGGTATGCTCAGATAGACTATACGCACACCTTCAGCCCAACCTTGCTCGTAGAGGGTGGGTTTGCATTCGCCAGTGTCGGCGGCGCGAATGGCCAGGATGCCGATCTAAAAGTTCCAGTCATTAACATCAATGATGGCACGCAAGGCTTCAACGTTGGCGGCGGTTGGGGGCCTGGAGAATATCGCGGACCGAATTACAATTGGGACGCCATCTTGACCTGGATCCATGGTGCGCACACCTTTAAGTTCGGCTACAACGGCGACCACGCCATTGAACACGGCGACTTCACACCTGACAACGTTCGGCCGATCCTCTCGTTCAACACATTGTTCGATCTGGTCCAAGATAACGTTTACCAATACACGTTCAACGCTTACAACCCCTTGATTCCTGGACCTGGCGGCGCTGGAAAGGTGGTTTTCGGCGGGCAAACCAATCCCTTTGGGTTCTTTGCCCAGGATAACTGGAAAGTGAAATCGAATCTTTCGCTCACTCTTGCCTTGCGGTTTGATGACTTTACGAATGCCACCGCGTGGGGCAACAGTGGCTTTCAGTTCAACAGTTTTATTTTGGGCTCTGGAAGTACTTTCGACCAACAGGTTACAAATGCCAAAGTCGCCACTGTCCCAGGCGGTGTGTTTTCGGGCAGCCAGTGCTGTTACGTGAGTCCTCGTATCGGTTTTGCTTGGGACCCGTCTAAAACAGGCAAATGGAGCATCCGTGGCGGGGTTGGCGTCTACCGAGATTGGGTAACCCTAGGCCAGAGCGTTGATGAGATGCGCACTAATCCTCCTGGCCTTGTCGGAGCGACTTTCACGAATACTGTGACCTACAACGGCGTCACAACTCCTCTCGGCGACTATTTTGCGCTCGCGAATTCGGGCAGCTACCCCTATAACTTTCCTCTGCCCCCCATTCCAGGAGGTACGCTAAATCCAGCAGGTGGCATCACAGGCGTGCAGTCAAACGTGTGGTCCCTGGCACGGAACCTGGTGCCACCTCTCGCCGTCAATTACGTAGTTGGCGCGGAGCACCAGATTCCCTGGAAACTTGTGGTCGGCGCGAACTACTCTGGCTCGCGTTCCTATGATGGATTGACAGGGTCAGATGTCAATAGCTATCCGGGCGGTTATTCCAATGGCGTCATCAACCGTTTCAATCCGAATTTTGGCGTGGTCAACTACGTCACCAACAACAATCGTGCTACTTACAACGCCATGATCCTCTCCATTCGAGGGAACCCGAATGCCCATTTTAATTTCCAGGCTTCCTATACACTTTCTCACACCATGGATTTTCCGGAAGCAAACACTCGCTTCGACCAAGATGGTGGCTTGAACATTCCTGAACCGAGCGCCTACTTCACCTACTGGGGAGACGCGAACTGGGACGTGCGGAACCGATTTTCGCTCTCGGAAACTTACACGCTGCCCGGTTACTCAAACGGCTTCGCCAAAGTGCTGACTTCGGGATGGTCGTTAAGCAGCGTTGTCGTTGCCCAGTCAGGAACACCTTTCTGGGTCGTCAACACGAACCCCTCAACCGCGCCTGTTAACCCAGGAGATTACAATCTCGACGGCACGAATTATGACATCCCCAATAAGCCGACCTTCGGCTGCAGTGCTCCCAATAGCCGTGCGGCTTTTAGGAACGGCTTGTTCACCGCATCCGATTTTCCGGCCCCGAGCCCGCTGACAGAAGGAGACGAGCCACGCAACTGCTATCGCAATCCCGGCCTGTTCGAGTGGGATGCGAGTGTGGCTAAGAACACTCACATCCCGAAGTTGGGCGAAGCGGGCAATCTCCAATTGCGTTTCGACTTCGTAAATCTTTTCAATCGCGCCAACCTTGGGCCGGTTGATGGAAATATGGCAGACCTTACTTTTGGGAGGGTAACATCTGCTCTGCCCGCAAGGCAGATTCAACTCATCGCCCGAATATCCTTCTAACCTACTCGCGGCGCCAGGAAAAACACCCCGGGGAGAAAAATTCCCTATTCCCGGCGCCGCGCGGGTTGCCTATGCCTCGTTCCTCTGTCCGGCAATCTGGAAATTGGCCATAAACAGGCTTGGGGGAATTTTGCCGGGGATCTGTCGTCTAACTCCAATACCCGCATAGATCGCTGGACGTACGTACTTGGACCAAAAGTTCAGCGTTGCTCAGAGGTGTTTCAAGTGTTTCGTTCAGGATTGATTTCCCGCCGTCAGTTTTTCCAACCCGAACTCCAACCCGAGATTCGAACGACCTGGGCGTATTTACCAGTACTTGGCAGTCCCTCACAGCCTTGTAAGTTGTTGAAAGTACTTGTTGTTACCGCTCTGTCACGACCACCCACAATCCCAGCCATAGATCATTGGCGTTCAACAATCCCTCAGAGATTTGGCCTTGTAAGCTGTTGAATTCGAGCAGGAATTCACTTTGAACCCAGCCGTTCGAGATTCATATGCGTTTTTCGAATGTCGTCGAGTTTGGGTACCGCGCGAACCGCAGCCAATGGTCGCTACCTGCCCTAACGTCGAGAAGACGAACCTCTTCCTCGCAATGTTGTGTGCGACCACCAGGCTCAGATTTCTCATTCAAATAGTCGAGAGCCGCGTAACTCTTCGTTGACTGCTTTCGCGAGCGGCAGGCGGTCTCGAAACATTGCAAGCCTCAAATCGTTAACGCGTTGAAAAACCGGTGCTGGTCAAAAATAGCAGCCTCCGAAGGAGACGTATGTTGTTGAATCTACATGGTCGATTTTGCGTCTGTGGATGGTCTAGAGACTACAGT
>Ga0187782_10000514_pt1 | contig 26250 bp, 22 predicted proteins | sample 0715_SJ02_MP15_2_FD_132454 | JGI IMG/M metagenome (GOLD analysis project Ga0187782, IMG submission 132454) | Tropical peat soil microbial communities from peatlands in Department of Meta, Colombia - 0715_SJ02_MP15_20_MG | ecosystem: Environmental > Terrestrial > Soil > Wetlands > Peat | place... | reverse complement strand
TCTGACCCGGAGCCGCCTGATGAGTGATCGCCGCTGTCTTTATTGTCAGCAAGTCTTTCAGCCTGCCCCCTATCATCTCCAGCAACTCGTTTGCAGCCAGCCTGGGTGCCAGCGGCAACGCCGGCGCAATTATCACCGGCACCAGGTCGCTTCCGACTCACTTTACCGGCAGGTCTGCCGGGAGAGTGCGCACAAGTGGCGTGAGGCTCACCCTGGTTATTGGAAGCAATACCGCCTGAACCACCCTCAGCAAGTGGAACGCAATCGCCAGCGGCAGCAACGCCGTGACCAAAAGCGCCGCTTGCTGAAGCTTGCAAACAACAACCTGGCTGTGGATCTAAAGCGTTCTGTGGCAGAGGTTTGGCTTCTCGGTCCTACCGCCAGGCATCTTGCAAACAACAACTTGGCTGCCTGCCAACTGCTGATTTTTCAATCTCCTGCCCCCCCCGTTTCGGCGCCTCCGGCATCTTGCCAACAACACCCCTCTGGTGCGGCTCCTCTCGCCGGTCTATAACCGCATGCATGCTGAGCCTTGAACAGATCAACGGAATTCATCGTCTCGCCGGCGGCGAGCATTGGTCGATGCGCCGCATCGCCCGCCAGCTCCGCTTGGCCGCCCGCACCGTGAAAAAGTATCTCGTGACTCCGGTGCCTCCGCCGGTCCGCCGTCCTCGCCCCAGCAAGCTCGATCCCTTCAAGCCGCTCATCAGCGAACTGCTCGAACAGGACCCGCACGCCCCGGGCGGCAAGATACGTGTAAGCCGAAGTTCTTCGCCCTGCTCTGGGGTCCTCCCGCCGAACGATGCTGAATCCCCACTGCAGGTCTGTCTCATCCTCCGTCCCCCACTTGGCTACGATCGCGGGGTTCCTCCTGCTCACGACCAACTGAAGATTGTGCTGGCCGCAGAACTGCAGGACTCCGGTCCCGCCCATGTTGAACTTGCCTTGGACAAACGGGACCCGGAGCTTGTTCGATCTGTCCAGTGAAAGCAGGGTACAGGTCATTCGTTCAGGCGTCTGCCCTTCACCACTATCGGCGATTGTGAACGAGGGGTTCCCTTGGCTCGGCATGCACCCAGTGGATGCCAGCGTGATCCCGCGTGCAACCTCTCTGCGCACCTTTTCGGGCCAGTCGCTGATGCGCCCCGCGGTTGCGCCTGCCGGACTTGAACGACCTTCGAACAATTGCGCTACCGCCTCGCGAACGCTTTGGGGTGCGTCCGGACCTTCCGGGCCCACACCACCTGCCAAGCACTCGTTCATTAGGCGGGCGTCGACGGAGTTGATCAGCTTTTCGACTAGGGCAGCATCTGGCCTGCTCTGTTGGTTCCCAATCGTATTAAAGTTAGTTTCTCGATCACCATAAAAACGCCATACGGCCGGGTTATTCCAGTAACCGGCCTCCTCTAATAGGCGAATCGCAGTCTGTTCACTATCCGCCCGCATAAGGGCAAGGCACAAATCCTGGTTGCGGTTGCGATCCATACGCTTTCCCCCTCCCCAACATGACTGCAGCCTCAAACCCAGAGGACTTTGAGCGCAGCGCCAACACACTCAAAGTCCCTGTCAGCCGTGATTAGGACGGCTTTCGTAGTTTGGGCGAGGGCGGCGGCGAAGCAGTCAGCGTAGGGAAGATTATGCTGGGCTTTAAGGCTGGCAGCCAGCCGGGCGAGCCCCGCGTCGACGTCCATCAGGTCAACCGGAAGCTGGGCAGTCTCTTGGAGCTTCGTGTTGGCCGCCTCCTCCCCGTGCGCGCGCCAAATCGCGTAGTAAACCTCGCCCCAGTTGACGACGGACATCAGCAGGGGGCGCTTGGCCTCGGCAGCCTTGGATAGAAGCTCCTCCACCTTTTCCCCGCCAGCGCGATCCTCGAAGAAGGCCATCAGAGCGCTGGCGTCGAGTACGTAGTTCATCACAGTGTGCGTTCTCGCTTGCGCTCCTCGAGCAGAAGGTCGAGCGCAGAAGGGTCTCCCTTGAGGGATCCGCGCAGCCCGCGGATGAACTGTCGGGTCACGGGTTGCACAATTATGCGCCCGCCCTCCTCGAGGAACGAAATCGTCGTTCCCTTCTTGATTCCGAACCGCCGACGCAGCCGCGCTGGAATCACGAGTTGTCCCTTGGTGGTGACGACACTAGTCTCCGCCTTCATGGCTCACCTACTCTTCCAAGACAATCCTACCAACTGACGATCAGTAAGTCAAGATAAAAATATCCTACCACGAGGCACAAGCACCCAAATACCCCTAGTGTTGCGTGCGGAAATTGCGTTTACCTGTAGCGCTGACCCTTAGGTCAGCACTTGCTGATCTAAAGGTCGGCGCTACACCTACCTGAGGTAATCCCGAAAACTAAACCTATTTTTCTCACGCAACACTAGCTCTCAGTCCTGGGCACGATGGTCAGCGCGAATCGCATTCTGCGGGTTGATCGTGTACCATTGCTGGCGGACGGACGAGCGCGAACTTGAAGGAAAAGCCGCAGAGTCTCCGAGAGCAGCAGGCCAGCTGGCGCAGGGCCAGGCCCTGCGGTCGGTGGAGTCGCAGTGCTAGAGACCGCAGCGACGCGCTTTGCGCCAGCCGGCGGAGTTTTGACCCCGCGCTAGGATCGGGCACGGCGGCGACAATGGCTACGGAAAAGACGCGGGCCCGTGAGCCGACGGGCGATCCGGGCCACCTGCTCTATGCGAGCGGGTGCGAGGAGCGGGTGCCGTTTCAGGCAAATTGTCGCTGCCGGCCCGGCAGCCGATTTACCCTCGTTCGAGCAGAACGACCTATCCCCGAATTCCTGCCTGAACCTTGCGACCACCGCGCCCTGTGCCTTTCAAACCCCATCATCTTTGAGGCTGAGTATTTGCTCTCTTGTTAATACGAGTGCGTGAATTAGCCACCACAAAGTCGTTGGCTCTATACGCTGAGAATGAAAACGCCAACGGATTGACTCGCACGGGCTGCGATCTCACGGTTGGCCTGGACTGACTATGTGGTTATACTGACGTGATGAAATTTGGGGTGTGTGCCATGAAAATCTCATCCTTTCTGAAAGCGAAGAAGAGTCGCGGACCCCAGAGGCCGGGGTCCGCGCTACTCGTTTCGGTCGGTTTCCTCCTGCTCTCACAATTTGGCTTGGCAAGCGGGGCGTGGAGTGCACCTCCCGCCGGTGGTGATTCCTTTTATCCCGTGGCGGTGTGGTACGGTGGCGGAAAAGCGCGCGCGCCGATGCTTGAACGCGTGGATGCCGGCAGCCCTAGGCGTTGGGGGAAAGATTTGGACCAGATCAAGGCCGTGGGCTTCAACACCGTGAAATGCTGGGTGGACTGGGCGACGGCGGAGCCCAAGCCGGGCGAGTTCGACTTCCAAAACCTCGATCTCCTGATGCGTCTCGCGCAGGAGCGCGGTTTGCGTGTTGTGGTGCAGATCTATCTCGATTCCGCTCCCGACTGGGTGGGCGAAACATATCCTGACGGCCGCTTTGTGGACCGCAGCGGGGCGGTGATTACCTCGCAAGCCGCCCCGGGGTTTTGCATCGATCATGCGGGGGTGCGGGGCGAGGTTGTCAAGTTTCTGGAAGCTCTCTCGGGTGAAGCCAACAAATTTCCCGCACTCTATGGCTGGGACGTTTGGAGCGAGCCGCACGTGATCAACTGGGCTGAATTCCCTTATCTATACAATCCCGAATTCTGCTTCTGTCCCTCGAGCCAGGCGCGCTTCCGGGAATGGTTGAAGAAGAAATACGGCACGCTCGAAGCGCTGAATGCCGCCTGGTACCGCCGGTTTGAACGTTGGGAGCAAGTGGAGCCGCCCCGCGCTTCGACGATCCTTTCCTACACGGATTACCTCGACTGGCGCGCCTTTATCGACGACAAGCTGGCGGGCGATTTGCGCACCCGCGTCGAGGCCATTCGCAGTGCGGATCAAGCACACGCCATCACCAGCCACGCGGCAGGGCCGGCGCTCTTCACTTCTCCCACCGACGGTTTCGGCGAGCCCGACGATTTCAAGATGTCCGAGAGCGCAGACTTCTTCGGGACTTCGCTCTATCCCAAGCACGCCGAGTCCACGCACCCTTGGTCCTACCAGATGCTCGCCGCGGGGCTCGACTTCACGCGCTCGGCCGGGCACAGCTTCGGGAAGGGCTTCTGGATCGGCGAACTCCAGGCCGGGCAGGGCGTGACGGGCATGCGCGTCGCAGAGCCCGTGGACTCGCACGACGAAGAGTTCTGGATGTGGAAAGTGCTCTCGCACGGCGCGCGGGAGATTGCGGTCTACGCGTGGTATCCAATGAGCTCCGGCTATGAATCTAACGGCTACGGCCTGATCAACCTGGACGGCACGCTGACGCCTCGCGCGCGCGCCGCCGGCAAAGTGGCGCAGCAGATCGCGCAGAACGGCGGCGACCTGCTGGCCAGCGAACCCGCCCGCGCCCAGGTTGCGGTCCTCTTCAATCGGCTTTCCTACATGGTGGGCGGGTCGGAGCCTTCGCTCTCTAAGCTGGGCAACGCCACGCGCGATTCGCTCGAGGGCCTGCACCGCGCCTTCTTCGAGCAGCAAATCCCCGTGGACTTCGTTCATCCCATGGACGTGGTGCGCGATAAGCTCAGCCAGTACAAGATTCTGTTTCTGCCCTTCCCGGTGATGCTCTCGAAGAATGTGGCGGAGGGAGTGGCACGCTTCATCCGGAACGGTGGCAGCGTGGTGGCGGAGGCGCGCTTGGCGTGGAACGACGAGCGTGGATTTTCCAGCGACGAGGTTCCTGGCATGGGGCTCGCCGCCGTCTTCGGGGCGCGCGAGAAAGTCATTCGCCCGCTCGAGAAGCCGGAAGTCATTCTCGAGGCTAATGCTGGAGTGCCCGGCTGGACTCCTGGCAGGCGCGCTGTTTCGGCAGCCTTCGAGGAGGAACTGGAACCCTTGCCCGGCGCACGCGTACTGGCGCGCTTCGCGGATGGCGCGCCGGCCATTGTCGAGAACAATTATGGGAGGGGGAAGGCGATCCTGGTGGGATCGTTCCTGGCCATGGCCTATGAACGCCAGCACGACGAAGCGACCAAACAAGTGTTAGTGGGCTTCGCGCGCGCCGCGGGGGTGGCGCCGGAGGTCACGGTCTCAGGCGAAAACACTTCCCAAATGGAAGTCCGGCGGCTGGAGGGAAACGGTGTACAATTTCTGTTTGCTTTTAACCACTCAAACCATGCCGCCGACGCAAAAATCGCGATCCGCGTTCCATGGACAGTGGGCGCGGCGCGCAGCTTGAATGACGAGCAGAAGGCCGCGTTCAGTCAGTCTGAGGAAGGGCTAGTTCTCGCCAAGCAGCTCTCTGCGGGTGGCATTTGGGTGGTTCGATTTGAACGAAGGTTGTAGGGGGATGGCTTGCCGTCCTCTGAATGTACTATGACAAGGCATTTTCTTCTTGGTCTTGACCTCGGCGGAACAAAAATCGCTGCGGGCGTTGTGAATTCGCGAGGTGAACTCTTCTCCAACGTGCGGATTGCGACTCCTGCTAAAGGGGCGAGAAAAGATTTGGCCGCGCTGTTTGACGCGGCGCACGCGGCGGTGAGCGCGGCGAAGATTCCATGGGGAAGAATTCGGGCAGTTGGGGTGGGTGTGCCCGGGGTCTTTGACCCACGCCAAGAAACCGTCTGGGCGCCAAACCTGCCGGGATGGTCGAAGGTCCGCTTGAGGCATCTTCTGGAGGATGCCTTGCAGTGTCCCGTTTTCGTTGAGAGTGACCGCAATGTGCAAGCGTTAGCCGAAGCGTGGCTGGGATTGGGGGCACAACGCCAGGTGCGAAATTTGGTTTTTCTTGCGGTAGGAACGGGCATTGGCGCCGGATTGATCTCGGAGGGAAGACTGATTCCCGGGGCCCATGGCGTCGCCGGCGCAGTGGGCTGGATGGTGATCGACCGCAGATGGAAGCCGGAATACAGCCGTCTGGGTTGCTTCGAAGCCTTGGCCGCCGGTCCGGCGGTGGCTAAGTTGGGCAAGTTGGCTTGGGAACAAAACCGAACGAGCTTGATCGGCAAACTGGCACAGCGCGGCAAAGCCGCAGTCCAAATTCAAGATTCAAAATTCAAGATTCAAGACCCGGACCGCAAATTCAAGATTCAAGAGCCGGACTCCAAGATCAACATCACCGCCGAAGTCGTAGCTGCGGCGGCCCGCGCTGGCGACAAGGCTGCCCGCCGAGTCCTGGAAGAGGTTGGCACAAATCTCGGATTGGGCGTGGCCAATATTGTGAGCCTGTTAAACCCTGAGGTCGTTGTGTTGGGCGGCGGTTTGGCCGCTATCGGAAACTTGCTTCTTGCGCCCCTCCGCAAGGCGGTGCGGCAATGGGGTCAGCCGCTTGCCAGAAGGCAGGTTCGCGTTGTGATATCCAGTCTGGGAGAGGAGGCCGGGATTCTGGGCGCAGCCCGTTACGCACAACTAAAGTGCGGCGAAAAGTCAACTCTGTCATTCCGGGGGCAGTGAGGAATCTCGCTCTGAACGCGGCGCGACGGCGGTCGCGCCCGAAACGAACCTCTCCATGCGCTCTGTGCCTCTAAAGCCCGAACACAGAGCGCACAGAGTATCTCAGAGATCTCTGTGTTTCATCTTGTACTTGGCCACAGAGAACACGGAAAGAGGCTTCGCGGCTAGAGAGGAAGCGGGAGAGGAATACTACGAGCGCCGTGCGAGATTCCTCGTCGTGCACCAATAGGCATAGCGGACTCCTCGGAATGACGGGACAGAGGGAATTTTCACCAGCCCAAAATGAATGGAGGAAACAGGATAATGTCAGCCGAAACGTACTTCGCAGAAGCGCAAAAGGTCTACGACCGGATTCGTTCCACCCAAATCGGAAATATCCGGAAGGCCGCCCAGTGGTGCGCGGATTCGATTTCGCAAGGGGGTTTGGTGCACCTTTTCGGCAGTGGGCACTCCGTGATCCCGGTGATGGATACCTTCCCACGCTACGGCAGCTTTGCCGGCTTCCATCCTTTGATGGACGCGCGGCTGATGTGGACGCAGGTCCTCGGTTCCGGGGGCGTCCGAGAACTGCTAAAACTCGAGCGGACCGAAGGATACGTCTCCACCTTTCTCGCCAATTTCAAGTTTGAGGCGAAAGACACCATGGTGATTTACTCGCACGGCGGCCTGAACGCAGCGGGAATAGAGGTGGCCCTACACGCCAAAGCGTTGGGCCTGAAGGTGGTCGCCGTGACCTCGCTCGAAAACGCACGAATTGCAAAAACCACGCATTCCAGCGGCAAGAAACTCGCCGACCTGGGCGACGTGGTGATTGACAACTGCTGCCCGCCACGGGACTCTCTCGTTGATGTTGGCGGCATTCCGGTGGGCGCCAGTTCCACATTGGCGGTGATTGCCATTTCCATGGCTCTGACGGCAGAGATAGCAGCCGAGCTTGCGAAACGCGGCATGAAATTCCGAGCCTTTGTTTCTCCCAATGTAACTGTGGTCGGTCCGGAGAACAACCGTCAGGTGTTTGACGATTACATCGCCAGAGTGGCGCCAAGGATGCGGTAAAACCGAATCGAGTGTCATTCCTCGCTTCGCCCGGAATGACAGCAGACCCTTCGAAGAGGGACTTGGCATGCTGAGTTGGGCTGGGGTTATTCTCGCGGGGCTGTTAAACGGCAGTTTCGCTGTCCCATTGAAGACTACCCGCGTATGGAGGTTCAACCACATTTGGACCCTCCATTCGCTCCTGGCCATGGGCGTGATCCCATGGGTGGTTGTGATGGTGGCGGTCCCGCGCTGGAGCGATCTTCTGACCCGTGTGCCCCCCGGGGGATGGCTTATCTTGATCGGTTGGGGCGTGCTGTTTGGCGTCGCATCCCTGCTGTACGGCGTTGCCGTGAACCTGCTCGGAATTGCCCTGGGCTTTGCCATCCAACTGGGCCTCTCCATCGTCCTGGGCGCGTTATTGCCCCTGCTTTGGGCCGGTGCTTTTGAGCTGCGATCCCGAGGTGATTGGTTTTTCGTGCTGGGGCTCGCCTTGATGGTGGCGGGAGTTGTCTTGTGTGCTCAGGCAGGGGGGAGTAAAGGCGACTCCGGCAACTCCAGCACAAAGCGGTTCCGCTTAGGACTGATAATTGCCGTCATAGGGGGTGTTCTAGCGCCAACTCTCAATTTCGGAATTCAATATGGAACCGCTCTCCTCAGTAAAGCGGCGGAGGCACATTGGAAACAGGGCTTTCCGGCCGAAATCTATCTTGCTTGGGCGGTATTCCTCTCCTCTGCGGCCGTGGTGCAGGCAGGGTACTGCTTCGCCCGAGTCGTCCGTGAACATTCCACAGGAGTCTTCGGCGCGGGGATGCTCACTCGTGACGCTCTCCAGGTACCTGCCATGAGTTTGCTGTGGATCTCGAGCGTGTTCCTTTACGGCCGCGCCGCCTACGGCCTAGGCCCACTTGGGAACAGCTTTGGTTGGCCGGTTTTTGTCGCGCTGATCATCCTGACATCGAATGCCTGGGGAGTCTTGTTGGCAGAATGGCGACAAGCTACCAGGGCCGCGTTCTACCGGATGCTGGCCGGAAGTGCGGTGCTGATTTTCGCGGCATTCCTCATCGGGCAGAGCCGTACACCCTGAACGCATCGAAGAGTGAGAATTCCACGCTACAAACCGCGGATGTTCGAGCACTGTGTAGAACTGCGGCTCGCGCTAGCGCTTCCCTCGCGGCTCGCAGCCTGGGCGGTTGGGGCCGTCGACGGGCCGCGTAGCGCGCCGCGGATCGGCATGATTCCGAGGCAGGTGGCACCTGGGCGGAGAACCCGGCCGAAGAGCTTCGGTTTGGCGCGCCTGCCAGGGCGCCGGTCCCGGCCGCCAACTCACCGACCGGGTGCCACATCAGCCACCAAGGTTAGGAAGACTCCCCAGGCCCCACCCTCTGGGGACAAGCGGGCCGCCTTCGTGCCGGATCGCGCCCGGACACTGCTCCTCACCGGCCTCGTGGCCTGCGCCACCGTGCCTTATCTCAACATTCTTTTCAATGGTTTTGTTTATGACGACGACACCCAGTTGGTGAAAAATCCGTACGTGCGGAGCCTCCAGTACTTGAAGGAGATTTTTACCACCAACGTCTGGTCTTTCAGGCGGGTGAGTTCCTTCACCAATTACTATCGACCGATGATGACGCTTGGATACCTTGCCTGCTATAAGCTGTTCGGCATGCGGGCTTATGGCTTCCATCTGGTCAGCCTTTTGCTGCACGTGCTCGTGGTCTGCTTGGTCTTTGTGCTCGCCGAGCGTCTGACGCGTGACCGAGGGGTGGCCTTTGTGGCCGGCGCCATGTTCGCTCTGCATCCGATTCACACCGAGTCGGTGGACTGGATTGCAGCGGTAACGGACCTCGAGGTCACTCTTTTCTATCTGCTCGCCTTTGGGATCTTCCTAGCGGTGGCGAGGCCTGGGGGCCGACGGTCGGCGCCAATGCTGGCTGCCCTGGGCGCCACATTCCTTCTTGCCCTGATTTCAAAGGAGCAGGCAATGACTCTGCCGGCCCTCGCCACTGTCTATGAGCACTTTTATCGGGAGGATCGCTTCGAAACAAGTACCCGTCAGAAGCTGGCCCGTTACGGGTTGCTGTGGCTCGTTGGCGTGGCTTACCTAGTCTTCCGCATCCGCTTTTTCGGAGCGCTGGCGCCAGCCAGAAATTTTCCCGGGCTTACCCTGGAACAGATACTACTTTGTGCCGTCGCACTGCTTGGCCAGTACGTCTGGAAGCTCCTCTGGCCGGTGCGGCTTTGCGGGTTTTACGTCTTCCACCCAAATACCAGCCTATTCGATCCTCACGTTGTCGCCGGCGTGGTAGTCCTCCTCGCGATCGCTGCCCTTTTCTTCGTCTGCTGGCGCAGCCGTGAACGAAACGTCCGCCTCGCTTCCTTCGCAATCTTGTGGTTCTTTGCCACGCTGGCTCCCGTCCTCAACGCCCACTGGGTCGGGGCCAACGTTTTCACGGAACGCTACCTCTATTTGCCTTCCGTCGGCGTGGCGTGGCTCGTCGGTCTGGTCGCAGCAAGGTTGTGGTCCCGCGCCGGGCCGCGGGCTGCGCAACGTCGGGCCTTGGTAATCGCCGGTATAGTGGTGGGCGTCCTATTCGCCGCCCGTATCGTGATCCGTAACCGAGACTGGAAGAATGACATCGTCTTCTACAGCCGGACTCTCGATTTCTCACCGGACGCCCACATCATCTTAAACAACCTAGGCACTGTTTACTGGGACCAGGGTGCGGTAGACACTGCTGAAAGCGTGTGGAAACGCTCGCTCGCTGCTGACCCTTCCAATGCCACCGTGCTCAATAATCTGGGCATGGTGGCAGGCAAGAAAAAGCAATATGACGAAGCAGTCAAATTCTTCCAGCGTGCGATGGAGCTGAGGCCGGACTCCGCAGATCCGCATCTCAACCTGGGCAGGGTCTACCGGGTTATGGGACTCGCGGGCCCGGCCGAGCTCCAGCTTCGGCAAGCGCTCGCAATTTCACCATTCGATTCCCGCGTTCGCAATGAACTCGGGCAGCTTCTCGTGCCGGAGGGCCGCACGGACGAGGCCGAGGATCAGTTCCGCGCCTCCATCCGTTTTGAGCCGAATGCCCTCGCCTACGACTTTCTCGGCATGCTTGGCATTCGTCGGGGGGCTATGCAGGAGGCGGAGCGCGACTTTCGGGCCGCCCTCAGCCTGGATGAGTTTGATAGCAACGCCCACTTCGGACTGGGCTACATTTACATGGCCGCAGGCCGCCAGGCTGAGGCTCTGAATCAATACCGGGCCGGGCTAGTGAAGGATCCAACCAACCCCCAGGGGCTGGCTGCCGTCGAGAAACTGCGGCAGCAGAGTGCTGGCACCGCACCCTAACCTTCGCCAAGTCCGCCGTCACGACCGTCCACGCATTAGGGTGAGGCTTTATTGAGGATGGATGATCTTGTATTCTACGCGGTGACCGGAATTTCGATGGCCCTCTTGAGCTTTCGGCAAGGGCAGCCGACGCGAAGGAAGAAAAACGGAACGCTCTCGAGGGTCGCCGCAAACTTTTTTCCAGTTTATTGCGTCATAGGGAGTGGAATTGGCATTCGAGATTTCTGATCGTCCGGACGCGGCACTGGTCCGAGACGCGATGGACGGGCTGCCGGAAGCGTTCAACGTGCTCGTACGGCGTTGGGAACGGAAGATCTACAGCTTTCTAGTGTATCTAACTGGACGGCCGGAAGACGCCTACGACATGTGCCAGGAGGTCTTTCTTTCCGGTTTTCGTCATTTGGGCCAATTGAAGGAGCCGCAAAAGTTCCCTCAATGGCTGTTTCGGATCGCGCGCAACACCGCTCGCTCGCACGCGCGGACCGTGCATGAAGAAGAAAGTAGCCTGAAAGATCTCGATCCGGCAGTGGATACTTCCAGTGTGAGAGTAGGTGAGGCGGGGCAGTGGGAACGGGGCGAGATGAAAATCTTGGTGGAAAAAGCGCTCGCGGGACTGACCCTCGAGCAGCGGGAAGCGATTGTGCTGAAGTTCTATCAGGGTTTCAAGCTGGAAGAGATTGCCGAAATCCAGGGTTGTCCGGTAAGCACGGCCAAGACGCGCGTGTATTCTGGCTTTGAACGACTGAGGAAATTTATCGAAAGTAAATAGCGTAGGGGTAGGGCTCGCCCTACGCTGGTTGGTGAGCGAACTGGCGGGAAGGGGACAGCAAGCCAGTCCCCAACGACGCTGGCCGGTGAACGATCTAACGTGCCGGGGGCGGCAAATGGCCCCCTGGCGGGCGCTATCCTTTCCAGGCGGGAGGGGGTCATGCGTCACGTGAAGTGACGCCCCTTCCTCTCCTTGCCCTCTCCCGCGCGGAGAGGGTGGCGCGCCACTCCGCAGGCAACTGCAGGTTTTGGCTTCCTTAATGCCGGATCGTAAATCCTGAGTCCTGGATCCTGTTTTTCTGACTCCTGCACAGAAGAGGTGAAAGTCATGGGATGTCGTGAATGGGGAACCAAGCTGACCGACTGGGCGCTTGATGAGCTCTCGCCATTGAAGGTGCGAGAGGTCGAGGAGCACATCAAGCAATGCGAGGAGTGTGCGCGTTCGGCCCAGCGCTTGCTCGCAGTGCGGCAAGCGTTGACCAGCAGTTTGATCGACCGCGAGATGCCCGCCCACTTGGTATTTGTCGGAGAGAAACCTCAAAGGAGCTTTGCGGGCTTCTGGGCGGCCCTCCTGCGCACCGCGGCCCTCTCGGCGGCGGCGGCGGCGATCTTTCTAGGCGCCGTGTCGGTGGGTTTTCGGCATGGGCCAAGCTGGCTGCTCCCGAGCACCGCGCGGGCGGAGCCGGCGTTGGCTCGGACGGAGGTCCAAGCCCTAATTTCGCAAGCAGTCGCTGCGCAGGTATCTTTGCAGAGCAAGGAGATACAGGCTGCCACCAGCGCTCAGGTGGCGAGCCTGCGTCAGGAGCAGATGGGAAACTGGGCGCGCTTCGCACAGCAATTGCAGTATTTGGAGTTAGCCCAGAATTCAGAGTGGAAGGAAACGCAGCGGCAGAAAGAGATCATTAGCTTGGTTGCCCACTATCGCTAGCTACCCACCAACTCCCTTGCGGAGCCCTCAAGGAGGTAACTCGAATGCATTTCATGCCAGGAAGGTCAGGCAGGGCTGTCCTGATTGGCCTCGCCTGCTGGTTTTTGTCGCTGCCGTGTGTGCTTGCTCAATCGCCCACGCACAACTTCAATGCACTAAAGGGCGAAATGAAGGTCTTCGAAGCGGTCATTGATGGGACAATGGGCCAGACGTTCGCCCCGCCCTTCGGGCTGCTCGAGAAGACTCAGGGAACTTATTTGCCAGGTTTCGGACTGGCCTTCAGCTTGGAAGTCAATCTCTATCCTTTGCGCGTTCCCAATCCGTTCAATATGGCTCCCTTGAGCAAGGCGGAAATCGAGAAGGCGCAAAAAGTGAAGCGGGAGCGAATCGCCATCGTGAAAGAGTCGATTCCCCGCTTGTTGGCCGACCATGCGATGAGCTTGCGGGACTTGAACTCGGACGATTGCGTTGCTGTAGTCGTGCACCTTTTTGGAGTGGAGCCCGGAGATACCCAGTTTCCCGACCAACTGGTCATCGAGACTCGGAAGGCGGAGTTGGATCAGTATTGGGAAAGAAAGATTTCCTATCAAGATCTGGTTGCCAAAATGAAGATTTTGGAAATTTGAGAACTTCGCCATGACTTCCGTTACGGTCAGCCACAAATTGCTGGGACAATTGCTAGTGGAGCGTGGCCTGTTGCCGGAAGACGACCTGCAAAGGGCGCTCTCGTTGCAACGGGAACGCAAGGGGCGCTTGGGCAAGATCCTTTTGGACCTGGGCTATGTTTCGCAGCAGGACTTACAGAGTGTTTTGTCCGAGCAACTCGGTATCCCACGCGTTGACGTGGCCGAACTCCAGGAAGTGCCCATGGAGGCGGCCACCTTACCTACCAGTTTCTTGCGCCAGTCTCTTCTCTATCCCTACCGAGTTGATGACGGCACAGTATTCGTCGCCATGGCCGATCCACTCGACAGCGACAACATTCGGGCGATCGAACAGTTGCTGGGCCGGAAGGTGGAAGTGCGGCTGGCGAGCGAAGCCGCCATCCTGAAGGCCCTGGATGTCTGGCTCGGCGCGGAACAAACTGAAGAGGGTGTCGTAGCTCCGGACTCCGACGAGTCACCTCGAGTCACCGACGCGGAGGCAGCCGACATCGACCAACTGCGGGACCTAGCTTCGGAGGCGCCGGTGATCCGCTGGGTGAACCAGTTGGTGGCGCGCGCCCTGGAGCGCCGCTCGAGCGACATCCACTTCGAGCCTTTCGAGAAGCAGTTCCGAGTGCGGTACCGAATCGATGGAGTGCTGTACGAAGTGCCGGCTCCGCCGCGCGAGCTGCAAGCGGCGGTTACTTCCAGGATCAAGCTCATGGCGAAGCTCAACATCGCCGAGCAGCGCTTGCCCCAGGACGGCAGGATTCCTTTGCGGGTTTTGGGGCGCGAAATCGACCTGCGCGTCTCGACGCTGCCCACACTTTACGGCGAGAGCGTGGTGATGCGTCTTCTGGACCGTAGCGCCAGCGATCGCTATTCTCTGGCCACTTTGGGATTCCCGGAAGCCCTGCTGAGGAAGATGGAGTACTACCTCGACCTTCCCCACGGGCTGTTCCTAGTGACCGGCCCCACGGGCAGCGGAAAATCCACGACGCTTTATGGATCGCTGCGGCGGCTGAATACTCTGGACGTGAAGATCATCACGGTGGAGGACCCTGTGGAGTACCAGTTGCCGGGGGTCAACCAGATTCACGTGAATCCGCAGATTGGGCTGACCTTTGCGGCGGGGTTGCGGCACATCGTTCGGCAGGATCCGGACATCATTATGATCGGTGAAATTCGGGACCTCGAGACGGCCGAAATCGCCATGCGCGCAGCGCTTACCGGCCACCTGGTCTTCAGCACCTTGCACACCAACGACGCTCCCAGTGCGGTCACGCGCCTTACCGATATGGGGGTCGAACACTACTTGGTTTCGTCTTCGCTGGTCGCCGTGCTCGCGCAACGGTTGGTGCGCGTGTTGTGTCCGCAATGCAGGAAACCGTACCAGCAGGATGGCGACGAGTTGAGAAAACAAGGCTGGGAGGTTGCGAGCGGCCCTTTGACGCTCTACAAGGCGGGAGGGTGCGTACATTGCGGCCAGACCGGTTTCCTGGGGCGGGTGGGAATATTTGAATTTATGGAAATGGATGAGGGAATACGTCGGGCCATCGTGGGGCGCGCCGACGCCAGTACTTTGCGGGCGGCGGCGCGGGAGCGTGGCATGCGCAGCTTGCGAGAGGACGGCTGGCTGAAGGTTGCGTCGGGCCAGACCACGCTGGAAGAAGTACTGAGGGTGACGCAGGAAGTTTAGAAGTCATCCGTTCTCCGTGGTCCGTTGTCGGTAGTCAGCGGAATTTCGCTTTTCGAATTTCGAGTTTCGTACTGGGTGGGTAGGGATGCCGGAATTCTCGTACAGGGCGGTTAAAAACAGCGGTGAGCTGGTGCAGGGGACGCTGGTGGCGGAGACTGAGCCTGCTTTGTTGGAGCAACTTCGCCGCATGGGATGCCTGCCCATCCACGTAAGCGCGAAAGACAGCGCCGTGGGCGCGCCTTGGTTACGGCTCACACGCCGAGGCCCGTCGACTCAGGACCGGCTGGTTTTCGCCCGGCAGCTTGCCACCCTCGTGCGGGCGGGCATTCCGCTCGATCGCAGCCTCTCCCTCTGCCGTGACTTGGCGGAAAAGCCCGCGCTCCGGGCCGTGATTGACGACACGCTCAGGGAATTGCGTAGCGGACAGTCGCTGGCCCACAGCCTGGCCGCCAACCAACGTTTTTTCCCGCCCCTTTATGTCGCCATGGTGCGCGCCGGCGAAGCCAGCGGCACGCTTCCGGCGGTTCTGGATCGCCTGGTGGAGTTTGAGGAGTTCAGTGCGGAGCTGCGCGGCTATTTGATTTCCGCTCTCATCTATCCCATGGTTTTGCTTGCCGTGGGAGGCGTGGCGATCGCTTTTCTGCTCGGGTTTGTGGTGCCGCGCTTCGCGCAGATTTTTGAAGAGGCTGGGAAGGAGCTGCCCTTGCCCACCCAAGTCCTGATGGACGTTTCCGAGGCCTTTCGCAATTACGGCTGGCTGGCGGCCTTAATCATCGTCGCAGCGGTGTTGCTGGTTGGCCGCTGGGTGCGGAGCGAGTCCGGCCGGCTGCGCTGGGACCAGTTGCGTCTGAGGGCGCCCTTGCTGGGCGACGTCAGCTTGAAACTCGAGATCGCCCGCTTTGCCAAGACCATGGGAACACTGTTGGCTCAGGCGGTCCCGATTATCTCGGCCCTACGTCTTACGCGCGAGGTGTTGAGCAACCGCCGCGTGGCCAGTGCAGTCGAGCCGCTCATCCAGGGTGTCAAGCGGGGACAGGGGTTAGCCCGCCCCTTGGCCGAAACCGGTTTGTTTCCGGCACTCGCCGTGCAATTAATGACTCTGGGAGAGCAAACGGGAAAGCTGGACTCTATGCTGCTCGAGCTGGCTGCGATTTACGACCGGGAGGTCCGCGTGGCCACGAAGCGTTTGGTGGCGCTGGTCGAGCCGGCCGTGATCCTGGCCATGGGCCTGGTTGTCGGAACGATTGTGATTTCCACTCTGCTGGCCATTGTCAGCATTAATGAGGTGCCTTTCTGATGAGCCGACCAAGAAAAGAGAGAAGGCATTTTTCAGGACAGAAATCTATGCGGGGTTTCACCTTGATCGAATTGATCGTGGTGATTCTTATCCTCGGGCTGCTTGCCGGGCTGGTAGTCCCGCGGCTGTTCAAGCATGCAACCCAGGCCAAGATCACGGTGACGAAGGCGCAGATTGCTGCTTTCCAGACCGCGCTGGGGGCTTACAAACTGGATACGGGCACTTTCCCCAGCACGGATCAGGGCTTGCAAGCGCTGCGGACCGCCCCGCCCGGGGTCGCCAATTGGAATGGTCCTTACCTGCCCAAGGACATCCCCTTGGATCCCTGGAACCGCCCTTATATTTACAAATTCCCTGGCGAGCATGGTGATGAACCGGACATCATCAGTTATGGAGCCGACGGGCTGCCGGGTGGTGAAGGAGAAAATGCGGATATCCTTAGCTGGAAATGAGGCGCATGACCGGCGATCGCAGGAAGCTGGTGTGACGCTGCTCGAGCTGGTAATCGTTCTGGCTATTCTGGGTCTGGCAGTGTCGCTGGTCGCTCCGCGTTTTGGCAACTGGAGCCAGGAATGGACGCTGAGGAGCGCGGCAGACCGGGTTGCGCAAACCGTCCGTTACGCCCGTACACGAGCGCTTTTCGAGCAGACCTATTACGTGGTGGAAATCGAGCCGGCAGCGCATTGGGTCCAGGTTTTTAGTCCCGCTACCGGATTCTTGCGAGGTTTTGCCCTTCCCCCGGGTGTGACGATAGATGACGGTGAGTCTCCTCTGCCTCCGGTCATACGAATCTTGCTTCCTCCCTCCGGGGTGGTGGAGGAAAAGAACCTCTGGTTGAGTGATCGGCGCAGAAGCAGATACTGGGTCCATGTGAGTTTTTTGCTCGGTGATTCGACCGTCGAGGCCGTTAAAAAAGGATCGTGACAGGTGCAGAGGATTATGCAACATCTCCGCGAGCCATCCGGGGCCATGGGTAGGGGCGCGTCGCCGTCCGCCCCTGCTCTGAGAATCATGGGCGTTCGCCGAGAACGGAGGGAGGCGGGAATCAGCCTCCTGGAAGTTCTAATGGCCGTTTCGCTCCTGGGAATCAGCTTCGTCACCATTTTCTCCGGTCTCTCTGCAGGGCTTCGTGCTACTGGCCGCCTGGGTCTTTTCGATCGCGGCAACGAATTTGCCACTAAAAAGCTCAACGAGCTTTTTTTGGACCCCTCGCTGGAGGCCGGCCAAGTGCTCTCCGGAGTCTCTCCTTCCGGCATCCAGTGGGAGGCCAGAACCGAGTTGGTTGACCAGCGACCGCTGCCCGGCTCCGATAAGCCGGCTCAACTGTTGCGAATCATCCTGCAAGTTTCCTGGCTCACGCGTTCGGGCCGGCAGAGTCTGAATCTCGAAACGCTGAAGCTCCGTATTCCGGAGCCGCCACCCAGCCCATGAATCGGCTGATCGGGAGCTCGGGTGAATGAAGGTGGAATCGGGAGGTCGGGTGTTGCGCGGGTGGGACGAGCAAAAACCGGATTGGAGCCGGATGACCTGGGGATCAAATGAAGGAGAAGCATTGTTTTCCCGATCAACCAATCTCCCGACCATCCGATCGTGTGGTCACCCCATCCCCCGATTTCCCGATCAAAGAGGATTCACACTGTTCGAAGTCCTTATCAGCATCACCTTGATCGGGTTCTTGATGGTGGCTTTGCTGATTGGGCTGCGGGTGGCCAACCGGGCTTGGCAAACTGGGGAAGCGAGACTTCGCCTGGTGCATGCAGCGGCTGAAAGGAATGCTTTCCTCGTGAAGCAGATCGCGTCTCTGGTTCCTTATCAGGTGGCGTCGAGTGACCCTCAGTTGCCCGGAAGGTTGACGGTACTGCAATCGAGCGCCCTGTGTCTACGATTCATCAGCTCGTACAGCAGCATTTATCGGGGCCGCACGGGGCTGGTGCTTGTCGAGTACGGCATCGTCCAGGCTTCTCGTGGAAACATCGAGCTGGCGTTGCGGGAAACTCCGGTGGGAGAAGATGACGTCCTTTATCACAAGCTCGTTCGGAGTGTCACGACCGATCCCGAGACAGGGGTGCAAGTGATCAATTACCGGCCATTTTCAGTGGCCACGACAGACCTGCGGTTGATGACGGGTCTAAACGCCGCTTGGTTTGAGTACCTGGATCTACACCCTGAGAAAGGCGGCGCGCCGGTTTGGCGGGAGGATTGGCAGGGTACTGAAAAGGCGCCTTATCCGGACGCGATCCGGCTTCGCTGGGAACGCGCGGGCGAGTCAGGAGAGGAGCTTATCCCCGTGCGCGCGAGGTGAGCGCAATTTCGATCGGGTGAACCAATGGAATCGAGTGATGGAATGATCGGGAGAACGGGAGAACAAAAGCCGAATCGCCGGGAGATTGCTCAATCGGTAGGTCGGGCGAACGAAGGCGCTGTTCTGCCGATCACCGAATCACGTGATCTCCCGATCTCCCGATCGCGTACCGCTGGCGTGGCGCTGCTGGCGGTGATGTCCGCCGTGAGCGTGATGCTTTTGGTGGCAGCGGCGTTTTCCAGTTCAGTCCAGATCGAAACGCGCACAGCCATTTATCGCAAGGAGTCCGCTCAGGCCTATGCCCTGGCGGTGGGAGGAGTCCAAGCCGCCATTCTGGAGATTGCCTACCCGCCTTCCAGTGACCAGCAAGATAAACCCCAGCTTTGGAAAAGCGGGCAACGCTTGCTGCGGGTGCCTTACGCGCACGGTGTTGGGCTGGTGGAGATAGTGAATGAGGCCGGCAAGCTCGACCTGAACGTTGCCGGGCCGGAACAACTAAGGCGCTTGTTTGAAGCGCGGGGACTGGAGGCGGCGCAGGCCGTCAATTTGGCGACGGCCATTGATCACTGGCGGAGCCCGCCAGGGTCTGACAGTGAGGAGTTCAAGGCTTTGGACGAATACTATCGCGACGCTGGCTATCACGCCGCCCACGAGAGGTTCACTTCTGTGGAAGAAGCGCTGCGCGTTCGCGGGATGACCCGGGACATTTTCTACGGCACGGTGGGGTTCAGCCGGGAAAAGAAAATTCAATACAAGTACGGAATGGGCCAGGACCTAACGATCTATTCGAGATCTCCTCTAATCAATGTGAATTATGCGACGGAGGAAGCGTTGCTGAGCGTGCCGGGTGTGAGCGAAAGCTTGGCTGGGGCCATTGTTGAAGAGCGAGTCAAGAAACCCTTCCAGTCAGTGGACGAAATGGTGCAACGTCTGGCTGTATCCTTGCCGGACAAGGCGCTACCCTTCCTGACCACTGGCACGTGCAAGACTTACAGCATCGTCTCAGTGGGAACGGTCAGTGGCTCCCGGGTCCGCCGGACCGTCAAAGCCATTGTCCAGGTTGGGCCAAGGGGCGCGGCCCTGCATCGGATCATTGCCTGGTACGATGACGCCACGGAATGAAGGGAGGAGTCAGGAGACAGCAGTTTAGAAAATGTCAGTCGCCTTTACCAAACTCGTTGTAGGCATCGATTGTGCCGGCGGGGCGTGTCATTTTACCGCACTCGGGCGCCGATGGGGCCGCTTTATGCTTCTTGGCGAATTACATCTCCCGGTGCCACCGAATGAGGATGCGCCCGCCAAAGTGGCCGCCTTCTTTGATCGTCATCGGCTCCGAGAAGCCCCTGTCGTGGCTTGCTTGCCGCGCGAAGCGGTCCTGGTTCGATTCCTGAACTTGCCGGCCGAAGCGGAGCCCCAGTTGGCGAAGGTTGTCGGCTATCAACTGGGCTCGCTTCACCCCTACAAGGACGATCAAGTCTATTGGGATTGTGCGGTGGTGGAGCGCGATCCGAAGACGAAGCAAATTGGCGTCATGGTGGTGCTGGCGGAGAAGTCAAGGGTGAACTGCTGGAAGCAAATGCTTCAAGAACTGGGCCTGCGGCTGAGCGGGCTGACGCTAGGGGCCTCGGCGTTGGCTGTCCTGCTGAAGCCCTTACTGCCCCCCACGGCGTTGCTTGTGTGTGGCCGAGGCACGGGGGTGGAACTGCTCTCCTTCCACCAGGGGAACCTGTGCGCAACACAAGAGATTCCTCTTGAACCGAGCGCCACCGTCCATGAGCGATTCGACCGGGAGTGGCATCGCGCCCTCGCGGCTCTGCCCGTGACCGACGCTGATGCTGTTCCCCGGTTCGTCTGCGGGTCCGTGCCGCCGCCCTTTTCCGCCTTCCTCGAGGGAGCGTCACCTGTGCCGGCTCGAAAACTGAAGCTGAGCCAGCGCCCTTTGGTGGAGGGCTTCGAGTGGCCCGCCCTGGCCGCGGCCATTGCGGGCATGAAGCGGGGCGCGTCTTTCGTCAACCTACTCCCCCCGGAAGAGCGTTGGCGGGCACACCCCGGATTGCGCCTCCCAATTTACGCCTTGGGCGCCACGGCGGGGCTTCTGGCGCTCGCTTTGGCGTCGCACGCCTGGATCGAGAGGGTGTTTTACAGCCGCACTCTGGATCGCGCGCTTCGAAACCTGGAGGTCCGCGCACAGGAAGTTCGCTCGCAGAATCAGGAGACCAGTGCCCTGGAGACCCGCGCGGCGGTCCTCGAAAACATCCGGGCCGGCAACTGGCAGAGGCTCCAAATGCTCCAGGAACTGACGAAGCTATTGCCGAACGGTACCTGGCTCCAGGAATTGCACATCAGCGAAGACACGGTGGAAATCAACGGTAATTCCGATCACGCGGCGGAGTTGGTTCCACCCCTCGAGAATTCGCCTTACTTTACGCAGGTTGAATTCACGGCTCCGATTACTCGGGATAACCAGAATAGAGAGGTGTTTCGAATTCGCATGCGGTTGAGGCAGGCGCGGAGGGATTGACGATTGCCGATTATCGATTTGCCGACCAGCCAAGTCGCCCCCACGAAGGCGGGGCTCGAAACCGCCGGCCTGGGTTCCCGCCTCCGCGGGAATGACGCATTCGTCGAAGAGGAAAGCAATCGACAATCGGCAATCGAAAATCGCCAATCGTTTTACGGACTCCAATGTTTGAAATGTTTGCGAAGCTAAGTCGTCGAGATCGAATTGCTCTGGGGGTTGGGGTAGGTGCTGTGGTCTTGTTCCTCTTTCTAGACTATGGCGTGTTGCCCTTGTTCGAGGGCCTGGGCGCCAGCCCGGAGGTGGTCCAGCAGAAGGAAGTTGAGTTGCGCCAGGACAAGCGACTGTTGGCCGAGGAGCCGCTCGAGAAGACCTCTCTCTCAGCCGCCAGAGAGCGCCTGAAAGGACTCGAGGCGGGCCTTCTGGAGAGTTCCTCGCCTTCGCTGGCCAACGCTGAGTGGCAGCGGCTGGTCGGCCAGTTGGCGGACAGCAAGGGCATCGAGCTCGGCAGCAGTGAGTTGCTTCGCACTCAGGAGCTGGGCGCAGGGTATTCCCTCCTGACGGGCCGCGTCCAGTTCCGCTGCCGCTTGGACCAGCTTGTGGATTTTCTGGTGGGTTTGGCTGGCTTTCCGAAACTCTTGTCCGTCACTGGCCTCACGGTTTTTGCCTCCCAGGGGGACCCGCAAGGGAGATTAAACGTGCAGTTGACGATTGGGGCGGCCACCCGGACGGTGAAGCCTCTGAAGGTCGAGGCAACCGCGACGCACTGAGAAGGAAAAGCCCGAATTCGAAAATCGAAATTCGAAACTCGATCCCTATTTTCGAATTCCGAGCTTCGATCTTAATGGGAGGTACTCATATTGGGAAGACGTCGGGAACAGATTTTTATTATTGGCGGGCTCATCGCGCTAAACGTGTCGCTGGGCTGGTTCGTGGGACGGCTCTGGAACGACTATCGCAGCCGCACCCAGTGGGTCTACGCCAGCACGTCGGCACCGGTTACGGTCACACACGCAGCCGGCTCGAATCAGGCGGGGCAGCCGCCAAGCTTTGTGGAGATCGTTGACCGAAATGTCTTCAGCCCCCTGCGCGGCAGCCCGCCCCCGCAGCCGGAAGAAGAGGCTAAAGCTCCGAAGCTGCCGCTCTTGTTCGGGACCATGGACCTGGGAAACGGCAGATTTGCCTTGATGGCCCCGGCAGACCAGCCGTCGGCGGTTTCCAAACGTGTCCTGCCCGGGGAAGAGATCGGTGGATACAAGTTAGTTTCTATTGGTATCTCGAATGTGGTGCTCGAGTGGCAGGAAAAGAAGATCACGCTGGACATTTCGGAGTCGGTCCGCCACCTCCCTGGCATTATTGAAAAAACTGTCAGCACGAGCCCGCATGTCGCACCGGTAACAACTGCGACAAGCACTGCCAACCCGGCTACGATAGTGGCCCCTCTGCACGCGGGTACATCCACTACACCCGCCGGGTCGTCGCCGCGCGATGCCCTTGCCAATGTTCCCGAAGGTACCGTCATCGGAGGCAAGCGAAAGGTAGTGGTGCAGAGTCCTTTTGGTCCAGTCGTCGAATGGCAGGATGTCAACCCGTCCAACTCGCAGGCGGTGCAACAAACCGGAGGTCCTAACAAGTAACAGGGGGCGAAATGCAGAATCAGCAAACACGAGTCAGCAGTCAAGGGTCAGAAGTGAGAAGAAGAACGTCGCATCGCTTCTGGCTTCTGACCGCTGATTTGAAACTCGCTGTCATTCCGAGCGAAGCGAGGAATCTCGCCCTGGCCTTTTTGGGGCGGTTCGCCCCACGCACAGCGAGATTCCTCGCTTCGCTCGGAATGACATTTCATGGTTTCTGGGTGCCGCTGGCGGCATGGGCGGCTGCTTTCAAAAGGAGGACCCGATTGCTTTTACTCTCTTGCTCACGCTACCGTCATTTGCGAAAACGGCGGGGGACCTGGGTCGTTGAATGTCTGGGTTCACCCGCTCTCGGGCGAGTGTTGTGGCTCTCGATTTGTTTTGCCTCCTGCGCCCTCATCTCTGGAGCTTGCCTAAGCCTCAGTGCGCCCGCACCCGCCAGTCAGCAGCCCGGGCCGCCCGCTGAGCAAGCATCGCCTGCGCCCCAAGCCTCACAACCCAATTCGCCTGCCGCCCAGACGCCGCCTCCGACGCAATCATCCCAATCGAAGTCGGCTGGCCCGCAAGCATCACAAGCCGGAGCAGGCGGCAGCACGCCCCAAGCACCACAATCCAAGCCACCCGTGCCACACGCGCCCACGCCGTCCGTTCCCTCGGCCCCAGTGCAAAATCCGCCTGTCGATGAAACCACGCCGCCCGGGCAGGCTCCGCCGAGCACGCCGGCTGGGCAAGCTCCGGGGCCCACGTCTCCCCCCGTTACGGGTGGGCCGGGGGTGGGATTTCGTCTCGAGAATGCCGACCTTCTCCAGTTCATCAACTTGGTGGCCGGGGAGTTGAAGCTAAACTACGTCGTGGACCCAACCGTCCGAGGGGTGGTGACCATTTCCACCTCGGGCGAACTCAAACCTGCGGACCTGTTCCCCATTCTCGAAACCGTGCTGAAAATGAATGGCGCCGTGGCCATCAAGAGCGGGAATCTCTATCGCATCGTTCCTCTCGCTGCGGCCCCCAAGAATCCCCTGCCTGTGTTGACGCGCGCAGCAGAACTCCCCGCTGATGATCGCATGGTCATGCAGATCATTCCGCTGAAGTTCGTCTTTGCGGCCGACATGGCCAAGATGCTCACCCCGTTTCTTTCGGACGGGGGCTCGGTGACTGTGCTCGACGCCGGCAACACCCTGATTGTGGTTGATGACAGCTTAAACGTAAAGCGGCTGATGGAAATCCTGGAGCAGTTTGACAATTCCGGCTTTGCCGCGCAACGCGTGCGGTTACTCCCTGTGCGCAACAGTGTGGCCTCCGCTCTGGTTCCCGAACTCGAAGCGATTTTCTCCACCTACGCGCTCTCCGACAAGCAGACGCCCTTGCGTTTCCTCCCCCTGGATCGCATTAATGGCATTCTGGTGGCTGCCGCTGATCCCGCCGCTTTTGAGGAAGTCGAGCAATGGATTGGGAAACTCGATCAGGCTGCGACGCCGAGCGGAATTCAGACTTTTGTCTATAGGGTTCAGTACTCCGAAGCCGATCGCCTGGTCAGGCTGCTGCGGGCCCTACGGGGTACAGGGGGAGGACTCGAGGAAGGCGAGCTAGGCACTTCGGAGCGCACCCGAGCGCCGGTGCAGGGCGGCGCCGCCGGGTCGGCCTCGCTTCAGGAAAGTGTTTTTCGGCAGAGTTCGACCGAGACGTCCGCCCGCTTAGGCTCCTTCCAGCCCGCGGGCGTGCAGGTGGCCGGTCCGGCTTCCGAAGCCCCCGTGCGCATCATAACCGATGCGGCAAGCAATTCGATCGTCGTGCAAGGCACCGCGCAACAGTATGCTGAGATCGCCAAGACCCTTGATAAGCTCGACACTGTGCCCCGGCAAGTTCTGATCGAAGCCCGTGTCTATGAAGTGGACCTGACCGGCGATCTTTCCTTTGGCCTCGAGTATGCACTCCAGCAGCGCACTCCTGGCACGTCGGCCTCACCTATTCTCGGTGATTACGGCGTCACCACTGGAAGTACCCTCACTGCTTCCGGCGCCGTCTGGTACAACCAGACCCGCCAATTGCTGGCATTCTTGACCGCCAGCGAAAACCGCTCGCGCGTGCGCACGCTCTCCGCCCCCACCCTGCTTACCACTGACAGCGCCACGGCGCGAATCCAGGTGGGTGAATCAGTGCCTGTGCTCTCCTCCCAGGGTCTCGCCCTGGGCGGACAAATTGCGGGCAACAGCTTGTTCACCAGCACCGTCAATAATCAGGACACAGGTATTATCCTCTCAGTGACCCCACGTATCACCAGCACGGGTCTCGTTTCCCTCCACATCGACCAGGAAATCAGCAACGAGGTGCCGCCTTCCTCGACGGGCATCCAATCCCCGAGCTTTACGAAGCGTTCAGTGGTCACCCAAGCTGTGGCTCAAGACGGCCAGACCATTGCCTTGGGCGGGTTGATCTCCTACAGCTACACCAAAACTTACAATCGCATCCCATTGCTGGGTGACATTCCGTGGCTGGGCGCGCTTTTTGGAAGCACTTCTTACGACACCACGGAGACGGAATTGATTGTGCTCCTGACGCCGCGCATCATCAGCACACTTCCGGGCGCCGTTGCCGCCACCCGCGAGCTTGAGGAAAAACTAAAGGCCTTGCGGCGTGAATTCAAGAAGGACGAATTGCTGAAACCGTAGGGAAGATCGCGCTCCGTCATCCCTCCGAACGCGGTAATCTACCTCCTGCGACGACGATCCCCTCTTGCGCGGGGCCGACGTGGGCTTCCCTTCCATTTCTGCGGCCACTCGGAATGACAAGCGAGATCAATTCGACGGCGGCTGGCTCAGTGCCTCGCGCGCCGGGCGAAACTGCGGGTCGATAGCTAGGGCCTGGCGGAATTCAACGGCGGCATCGTTCTCTTTTTTTTGCTTGCGAAACACCAGTCCTAAATTGTAATGCGTGGAAGCTGATTTTGGCTGGAACCGAAGGGCGCTCTCGAATTCCGCCGCCGCCTTGTCCAGAGCACCTTTTTGAAGATAGAGGCTACCTAGCGCGTTATGCGGCTCGGGATTGACAGGATCGAGGGCCATCGCCATCCGTAGGTGCTGCTCGGCTTCGTCCGATTGCCCCTGGAGCGCCGCCAATTTTCCCAGATTGTAATGGGCGGCGTAGTCGCCGGGAGCGAAGGCCAAGACATGCTCGAACCGCTCGCGTGCGCGGTCGTAATCGCTCTTTTGCATCGCAATGCTGCCTAGCAGATCCTCCGCAGGTGCGTAATAGGGCTCCACGGCGAGAGCGGCTCCGAGTTCTCGTTCCGCCTGGTCCGGCCTTCCCATCTCCATAAGGCTTTGCCCTAAGTGAAAATGCGCTTGGGCGTTCAGCGGATCCGCTTTGATCATCTGCTCGAACTCGCCTGCCGCCTCGTTATGCCGTCCCAAACCCTGATCGGTCAATCCTAAAAGCATTCGCGCATCGAGAAGCTCCGGACATTTGCTGAGTGCGCGCTTGAGGAGGTCGTGCGCTTCTTCGCGACGGCCGTTGGAGATCAGGGCGATGGCGCGTAAATAGTCCTCAGCCTCGCCAATGCGATCTTTGGGATCAACCCCGCCGGCGGAAGAGTCGGACTGTTCGGAGCTCCCTGCG
>Ga0187782_10000513_pt1 | contig 26305 bp, 24 predicted proteins | sample 0715_SJ02_MP15_2_FD_132454 | JGI IMG/M metagenome (GOLD analysis project Ga0187782, IMG submission 132454) | Tropical peat soil microbial communities from peatlands in Department of Meta, Colombia - 0715_SJ02_MP15_20_MG | ecosystem: Environmental > Terrestrial > Soil > Wetlands > Peat | place... | reverse complement strand
CGCGACGCCCCGCTCCTCGATGGCCTCAATCGTTTCACCATCGATCCCGGGTGCCCCGCGATTGGCTCGAACCGCTCCCCAGGCGCTCCACAAAATCTCGGGGCTGCAAACTTTGTCGTAGAGCGCGTGGAATCGTCGCGTCGGGCTCGCCTTGGCGGCCCGATACAGCGCCCGCTGGAGTTCTCGAGTGTGATCACGCGCACGTGCGCGTGAGGTGTCGTTAGCCTCATCGGCATTCACCCGCTCTTACCTCCACCAGAGCGCATGGACAAGGCAGGGGGCCTTCCCTCGGGCGACGTTATGCTGTCGTCGCCGTCATCAGTACCGTATGCCCCCCTCCGACCGCCTCTCCGCAGGAACCCCACTTCGTCTCGCGACTTATAGGGGCCCACGCTCCGACGGTTGCGTGCCGCCGGACGGAGGAGGCTCTCCCCAGCTCCCACATCGACCTTCCCACCATTCCACGCCCTCTACGCCGGGGGGGTCTTCAGCGCTGCATCCCCAGGTGCTTCGCGCCTTCCGTGGCCTTCGCCCAATCCAGCCGGGCTCGGCTCCCCCTTGCTCCCCTTGCGGGGCTAACCTTGTCGACGCGGCAGGCTTCCCGTCATGTTGCGGACTGGTGGGTCGCTCATCCCCCCAATGGGGGACTTTGTCACGGCGCTACGCCGGTCGGCTCTCGCCTGGCGGCGGCCGTCAGCTATCGGGCAGCCTGGTCTTTACCCGAACCGGTCTCTCACCGGCTGGTCGATGTGGACTTGTGCGAGTAAAACCCGTTCTAATCCCTCACCTCCTCTGCGGGTCTCCCGCTATCTGGGTGCACCCGGATTCAGGACCGTCGTCTCCATTGGTCCGATACTCCGATGGTCTTTTCGGTCCACGCGTCTCGGTCCGCGACCAATGCACCCACCGCACCCCGACGCGCGGATCGTTGACGCGTGAGGTGCCTCACTCCTCCTCCAGATTACACTCTTGTCGAGCGTAGGGGGCAGGGGCAGTCGAAACGAATGTTGACTCGCAGACGGTGGATGATGGGAACCGAAACGAGACGCACGTCGCTGAACCCGGACCGTCTCCCGGGAATCCGCACGAGGGACCGTGTTCCAACGAGCACGGGGCAGCGGGCCACACGACCCGATCCACTGCCCCGCGCCGCATCTACGCGTTCTGAGGCTTGAAGACAGCGAACACCGCGCCTTGCGCGTCACGGCAGACCGCAAATCGCCCGGTGTTCGGAACGTCAGCCGGCGGCCTGAGCACCTGGCCCCCGAGCTCCCCGACCCGCTTCGCCGCACCGTCGCAGTCCGCTACCGCGAAGTAGGTAAGCCAGTGCGGCGGGACATCTTTCAGTTGCGGCGGCCGCGCCATCATGCCCCCAACCTGGGTCCCGCCGGCCGTGAAGATCGTATACGTGCTATCCTCGCCGATGTCCAGCAGCTCGGCCGTCCAGCCGAATACCACGGAGTAGAACTCCCGCGCGGCGGTGACGTCGGGCGTCATCAGTTCGTTCCAGCACATCGCACCGGGCTCATTGATGACCCCTGCGCCGGTGTGCTTCTTAGCCTGCCATATCGCGATGCGGGCGCCCGTCGGATCGTGCAATGCGGCACTCCGGCCGGCGCCGAGGACGTCAATTGGACCCATCAGGACCTTGCCGCCGGCCTGCGATGCCTTCTTCGCCACGTCGTCCGCATCCCTGACGTTGATGAAAGAGAGCCAGTGCGACGGCACACCCTGGGACTGCATGTTCTTGTCCAGGACGTAGAGCCCCGCCGCATAGTGGTTCTTCAAGCGGCACATGGTGTACGTCATTTCCGGTCCGGCCGGTATGTCGTCGTATTCCCAGCCGAAGAGGCTCCCGTAAAACCTCTTCGCGGCAGCAGCATCGATCGTACCGAGGTTTGTCCAGGAAAACTCGCCGTGTGCGTACTCGGTTCTGGTCGTCATGTCATCCCTCCCATCTTGGTCTCACTCTATAGTCGCAGGGAGCGGCTCAGAATCGACATCACCGTCCTTGCCACCGCGCCAGGAATCGCTCTGCCCGGGCCGAATGCTAGGCTGCGTGATCATTTCCCGCACACCCCTGCGGATCAGCTTTGTCGGCGGCGGGTCCGACTTGCCAGCCTTCTACCATCGTGAGCCGGGCGCGGTCGTCACGACGGCGATCAACAAGTATATCTACATCACAGTGAACAAGAAGTTCGACGACCGGATCCGTGCGAGCTATTCCATCACCGAGATGGTGGACCGGGTCGAGGATCTCCGGCACGAGCTGATCCGCGAGGCGCTGCGGGTCGTCGGCGTCACCGGAGGAATCGAGATCACGTCGATCTCCGACATCCCTTCGCGGGGAACCGGCCTCGGCTCCAGCAGCACGTACACCGTGGGACTGCTCCACGCGCTGCACGCGTACACCGGACGGCACGCGGGCGCGCAGCGACTCGCCGAGGAAGCATGCGAGATCGAGCTGGACCGGTGCGGAAAGCCGATCGGGAAACAGGATCAGTACATCGCGGCGTACGGAGGCCTGCAGTTTCTGCGGTTCGAAGCGGACGGGGTCCGGGTCGAACCGCTGGTGACGAACGCCGGGTTTCGCGCCCGCCTTCAGAGCTACCTCCTCCTGATGTACACCGGTCTCACGCGCAATGCCGATGTGATCCTCGAGGAGCAGGGGCGCAACCTCCGGGACACCGGGTCGGCCCGGGCGAACACGGCCCGGTTGCGCGACCTCGCCTTCGAGCTGCGTTCCGCCCTCCTCGACCAGCAGCTCGATGCCGTCGGGGAGATCCTGAACGCCGGGTGGCGGCTCAAGCGCGGGCTCGCGCCGGGGATCACGTCGTCCGAGATCAATGAGTGGTATGACCGAGCCCGTGCCGCGGGCGCGACGGGCGGGAAGGTGCTCGGCGCCGGCGGCGGGGGGTTCTTGTTGCTGTTCGCGGCGCCCGACCGTCATGACGTGATCGCGCGGGCGCTTCCGGAGCTGCGCGCAGTACCATTCAAGTTCGAGCCCCAAGGGAGTCGGATCATCTATGTCGAGGAGTGATACCGCACGGCGTAGGGTGCGGACGTACACGGCCCGGCTCCGCGCCTGTCTCGGCGCGGTGTCCGCGCACGAAATCGCGGCGGTCGCGGATCGCCTACATCGTGTCGCCCGGGCCGGAGGCACCGTCTTCCTGGCCGGCAACGGCGGCAGCGCCGCGACGGCCGCCCACGTGGCGCTCGATCTCAGCAAGTCGACGCGCGGTCGCCCGCCGCGGCCCGACGTCAGAGGCGTCCGGACCGTGACGCTGTGCGAACCGGCGACGATGACCGCATGGGGAAACGATCATGGGTATGAGTCCGTCTTCGCCGGGCCGCTGGCCACACTCGCCCAGCCCGGTGACGTCGTCCTGCTGTTCTCCGTGAGCGGCAACTCCCCCAACATCGTTGCCGCGGCGCGAGAGGCGCAAGAGGCGGGCGCCACGGTGATCGCCTTGCTGGGCCATCCCGGCGGCGAAGTCCGCGGTCTCGCGGATCTGACCGTGGTCGTGCCGAACAGCGAATACGAAGTCGTGGAGGATGTGCACCTCACGATCGGGCACATTCTGGCGATCCACCTGCGGGATGCGTTGCGCGGCGCGGCCGGGCGGCGTACCGCTCCACGCCGCGGGCGAACACGCACGCGCCGGCGAGGCTAGGACGTTCGATGTACATCTTGGGCATCAACGCATACCACGGTGGCGCATCCGCCTGCCTGATCCGCGACGGTGAGCTCATCGCGGCAGCCGAGGAAGAACGCTTTCGCCGGATCAAGTATTGGGCGGGATTCCCGAAGCTCGCGATCGCGTACTGTCTCCACGCTGCGGGCATCACCCCGTACGACCTCGATCACGTCGGCGTCTCGCGGGATCCGAACGCCAATCTCCTGAAGAAGGTCGTGTTTGCCCTCCGGCGGCGCCCGAGCGCCGCGATGATCCGGGCGCGGCTCGCGAACGCCGCGCAGGTGCGGCGACTCGACGCGGCGCTGTGCGAGGCGTTTGAGCTCGACCCCAAGCGGCTGCGCGCCCAGTTTCACAACGTCGAGCACCACCGCGCCCACATGGCGAGCGCATTCTTCGTCTCTCCGTTTGCGCGGTCGGCCGTGCTCTCCGTGGACGGGATGGGCGACTTCGTCAGCACGATGTGGGGCACCGGCCGGGACACGCACATCGACGTGCTCGGCGAGATCAATTTCCCCCACTCACTCGGATACCTGTACACCGCCGTGTCTCAGTGGCTCGGCTTCCCGAAGTACGGCGACGAGGGCAAGGTTATGGGCCTCGCACCGTACGGGCGTCCGCTGCACCTGGACGCCTTTCGAAAGATCGTACGCGTCCAGCGCGACGGGACGTTCGAGCTGGACCTCGACTACTTCGTGAACCATGCCGCCGGCGTCTCTATGACGTTCGACGAGGGATCGCCCGAGATCGGCACGATGTACTCCGAGAAGTTCGTGGAGACGTTCGGTCCCCCGCGCGAGCCGCGCGGGCCGATTACGGAACACCACCAGGACATCGCCGCCTCGCTGCAGGCGATGCTGGAAGAAGCGGAGTTTGCCATCGTGCGGCGGCTCCAGCACGACACCGAGGAAACGGCGTTGTGTCTTGCGGGCGGCGTCGCGCTGAACAGCGCGTTCAACGGCAAGGTCCTGCCTCACACGCCGTTTACTGACATCTACATCCAGCCCGCCGCGAACGACGCGGGGACGGCGCTCGGGGTCTGCTACTACATCTACCACCACGTGCTCGGCCGGCCCCGGCAGTACGTGATGAACGCCGCGTATACGGGGCCCGCGTTCGACGGTGACCGCATCGCTCGGGTCCTCGACCGCCACGGCCTCGTCCCAGAGCGCGTGGACGGCGACGAGGTTGCGCAGCGCGCGGCACACCTGGTCGCCGACGGCAACGTCGTGGGCTGGTTTCAGGGCCGGATGGAATGGGGGCCGCGGGCGCTGGGGAACCGCAGCATCATCGCCGACCCCCGCCGCGCCGACATGAAGGACATCCTGAACGCCCGCATCAAGCACCGGGAGCCGTTCCGCCCGTTCGCCCCATCGATCACCCTAGAGGCCGTGGGCGACTACTTCGACCAAACCTACCCGGACCCGTTCATGATCAAGGTGTACAATGTGCTTCCGGACAAGCGCGCCGTGATCCCCGCGGTGACGCACGTGGACGGCACGGGCCGCCTGCAGACCGTGGATCGGAAGGAGAATCCGCGCTACTGGTGGCTGATCAAAGAGTTTGAGCGGCTGACGGGCGTGCCCGTGGTCCTCAACACCTCGTTCAACGAGAACGAGCCGATCGTGTGTACCCCGGAGGAAGCGGTCGACTGTTTCTTGCGCACGCGGATGGACGCGCTCGTACTCGGCGACTGTGTAGTCCGCAAGTAACGGTGCCACGAATCCGACTCGAACTGCTTGCCCGCTGTCCCCGGCTTCGGGTCCTAGGGTGGCACGCCGGGGTATTGTACGCTGCGCGCGCCTACGAAGTGCTCCGCTGGATGCCGGGGACCCGCGAATGGGAGCTCGCCGGCGAGTTCGACCCCGGCGTGTTCCGCCGCTGGATGTCCCGGACCCGGCTCGGAGATCGCTTCGCACGAGGTGGCTGCCACGGACTCGCGCGCCTGCGCGACGGCAATCTGCTGGCATCCTTCCCCGGGCTCATCGCGCTCCGCCGCGCAGGCACGCTCCGATTCTGTCCCGTGCTGCCGATCCCGCGCGGCCGGCGCCCGCTCGGAATGGCGAGCACGCCGGACGGGTGGGTGTACTTCGGCGAGTACTTCCCCAATCCCGACCGCGATGCCGTGCATGTCTTTGGCTCCCGCGACGGCGAACACTGGCAGATCGTCTACACGTTTCCGCCGCGCACGATCCGGCACGTCCACACGATCACCTACGACGCCTACGGCAAATGTCTCTGGGTCCTGACCGGCGATGACGGGGACGAGTGCCGCATCCTCCGCGCGAGCCCGGACTGGTCGTCTGTCGACGTGGTGCTCGCCGGCGGCCAGCAGGCGCGCGCGGTCGCCCTCGTGCCGCTCGCGGATGGCGTCTACTACGCGTCCGACACCGAGAAGGAGCCGAACTTCATCTACCGTCTCGATCGCGAGGGCCGGACCGCACGCCTCGCGCCGATCGCGGCATCGAGCTTCCATGGCTGCCGGGTTGGCCGGACGCTGTTCTTCTCGACGGGCGTCGAGCCGAGCCGCGTCAACCTCGGGCGCCACGCGGTGCTGTACGGGAGCGCCGACGGGACCCATTGGGACACGATCCTCAAGTGGCGCCGGGATCGATGGCATCTTCGCTTGTTCGGGTACGCGAACATCGTCCTCGCTTCAGGCGAGAACGACGGGGACGTCCTCGCCGCGAGCGGGACCGCCGTGCGGCGCGAGGACGAGGTCACCCACGTGTGGAGAGTGCGGCTGGAGGAGTAGCGCGCACAAGCGAGCCCGGATCACTCACCCTCCGGCACGAGCCAGAACGGCTGGGACCACGCGGTGGCACCCGAACGGCCCACGCATTCGACCCGGACAAAGCCTTCGTCGCCCGAGGGCGCGTAGGTCGCCTCAGGCCCGGATGCCTCGTACCGCAGGAGATCCGCAGCGTCGACGAACCGGATTCGGGGCGCGTCCGTGACGCAGTGGATGGTGTCGCTCCGAACGCCGAATTCGGCCCCGGGGCCAGTGGACGCGTAGAGGGCAAGGCGGCGCAGCGCCTGGAGGACTCCGTCGGCGGAGAGCGCCGGGGTCTTGAGCATCACCCAGCCCGTGTCCAGATCGCGCTCGCGGTGCAAGTCGTCCGCAGCCACGCCGCCCACCGCTGCGGCGGGTCCGCGATGCCGCAGAAGGGCCGTCCATCGCCGGACATCCTCCTCGGTCCGGCTGTGATGGTTGCTGATCTCGATCAGGTGATAGCCGCGAAGACGGATCATCTCGGCCACGGACCAGCGGCCGGTCAATCCGTTGCCGGTCCAAGACGGATGATGCAGCGACACGACTCCGCCGGCTGCCGCGGTGGCGTCGATGCACGCTTGGGCGTTCCCCGCGCGCAGCGTGCCGGGGGAGCCCAAACGCCCCATATGGGGCCCAAAGGGCCTGAACGGCCGGGGGACCGTTGTCTCCACGCCGGGCAAGGCCCGGAACTCACCATCGTCGAGGTCGTCGCACGCAGTCACGCGATCATGGTCAGTGAAAACGACGACGGCATACCCTCTGGCGCGGTATCGCTCGAGGAGCGCGCGGGGCGAGAGCCGGCCGTCGGAGTTGGTCGTGTGGCAGTGCAGTTGGGTCTTGCGATATTCGCCCGGAACTGCGTACGGATCGATGAAACGAGTCGGTGCCACTCCTGGAAGATTCGCGGGTCCCGTTCGCCTCCCTGTCCCCCCGGCCGGCATCGGATCGAGGCGGAGAAGAACCCTGGGGCGTCAACGCGAGGTGGCAGGCGCGGGCGCCGTGTGATTCGGCGCAGCCGGATTCGAAGACGGAGTTGATGTTGCTGGCGGGGACGCCGTCGCGGGAAGCGGCACATTGTAACCCATGTCGTGCAGCTCGGTCTGGATCGCCGCGATCCGGGCCGGAGTGTCTGGGTGGTCCTCGAATGCGTGCGCGAAGACGCTCGGCTGAGCCTTCTCGCTGGCCTCAAGGCGCTGGAAGAACGTCAGGGCGGCCCGTGGATCGTAGCCGACCTTGCGCATGTAGATCACGCCGTAGTGATCCGCCTCGGCCTCCTTCTCGCGGGAGTACTTGGCGTCGACGAGAGCGCGGCCGACCTGCGAGAGCTCGTACGCGCTCAGACTGCCGCCGAACAGGACCTGCGTCACGAGGATCGCGCCGAACTGCAGCTGCATATCCCGCTGCGCGAGCTGCACGGCATGCCGGTGCGCCACGTGCGTCGTCTCGTGTCCGAGCACGAACGCGAGCTCGTCGTCGGAACGGACGAAGCGCAATAGCCCCTGGGTGACGAAGATGAAACCGCCGGGCGCGGCGAACGAGTTGACCACAGACGACCGGACGATGTGGTACGTCCAGGGCAGGTTCGGCCGTTCGGAGACGTGCGCGAGCTTGAGGCCCATGGTTGTCACACGCCGAAGCGCCTCGGGATCATTGACGAAACCGTACTGCTTCGCCGTCTGGCTCTCGACCTGGCGGCCGATCTGGATCTCCTGCTGCTCGCTGATCCCGAACAACTGGGCGTCCGCGCGACCCGCGAGCGCGAGTGGGACGACCGCAAGCGCGAGCACGGCGACCAGCGCGATCATCCGGCGGCGGCGAACCCCTTGCACGATCAAACTCTCTCTCCCGGCTCCTCTCGTCCCAAGACACCGGTCTCAGGTATATTTTCCCACAATACCGTGGTTCTGGCGTAGTGCCCGTGATAGTTGGGTATCCGACCCCGCAAACGCAGCAACTGGCCAGTCGTAGGGAAGCAGCCCTGGCACCGTCTCAGTAGCGGCGAGCGCCACCCCACCCGGTACCGAAACAAACCGTTTCATCAGTCGAAAAACACGTGCTCTTCGTAGCAGGGGTGCACTGCTGTGCTGCGCCGTGAATCCCTGCCGTCTCCTGGCCGGCTTCCTTCGTGGACGATGGCGCCACCGGTATCCGCAAGTGCGGCAAACGCGATTCACGCGCTCCGCCGGTGGCGGCAGGATACAGCCCCCGCCCTTTAAGAACGAGTGTCTATCGGTACGCCGCGTCATCTATCGTTGCTCGAAAGAACTCGCCGTCTGACTCAAACCGGTTCGTACTGGCGAAGTAACCAACTCGGAGGCGAGTCGGAATCGTGAATCCCGCAAACCTGTGCTCTTGCTCCACGAGGCCTCCGAAGTTTTCGTAGCGGTACCGCGTGTTATCGGGATTGCTCCGGCGTGACAGACTAACGCTTTGGAGTACTCCGTCGGCGTCGATGCAGAGCCTGAGGGCTGCCGCCTCGGGACCGATCGTGAGATGGACCTGCGGGTGAAGCACGTCGCGCGCTGTCCACGTTAATCCATCCCGGCAGAGCACCGATGGCAACCATACCGACTCGGCCATCACACGACCGGCAGCGGACCGGGTAACGTCAAGCCCGGAGGCCGTGATCACGGGGACAATCCCCAGGAGCTTCCAGCGCACCATCCCTTGGCCGTCCACGAGGCGGTCGAATCCTCGGACCGGAAAACCATGAATGCGGGCCGTAGCACTCCAAATGAAGCCGCGATCCCAACTGATAACCTGTTCAGCGGTGAATGGGCACCACCGCCGCAGTTTGATCTCCCCGTGCATGCGCAGTCGGACCACGGACGCAAGTGGGCTTCCCGGAGCGATTGCGTGCCCAAGGTAGCGTCGGGTTGGCCTCGGGATAGCCTTGCAGCTGATCGGGCCGAAAGGTACGCGAGGGCGATGAGGCAGCATTCCACAGCCCGTCGAGCGAGGCCCTTTGCATGGTCGCCCCCTTTGGCAGACAGCCTTGGACGTCCTGGCGAAAGCTCATCGAAGTGGGCGGCCTCGTAACATGTAGCAGGATCGCCACAACCAGAAGAACGTTCGCCACGGTCCCCACGCGATGTTGCTCCTTGTCGCGCCGCTACCGCCAGCGTGAGTGCCTCGAGTCGTCGCAGTTCTGGCTCACGCCGCAGGCCCAGAGGCTCATCCACCAAGTCGATAGATACCGTCAGCCGGGAGTCCGGACGATCAACAGAGGCGGATCGATCACGGGAAAGGTATCCTGAGGCCAAGTGGCGACGTCGGAATAGTCCGGCAGATACGGGGGCGACGGAATCCGGAGGACGACGCGTTCCGATCGGAGCGGGCTGAGCGTATCGACGACGGCGAAATCGATGCGGCGCTCCCGATACCAGGCCGCGCCGTCGGCCCGGGTCGCGTAGAGCACGGTGTCGGGCAGCCGGGCAAGATCCGGGAGAAACCATCGGAGCTCGGCTTCGACCGCTATCCTTGATCCAGGCGGCACGTGGTGCCGCAGCCAGTCGACCGCGATATCCCTCGTGTCGTGGTCGCCTGCGAGCGCCCCGGCGAGAACGACAGAGTCGTGCACCGGTCCAAAGAGCAGCAAGACGGCGCCGGCGGCCGCAACCACCGGAAGGTAGCCTTTCGCACCCGGCCACCGCGACTGCATCCACCGCCAGATCCAGACTCCCGCGACGGCGGCCAGCAGCGCCATAAAGGGCACCACGGGGAGAATGTACCGCAGCGTCAGGAAGCGTTGGCCTGCGGTATAGACGAAGTACAAGACCGGGAAGCTCAGCAGGTAGATCTGCGCTCTGGGCTTCCACAGGAACCCCATCACGGTCCCGAGAACGGCGGCCACGGCCGGAACGAATCCGAGGGCCGTGTGGGGGATCACGTACCACTCCTGGCCCTGGCTCGGGTGCACGAAATAGCCAAGGTACAGGGGAAATCCGATGCGCATCATCGACACGCTCGGAAATCCCCCGTATGCTGCTGCGTTCATGCCCATCCGTTCCCAGAAATACCCGACCTGCGCCAGCGCGAACGGGGTGCCGATGACAAATCCCAGGACGGCGAACAGCCCCATCCGCACGGCGTAGCGGTCGATCACGCCTTCTCGGTTCGGATTCAACAGATGCGCGACCAGCAGCGGTACGGCAACCCAGAACGCGCTTGGCTTCGTGGACACCGCCAAGCCGGCCAGCAGCCCGGCCTGCGAATAATCCCGCTTGACCCCGCGCGTCCACACGCCGACGCCGGCGAGCATGGCCAGCATCAGGAAAAACATCATCGGCACGTCCACACGCACGGTGTCCGCGTAGTAGACGGTGCCCGGCGCCACCGCCAGGATCGCGGCACCCAGGAGCCCTACCGCCGGCTCAAACAGAACCGTGCCGAGGCGGTAGACGAGAAACACCGTGGCCGCTCCGAGACACGCCGTTAGAACACGGCCCCACAGATAGAACGAAGGATAGTTGATGTACCACAAGTAGCGCGCGTAGGCCCCCTGCGGGTGGAACAACTGGATATCCCACGGGGTCGAGATGCGCCCCCACAGGTGAAGAAGGAAGTACCAGAGGTGCACCACGGGCAGGAGCATGTAGTAATAGGCGTTGGTATATGCGAACGTCGACGGATTGATGTCGCCGCGCTGGAGCATGCCGATCACCCAGGTCAACACCAGCGGCTCGTCCCACTCGTGCACATAGGGAAGCCCGCGCCGGACACCCCAAAGCCGGATCACCAGGGCGCCTGCGATGATCACGCCGATCGCGGCAGCTTCTCCGAACGACTTGACCCGTTCAAGCCCCGAGGACGCGCCCCGAGGACACGACATCCGGGCGGCCGTTTCAGGACGAACGCCGCAATTTGCACGACCACCCGCCGCAGCGGGGGCGCTTGCCGGCCTGTCCGTCAACTCTCTCGACTCGTGTTCGTCATCGGGCTCTGCGGGTGATTTCGACTGAATTGCACCGGCACCCTGGCAGGAATCGCGCCGCCGTTGCAGGTGTGCTACACTGGCGCCATGAACGCGAGGACGCACCTCTGTCCCAGGGGATACCGTGGCGTAGCTGCTCTTGCGAACACCTCTGGACGCCGGCTTCGCTCAGGACATCGCGGTCGCGACCGCCGCCGTGGTCGAGGAACTGTGATGCCGGCGGACGCCGGGGCGCGCGGGCTCCTTTCGGAACGACGACTCTTCGAGCATGCCCGATGCTCGGGTGTACATGTGAAGCCCGTCGCTCCGGTGGTCGCCGCGGCGTGGTGAACATCAAGATCCGTCTTTTTGCGTCGTATCGGGAGGCCATCGGGCGAGCCGTCGTCGAGCTTCCGATCGAGCCCGACACCGACGGGCCGGCACTGTGGGCGTCCCTGGTGGCACGCTATCCCCTCTTGGCGTCGCTCCCTGCACCGAGCGGGTACGCGGTCAACGACGAGTACGTCCAGATCCCGCGGCCCTTCCGGGAGTCCGACGAGGTCGCCCTCATCCCGCCGGTCAGTGGGGGAGACGGCCGTCCCCCGGCTCCGGAACGGACTGCCGGGATGTCCGAGGCAGGTACCGGGAGGCACGCCGCGGGAACCCCTCCGGCCGCCCCGCAGACGCCGGGAACCCACGCGCCGCTGGTGACCGTGACCGACGCCGCGGTCTCCGTCGACCGCCTGCTGGCAGACGTCGCCGATCCCGGCGCCGGCGGGATCGTGCTGTTCCTCGGGGTCGTCCGAGACAATGCACGTGGCCGGCGCGTTCAGTACCTGACGTACGAGGCCTACGAGACGCTCGCGCGCCGTGAGCTCGAGCGGATCGCCGCCCAAGCGGCGCAGCGCTGGGCGGTTACCCGTGTGGCGATCGCCCACCGGACGGGGCACCTCGGGGTGGGCGAGATCAGTGTCGCCGTCGCGGTGTCGGCGCCGCACCGGGCCGAGGCGTTCGAGGCCGCGCGTTTCTGCATCGACACCCTCAAGCTCACGGTTCCCATCTGGAAAAAGGAAGTCTGGGAAGGCGGGGCCGAGTGGATCGGCGCCGAGCGCTGAGGCGACAAGACCATCGTCGCTCTCGAGCACTCGCGCGCATCCAGGTTGAACTGGCGCGACGCACCGCGCGTATGCTACACTGTCGACGTTTCGATTCCACGGAGTGTCGCGTGAAATGATGAACCCTAGCCGTTGCACACGCCGCGTCGCGGCACCGTTGGTCGCCCTGCTGATCGTAGCCCTACTGGGCGGTTTGCCACGCCCGAGTCCCGCCGGGGCGCAGCAGGCAGGACAGAGCTGGAAATCGATGATCCCCGCCCTCAAGGCGCAGCTGGCCGCGCACCCGGATCCCGAGACCGCGTTCAGGCTCTCGATGGTGTACGCACACGAGGGCATGCTGATCGACGGATGGCACGTCCTCAAGCAGGTCGACCAGATGGTCGGCGGCGAGTCTCGCCGCCCCGCGCTGGAGCAGAAGATCATCGCAGACGCAACCGCGGACATCCGCCGCAACCCCCATGACCTGCTGGCCCGGTACGAGCTCGCGTTTGCGGCGTGGGTCGGCGGCAACCACACAACGCCGTTCGAGCAGTTCCTCGAGATCACACGCCAGGAGCCGTCAAACGCGATGAACCACGGGTACCTGGGATACATCTATTCGACGCGCAACGATGCGAAGAACACGATCGCGCAGTGGGAGGAAGGCGTGCGCCTGGACCCGAGCAACAGCGTGCTGCACTACATGCTCGGCTCGGCGTACTACCGGACCGGTCGGACTCGGGACGCGGCCTCTCAGTTCAACCTGGCCTATCGGGACCGGACCCTCTACAACTACATCACCCGGGGCGAGGAGCCCTAGGCCGCGTCTCGCCCCGGCGAACGCTCACGCGCGCGGCCGCCAATACCGTGCGGACGGGCGCCGCACTTCGTGTCGCGCGCGGTACCAGCGGGCGGCCCCTCTCACGCACACGGCGACTACCCCGCCAGCCAGCGCACTCAATGTCCATGGCATCCCGAACGCAAGCGCGAGAACCAGACCATACTCCGGCGGCAAATGGACTCCGCGCCACATGCCGACGGCCCGGTCCGCGCCGATTCTGGCCCACGTCGCCGCCACGGCCGCGAGGAGCGCCGGGATAGCGCGCAGGCGACCGGTCCACGCCGCCGCCGCACCGCACGCGAACGGGGAGATCGTCGGAAGTGAAGCGGCGCTTGGCAGCCAAGCCGTAACGGAGGGGCTGGACCCGAGCAAGTCCAGCCCCTCGAACACGATCGCGCCCGCCGCGACCGCCGCCATCCAGCGCCCGAGGGCGCTCAACCGGGATCGCGCCAACGATCCTAGACCGTCGCCAACATGATCCGCTTGATCTCCGCGGTAAGCCGCAGCGCGTCCGGCATCGAACGCTGCCACATGTTCCGTCCGAAGATCAGGCCGACCGCCCCGGCCTCCATGCAGTGCCGGGCTTTGTTCAACAGATCCTCGTCCCCCATTTTGCTCCCGCCGCTGAACAGCACGAGCGTCCGCCCGGCGCTCCGGACGACCTTCTCGACCGCCTCCCGGTACTCCAGACGCAACGTGTTGTACGGCTTGGGAGCGGCCGCGGCCTTGTCGTCGGACTCGGGAACGTTCAGCTTGACGATGTCCGCACCCATCTCACAGGCGAGCCGCGCCGCGTAATCCACGGCGTACAGGCTGTCCCGCCCTCCCTTCTTGTCGATCGCTTCCCCGCGCGGGTACGACCACACGACCAGCGGCATCGCGTACCGGTCGCACTCGCGCCGGACCCCGGCGAGTTGCCGCATGTCCTCGTCCTGCCGGGGCGAGCCGACGTACAGCGTGTACCCGACCGCGTCGGCGCCCAGGCGCACGGCGTCCTCGACAAAGCCGGTGAGGCCGCTGAACGCCTGCGCGTCGGACGGGATGGCGGTCTTGCCGTTGATCTTGAGGATCAACGGCACCCGCCCTGCGTACGGGCGAAGGTACTTGGCCGCAAGCCCATAGTGGAACGCGACCGCGGAGTACCCGCCCTCGGCGCACAGTTTGAGCTGGAACTCCGGGTCCGCGCTGTCAGGGTTCGCGAAGAAGTCCACGGGGCCGTGCTCGACGCCCTGGTCGATCGGAAGGATCAGCGCCACTCCGTGGCCCGGCCCGTGCTCGTAGAGGATTCGGTGCAGACGTGTCTTCTTGCCGATCGGCAGATCCATCTCATCTAGCGTCGGACGTTTTGTCCGCTGAACTACCATGCTTCTGCCTCCTTGACATTGCTTCCGCGCACGGACCGCGGGCGCCAGGCGCCTCGTGCCCGGTCAGGGATTCGCGGTGTCCTCGAGATCGGTAAAGTGTGCGTGGGTCGCGCCCTGGGCGACCATCCGGCGCGTCTTATAGTCAATCGTCACCCGGTCCGCCCACAGCGTGCCCTGGCGTCGCACGATGACGACCTTCCCCGTGAGCGTCACAATGGACGTCTTGAAATCCACGGTCGCATTCGCACTGGTGGCCGTCGCTCCGTACACATCCGCCTGAACCGGCCCGTGGATCACCGCGCGGTCCTCCGCACGAAACAGTTCGATCACGGTACCCTGCATCCGGCCGGCCCGGTTGGCGACCGTCGGGTGCCCGGTCACCACTCCGTGCTGCGTTCGCTCGTCGTAGATGACGCGATCCCCGTTGATGATCAAATCGGGCGCGTCGAACACCGTCACATGACCGTCGGCGACGAGGCGTTGCGCGGACCGGTCGGCGTCGATCGAATCGGCGGAAAGCGCGTACTGCGCGGTCTCCACCGATGCGTTTCCGGTCATGACGGCCCGCGTGACTTCGTTGCTGGGCGTCAGCGTCAATGTGACGGCGTCGGCCGTGGCTCGACCCTGGGGTCCGGTCACGGTGACGTGTCCGGACAGCAATGCGGTGTGCGCCGCGTGATTGAGGCGGAGCGAGTCGGACGTCCCGTGGTCGGTACCGTAGTCCACCCGCACATGGCCGGTCGCCGTAAGCGTGGTACCGGTGTTGTCCACGGTCACCTGATCGGCAGCGAGGTTAAGCGGAAACTCGAGCGGGAGCTCTGACCCTTCCGGCGCTGCCGCCGACGATCCTGTGCTCCAAGCCGAGAGGAGCGCCCCGACCAGGACGCCCACCCAGATCCGGTGCACCGGCCGCCTTCGGATCTTCACGGCGCTACCGTCGCCCGGCCGGATGCCCGGCACGCGTCGCAATACCCGTAGAACTCCACCCGGTGCCCGACGACCGCGAATGTCTCGTCGGTGAGGCCGCGCTGCTCGCGCTCGAGCAACTCCTCGACTCGCCCGCGCGGCAGGTCCACGACGGCCCCGCACTGCAGGCACGTTCCGTGGTAGTGCGGCTCGGGGTTGGCACAGAACACCCCCCGCCCGTCGCCGTAGGTCAGCCTGCGCACGATGCCGAGGCGTCCAAAGAGGTCCAGCGTGCGGTACGTGGTCGCGAGGTTGACCGTCGGGCACAGCGCTCTCGCTCGCCCGCAGATTTCCTCGGCGGGGATATTGACGCGACCCGTCCCCAGCACGGCTGAGAGGATCGCGCGCCGCTGCGGCGTCGCACGATAGCCCTGCCGCTCGAGCATGCGCAGACGGTCAGCGACCGTCGCACCGCTGCTGCCAGCGACGGGTCGCCGCCTGGCCCTCCCCGTCGTCACCGCCACCTGCCAACTCCTCCTCGATGAACTCCCGGCAGCTCCAGCCGCCGGTTCCCGTGAGGCGCTCCTTGCCGAGCGCCCACGGTCTAACCGCGGGACTCGCGCGATTCGCGTCCCGTCCCTGCCGGATCTTCGGCCGGAGACTGCGGCGCCTGTTCCTTCGCCGCGCGCTCCTCCTCCCACAGCGAGTCCAGCTTCCGATACGTCTCCGGGAACTCACCCGCGTAGCGAAGCCAGGCCGGGACCGGGTAACGGATCCCGCCGCGATGGGTCCCGGCGAGCCCCTCTACGAGGTCCCCAACCATCGCCCAAGGAATCGTAAACGCCATCTCGTGGTCCTCGGTCTGTCCGTAGATCCTGTCCCCGTAACACGGCAGGATAACCTGTGGTTGTCCCGTGTGCATCGTCTCGATCACGGCATCGGCACAGTCGAGCCTCGCGGAGAAGCTGCTGTGCAGCCGCCCGCCCCGGCGGTAGAGCGCGGCGGCCACGAGGCGCATCACCTGCGCCGAGTTCCCGTAGACGAGAACGACGTGCGGCTCGAACGTGGTCCGCCCGAGCGGGGCGACGAGGATGCGCTCGTATTCGCCAAGCCCGAACTTCGGGACGTCCGCCTCGGTCCGTACCGCCGCTTCGGGGGTCTCGACGTACATGCCACATGCCAGGTTCCCTTCCGCGTAGTACGGCAGGACCGGCTCGAATCCAAAGGCCACCTTCGCCAGCGGGCAGCTCAGGTCGTCGCGTCCCACCGCGACCGTCCACCCATAACGCCGCGCGATCGAGAACGTCTGGCAGATCGCCACGCGAAAGCCCAGGTCACGCGCGGGGACCCGGGCGTTGGCGGGCACGCCTTCGCCCGGACGAGCCATGCGGATCCCCACCGGAAACGTCTGGGGCCGGACGTACTTCTCGATCTCCGCGTTCACCGCAGCCGGGTCCATGCTCCGCGGTGCTCCCTCCTCATCCCTTGAGCAAGGCGTCGGTGATCTCGAAGAATACGCGCGCCGACGCGGCGTCCGGTGCGCCGACGGTCACGGGAATGCCCCGGTCGCTGGCCTCACGAATTGACGGATCCAGGGGAATGCGCCCCAGCAAAGGGGCGTCCACCATCCGGGCAAGTTGCTCGCCACCGCCCTGCCCGAAGATGTAGATCGGGGCCGCGTCAGGGGATGGAACGAAATACGACATGTTCTCGACGACACCGACGATGCCCATGTTCACCTTCTCGGCCATCTTGCCGGCCCGATACGCGACATCGGTCGCCGTGGGCTGTGGCGTCGTCACGATCAACATCTCAGAGCGCGGGAGCGTCTGCGCGATCGTGAGCGAGACGTCGCCCGTGCCGGGTGGGAGATCGATCAGCAGGTCGTCCACGTCGCCCCAGTGCACTTCGGTGAGGAACGTCGTCAAGGCCTTGTGGAGCATCGGCCCTCGCCAGATGACGGCGTCACCCTCGTTCACCATGAATCCCATCGACATGATCCGCACGCCCCACCGCTCGAGCGGGATGATCGTCTGATCGATAATGGTCGGACGACCGGACGCGCCCAGCATCTTCGGGACGCTAAACCCGTAGACGTCCGCGTCGACCAGTCCGACCGTGCGGCCGCGCTTGGCCAGCGCGGCCGCGAGGTTTACGGTGACCGTGGATTTGCCGACCCCGCCCTTGCCGCTGGCAATGGCCAGGATCCTCGTCTTCGAGGTGGGAGCGAGCAGCGGCGACTGCCGTTGCGGACCCGGGCGGAGCTGGCCGATGAGCGCCTCGCGCTGCTCCTGGGTCATGACGCCGAGGTGAACGTCCACGCGCGCGACCCCGGGCAGCGCCGAGACTTTGGCCCTGATCGAGTCGATGATGGTCTCCCGAAGCGGGCATCCGCTGATGGTCAGAAGCGCGTCCACCCGCACATCGCGGTCCCGGATCGTGACGTCCTTGACCATGTTGAGCTCCACGATGCTCCGGTGCAGCTCGGGATCCATCACGTCCCGCAGCGCGTCCAGCACCTGGTCCCGGGTCACGGCGAGTTGGCGAGCGGCCATTGATGCCTCCTCAGGTCCATTCTGCGTGGATTCCGGTCGTAGTTCCCGGCGATTGGAGGACACGCCGGACGGCCGGTGAGAGTTAATTCTCAGTACACTTTGAAAGGGTAACATCGTGGGCACGGAGCGTCAAGGCGAGATGCCCGCGCCTCCGAGGAACCCGGCCCGCCGGCATCCAATCGCTATGGTCGTGCGCATCCTTGTCAACGCCGCGTCTGCCCGTATGGGCGGCTCGGCAACTCATCTTCCCAACTTTCTAGAGACCGCGGGCCGCCGCTATCCGTCGGATACGTTTGTCGCCTGCGTGAACGTCCGGTGGCCGGCACCCGATCTCCCGGCCAACGTCCGGCTCGTCCGTACCGGTGAGCTGCGCGGACGGCTCGCGCACGCCGCGTGGGACCAGTGGGGCGTCTCGCGCGTCGCGGCACGGGAGCATGTCGACGTGCTCGTCTCCCTGCTTAATTTCGGCCCCGTCCGCCCCCCCGTACCCCACGTGCTCTTCCAGCGCAACCCGACGTACTTCTGCGAGTACTATCTCCGCAGTCTCACCCGCCGCCAGGCGCTGGAGGTCGCCGCGGTCCGCGGGCTCGCGCACGCCGCCATGCGCGGCGCCCGCCGCATCGTGACCCCCTCTGCGGCGATGCGTGACATGATCCGGACGTTCTATCCCGATCTGCCCGAGGAGCGGTTCCGCGTGGTGCCGCACGGGTTCGGCCTCGACGTGTTCCGCACCGCGCTAGCGCTCCCCGACCCGGCGGCGGCTGCGATCGAGCGGTCCGAGGGAACCCGCCTGCTCTACGTCTCGCACGCCGCCTCGTACAAGGGTGTCGAGATCCTGCTGGAGGCGACCCGGCTCCTTCGGGACGCGGGGATCTCATCCACAACCTGGCTGACGATCGCGCCCGACGACTGGCCGGAGGGGTTCCCTCGGTACGAAGCGTTCATCGAGCGGCACGCACTCACGGACCGGGTGACGCTCCTGGGACGCGTTCCCCACGGCGCGGTGCACCACGTCTACGCCGCGGCCGACCTGTTCGTGCACCCGTCGCTGTGCGAGTCATTCGCGTTTCCGCTGGTCGAAGCGATGGCAAGCGGCTTGCCGATCATCGCGGCGGACCGTCCGCTCAATCACGAGATGTGCGGCGACGCCGCAATCTTCTACCCTCCCGAGGATCCCGCGGCACTGGCGGCGGAGATCACGCGACTCCGTGGTGACGAGGCCCGCCGACGCCGAATGGCCGCCGCCGGTTACGCCCGCGCCGAGAGGTTCTCGTGGGAACGCCACGTGGACGCCGTGATGGAGATCGTCCGCGGCGTCGCGGGCACGACTTCCCCTTAGGGCGACTCGGGCGGCCCCTGTGGTTCCTTTGAAGGTGCGGTACCGCCCGCTCCCGGCCGACGTCCGCGCCGCCGGCGGCGCCGCTTTTTCGCAGACGGCGGGACGGTCGGGGCTGCCCCGGCCGGCTGCGCGACCGCGGCCTGGCTGCCCGCACTCTCGGGAGCCTGGACGATGCTTGCGTCACCATCCGGCGGCCGCTCAGCGCGGCGACGTGCGGTGGCCTGTGGCGCGGGACGCGGGCGAGCGGAACGGGCACCGGCCCCCCGGGATGCGGCTGCCGTACCTTCGACCTCACGGGTCGATTTGACAGGTCCCGTGGCGGCGCCGTCTGCTCCCGGCAAATCCGCGCCCTCCTCGTCCCCCGAGGCGGTCTCGCCGGGCGGCGTCGCGAGGATGGACGCCTTGGCCGCCGCACGCCGGCTCGGTGACTTGCGCTCGGAAGCCAGCTTCACACGGTCCAGCATACGCTCGAGAAACTGAACCAGGAACTGCCGGGCGGCGTCGTCGCTGATCATGGGAATGCCCGGATCTATTTCGAGACGGTACGTCACCTCGACGCCGTCCTCGTCACTCCTCAAGGTGCAGCGGCCGGAGAACGCCCGCAGGGTCCCAATCACCTGCACGAACTCGAGCGAAGACGGCGGGCGCAGCGTCACGCGGATCAGGGACTCGGCCGGCAGCCCGATGAAATATCCCCGCAAGGCCACCAGTTGGCCCGCACCCCGCATCTCCACCGCGTCCGCAACCATCCACAGCGGTGCGCCATACCGGACCATCTGATCGGGAGGGACAAGATGGTTGAAGATGTGGTCCGCCGGGGCCCGGATCAGCCGGTGCGCCTCGATGGCCAACGCGGACGGCGCAGGCACGGCTACGAGGCGCACTCCTTCCGCATCCGGCGGGTCCCCTCCACCATCGCCCGGAGCTTCGCCACGGTCTCGTCGGCCGTCCGGGTCTTGAGCCCGCAGTCGGGCGACACGTAGATCTGCTCGGCCGGGATCACCTCGAGCGTCCGGCGGATGCCTTCTGTGACCTCCTCGGGCGACTCGGCCCGGTGGCTGTGCGCGTCAAGCACGCCGAGGCCGATGTCTTTGGTGAACCGTGGCGACCGGAACGTGTCGAGGAGCGCGTAGTCGTCGTTCTTGAGGGCCAGGTCGATCTGGTTGACGGCGAGCCGCAGCATTGCGGGATAGATTCGTGGCACGTCGCCATAGCAGACGTGCGTCACGGTGTATGCGGTGAGGCCCCGCGTCACGATCTCCATCGCCTCGACGGCCAGATCGAAATCCTCGTCGGGGCGCGTGTGGATGGCCGGCTCGTCGATCTGGATGTACTGTGCGCCGGCCTTCTCGAGGTCGACCGCTTCGTCGTGGACCGCCCGCGCAAGCTCGAGGACAAGCTCGCGGCGCGTTGGGTAGTATTCATTGAACGACCACTCGGCGATGGTGTAGGGTCCGGTCAGCATCCCCTTAACCGGCCGCTTCGTCAGCGCCTGCGAGAACCGAAACCACTCGACGGTCAGCGGACCTCGCCGCCCGACCGGGCCCACGACGGCGGGCTTTGGATAGTAACGGTTCCCGTAGGAGCGCACCAGACCGGCGATCTCGAACCCATCCATCTGATCCGCGAAGAATGCAACCATGTCGCCGCGGTACATCTCGCCGTCCACCAGAATGTCGAGGCCGATCTCTTCCTGGGCGCGGACCCACTCCTCGGTCGCCTGCCGCTCGAGCCGGCGCAGTTCGGCGGGGTCCAGTTGCTTCCGGGCCGCCTTACGCCTCGCCTCCCGCAGGTACGGCGGCTTGGGAAAGCTGCCGACCGTCGTGGTCGGGAACAGTACGCCCGTCATGCCACGCCCTCCTTGGCGAGCCGGACCCCCGCGGCCAGCGCGTCGAGCTTCTTCCGCGCGACCCGGCGAGGCAGGAACTCCAGACCGGCGCTCGGCCCGACGTGAAGCGACGCAGGGGACACAAACTCCGCCGCCCGGCGGCACGCGATCGCGATGTCTTCGGGCGTCTCCATGCGCGTGTTGCGGGCATCGAGGACGCCCAGCCCCAACTTCTTGGTAAACGGGGCCCGGCGCACGACGTCCCAGTTCCGTTCGCGAGCGGCGACGAAGTCGAGCCCGATCACATCCACCGGTAGGTCCAGGAGTGCCGGGTACAGCCCGTCCACGTGCCCGAAGTACGTGTAAAGCGCTCGCCGGGCGCCCACACCGTCCCAAAGGACGTCCATCGCCCTGCGGAACAACGGCCATTGATCGCGGCGGACCAGCAGTCCGGGCTCATCCACCTGGATCAGCGCCGCCCCCGCGGCCGCGAGCGCACGTACCTCATGGTTGAGCGCGGCCGCGAGCGCCATCACGAATCGGTCCAGGCTCCGATAGTGCTCGTCCCGGCTCATGACCGCGAGCGTCAGGGGACCGGTCACCACCGGCTTCACGGAACGGGTGCTTTTCGCCGCCGCAAACGCGTAATCCGCGACCGTGATCGGCGCGCGCCAGGCCACCTCGCCCGTGGCCACCGGCTGGCGGTAGTACACGTTCGTGTCGAAATACCGCTGCAGCCCGGCGATCGTGAACCCCGTGAGGCCGCGGGCGAAGTAGGTGAGCCCGTCCTCCCAGCGGATCTGCCCGTCCGTGACGACATCGATCCCCGCGTCCGCCTGCTCGCGCAGGACCTCCTCGGTCACCTCGTCCTCGATGTGACGGAGATCGGCCGCGGAGATCTCTCCTCGCTGGTGCTTCTCGACGCTGCTCCGCCATCGTCCCGGCGCAGGGGGATCAGGAATCTTGGGATAGCTACCAACGACCGTCGTCTCCAACCGTCCGCACCTCCAGATTCACCGAAGCAGCTCGCGCGCAATGATCAGGCGCTGCACCTCGGAGGTCCCCTCACCGATCTCGCACAGCTTCACGTCCCGGTAGATCCGCTCCACGGGGTAGTCCTTGATGAAACCGTACCCCCCGTGGATCTGCACCGCGCGGGAAGCCGCGCGCGCGGCCGCCTCGGACGCGAACAATTTGGCCATCGAGCTCTCGCGACGGTGCAGCCGCCCCTGCCACGCCGCGCTCGCGGCCGCCATCACCAAGAGCTCGGCGGCGTCGAGCTCCACGGCCGTGTCGACGAGCATCCACTGGATCGCCTGAAATTCGGCGACCGCGCGCCCAAACGCTCGTCGCTCGCGCGCGTACGCCACGGACGCGTCGAGCGCGGCCCGCCCGAGGCCGAGGGCCAACGCTCCGATGCCGATGCGCCCGCCCTCGAGCACACGCATCGCATCCTGGAACCCCTCGCCGGGAGCGCCGAGCATGTGCGAGTCCGGGACGGCGCACTCCTCCAGGATCACTTCTGCCGTGTCGCTCGAACGCATCCCAAGCTTGTCCTCGTGCTTGCCGATCCGAAGCCCGGGCGTCCCCGCCTCGACGACAAAGGCGGAGATCCCGCGGTGCCCGCCGGCCGGATCCGTCCGTGCCAACACGACGTAGATGCCCGCAATGCTCCCCTGCGTGACGAAGACCTTCGTGCCGGACAGCACCCATCGGTCGCCCCGGCGCTCGGCCCGGGTCGTGAGCGCGCCCGCATCGCTGCCGGCCCCCGGCTCGGTCAGGCACCACGCGCCGAGCGCCTCTCCCGACGCGAGGCGCGGCAGGTATGCGCGCTTCTGCGCCTCGGTACCGCTGCGGACGATGTGACCGCTGCACAGCGAGTTGTGCGACGCGACGCTGAGGGCAATGCCCCCGTCTCCCCATGCGAGCGCCTCGATCGCCAGCGCCATGCTGGTCGTATCGACGCCGGCTCCGCCGTAGTCGGCGGGCACCGCCATCCCCCAGAGCCCCAACTCCGCGAGCCGCGGCACGAGGGATTCTGGAAACGTGGCCTCGGCGTCCCACCGGCGGGCGTGCGGCCTGATCTCGGCGGCGGCGAACTCGCGCACCGTGCGATGAATGAGCCGCTGCTCTTCGGTATAATCGAAGCGCATCGCCCGCCTCCGCCCCGGCGCGTCCCACACGGGATGCGTCAGGAACCGCGCGTCTCAAACGAAGAGCCTCTCATGGCTTTCCATGAGAGGCTCAGGGTTCCTCTCCGCGGGGCTCGTCGCGCAAGATGGCTAGAACGGAACGGCTTCGACAGCCTTGATCTCGGGCACCTGCTCCTTGAGCATGCGCTCCACGCCGGCCTGCAGCGTCATCATCGAGTACATGCACCCAACGCACGACCCCGCAAGCCGGATCTGCGCGACGCCGTTCACGATGTCCACCAGCTCGATGTCCCCGCCGTCAGCCTGGATATACGGCCGGATCCCGTCGAGCACCTGTTGAACCCGCTCCTGCAGGTCGTCTGTTACCTCCGATACCGCGTGCCCAGCACTCTGCTCCATCAGCGTCCCCCAGACGGGCTACGTCCGTGCGTCAGCCTCTTCCCCGCACGGCTTGGCTTCGCCTACTTCGTCTCTGGTCTGGAACGAATGACCGCAGCCGCAGGTGCGGACTGCGTTCGGGTTTCGGATCGCAAACCCCTCCGCCGCGACCGAGGTCACATAGTCGATCTCCGAACCGTCGAGCAGGCGCAGGCTCGCCTTGTCCACGAGTACACGCACATCGCCGCGATCGATCACCTGATCGTCCGCCTCGGGGGCCGAATCGAACGTCATGCCGTAGGAAAAGCCGTCACACCCGCCTCTAGTGATGAAGACGCGAAAGTACAGGTTGGACTCGTCTTGCTCGGCGAGCAACTCCTTCAGCTTCGACACGGCCCGGTCTGTAACGGTGATCATGCGAGGCCTCCTCGTGTCGCGACTTGGCGACGTATCCACAATTGTACGCACGGCCCGGGCCTTTGTCAAACAAGGCGCACGCCGCGCCCGCGCCGCTCTACTCCGTCGGGAGCCGAGCGTTGACCCAGGCCAGAATGCCGCCCTTGAGGTTCACCGCCTTGCCGTACCCCGTGCTTCTCAGCATCGTGACGATCCTGCCGCTCCGCACTCCCGACCTGCAGTAGACGATCGCCGGGGTCTCGGACTCGATCTCGCGAAGACGCACGGGAACATCGCCCATGGGGATCAGCAGGCACCCCGGGATGTGCTCGTTCTGGTACTCCCACGGCTCGCGCACGTCGATCAGTTGCGCGTCTCCGCGCGCCAGCATCGCCCGCGCTTCCTCGGGCGAGATCTCCGGAATCGGCCCGGCCACCGCGGCGGCGCGGTCGTGCGCCGGCATGCCGCAGAACTGCTCGTAATCGATCAACTCGTGGATCGTCGGGTGGTCACCGCAGACCGGGCACTCCGGATTGCGGTGCCACCGAACGACCCGCGTTTCACCCTCGAGGGCGTCGAAGATGACGAGCTTATTGGCGAGCGTCTCGCCGACGCCCAACAGAATCTTGAGGACCTCGAGCGCCTGGCGCGCCCCGGCGAAGCCGCACAGCGCGCCCAGGATGCCCCCCTCCGCGCAGCTTGGAACGGCGCCGGGCGGCGGAGGCGTCGGGAACAAGCAGCGATAGCACCCGCGGCCGGGGAGGAACGTCGTCGCCTGCGCCTCCCACTTGAGGATGCTCGCGTCCACGAGCGACTTCCCCAGGAGCACGCAGGCGTCGTTGACGAGGTAGCGCGTAGGGAAGTTGTCGCTCCCGTTCACCACGACGTCGTAGTCCTTGATGATATCGTAGGCGTTCGCGCTGGTCAGCACGGTCTGGTACGGCTTCACCATCACCTCGGGATTCACCGCGGCGAGGGTCCGCTGGGCCGATATGGTCTTGTCCGCACCGACGGACGCGGTGGTGTGGAGGATCTGCCGGTGGAGGTTGGAGAGATCCACTCGATCCCCGTCCACGATGCCGATCGTGCCGACCCCGGCCGCTGCGAGATAGAGCGCCACGGGCGAGCCGAGGCCGCCGGCGCCGACCGCGAGCACCTTGGACCTGAGTAGGCGCACCTGCCCCCCGATGCCCACTTCCTCCAGAATCAACTGGCGGGCATACCGCTCCATCTGTGTCGCGTTCAGTACCGGAGGCGAGCTCCGCGCCTGCGCCGTTCCCGTCGTCATCGCTTCCCCCATCGTCTCTGCTTGCACCGGCGTTGCTCTTTACGATACGACCCTCCACCGGGGGTGTCAAGAAACCGCCGGACCGCCGCGCCAAACAGGGGTGCGCTCTGGTGAACGTCCGAATGGCCGCCGTCCTTCCCGCGCATGGGAGTGCTGCGATGCAGCGCCCGATCATTCGGGCGATGACGGGAAGACGACGGCGACTCGATGCGTGAGTGCGCGCCGGCTCAGTTCAACGAAAGGGATGTCACGTCGCGGCGGCCACCGCCTGTTCATCCGCGTGGTAACTGCTGCGTACGAGCGGGCCCGATTCGACGTGGCGAAATCCCATCGCGAGTCCCTCGCGCTTGAGCGCGGCGAACTCGGCCGGGCGATAGTAGCGCGCGATCGGGACGTAGTCCTTCCCGGGGCTGAGGTACTGCCCGATCGTCAGGACGTCGCACGACACCCCGCGTAGATCCCGCATCGTCCCCAGGATCTCGTCCCACGCCTCCCCGAGGCCGACCATCATACCGCTCTTGGTCAGGCTGCGCCGGCCCCATTCCTTCGCCCGGGCAAGGAGCTCAAGAGATCGGCGGTAATTGCCGCCCCGCCGCACCTCCCGGAACAATCGCGGCACCGTCTCGATATTGTGGTTGAGAATCTCCGGTCCAGCGTCGAGCACGGTCCGGAGCGCTTCGGCGTCGCCCTTGAAATCGGGGATCAGCACCTCGATCGAGCAACCCGGCGCCCGTTCGCGGATCCGCCGGATCGTCCGTGCGAACATGCCGGCGCCGCCGTCCT
>Ga0187782_10000512_pt1 | contig 26330 bp, 22 predicted proteins | sample 0715_SJ02_MP15_2_FD_132454 | JGI IMG/M metagenome (GOLD analysis project Ga0187782, IMG submission 132454) | Tropical peat soil microbial communities from peatlands in Department of Meta, Colombia - 0715_SJ02_MP15_20_MG | ecosystem: Environmental > Terrestrial > Soil > Wetlands > Peat | place... | reverse complement strand
GCATCGAATGGTTAGCTCCCAGATGGTGATGTACGAGGAGGAGTTCAATCAGATCCAGGCGGTCGTCGACCGCCTGGTTCGAGATGCGAACGCCAAAGTCGTCTTCATCGTCGACAAGAACGGCCAGCTCATCGCGGCGGCCGGCGACATCGACAACGTCGACACGACGAGCCTCGCCTCGCTCACCGCAGGCAACATCGCGGCGACGGGCGGGATGGCGAAGCTCCTCAAGGAGCAGGAGTTCGCGACCCAGTTCCACGAGGGCGAGCGCGCGAACATCCACATCCAACTCGTCGGCAACCGCGTCATTCTCGTCGTGATATTCGATTCGAAGTCGTCGTTGGGACTGGTTCGTCTGCGGGTCAAGAAGGCCAGCGAGGAGCTGAACCATGTCTTCGAAACGCTCCTGCAGAAGGTGCAGGAGCCAGGCGCCGATTCGCCGTTCGCGGAGATCACGGACGAGGACATCGACAACCTGTTCAACGACGACTGATCGAATGCCCGCTGTCCCGGGAACCGCCAGGCTGCCGCGATGAGTTTCATCAACTACATGGCCCGCGAGATCAATTGTAAGCTCGTCTATTATGGGCCTGGTCTGTGCGGGAAAACGACGAACCTTCAATACATCTTCGAGCGGACGAATCCCGAGCACAAAGGGAAGATGATCTCGCTCGCGACCGAGACCGAGCGCACGCTATTTTTCGATTTTCTGCCGCTATCGCTCGGCGAGATTCGCGGGTTCAAGACGCGTTTTCACCTGTATACCGTTCCGGGGCAGGTGTTTTACGACGCGTCCCGCAAGCTCATTCTCAAAGGCCTCGACGGCGTCATCTTCGTCGCCGATTCGCAGATCGAGCGCATGGAGGCGAACGAGGAGTCGCTGGAGAACCTCCACACGAACCTCGCCGAACAGGGATACGCGCTCGAGCGCCTTCCCTTCGTCGTTCAGTACAACAAGCGCGACCTCCCCAACGTCGCGGCGATTGACGAGCTACGCCAACTCCTCAACAGGACCAACGTCCCTGATTTCGAAGCCGTCGCGCGCACCGGCGTCGGCGTCTTCGACACTCTCAAGGCCGTCGCGAAGCTCGTGTTGACCGAGCTTCGGAAAGGCAGCTGACGGCGCCCCGGGTCCGGGCGCTACCTCACTTCGTAAACGCGCTTGCGTCGGGCGTGATCCTTCGCCTTGAGCCGGGCTCGGTAGCGCTTCGTCTTGCTGCGATTGACCTTGCGCGGCTTCTTCGAAAGGGTGATGTACATGGGTGCTCCGGTTTTGCGGCGGGGCCCCGGATACCATGAACGTTCGGCTCGTGCACGAGTTCCGCTTCGAAGCGGCGCACCGGTTGCCGAGGGTGCCCCCGGGACACAAGTGCGCACGCCTGCATGGTCACAGCTTTCGGGTCGAGGTCGCGGTTCATGGACCGGTCAATCCAGAGACGGGCTGGCTTCTCGACTTTCAGGCGCTCCATGAAGCGTGGAGGCCGCTGAGCGAGCAGCTCGACCACCGTTACCTCAACGATGTGGCGGGTCTCGAGAACCCGACCAGCGAAGTGCTCTCCCGTTGGGTATGGGAGCGGCTCAAGCCGGCTCTCCCGTCGCTCGTTCGTGTGACCATCCACGAGACGTGCGAGGCTCACTGCGAGTACGAGGGTCCGTGAGCCTTCGGCATCGTCGGCGACGGCCATGACGAAGATTCTCGCGTGCCGTTGCGAAGACGTCACGTTGCGGGACCTCGACGAGGCAATCGCGCGCGGATACACGGACATCGAGTCGTTGAAGCGCTACTCCGGTTTCGGGACCGGGTGGTGTCAAGGAAAAGGGTGCGTGGCGCTGTGCGCCCGCCGGCTCGCCGAAAAGGGAGGCGCCGCAGCGCTTCCGATCACTCCTCGCCCGCCCATCCGCCCCATGGCGCTGGGCGATCTCGTGGGTCTTGCGCGCATTGCGGAGGAGGACGAAGCGGCGCGTAAGCCTCCGAAGTGAGGCTGTCGTCGGCGAGAGCGGCGGCGGCCGTCAGGACGAGCACGATCCACGCGACGTCGGCGAGCACCACGTGAACGAGTTGCATGGCGACCGGAGCGCTCAAGGTCAGATCGACGAGGCCCGCCGCGGTCTGCAAGACCACCAGCATGGCCGCGCCCCGCGACAGAACCTGGACGGCGCCGCCGGGTCTCAGCCTTCGCGTCAGGGTCGCGCAGGCCACCACGACGGCAGTGGCGAGCAGGGCGATGACCGGGTGCAGCACGCGCAAGCGCACCAGGAAGTGCGCGCCCGGTGCAAAGTCCCGGGCGAGACCCACGCCGAGCGAGGGCGCGGGAAACAGAGTGTCGCCCAGGGCCGTCACGGCCCCCGACGCGCCGACCGCAATCATCGCTGCGAGAGGCACTCCGAGCAGCGTCGCCGTGGCGGGTCGATTGCGCAGGCGGACGGGCGGTGCGCCCGACGCCCACCAGGCCGTGAGCGCCGTGGCGGCAAGCAGAAAGAACGTATTGATCAAGTGCAGGCAGATGCTGAGCGCGCGCTTGAGCGACACGTCGCGGGCGACCAGGCTGAAGAGAACGAGGCCCGCGCCGATGAGCGCCTCGCCCACCATGAGGCCGGTCGCCACTGCCGCAGCCCGGCGGGCAGGGTGCCTGCGGGGAAATTCCAGGATCGTCCACACCAGCACGGCGGCCGTCATGAGGAAGGCGATGGCGCTCGAGACCCTGTGCGAGAGCTCGACCAGGGTCGCGACGGCCGGCGAGCGTGGGATGAGGTCTCCGGTGCAGGTGGGCCAGTGGCGTCCGCAGCCGGCCCCGGCTCCGGTGGCGCGCACGTAGGCGCCCCACCCCACGACCGCGACGTCGTACACCACAAGGGCCCACGCGAATCGCGCGACCGGCCGCAGAGTCGCGGCAGCCACTAGTAGGCCTCGACGACGACGTCGGACCGTTCGGCCGACCGTTCGGCGGCCTCGAGGCTGACCGCCGAAGGGCCGCGTCGCAGAAGTTCGTCGCGATCGAGCCCGAGGACCTTCAAGAACGCGGGCGAGGGCGCAAGCCCGAGGTCGTGCTCCTCGAGAAACAAGCGCGCAAGCTCGACCCGGTAGGCTTCCGCGAGCACCCCGCGGGCGATGCGATCGAATCGCTCGGCGCGACGCCGGCTCGGGATGGTGGAAGTGAGGAGCGCCAGAAATGTGGCGTGGTACAGCGCGCGCAGCCGGGGCAGCCGGGTGCGCGAGGCCGCCGGGGCGCGCGCGAGCGCGCAGCGCAGGAAATGGACGTTGAGGGGGACGTGAAACGATTCGTCGCGAGTCAGGATCGTGAGCATCTGGCGAACGGCCGGATGAGCGGCGCGACGCAGCGCAAGGCGATAGGTCGTCGAGCCAATCGTTTCGAACATCAGATTGACCAAAACGATCGACTCCATGCGTTTGGCGCGCCCGTACAGGAAGTAGAACGTGCGGGTCGTGCGCCCCATCGGCCGTACGCTCCCCCCGAGCCACCCCAAAAACTCGGTGAGAAGCTCGCGGTGCCAGCCCTCTTCGTCGCCGTAGAGCTTCAAGCATTCGGCCAGGTCCGGGTCCGTCCGCGAGACCTCACCGGCGAGCTCATGCGCCTGGCGAAGGCCGGACTCCTCCGCCCGGTACGCGGCATTGAAAAAGGCGACCGCCGCGCGTTGCTCGTCGGCGGACTCGAAGCGAATGGGCCGGGAAAGGTCGAGCTTCTCGACGGACATGCGAGTCCGCCGCTTTCGGAGCTGCGCGAGCCACCACGTCGTTGGCCGGGTGCGTATCACGCGTCGCACCTTAGCAGGTCGATCACGGCTCGATCATCCGCAGTCTGTTCCCCTGGCTCGGGCATCGCCGAGGTCGTCGCCAGCGCCGGCGCCAGGCTGACGGCCGCTGCATCACGAGATTGCCGCCGGCCCGCCCGGTGGCGTGACGAGATCGCCCCCCATGTCCTCCCCCCCCCCGGCGGGTCGTGTGACGAGATCGCCATCGCCCCGGCGCTTCAGTGAAGCCCCCCACCCAATTCCGCCCACCGGGCGCCCCGTTCAGTGAGCCCGAGAGCTTCTGTTGCCGATGGAACGAAATACGAAATTACGCATGGGGAATCGTATCCAATGCGTTGACGAGAGTCGCGGCAATCGACATGGTACACGCCTCACATCATTGGAGCCTTTGCCATGCGACGTCCCTCCATGCTCGTCTGCGTCCGCGCCGCTGTGTTGGCGCTTCCCGTCGTTCTCGCCTGCGCCAGCAAAAGCAACTCGAATGACTCAGGCAACGGCACATCGAGCGGCAACAACGGCTCCGGCGGCAACGGCGGGTCGAATGGCGGCAGCGGGGGAAACAACGGCTCCGGCGGCTCTGGAAACAACGGGAGCGGAGGGGGCACGGCCGGTAGCGGCGGCGGCAGCGGGGGCTCGGGAAGCAACGGCAGCGGTGGCTCGACGGGGGGCGGGACGCTCGCCGACGGCGGCTCGACGAGCACCAGCCCCGATTCGGGAAAGCGCGTCTGCGAGGTTAACGATCCGGACGTCATCGCCGATTTCGAAGACGACACCGCGACGATGGTGGCGCAGAACGGGTACACGGGCATCTGGTACGACTTTGCGGACACAGCCGCCGGCGCCGCGAACCCCAGTCTCCTCATCCAGCAGACGACCGACACCTTGCCCTTGGTGGACGGGGGCGTTTGCAACAAGTACTCGTTGCACACGACCGGCGGGCTCGGGACGTCGGGGACGGACGGGTACGCCGGCACGCGCGGCGACTTTCTCGCTCACCAGGTCCCTGCCGGGAGCACGACGGCCAACACGTTCCCGCCGCCGTACTCCATTCCCTCGAGCTTCAGCGGTATTCAGTTCGACGTCATGGTCGGTGCCGGCGGGGCCTCTTCGCTCACCTTCGAGGTGGTAACCCAGGACACGCAACCGGTGCCGTCCGGCGGAACCGTGTCTGACGCGAGCACACCCGCTCTTTTCAACAACCGCGGCTGGATGCTCATCGACAACCCCAGCACGACCGAGACGAACGGCACTCCGATCAGCACGACGTGGCAGACCGTCTACATCCCCTTCGCGCTGCTCATGCCGGATTTTCTCCCGAGCGGGGGTGCCTGCCCGACGGGCGTCCTCTGTCAGGCGCCCGCCTTTGATCCGACCCAGGCGCTTGGCATCCAGTTCGTCGAAAACCCCGGCGAGGTGGAGGGCGAGGAGCAGAACACGAGCGCGACCGCGAGCTTCGACCTGTGGATCGACAACGTCGCTTTTTACACCGGGTCGCAGGGGCTGGTGCCTCCCTCCATGCCGAACAACATTGCCCCGACGTTTGCAGACAGCGCTCTCGGTTCTTGCACCAAGCCGACCGGAGCGACGGGCAAGGACCTGCAGTGGGCGTACAGGAACTGGTATTCGCGCTTCGTCGCCTCCGCGGGAGGTAGCGCGCTGAAAGTCATCCGACCGGAGAACAACAATGACACCGTCTCGGAAGGCATCGGCTACGGGATGCTTATCGCCGTGGCGATGGACGACCCGACCCTGTTCGCCGGGCTTTATCAGTACTGGACACAGAACTTGGCTGTCACGGGGACTGGCGGCCTGATGACGTGGAACAACACGGGGGGCTCGGGGTCCGCGACCGACGCGGACCAAGACGCGGCGTTCGCATTGCTCCAAGCGGGACAGAAATTCAGCAACGCGACGTATACGAGCGATGGGACCGCGATGGTCGCGAACATCTGGAACCACGAGATTGACCCGCACAGCTTCCTGCCGACCGGCGGAAGCAACTACACGAACGGCGGCGTTCCGGATTCGCAGACTTCGCAGGCTGGAAATGTCACGGACCCGTCGTACTTCGCGCCGGAATATTATCCGACCTTTGGCAAGGTCGACACGGCGCACACCTGGTCCGAGGTCGCAACGGCGGTGTACACGGCGCTCAACAACGTCGCGAACTCCTCGACGGGGCTGGTCCCCGCGTGGTGCACGTCCAGCAGCGATACCACCGCGGGGAGCTGCACCGCCGCGGGCGAGAATACGGGCGGTGCGAGCGACGAAACGTACCAGTACGACTCGCATCGCGTCCCCTGGCGCGTCGGCCTCGATTACTGCTGGAACGGCAACCCGTCCGCAGCGAGCTTTCTCAGTAAGCTCATCAATTTCTTCAACGGCATCGGCGGACCAACGGGCACCGGTGGTGGCGGCGTCGGTCGGCTCTGGGACCAATACGAGCTCAATGGCACGATGGCTCCCAACGCCCAGCCGAACTCGATGTCTCTCATCGGGTGCGCGGGGGTCGGCGCCATGGCCACCGGCACGACCGGTTTCGTGAACAGCGCGTGGCAGTTCGTGCTGGACGGCTCGAATCGAGCGTTACTCGATGTGGCCGCGTCGGGGTCGATGAGCGGTTACTCTTATTTCAATGCCACTGTCGGTCTTCTCACCCTTCTTTCGATGAGCGGAAACATCAATCCGCCATGACGGAAACCCGGGCGTGACGAAAGCCGGTCCCGTTGTGACCGCTTCTGACCGCTTGCGTACACTGTAAAAACTTCGCTGCGCACCGGCTATGAATGCGCTAGGGTACCCGCCGCCCTGACACTGGAGGCGGCCAGGGTGTGACGATATTTCGCCACGGCCTCCTGGTGCGATCCCTTTCAACTTTCGAAATAAGCGAGGTCCTTCGAATGAAACCCTCTAAGGCAATTGCGGCGGGAGCTGCCCTCACGATAGTCGCCGGTTGGGCATGGGTGGGGTGCAGCAGCTCGACGACCAGTACGCCGACGGGCACCAGCACGAGCACGAGCACGGCCACCACCGCGAGCTCCAGCTCGGGCACCGCCTCCTCTTCGTCCTCCGGGAGCACGAGTTCCAGCAGCTCCACGGGTACGAGTTCGAGCTCCGGTTCGTCGGCGGCGGCCCCGCTCAGCTTCGCGGCGGACATCTGGCCGGTCATGACCAACACGACACTCATCAACAACTGCGTGGGTTGTCATCACGCGGCCGGCGATCCGATCCCGGGTGATGGGGGCATCTACGACGCTTCGGGCGGCGGCGTGAAATACGGAAACCTCGATTTGGCGGCGTCGGTCGATGCCGCGTACGCGGCTCTCGTCAATGAGCCCGCCATGGGCGACGCGCTGCCGCCGGTTGCCCTGGAGCCTGACGGGGCACTCGTCTGCGATACGCTCGACGCAGCCACCCCCGGACACATTCGCGTCGTGCCGGATGCGGCCGGCCAGAGCCTCCTCTGTCTGAAGATCAAAGCCGGGCTTGACGGTTCGCCGGCGCCGTGCGGCGCTGCCATGCCCCTCAGCGGCAATCTCGAGCTGCCCGACGGGGCGGATATCCAGCAGGAGTGCTTCACGGCAGTCCAGCAGTGGATCAACGAAGGCGCGAATCCGTAACGAGCGTCTCGATCGGCTTGGAGCCACGGCTTCTCGGGCTCCAAGCTCACGTCACTGAGGGCTCGCACCACGCTCGACCGTCCCCTGTGCCCGGCACGGGGGGCGGTGGATTGGCTACACGCCAGCCGAAGGGGGTGTGCGCTCGGGCCGCAAGCCTCAATCACGCGGCTCGCTCCACCAGCGAACGTGCAGGTCATCGGTCGGGTGTCTGACGGCGGCGGATGGTGCAATCGGGGCCTGCAGCGCCGGAGGCGATGCGGGCACCTGCGGGAGGCTCGTCCCCCCCACCGACAGGGGCCAGAGATCGGCCTCAGGTCCGCAGAGTGTTGCTTCCGCTTTCGTGATCCGGGACGCTGGCTCGTCGGAGACCACCTGGATCCGGCCGAGCGTCATCGGAAGGCCCCCCGCGATTCCGAGGCGGACAACGACGTCGCGTGCGCCCGTCGAATCGGGGGCCAGCGGACGCACGAGAGTGCGGATGCGAAGGACGGCGCGGTCACTCGAAGCATAGGCGCGTTTGAGCTGGCGCTCGGTCACGTAGAGCGCGACTCCGGCCATTTGGGGCAGCCCCAGAAGCAGTAACGTGCCGGGGCCCCGACGCACGGAAGTGCGGGTCGTGACCCGTTCGTCCGCGCTGTAGGAATGCGCGTCGCGTCCCTCGGGGACGAGCCCGACCAGGGCGGCATCGACGGCGATCGGGGGGCCCGGTGCTCCAAAAGCGGCGTAGAGGTCCAGGCCTCCGGAATGCCAGTCGCCGCGCGGCAAGTCGATATCCTCGACGATGACGACACGGTCGTGCGCGACCTCCACCCGGACGAGGCTCACGCTCGGAAGCATGGGAAGGGTCGGATCCCAGGCGGGACCTGACGGCGGGCGAGCGGGAAGCGATTGCGCCGCCACTCCCTGACCGCGCGGGCCTTCCCGCGGAGCCGCGCGCGGGTCCCCGTGAGCCGGCGGGTCGAGCGCCGCGCCGAGGCCCAGGACCCCGACGAGCGCGAGACGGAAACCGGGAGCCGCCGAGGCACGGCGGACGCGGCGGACCCCACCCAGGGTGCTCGTCAACCGAGCGCCTCCTCGAACGCGCGCCCGAGCCCGTCCGCCCAAGGACCGAGCGCCTCGTCGTCGACGGCTTCCCATGCGGGCCGAGATCCCTCCGCCCGCAGATGCGCCCAGCCGCGGGGATTTCGGTACCAATCGACGTCGAACCGATCGATGAGCATCGTCCGCGCGCTGGGCACTTGCAGGAGCGCAACGAACCGCGCCGGCTCGTCGTCGCGGCTTTCGGGCCACGCCCCGCGCAGGCGCAGGTCCAGCGGCCGGCCGAAGAGGCGCGTGCCCATTTCCTCGAAGGCGCTGTCGTCCGACTTATCCGCGGTGGAGAGGACGATCCGCGCGGCGTGCAACCGGGCCTCGAAAAGCGCCGTGCGCGCGAGCTGTCGCGATTGATCGAGGGCTGTGCGCCGGCTCACCCCGAGCATGCGCTGCTGAAAGTCCGGGTCCGCTGCGAGTGATGCGAAGAGGAATGCGTCTCGATGCGCGCCGATGAATGCAGGCTCCCGCGCGACGACGAACGGCAGCGAGGCGGGCGCCGAGGCGATTCGTGCCGAAAAGCCGAAGGCCCGAAGAGCGCGGGCGAAGCTTGCCGCGCCCAGCGCCGGCGGCAAGCGTTCGATCCGCAAAGGCAAGCCTCGTACGAATCCCGAGAATGTCCGCTCGAGCCAGCTCGGCGACAGCCTCGCGGGCCATCCTTCTGCCGCGCCCCGTGCGAGGGCGTCGTGGATGACGGAAGCCGCGCCCCCGGCGTCGGGCGCCGACTCCTTGCGCTGGGCTTCTGCGATCGCCTCGGTAACATCCAGCAAACGTCGCGCGGAGCGCCCGATCGCCGCGGGCGTCGCCGACAGCAGCAGCGCCCACGGGTGCGGTGCTCCGAGACGGCGCGCCACCTCCAGCCGGCGGCTTGCCCGCGTCCGGTTCAGGGCCGCAATGGAAGGCGCGGCGTCGCCGGCCGCGTCGAGCCACAGACGGGTCTCCGCCACCGTGCGGGCAGCCACGAGCCGGCGCCAAGCCTCGCGCCACGACACGAGCTTCGTCTCTTCCCCCTCGAAGCGCCCCCGTGGAGCATTCGCCTCTAACGCGAAGGCGACGTCGTCGGCAAGGCCAATCCGGGTCTGTACGAGCGCGGCCGTCCAGCGCAGGAGCGAGTCGCGGAGCAATCGTTCCGAGTCACTCGGCTCGTATGCGAGCAGCGCGTCGCGTGTCGATTTCGCCGACACGCGTCGGACTCCGTCGAACGGGTCCTCCTGGCTGCGCGTTCCCGGATCGTCGTTCAAACCGGACCGCCACTCTTCGACCTGGCCCACGGCGCGCGCCACGTCGCGGTCGAGCGAGCGCAGGTCAAGAACGTCCGAGTCACCCATGGATGGTCGCGGGCCCACTCGGATCGTGGTTGCGATTCAGCGCGTCGACGATGGCCGCCTCGAGCTCGGCGAGACGGTCGAGTCGCGCGACGACGGCCGGGCGCCGGCCTCCGGACGCCCGAACCGCCAGGTCGACGAACAGGCGATAGTGGGTCGCCTCCGACGCGAGGAGCTCTCGCCAGAGCGCTCCGGGGTACCGATCGCCGCCGATGACGGCCGCCCCTTCGGACAGGAGCTTGAAGCGCTCGCACGATCGGGCTTCGATGAGAGCACCGACGAGCAGGCGATCGACCAGTGGGGTGGTGACGGGGTCGCGCGGCAGCCGTCGCACCGCTTCGCGCAAGCCTGCAGCATACACATCGACCGACGGTCCGGTCAGCGGCACTCCTCTGGCCGAAAGAAGCGCGAGAACCTGCTGGAAATGCTCGATCTCCTCTCGAGCGAGGTCGGTGAGGGTCCGCACGATCACCGCGTCGTCGCAATGACGCATGGCCAGCGAAAGAGCGTTCGAGGCGGCCTTCATCTCGCAATGGGCATGATCGACGAGCAGAGCGTCCAGATTGCCCAGCGCTCGCGCCGCCCAGCGGGCATCGGTCGTTACCTTGAGGCAAAACATCTCGGACGCTACCGCTTGTCCGTGTTGCCGCGCCTTCCCGGCTGGGCGACTTTGCCGCCAGAATACGAAAACGCGACCGCGATGGCGACGACGACGAGGGAGCCGACCGTGAATCCCAGGGTGATCCAGGAGCCGATGACGGCGAGCAGCGCCGCCGTCAGCCCCGACAGGGCGGCTTCGCGCAGCGCGCTGGCGGCGCCTCGCGACCGGCCCACGACGAAGCCCCCGGCGAAGGCCGCCACGGCGAGAGCCGCAGACGAAAGGGCTCCAAAGAGGATGGCCGATCCGTGCGGTCCGCCGCCGCCGGACTCGTGCCGTGCCCAGCGCGCGGCAACGGATGCGGTCGAGGCCGCAAGAGGAACCCAGACGACGAAAATCGCAGTCGCGCCGAGAGCGACCCATTGCCATGCGGGACGCGTGGGTGTGCCTGCCGCTTCATCACCGGCCATCGGCAGAAGCGGCAGGCGGCGCTTGCCCTCCACGGCACAACCATAGCGCACGAGATCCCGATAACAACACGCCGTCCGGCGTGATAGACGCGCGAGCCGTGTCGTCCGAATCCATCGATCCTGCCTCGGCTCGCAGTGTCGTGCGCGTGCGCGTGCGTTTCGACGAAACAGACCTCATGGGCATCGTTCACCATGCGCGTTATCTCTCGTACATGGAGATCGCTCGCGTCGAGTGGCTTCGCCGTCGCGGGGTGACGTACGCGGATTGGGCGCAGCGCGGCAGGCACTTGCCCGTCGTGGAGGTCTCGGTTCGCTACCGCGCTCCAGCCCACTTCGACGACGAGCTCGACGTCGAGGCGTCGCTGAGCGAGGTTCGCGCCGCGAGCATTCGATTCGACTTCCGGCTGATCCGCGTGGACGATGGAACGCTCTGCGCCGAGGGTTCGACCCGGCTCGCCCATGTCGATGGTCGCCATGCGCTGCGCCGGATCACGGAGGAGATCCTCGCGGAGCTGAGGCGTCCCGAAATCGCGCGATGACGGCCGTGAGTCGATCGCCATGGCCGGCGGCCGCGCTCGTGCTTCTGGCGTGCACTCAGGCCGGTTCCCCTCGACTTCAGGGGCGCTGGCACGGGGTTCGCGCCGAAGGCGTGGGCATGGCCGGCGAGGCCTCGAGCAATGCGAACGCCTTTGCGTTCCACACGCAGCTGCACTTCGAGGGCTCCGAGATGACCGTGCTGTCGCCGCATCAAGCGCAGGCCGGTCACTATCGCGTCGTTCGAGAGGATGCGACGACTCTCGTCCTCGTGACCGATGGCGACGGCCCCTCGATTCCCGAAACGTTCACGTTCGCGGCGGACGGCACGATGCGCTGGGCGGTCCTGCCCGGAAAGGCGATCGTGTTCGCACGAGAGTGAGGCCAGCACGCCGAACGGGCGCGCCCTCGAGCTCAGGACGTCGCCCGCGGCGAGAAGCCTCAGCGCCGAACCGCCTCCCGGCCGACGCGCAACGTGATGTCGCGACCTGCTCTGCGGACGTCCATCAGCACGTCGTCGCCGGCCGGTCCGCTCAGCCGAGCGCGTGCGTCACCCATCGTGTGGACGGTGACCCCATCGACGGTGACGACCACGTCGCCCGGTGAGAGTCCAGCTCGCTCCGCCTCGCTTCCCTCGACCACCGAGACGACGACGACTTCCGACGGTGCACCGGTCTCGCCGAGTGTCACGGCGACGCTGCCGGTCGATGAAGGCTCGGCCGACGGAACGTCGTTCGATCCCTGCCCAAAGAGCATGCGGATCCGGTCCGTCGTGCGTCCACCGACGATCTGCACCGACGCTTGCGTGCGCCCGAAGTCGGGTGCGTAGGCTTCGAGCGTGACGCTGCCCTCCGGAAGCTCGCCCAGCCGGAAGTGGCCCTCGGCATCGGCGATCGCGAGGTTGCGCGGGTTGGATCCGACGAGCAACCAGGTCGGAACGTGGTCCCGGGCGACTCGCGCGCCGGGCACGGGGGCGCCGGAGGCGTCCACGACGTCGCCTTCGGCGATTCCCTCGGCGGTCATTTCGACTCGCGCGACGGAGTAAGCGCGCCGACCGGCGGTGTCGGGAATCGCGATGGTGCGCTCGGCCGGCGCGAATCCGGTCGCGCGCACGCGAAGCGCGGCCGCGCCGGAAGCCAGCTCGTTCAGCGCGAACGCTCCGCGCGCATCGGTCGTTGCGTGCCGGGCCCCGAGCTCGGTGTACAGGGTGACCTCGGCTCCTGCGATCGGTTGGCCGCCGCTCGCGGCAACCACCTGGCCGTCCGCCCGCTCTGCCGGGTCGAGCTCGATGCGAACGCTTTCCTCCGTACCCGTGGTGATGACGATCCTGGGCGCCCTGGAGGGCGCCCTCGCTTCGATGCGAAGGGGCAGTTTCTGGGCGCCCTTGATCTGGGCTTGCCCGTCTGCGGACGTGAAGACGGTCAATCGCAGGAGCGAGTCGGGGGTGAGCGAGGTGGCAGTGACCTGGGCGCTTTCGATCGGGGCGTCACCCTCGTCCACGACCGCGATCGGAAGCGGATCCCTCGCCGCCGGAAGACGGATGGTCATCTGCTCGCGCCCCCCCTCGGGGATTTCAATCGTCGTGCGAAAGTCGGGCATCTCCCCCTGCGATGCGCTCACGCCCACGTTGACCGCTTCGGGCAGCGCGGCGAATGCGAACGTTCCGTCGCTCGCCGTCCGGGACGAGCGCTCGAGCGTCCCATGGACTGCCGATACGAACACGCGTGCTCCGGTTACCGGCTCATCCCGAGCATCGAGGACTCGACCCTCGAGAACGCCGCCTTCGTGCAACGTCACTTCCACGCTTGCCTGCCCTCCCGGAGCGAGCGTCACGACGTCGCTCTGCGCGTCGACGTACTGAGGGTGGTGCACGAGGACGCGAACGCGGCCGGGCGAGGCCGGCGACAGAAGGAAGGTTCCGTCGCTGCGCGTCACCCATCCGCCAGGATCCACGGACCAGCCTTCTCCTGCCGAACCAGACGCTTTCGGCAGGGAGGCGATCGCGCGCGGGATCGACGGCACCGGACCCGGGACCACGCCCAGCTCGCCTGCGGAGACGAGCGGCACCGAGCCCGGCAACATGGCCGCGAAATGGGCCGCCTGGAATCGGGCCCTTCGTGGGTCGTCCACGATGGGCCCCCCCGCCGGGTCAGTGCCCACGATTTCGAGTGTGGCTCCATCGACCGGGCGGCCGCCGGTGTCGAGGACGCGCCCGGACAGAGCGCCGGCGCGAGCCAAGGCGACGCGCGCTTCACTCGGCGGCGGGTCGCCGATGACCAGAGCGCCGCGAGCGACGAATCCGTCGGCACGCGCAGCGAGAGTGGCAATCCCGAGAGCGAAAGGACCGAGCCGCGCACGACCGGACGCATCGGTGGTCGCCTCGAGGGGGAAGGGCGAGATCTCCCCTTCCGCGAGCGTCACGCGTGCGCCTGCGATCCCGCCCGCGGCGTCTCCGTCGCCGTCAGTGACGCGCACCCGGAGGAAACGAGCGCGTGCGAGGTGCAGGTCGATGACCTTGTTTTCCCCACGTCCGAGCACGACGCCCAGATCGATCGGTGACGCTGCGTCGTCCTTGGTGGCGCGAAGCGCGTAGGTGCCGGCCGCCAGGCCTGCGATGCGGACCTCGCCGTCGCTGTCCGCGTCTGCGGAGCGGGGCGGCCAGAGCATCGCCCCCGCCAGCAGGACGTGGGCACCCCCCGCCGGCCTGTCGACGGCGTCGCGAACACGGACCTCGAGCGACCCGAGTTTTCTCAGAACGAGCGTCACGCATTCCCCGTCGCGATCCGCGCGCCCGACGGCGTCTTCGTAGCCCGGGGCGTGCGCCGTCAGCTGCCACGGTCCCGAACCGATGCGATCGAGGACGGCGGCTCCGGCCGCGTCGGTGCGCACGCCCACCGGCAGCGGATCGCTCGCGGCCACGGCCTCGATCTCCGCGTTTCGAACCGCGGCGCCGATCTCGTCGCGCACGAGAACGCTCACGGCATGCGCCGGCGCGAGCTGCAGGATCAGTGTGCTCGGCTGGGGGGAGGCGACCAGGCGAGTCGATGCGCGAGCTCGGCCCGGCGCGTCGGCCATCACCCAGACTTCACCCAGAGGAAGCTTCGTGAGGCGGGCGCGCCCGAAGGAGTCGGTGGTTCGCTCGCCCGCGAGGTACGCTCGATCATCGACGATCGAGAGAACGCGAACGTGCGCTCCGGGGATGGGCCGCTGGTCGGATCGAGAGTGCACCATGACCGCGATGATTCCCTCGCGAACCACCGGCCCGATCGTCCTCGGCGCGGCGCCCCGGTCGGAGCCCACCGTGCGCAGGCGCCCACCCGGAATTCCGCCGAGGACGACGGCGATGGCCATGCTCGCGGCGATCGAGCGAGCCACGCGACCGGCGGTCGAGCGCAGGTTGGGCACCGGAGATCCTTAGAGCACGTTCCCGCTTGAGCGCACGCCCTCCTCAGCTCGGGCAGAACCCGGCCCCAACGATGCTCAGCCGGGCGCACGGCAGCGTGCACGATCGGCGCGAGTCAGCGGGTCAGGAGCGGCCCTTCAATGCAGCGTGTACCACCGGCCTTCGTGCTCGACGACAGGGACCGACGGGCGTCGCAAGGCCGCTCCGGCCCCGCTCTGCGGCTCGGCGGACGGCGTCGCGCCGGCCGTGACCATTCCGCTCGGCGTCGAGGCAGCGGCTTGTGCTTCCGCTTCTTCGCGCGCCCATTGCGCAAGCCTCGCCCTGGCGCGCTGTCCCCTCTTTACCCACGCGGCGACGGAGAGCACCGCGATGAGCGCCCAGAGCACTCCGCCCCCCGTCAGCGCGGGAATCAAGCCGAACCGGTGGCCCACTTCCTCGCGCCACTCGTACTCGAGCGTCCTGGCGTCGGTGCCGTACGCGTCCTCGAGGGCTCGGTCGAACGAGACCCCTCCACGGACGCGCTGGATGAGCGAGCCGAACCGCGCGCGATCGGCGTCGCGCATGAGAAAGCGAACGACGTCCGCCGATTCGGCGTAGGCCACGCTGACCTCGACCTTGTCGCTGGGAAACGCTCGATCGAGCTCCGAGAGCGCAATGAGTCGCCTCGAGAGCGAGGCGTTCCAGAGGGTGCTCCAGCGCTTCAGGTACAGCTCGCCCGACTCGTGGATGGCGACGCCCTCGTTGAACCATAGAGGGACCTCGTGATCGGCGAGCGCGCCGGCGAGCGCCACGTGCGCGAGCTCGTGTCTCAGCGTCTCCGCAAGGTCGGGGGCCTCTTGGCTGTCGGGAGCTCTGAGCGCGAGCAAAATGAGATGCATCGAAGGGTATGCCTCGCCTGCCGCATACGCGGGCGGAGGCTCGTCGGGGGGGGCGAGCTCGGCCATTTGCTGGGGCGTCCGGCCGATGCGCACGAACGCGTGATCCAGCACCGCCTGGCCGAGGTCCTCCGAAAGCTGGGCTCGGGCTTCATCCGCCTCGCGAAGCAGCGCCTCGACCCGAGCGCGAACGGTCGCCGGGAACTCGACGACGAGCCACCCGTGATCGATCCGCTGGAAATCGGAGGGGGGCGCGCTCAGGGCGGCGGCCGAAGGTTGAACGACGAGCCCGACGTCACGCGGCGGGCGCTCCCCCGTGTCGTCGGACGACGCACGGGTCGGTGCCGCCCGGCAGAGCCAGACGCTCAGTGCGACCAAGCAGAGCCACAGAGTACGGAAGCGCCGGTTCATTGATGCGGGACTTCCACCTCAAGATGGATCGTAGGCGACCCGCCGTCTCGAGACACGAGGTATGCGGCGCCGCCCGCGGCGGCCGCGACCCCCAGTGCGCCCCAGAACCAGGGGGAAAGATAAAAGGGGCGTGCGCCTGTGTGCGTGTCGGCGCGGGGTACCGGATGGGTGGCCAGCGCGGGCGCCGGCGCTGGAGAGGCACCCAGGGTGCGCGCCAGCGACCGGACCGCTCCCGTCCAAGCCACGCCGGGTCCGGCGTCCGGCCGATAGATGGCCGCATCGAAGCTCCCGGCATCGGCCAGAAAGACGTGCGCCACGGGCTGATCGCCTTCCACGCGAACCACGACGAGGGCGCGCACGCCGACGATGCGAGCGATTTCGGCCAGAAGCGCGCGCGACGGCGCGTCGTCGCCGTGTACCGCCGCGAGGGTCTCGGCCAGGTCACGCACGTCTGCCGGCGCGTCCGGCCCGGGCGGCTCCCCGCACATGACTCGCGCATGAGCTTCGTCGAGGTGCTCCGCCCGAAGCGAACCGTTCGAATAGATCTGCTGTGCAAGGGGCCAGGCGGCGTCTGCGGCGCCGGCCAGAGCGACGACCGCGACGCCTTCGCGGGCCTTCGCCGGAGCGGCTTCTCGAGTTGCCATCGGGACCGCCGCGGGGGGATCGGCCCGCGCGCTCGACGCGACCGACGCGTCCGCGACGACGAGGAGAATCGCGAACACTCCGCGCATCCCCCAGGGACACGAGCAAGCGTCGCGCCCCGGCGCGCGAGTGCCCCACGCCCCATCACGGACGATCTGCCCGCGGCATCCCGTGTGCGGGCGACGACGGATCCACTCGCGACGATTCCGCGCCTGCATGAATCTCCTCTTGGGGGCGACCCTGAGCGCGCACCGCCTTTAGCACGGAGCGTCGCCAGCGTCTTCGAGCGACGAGACGCGCTGTCCGGCGCGTCACATGGTCGAGATCCAGCCGGCTGGAACCGAGAACGCGGGGGCATGATCGTCTATCGCCGCGCGCAGCGGTCGGTCGCGGAGCGCCGAGATTCCGAGTGCGATGATCGCGACGGCAATCGGAGGACCGACGAGCGCCAGCGCCCGTCGGTTCACGAACGTGGGTCGGGCCGCAAAGCCGGCGCACATCGCGAAGGCGAGCACATCGACGACCACCGCCGCGGCACCGGCGGACTCGGGATCACGGGCCGTCGCTTGAAGGAAGCGGATGCCGATCCCGAGAATGACGACGAGCGTACCTCCGGCGAGGACGCCGCCCAGAGCTCGAGCCGTTTTCGCCGACGCGTGACGAAGAATTGCAACGACGCGAGTACAGACGAGCGCCGTGGCGATCGCAATCGCCAGAGCCAGGAACGCGAAGGTCACGCCCGCGAGCGCGTGGTGATGGGTCTTTGCGCGAAGCAGACTGCCGAGGATCGAAAAGATCACGAGCAGCAAACCGAGCCAGAGAAACACGCCGAATGCCCGAAGCTCCAGCCCTGGGCCAACGAACGCGCGCAGGCTTTCGCGTGCGCCACGCAGAACGACGATGGACGCGATCATCGGCCCGAAGGCGGCCGCGGAAAGGGCGACAGATACGCGCGGCGCGCCCTCGGTCCCGGCGACTGCGGCGGCGACGCGCAACGTCGCGGGCAATGCACACACGAGCGCAGCGAGGGCTGCGAGACCCACGGCGGTGCCAAGATGCAGCACCCACGAATGGGGTTCTTCCGGAGGGTACGGAGGGAGGGGACGAGTGGAGTGCATCGCGGACGGAAGCGGCACTGTAGCAACGCCTCAAAAACGCTCCGATGAGAAGTACGGCGGAAGCGCCAGAAGCGTGTCGGCTAGAGCCAGCGCCGCCTCATCCCGAGCCGTGACCCAGCCGAGCCTCGCCGCTTGCGAAGGGCGCAGCCCTCCGAACGCCACCGCGGCCAGAGTGATGCGATCGAGCCTCACGTCCGGCTCGGCCCCGGTCTTCAAGACGGTGGCGATGCCGCCCGACACGTCAAGCTCGGCTGCACCCTCCTCCGTCTCGAAGACGAGACGGCCCGATGCTCGCCAGCCGCGGGCCGAGAGGGCGCGCTCGAGGTCGACCATCCGGACCATGGGCCCGAGCATAAGCTCGCCGATCGGGCGCTGGAGCGGATCACCTGCGCATGAGGGCTCCCCCTCCAGGAGTGCGCGGTCCATCGGGTCGTCCTCGGAGACGTCCACTCGCACCATCGCCACCTGATCGCGCTGCGTACCGACGGCCGCCCACAGAGATCGCGCGGCACGGTGGCTGTGCGCGGCCAGCTCATGGACGACGAGCATCGGCTCCCCTCGAGGCTCCGGCCGTTCCACGGTCCACGCAGCGTACCCTTGAACGCCCTCTTGACCCTCCACGACGAGCCAGGTCGAGCGCTCGTCGGCAAGGCGCAAGTTCCAGATGCGCTCCGTGCGCACGAGCGCTCCAGTCCCCGCACGGGCCGCGGCGTCCCAGGCGGCGATCATGGCTCCGCGATCGGCTCCTGCTGCGGCGCGTGCTTTCAGCTCGCGTTTCCAGGCAACCGCCGCCGGTGCGAATCGCAGGCGCCGGTAAGGACTCGTCGCGGCATAGCCGAGCCGCCCATAGAATTGTCGCCGGAACGGGTAGAGGACCGTCAGTGCGTCGCCGCGCTCCCGGGCGACGTCGTGCAAGTGGGCAATCAGCCCCGTCGCGATTCCCGCGCGCCTCGACTCGGGCGCCACCGCGAGACTTGCGATTCCGCCGACCGGGACGGGTGCTCCGCCGAACCATGCTCGCATCCGATAGAGAAAGGCATGCCCGACGAGGATGCTGCATTCTTCGGCGACCCACAGATCGTCGAGCGTCCCTAGCGGATTGTCGATGAAATTCCTGACTCTCGCGTCGTGGCTTCGGTCGTCGGGATAGGCGGCCGAGTGGATGGCGATGAGCCGATCGAGGTCTTCCGCGCGGGCCGGGCGGAAGGAAAGCGTCATCGAGGCGACAGGGTAGCAGGCGTCCGCCCGGTCACGCTGGCCACCGGCGCGCGCCTCGTGCTACGGCCGGGAGGCGATGTCGAGCAGTACGTCCGAAGGGGCGGAACAGGAGGGAGGACGGCTCGGCGGCGCGCGCGCCGACTTCGTAGGCTCGCTCGGTCGTAAGCTCGCCGATGCGCGCGATCTTCTCTCCGCGCTCGAAGACGATCCCTCGTCGAAACTGGTCCGTGACGAGCTGCGGCGGCGGTTGCATGCGCTCGGCGCTGGCGCACGGCTGCTCAAGTTCGAGGCCATGGCGCGTTCCCTTCAGGAGATCCTCGTCGTGCTCGAGCACGCGGGCGAGGTGGGAGTGCTGCGCGAGTCGGACGTGGCCCTCGTCGGACAGATGCTCGACGATCTGCCGGCGCTCGCCTGGGGCGAGGCCGTGCCGCGCGAATCGCCGCTGCGGCCTGGCGAGGAAGGGGACGAGACGGCGGGCCACCCGCCGCTCACCGTCCTGGTCGTCGGCGGCGAGGACCTCGCGGACGCGTTGATGGATGAAGGCGTCGGGCGGACCCGAGGGTTCGAGTGCGAGCGCACCGAGGACGTCGACAACGCGCTGCAGCTCGCGCGCGCGTATGCGCCGGACCTCGTGCTCGTCGACGCCGACCTGCCGCGCGCTTCCGGTCTCGTCGAGGCGCTGCTCGACGACCCGCTGACCGAACCGGTGCCGGTGATCGTGGTCGGGACGTTTCGGGTTCCCCACGATGCGGCTCGCTTCGTCGCCCTCGGAGTTGCGAAGTCGCTGGCCAGGCCAGTCACCGCCGAGGTGATCCGGGGAACGTGCGACGAGATTCTCGACGCCCGCGCCGAGCGCACGTTGCGGATGACGCTCGGCGAGCCGACCGTCGAGCAGCTGGCCGATCGACTCGCGGAGGAGCTCAGGCGGGCGCTCGTCGATGGCGTCGACAAGACGGCGCGCGCGCGCCGCATCCCGCTCGGCGAGGGGACCGAAGTGCTCGGCGCCCTCTGGGGCGCCATCGCCCGTGTCCAAGAGATTGTCGCGCAGCGCACAGGCGGGGCCGTGCGGTTCGGAGGCGGTACGCCCGACGGTGCGATCGCGCTTGCCCCCTGGCTTCACCACGACGTCCCGGGCGCCGAGCGCATGGCGGCACGTGGTCGGGGGACCGGGGCGGACGTGCGGCTGAAGGGCAGGCGTGTCGTCGTTGCCGACGACGACCCAGGCGTCACCTGGTTCATCTCCGATCTGCTGCGGATGGCCGGTTGCGAGGTCTATGAGGCACTCGACGGCAGGACGGCCCTCGACCTCGCCTTTCATGTCCAGCCCGAGCTCGTCGTCAGCGACATTCTGATGCCGGGCCTCGACGGATTCGCTCTGAGCCGTGCCTTGCGACGCGACGTGGCGCTGCGGGACACTCCCGTGATCCTGCTTTCGTGGAAGGAGGATCTGCTCCAGCGAGTCCGTGAGCTCGGGGCCAGCGCGGCGGCGTACATGCGCAAGGAGAGCGATTCGCGCGCGGTCCTCGCGCGCGTTCGCGAGGTGCTGCGCCCGCGGGCTCGCATCGAGATGCGCCTGCGCGGCGACGGCGAGGTGCGCGGTCGGCTCGATGGGCTCTCGCCGCGGCTCCTGCTGGAGCTCGTCGGCATCATTCGGCGCGATGCCCGGATCGCAATGCGCGATGCGATGTTCCTGTACGAGGTCGACGTGAGGGGTGGAGCCCCGCGAAAGATCACGCGCACCGCGAGCGATGGCAGCTACCAGAGCGGCGAGCGAGCCCTCGCGAGCCTGCTCGGAGTCGGTGCAGGACGGTTTGTCGTCGCGTCGACGAGCGAACCGGTGCGTGGCGATCTGACCGGGACCCTTTTCGAGCAGCTCGCGCGGCCCATCGCTGCGGCGCGCGGCGCGCTCGAGTCGACCACGGGGGCGTCGACCGTCCAGGTCGAGCGCGTCGCCATCGATGAAGCAGTGCTCGACGAGTACCTGCGGGCGACGCCGGATCCCGCGCGAACCGTGATCCAGCGGCTCGCCGCGGGGGTGTCGCCCCGGCAGATGCTCATCGGGGGCGAGGCATCGCCCGCGCTGCTCGAGGACGTATTGGCGGATCTGGCGGCCCGCGGGGCCATTCGAGCCGTGGAAGGGGCCAATGGCTCGGACCTTCTCTCGCCCGCGGTGGACGCGGCACTCGCCGTCATGCGAGGGGTCGTCCGATCCGGTTCCGTGATTCCTCCGAATGCGCGTCCGAGCGCACCCATGGTGGCCGCATCCGTGAAGAAAGGCCCCTCGGGGCCGGCGCCGCCCTCGGGGAGCACCCCCACCGCGGCGCCCTCGCAGTCGAGCGAATCCGCTCCTCCCACGGCCGTGCGTCCCCGCACGGGCGAAGTCACGCCCTCGATCCCGGTCGCCCTCGAGTCACCGCCTTCACCCGCGTACGAGGCGTTCCATCTCACCGACCCCCCTCCGCCGCCCGCCGCCGACGACGAAAACGACGCCGTGCCCTCGTCGCTCGAGGATGCCGTGATGCGGGAAATCAGCGATCGTTCACCGCATCCAGGGCCTGCGCACGCTTCGAGCACGCTCCGATCGATCGTCGAGCCGAGCGAGCTGCGTCCACGCTCGTCGAATCCCCCGGAGGACCTCGGCGACGAAGTGAAGCCGCTTCCCTCGATTCCGCCGGACGCCGTTGTACCGGGTGCGCCCGGCTCCGAGGCTGCAACGACTCCGGGTGCCGTCACTGAATCGGACCGCGCCCTGCCGGTGCGCAAGTCGTCCGCTGCTGCCGTGTCGGCCGAGAACCAGGTATCCCCCGGCCAGCGCCAAGAACAGGAGGAGCCTGACGGCGCGGACGGTCCGTACTCGGCTCCCTTCGAGATCTCGACCCCCGATGCGGACGCTCCTCTCGTCGAAGTGCGCGACGCGGCGCCGCCGGTGGACGGAGCCAGCGCGTCGCGCCGTACCGTGCGGCCGGAGGATGGGAGGGGGGGGCCGTTGCTCGGGGCGCGCGCGGCGGGTATGTGGGCCCTGGTCCTGCTGGTCCTCGGAGGTGCAGTCGTGGCGGGCCTGTACCTGGGCCGCGACAGCTCCGATGCGTCGCCGGCCGCGTCGGCGAGCCCGACCGCCGGCGCCATTCCATCGGACTTCGCGCGATCGCCCGCTCCGACCGTTCCGACACTCCCCCCGCGCGTCGACACCGAGGACCTGCCGGCAGGAGCCGAAGTGCCCCCAGGATACGGCTACCTCGAGGTTCGCGCAGCGCCCGAGGCCAGGGTGCGCATCGACGGCTCGCTGATCGGTGCCGGGCCGGTCGCGGGCGGCGCAGTTTCCCCTGGCTACCACGAGGTCGTCGTCGAGCAGGGAGGGCGAGCGACGTCGAGGCAGGTGGCCGAGGTCCGAGCAGGAAAAACCACACGCGTTCGCGTGGTAGCCCTGCCGTGAGCGGCCGCGGCCGCTTCGTCCTTCCGATCCTGACGCTCGTCGCCGCCAGCTCGTGCGGTCATTCGGTGGATCCGGGTGCGGCCATCCCGACCTCCCAGGTCGTCGTTCCTGCAGCCCCGGGAGAACCTTCGATTGCAGCGACGCGCCGGGTCGTCCTGGACTTGGCAGGTTCGCCCGAGGCCTGCGCCTTCGGGCACCGCGGTGTCCTCCTCGATTTTGGCGAGCCGGCGATGGCGGCGAGTCTGCGCCCCGGCTCGCTTCGCGTTGCGCCGGACGAGCTCGTCGAGCGAGAGGGAGCGACGTGGCTGCGCGTTCGATCGCGGACGCTGGTCGCAAGCTTCTACTGGCCGGCCGCGGCGGCGGACGGACCCGACGGCAACGTCTACGCGGAGGCGCGGATCCGCGCGGGCGTGGCCCGCGCCGTGTCGGTGGCGATCGACGGCAAGCCGATCGGGGTCTGGATGCTGCCGAAGGGGGAGACGAGCGTCGTCATGGCGCGCGCGTCCGGAGCCGTCAGCGTCTCCCCCGGGGGGCACGAGCTGACGCTGCGCTTTGCGGGGGGGGCGCGCGCGGGCGACGAAGCGCTGGCCGAGCTCGACTGGGTTCACGTGGGGGCAGGCGAGGCCACGGAATCGTACGCGGCGCCCACCCATCGCGACGTCGTCGTCGACGCGACTCTCGGAGGCCGCGCGCTGCGGGCGCTGTCACTGCGTGCTCCGGGGTTCGTCCGCTGCTCGGGGTGGATCCCTGCGAATGCCACTCTCGAGGTGGGCCTCGCCACCGCGGGTTCTGGGGACGCCGACGTCGAAGCCAGGCTCGTCCGGGATCGCCGACCTCCGACGATCTTGGGGCAAGCGACCGTGGCGGGAAGCGCGAGCGACTGGGTCCCATGGTCGGTTCCCGTCACGGGGCTCGAGTCCGACGGAGCGCTCGCGTCGATCGAGATCGTCGTCAAGCGCGCCGCCAAGGGAACGCGCGTCTTGCTCGGAGCGGCCCGGGTCGTGGCCGCGGATCCGACCGTGGCCGCGGTCGCGCCCCAGGCGGGCGGCGTCGTGCTCGTCGTGCTCGGCAGCACCGCACCGCGGTCTCTCGCACCTTGGGGGGGACCTCATGCCGCTGCCGAGCTCGTGAAGCTTGCGGCGACGGGAACCACCTTTCTCGCTCATCGCGCATCGAGCACGCAGGCGAACGCCGTTGTCGCGTCTATGATCACGGGTCTCTCGCCTTCGGCGCACAGGGTCGAGGACGCCGACGCCCGCCTGCCGGAGGGCTTGACGACGGTGCAGGAGGCATGTCGTCAAGGGCGCGTGTCCACGGCCATGTTCACGGCGAACCCGACCACGGGCGCGGCCTTCGGTTTCGCGCGCGGGTGGGACACGTTCACCGCGCACGACCCCCTCGAGAGCGGCTCCGCGACGCGTGTCTTCGACGATGCCGCCGAATGGGTCGAGGCTCACCGTGCGGAGCGCTTTTTCGTGCTCGTCCACGCGCGGGGCGGCCACCCGCCTTGGGACGCAACGCCCGACGAGCTCAAGACGATGCCGCCGGACGGCTACTTCGGAATGATCGAGCCCCACCGCGCCGCGGAAGCTCTCGCCAAGGCTCGCAAGCACCCCGGCCGTTTCAAGGAAGACGACCGCATCCGGGCGTGGGCCCTCTACGACTACGCCGTGGATGCGCAAGACGCGGCGCTTGGCCGGTTGATGGCCGCCTTGCGCAACACGGCAAGGGAGGCCGATACGACGGTCATCGTCACCTCGGACGTGGCCGCGAACGAAGCGCCGCCGGTTCCCTTCTGCGATCCCGAAGCGCTCGACGAGCCGCTCCTGGGTTCTGCGCTCGTCGTGCGGTGGCCGGGAGCGCCGTCGCTCGCGGGACGCCGTGTCGACGCCGCAACGAGCGCCGTCGACATCGCCCGCACCGTACTCGATACGCTCGGGCTCGCTGCACCCTCCGCCTTCGAAGGGGTGGACCTGGCCGCGGTCGCCCAGGGGACCGTGATTCCCGCCCAGCGTCCGCTGCTCGCGACGCGTGCAGCGCGGCTCTCCGCGCGCTGGGGTCCCTACGTCCTGCTCGGGGCGCGGGATCGCGAGCTCCGCATGTGCGATCTGTCGCTCGACCCGTCGTGCGTCGCCGACGTTCGCGGAACGGCTCCACTCGCGCTCGAGCCGCTGCGCCGCTGGGTCCTCCAGGCTCTCGCTCCACGGCAGCCGCCTCCACCCCCGCGCGCCCCCGCAATACTCGATGCCCACGCCCTCTCGGCTCTGGTGCGGTGGGGACGTTCTTCCGAGAACGGAAAAGAAGGCGATTTTTAGAAAGCCCCCGGACAGGGGACGCAGACGAGACGCGCCGCGCGCAATAAAAACGCTAGCCAATCATCATCCAGGCCATTTGGTGTCGGCGCCGCCTGATTTAGAGCACGAAACCCTTTAATGTCAGGTGCGTCGCGCCGACGTCGCGCCGACGGCACGGACCCGCCGGTGCGGTGCGTCCTTTTTTTTTGCGAGGCACGCTGTCCCATGCACCTTTCCGTTTCGAAGCGAACCATCGTTCACTGCGCCCTCGGCGCCCTCCTGCTTGCCGGGGCGGCAGGCGCCGCGAGCTGTGCAAAGGGCACGGCCGGAGAGACCTTCGGGTCGGGGAGCGGCGGCAGCGGAGGAGGCGGCGGCACGGGCCTCAATCCCACCGGTCAGCAGGTGACGATCTCTGCAGACGGTGGCATCGGCATCCTCAGCACCGCAAATTGCGCCGGCGGGGAATGCACTGACTTTGCCAATGCGTGCACGTTCGTCGGCGACGCGGGCGCGTGCACCAGCCAGGCGGGATCCGTCTCCGTCATTCAGGATCCGAGCTGGCCGGCCGGCGACACCCCGTCGCAGATCTTCGGCACCCCGGGCAGCGGCGCGGGGAGCAGCGTGCAAACCGGCAGCGCCGGGCCGTGTCTCTACGAGCCGCCGTCGGGCGCGCTCTTCCCGAACAACTGGCTGCGTCCTCGATTCATCTGGACCGCCTCGTCCGGTGAATCGCTGTTCGAGCTGCACTTCCATTCCTCGGCCGAGTCGACGGACCTCTTCGTCTACACGGGCGAAGCGAAGTGGACCATGCCGAAGGCGCTATGGACGAGCCTTGCGAGCGACGTGCAGGACACACTCATCACGGTGGGCATTCGCGGCGCCAGCCCGGGGGGTTCGCCGTCGGCCGGCACGGAGACGAGCTTCGCCATCGCTCCCGCGCCGGCCCAGGGTGCCATGGTCTTCTGGTCGACCGAGTCGTTCTCCACGAGCGCGACGACCACCAACCTTCAAGGATTCACGGTCGGTGACGAGACGACGGTCACGGTGCTCACGCCGGCACCGCAAGTGACCCAGACGGTCCTCGCGGACAATCCGGACGGAGGCAACCTGTCGACGGTTCCTCAGCCGGTGACGTGCATCGGTTGCCATACCGCGACACCCGATGGCCAGTACGTCGGCTTCACGGCGCAGTGGCCATGGCCCAACGTGCTGGCGACCGTCTCCCCCGACGCAGGCACTGCGGTCGGGGCTCCCCCGCCGTGGCTGACAGCGAGCGCGATCGACAACCTGAGCCCGAATATCGGCAACCAATCGAATCCCAATGGTTTTTATCTGGGTGGGGACAACGTCCAGGGTCTCGGTCCGACTGACAACAACGTCGACAACGTGATGCTGGGCATCCAGACCTTCTCCGCGGCCCACTACATGACCGGCGATCGCATCGAGATCTCCTCTCTCGGTGCGTCGCTCGACGATCCCGACAACAACGCGGGGATGCCCGAGGGCACGCAGCCGAGCGGTGTCGTATC
>Ga0187782_10000511_pt1 | contig 26346 bp, 22 predicted proteins | sample 0715_SJ02_MP15_2_FD_132454 | JGI IMG/M metagenome (GOLD analysis project Ga0187782, IMG submission 132454) | Tropical peat soil microbial communities from peatlands in Department of Meta, Colombia - 0715_SJ02_MP15_20_MG | ecosystem: Environmental > Terrestrial > Soil > Wetlands > Peat | place... | reverse complement strand
GCCGCCCAGTCGCTCCACGAAGGCTCTGGCCAAGAAAACGCCGAGCCCCATGCCCGCCCCCGGTGTCTTGGTGGTGAAGAAGGGCTCCCCCACCCGAGCCAGGAGCTCGCTCGGAATGCCGGCACCATGATCGACGACGGCCACGCGGGTCCTTCCTGCCTGCTGCTCGATCGAGACGATGACGGCGAGGTCAGCGCCCGCGCCGGCCTCGAAGGCATTCTTCACGAGCGACCCGAGCGTCTGGACGATGCCGCGCCAGGGCAATGTCACGCTCGTCACGCTCTCCGCGCGAACCTCGAGACGAGCCGCGCGTTCCCCTCCGATTCGACGGCGTAGCTCCGACACGATCACCTCCACCGTGACGGTTTCTGGCGCCTCCCCCAAGGGGTCACCGGCGTGCGCGCTCATCTGCCGGACGATGTCATGGCACCGGTCGACCTGCTGCCGAATGAGTCGCGCATCGTCGACGATGGCTCCCGCCCCCGAGAGGACTCGGGCCGCGAGCTCCAGCTCCTTGGACGCGACGGCGATCGTCGCGAGCGGCGTCCCCAGCTCGTGTGCTGCGCCCGCGGCAAGAGCACTGAGCGACGCCAGCTTCTCGTTGGCGGCGGCGAGTCGCTGGGCGTCGGCGAGCTGCAGGTCCCGCTCGCGAAGAGCGGTCGACACGCGCGTGACGAAGTACGCGATGAGCACCGCGGCCAGGGTGAACGCGGCGAACATCCCCTCCAGGTGCAGCGTAAACGCGCTGCTCCCGGCGTGGTGCATGTGCTCCATTCCAGCCACAGGCACGTTGTCGAAGAAGAGGACCGCATACGAGATGGTCGACAAGATGACGATCGCGGTCGCGTACCAGGCTCCGAGCACGAGCGCCGCAAGCGTGATCTGCACGAGATAGAGCACGCTGAACGGATTCGATGGCCCGCCGCTGAATCGCAGGAGACCGAAAAGAAGGAGCGTGTCGAGCGCGAGAACCGCAGCGACGAAGCGTGCGGAGACGTCACGCGGGGCGCTCATCCAGCGGGTCAACGCCGCGTTGCTCAGAGCCGTCAGGGCGACCACCGTCGTCAGCGGAAGAACCGGCAAGCGCAGGCGTAGTACGAACGTGGCCAGCGCGATGGTGAGCGCTTGCCCCAGGACGGCCCACCATCGCAGACGTACGATCCAGCGGAGCGTGATGGCCGGCGCACCGAGAAAGCCCGCCTCCTGCCGCCTGGATGCCCCCCCGAGCGAGTGGGGAGCGTCGCGTGCGCTCGACGGCGACCGAGTGCCCGCGGAAACGGCTGCCACGTGCATCCTCCCTTCACTGTAGCGAAGCGGTCAGCGTGGGCTGCGGTTTCTTGTCGCGGGTCCTGTCGCGAGGCGGCGGCCCGCCGTCCTATCCCGAGTCGCCTGGCTGGCAATGCTGCCTCGTGTCAAGCGGGGGCGGCTTGGCGGAGATAAGCTGCATGCCGATCGACGCAAGTGCCTACGGCAGCGGCCTCAACCACCCCTCGCAGCCCCTGGAGTTCCGCCGCAACGCGCTCTTCCGCCGCGGGCGCTGGTTCTGGGATTGCCCGTACGCGGTCGTTGCTCGCAGGCGCTGCCCTTCTCGTCACGTCGTGCTCGGGCGTTGCGTCTCCAGTCGTGCCGTTGGATCTCCCATGGAGCGCGATGACCTTCGAGGAGAAAAAGGCGTACATGGAGCGCGTGGTCACGCCGCTGATGGCCAAGGTGTTTCAGGCATACTCTCCAAAAACCTACGTGAACTTCGGGTGCAAGACGTGCCACGGACCGTCGGTTCTCCGCGGGTCGTTCCGCATGCCCAATCCCGACCTGCCGATGGCGGAGAGCGACGTTCGCTGGGCCGTGAGTCCAGGCGCTGAGCCGATCGGCGCATTCATGGCCCACCAAGTGGACCCCGCGATCGCGAGACTGCTCGGGCCGCCGCCGGCAAGCGAACCCGAGCGCCACGCAACCTACGGTTGCTTCCGCTGCCACACGCTCGAACGATGACGCGCCGCCCGGTCGAGCGCTACCGAGCGGGGTGGCGCTCGCGTTGCACCCGGAGCCGGGGCATGGAATCGCTGCAAAAGGGTGTCGCGTGCACGGCCATCGCACTGACCCTCTCTCTCGCCGCATGCTCGTCGGGGGATCCCCCTTCCGGCGCGTCGGCTACCGGACTGAACGCCACCGCCGACGCAGAAGCCGTCGATTCGACGATCACTTGCCAGTTCGACCCCATGGTCGAAGCCTACGCCCCCAACATGGCACAGTGGGGCGCCAGCGGCGTTCTGCAGTTCGTTCTTCAGAGCGCCGACCCCGCGCCGCCAGCGCTCGGCTTCAACAGCTGGACCGTCGATGTGCTCGATGCAAGCGGGGGCATCCAGGACGCCACGTTCGTGGAGATCAAGCCATGGATGCCCTACCACGGTCACGGCGCGTCGACCGTGCCCCAGGTCAGCCGTAACGCCGACGGAACGTACCTCGTGTCCGAGCTGGACTTCTTCATGGTGGGCGTGTGGCAGGTCACATTCAGCGTCCAGACCCCCGCGGGCAACGACAGCGCTGTCTTTACCTTCTGCGTCGGAGAGTGAGGACGACGAAGGCCCCCGCGGGAGACGGTCTGCGCCGCCGGTTCCCTAGGGCAACATCAACGCGCAGCCCAACGTCCTGCCCTCTGGCCGCCTCACCGGACGGCCGGCGAGGGCGTCGTCCAGCGCTTCGCGCAGAAACGCCGTCGCGTCCGGGTGCAAGTGGCGCTTGTCCGAGTCGATTCCACCTCGATAGAGCACGTCTCCCTCTCGGTCCATGAGCACGGTGTAGGTGGCAAATTCCGCCTGGTAGGCACGGGCCATGACCCCGCCGTGGTCGACCACGACCGGGAAGGGGTACCGCCGGCGCGCCGCCTCGGCGCGATCGCGTTCCACCTTCGCGTCGACCTCCGAGTCGACGGCCAGCATGGCGACACCCCGCCCCGCGTAGTCTGCCGCAATGGAACGCAGCCGCTCGTCATGCGCAGCCTGGCAGGGACACGTGGCCGAAAAGAACACGAGAACGGTCAGCGCCCCTTCGGGCGAAGGAACGGGATGCACGCGGCCGTCGGTCCCTTCGAGAACCGCCGGAGTCGTCGCCGTCGGTGGCCGTGGGGGGGGGGTCGCGCAGCCGAGCACCCAACAGGTCGCGGCGAGCGCCGCGGTCGTCACGATCCGGCTCATAACCATGAGTAAACTCCCGTAAGCAGCGCGCCGACGGCGGACGTCTGGTTCAGTCCCAGCCCGGAGATGGGCGGGTTGTCGAAGATCGACCCCTGGAGCCGCAGCGTGTCGGTCACGGGAAACACGGTGCCGAGCGTCAGGGTGGGCAGCCGCCGCGCCGTTTCGGGGGAGTCGGCCCCGTTGATCGTCGCATCGCCCTCCGCCTGGTATGAAGCGCTGAGGGCCAGCGAGATCTCGCTGGGCCACGCGTAGGCGATGGCTGCAAGGACGGTCCACTGCGGGGCGAGGCGCTCGTGAACGGCGGCGGCGCCTGACCCGACCGTGCGCGCGCTCCGCTGGGCAAGGTACGCGCTCGTCCCTACGAGCCACGGGCCGAACACCTGCTCGACCGCAACACCGAGCGTTCCCTGCCAGGCACCAATGCCCGTGGCGCCCGCTGCCAAGGGCCCCAGGTTCGGCGCGTCCGGCGGCACGCCGGTGGGCGCGGTGACCCCCGCGAGCGCCGCAAATCCGGGGACGAAGCGAGACTGTCCGGCGAGGGTGAAGTCGTAGCGAGCGCTGACGTTGACGTCGCCGACGCCACCCCCGAAGTCGGTGAGGCTGCCGCTCGTGCGACGTGTCTCGACGAGGGGCACCAGCACCGCGACCTGCCCTCGTCTCAGAAAGCGTGCCGCCGCGAACAGGTCCTGCTCCAGATCGAGCTCCGACGCGTCGGACTGTGACACATAGCGCCCGGCAACGTCGTACGAGCCGAGCACGTCACCGGCTTTCAGCTGCAGGCCGACGAGCGCCTCCTCGTGCAGCCCAAGGCGGCCCGGGGTCACCGCACCGCTGCCCGCGCAGCACGCCTGAGCGCGCGCGGTGCGCGGCTGGCCCAGCATCAGCAGCGATCCCAGCCACGCACTATGGAATATCGAACGACGGAGTGACATCGTCGGTCACTGGACCGGAGATCGCAGTGCGAAGCTGCCAGACTCCCGCCATGAACAAGTCCACGTCGCCGATGACGTACGTGCCTGGCGGCGACTCCGAAACGGTCGGCACGGTCGACGTCCCGTGGCCCATCGCAGGCATCCAGGGCACGACGGTGAGGGTAAGACCCGTGACCGGCACACCTTGGCTATCCGTGATGGCCATCTCGAACGTGTCTTCACCCTGGGCGGGAGGCGAGGGGTTGCCGTTGATCACGACTGTGAGGGCGCCGGAGGCGCTTTGCACCGTCATTGGAAGCTGCGTGACCGCCGTGACGGCTGCCGAAGAGCTTCCCGTCCCCTCCGAACCGCAAGCGCAGAGCAGGGAGGCTGCGAGCCCGATTCCCGCGCTTCGCCGGAGGTTCACGCGGCCCCAGGACTCCATGTGCCGCCAGAAACGCATCTGCGGCAACATAAGATCGCTCGGATGTCCTGACCACGCGACAAATTGCCGCAGGGGGTACGCCGATGGTCACTTCCCAACGCGCGTTGAAAAATCCCATCCGGACGGATTCATGGCGGATCTAAGGGAATGGTCGCGCGAGCGAGAGAACGTTTGCGCGGCACCCGACGCAGCGAGTCCTCAGCGCCGGCATCGTCAAGCTCACCGGTCAAGACTACCGGCGGTAGGCTACGATGGGTGACCTGGTGCGGTCACATACGTTCGGCTGTGGGCACCCGATTCCGGCGATTGAGCAATCAATAGTGCAGTCCAATGCGATGACGACCAAACGTTGGCTGTCTCGTCCTGATCGCCATCCTGGTGCAATCACGCCTCCTGTGTCCGGTTTTCCGAGCAGGCTCATAGGGTCCGTCCCCGTGGGGTGCGTCAAAAAGCCACGGGGTGTGCTGCGAATATCGATTGCTCCACCAATTTCATTTCGCTAGTTCAGCTCCAGGGCCCGCCCGGCGCGCGTGCGCTCTGTCCGGTCGAGCCCGCGTGCAGCGGGAGATCGTCATGAAACCGCGAAAGACGTTTTTGACTCGCATCATGGTCGGGGCCATCGCGAGCACGCTCATTGTGGCCTGCAGCAGCAAGAGCTCGACCCCGTCACAGGGGGGTGTCACGACACCTCCCGGAACGACCGTCGTGACGACGACGCCGTACCCGGTCTGTCCCGGCAGCGCCCTCGAGGAAGGTTCGTTTGTGACCTCGAGTGGCGGCAGCTACATGGTGCCCGCCGTGGACGCGTGCACTCCGGCCGGAGCGCCGGCCATGGGACCGGCCGACGTGCATTGTGTGGGCGTGCCGCCGCAGCCGGTCAACGGCGCAGATTGCACCGTCTCGGACGCCGCTGCGACCGGTTTGGGCGCACCGGAGGAGGACGCGGAAAGCGACTCCGGCGCGGCAGGTGAGAGCGACGCTGCAGCGCCGACGCCTGGGCCCTGTGACGAGAACGGCACCGACGGTGCCTACGGCAGCACGATGTACGGCACGGAGGGGGACGACGACGACTGCAAGTACCACGTGACGTACGCTCCATTCTGCGGGACCGACGGGACCTATTTCGTCGTGTCGGCCGTCTACCTCACGCGCAATCTCGCCGATGGGGGCAGCGCGCCCCTCACCCAGGCGAGCACTTTGGCGGAGATTTGCTTGAGCGACACCCACCCTGGGCCTGCCATCGACGGGAGGCCGCCCGCGGGCAACCAAGAGGTCGTCGAGGGGCCACCCGGCACATACACCATCGGGCCGGTCCAGTTCGACGCGTCGGGCACGTGGACGGTTCGCTTCCACTTCAACGAGTTCTGCTGTGACGTGACGGCCGATTCGCCCCATGGGCACGCTGCATTCTTCTTCACCGTGCCGTAGCGGTCGATAAGCTGCTCGAATGCATGCGCACTCCTTCGCTTGCAGGCCACGGTTGAAGGTGCGTCTCTCGCTCCTGGCGCTCCTGCCGGCGGCGCTCGCGACCGGCTGCAGCAACGCATCGAACGACTCCAGCAACGCGGGCGCCGCAAGCTCGTGCGTCAGCGCACCTTCGTGCCCCGACGCGGACGTGCCAAGCTATTCGATGACCATCGCGCCGATCCTGCAGACGACCTGCATCTTGACCTGCCATAGCCCGGACGGTTCGGCCGGGTTCCCCGAGAACACGTATGCCGAGGTGTCTGCTCAAGCGGGGAACATGCTCCAGTTCGTGGTGGACTGCATGATGCCGCCACCGGGCGGGCCCGCGATGAGCGACCAGGAACGGATCGCGCTCACGGCGTGGCTGAGGTGCGGTGCGCCGGACAACTGAGGCCGAAACCGTGGTCCCGCTCCACGTTGCCCCCGAGCCGTGATCGGTTCGTCGAACCGGCCGGCCTTTACAGGTCCGTCTCCACCGTGACCTCGCCGAGGCCCGAGATCCGGCGCGTGACATAGAGGTCGTCGAGGTATTGTGTGGACGTGGCGTTCAGATCGAAGCTGAGCACCCAGGAGGTGGGCGCCGTGCTCTTCCCCAGGCCGAGGCGCACCGTCCAACCACCGGTGACGTTGACGAGCGGGCCGAGCTCGCGGTCACCCGTTCGCAGCGCCGGGTACTGAGCCCCAGGGCCGAACACGTAGGCGCGCTGCCAGAAATTCACGGAGGTCTGCGCATGGATCCGCGCGTGCGGTCCCAGCTCGAGGCGGGGGCTCACATCGAAAAAGTACCGCACGTCGGATGTGGTCGCCTTCAGAAGCCACGAGTCGACGTAAAGGCGCTCGTCGAGACGCAGGGTCGCGCGCCGGTAACGGTGGGCCAGTCGCCCTGTAAGCGCGTAGCGTTGGCGCGAGTCGGGGAGCCGCTCGAGCGGTCGCGCCGATACCCGCAAGCTGTTGACCAGATCGATCGGCGCTCCGCGCGGCACGTACGTCCCTGGCACAAACAGCGGAATGTAGCGGTAAGGCTTGGCCTGGTTGCCGTCCTCGAAGACGGCATCGCCGATGAATGCAGCGATCGTCGTCCGGCTTAAGACCAGCGTAAGGGACGCGTTGACCGCATTGCGATCGAGAACTTCGGAGAACACGGAAAACGGCGTACCGGTACGCCCGGCGATGTCCCGCCCGTGGGCATAACCGAGCTTCCAGGTCACATTCTTGTCCAGAAGGTCCTGGGTGACCGCTCCCCCCGCAGACCACGAGAGGTAGTCCGGCTCGTCGGACACACCCCCGTTTGCCTCCACCCCGAACGTTTGCCGCTGGTACGACGCTCGAATCCGCCCTTCTTGCCTCACCTCCTTCCAGTTTTGCGAAGCGGTCGAGACAATATCCACGGAAGCCGCGGAGATGACGTCGGCCAGGTAACTGGCGCCGACGCTCCACCCCGCCACAGGGTTGGACACTGTGCCGTCGAGGGTCGGCGTCTCGACGAAGACATGGTCGCTGTCCGCGTACTGGCCGTATCCGGCGCTCAGGTGCGCCGTGACGTTCGACCCGTGCGGACCGTCCGACGACTGCGCTCGCGCCTGCCTGAAGGCGGTTGCGAGCGCAAGCGCCCCGACGGTGCCGACGAACGAACAGCGTGCGACTAATTGCAGCCGCACCCGCCACCAGTCGCGTCACCGCCGCCTATGGCTCCCTCCTGAACCGCGCGCACGTGCGCCTCGCTCGGAGTCGCCAGGTCGCGAGTGGTCATGGACGGAGTCGCCAGGCTCCCCCGTTCATACGCCGGCACGTGCGCACAAGCCGTCAGGGAGACGCAAGAAAGTCGGACCATGAACCTCCGAATCGTCGCTCTGCACTGCACGGTCCTTCTCCGATATGAGCGCCTCGTCTCGAATGTTTCGTCTTCCGACTCGATCTTTTCGGGTTGCCGGTTCCCAGGCTCCCCGTAGTCTTCTGGCGAGTGAGAACGACCGCGTCCGATCGCGGAGTAGCGATGCGGCACTTGTTATCATCCATGCTCGCCGCCGTCACCATGGCAAGCGCCATCGGCGCCTGCGACCCTGTGCGCGAAGACGCGATCTCCGCACTGGGCGGCGAAGCACCGGGGGTGCCTCGAGGACCCCTTCACCGGCCCGGACAACCCTGCCTTCTTTGCCACGACGGCGCGCCGGGAGATCCCGCCGCGCTCAGCATTGCCGGGACGGTGTACGCAGGGGGGAACACGCTCGCGCCGGAGGTCGGGGCCACCGTGGCGCTGCAAAGCGCGGACGGTACGAACGCGACCGCAACGACGAATGCCGCGGGCAACTTCTTTCTCACGCCCGACATCTATGCGCCCAAGTACCCCGTCCACGTGATCAGCATCACGCAAAGCAACGCCTCGGTCACGATGCACTCGCACATCGGGGGAAACGGATCGTGCGCCGGTTGCCACTCGGACCCTCCCGGTCCGGCCTCACCGGGTCATGTTTATTTCAGCACCGAGGGGATATCGCCGTGAGACGCGGCAGGCTTCTCGCGCGCTTGTCGACGCCGGCCATCGTGACGGTGGCGGCTGCATGCTCCATACCGTCGCCTGACGCGCGCTTCGAAGAGCAGACCCCCGACACCGCGTCGTTCCCGCTGGTCGCGTCGATGCTCATTCAGGCTTGTGGCACCCTCGACTGCCACGGCACCGTTGGACGCAACCTCCGCTTGTACGGCGATACGGGTCTCCGTTACAGCCCCACCGCGATACCGAGCACGCTCGTCCCAACTTCCACCGAGGAGGTCGCCCAAGACTACGAGAGCGTGGTGGGCCTGGGACCGGAGATCATGAGCCAGGTGGTGGCATCGGGGGGTGGGGATCCCGAGCGCTTGACATTTTATCGCAAAGCCCTGGGGCTCGAGAGCCACAAGGGGGGAGCGGTCGTCGTTCAGGGCGATCCCCGAGATGTCTGCATCACGACGTGGCTCCAGGGCCATGCCGACGCCTCCGCGTGCACCGCTGCGCTCTTGCTCCCGTGAGCGTGTCGACCGGGCGCCGAGCGCCGATCGAGACGCTGCGGTGTTGACCATTCGGCCGTGCCGGGAGTACCGCGCAGGACGCGTCCGCGGATTGAGCTCGACTTGCGAATCTCGCTCAATCGGGCCGCTTGTCGTCCCGCCGCGCTTCGATCATCTTCCACCCGTTCCCCGATGGATCGCGAAAGCCCGCGTCCACGGTGCCGTAGCGGTCCACGGGCTCTTGCATGAACTCCACGCCGCGCGCGCGCAGGCGGTCGTAGGCCGCGCGGCAGTCGTCCACGACCAGCACGAGCGGCGGCATCGCCCCTTTGGCCACGACTTCGCGCACCATCTGCGCCGTGCTCGCATCGAGCACCGGCGGGCCGGGCTTGAACAGGCCGAGCTGGAACGAGGGCTGATCCGGGTGCTGGACCGTCAGCCAGCGATAGTCACCGTTCTTCACGTCCGTGTGGACGCGAAACCCAAGCTTCCCGACGTAGAACGCGACCGCTTCGTCCTGATCTCGCACGTACAGACCCACCACTTGGACACCCTCGCTCATGGGACCTCCGCTTCTTGCGAGACATGCCTATCGCCCGGCTGCGCCCGACGTCGCTTCTCCGAAACTGCCATCGTGAGGTCTGGCCGCTGCGCGGCCCTGAGGATGCAGCCGGGCACGCCATCGGGCCCGCGCGCGAGGGCCCTGTCGCGTGCCCGCAGCGCGCCCGGACTCTGGCCGGTGACGTCGCGGAAGGTACGCCCGAACGTGCCCAGGCTCTCCCAGCCCGTGCCGAAGGCGATCTCGGTGATGGGTAGGTCCGTCTCGCGGAGCAGCGCCGTCGCCCGCTCGACCCGGCGTGTGAGCAGATAGCGGTGTGGCGGCACGCCGAAGGCCAGCTTGAACTGTCGCGCGAAATGCGCCTCGGAGACGCCGCTCACGCGCGCCAGCCGCCGAACGGGCCACGGCTCGTTCGAAACCGCGTCCATCCGGTCTTTCGCGCGCAGCAGGCGACGCAGCAGCTCGGGGTCCTGGGGCGTACGAGCTTTGCTCACGGTGGAGCCAGTCTACACCGCGCCGCAGAATTCGTGACCGCGGTTGCGCGAGCGCGTGCGCCCGTTTGAAAACGACCTCAGAAGAACACCTGGCCTTGCAACGTGGCGACGAAGGCGCGATCCGTTCCCGTCGAGGGCGTGTGCGTGCTCGTCCACGCCGCCTCGGCCTTGATGTTGAACGTGTGTCGACGCAGCCAGAAGTTCAGACCCGGGCGAATGGCCGTGTAGTCCTTGAGACCCTGCTCTGCGTGAAACCAATCGGCGCCCACGAGTGGCTCGATCCACGCAATGCGGAATCCGGCTTCACCCCAGGCCGTGACCCCGGTGCTCGCCGAGCCGCTTCCTTCACGCCAATCGGCGACGTCCCCCTTGAGGATGACCTCCTCGTCCGCCGAGAGCGGGTACTCGAAGAAGAGGTCTCCGCTCACCACGCCGTAGTCGGCCACGCCTGTGGGCGTGCGGACCGAGTTACGCTGGAAATCCCCGCCAATACCGACCGATATCATCGGCGTATCGGAGAAATAGATGCCATTGAAAAGGAATTTGTCCTCGACGCCGTACAGGTTGAACCGGAGCTGCCCGGTGAAACGTGGCTCGGCGTCGGGGTTCAGGTCCGGCGTCCCCGCCGCCGCGCCAGTGGGAATGTCGGGTCCACGGGTGCCCGCGAGAACGGCGAGGCGATAATGAATCCGGTCGTTGAGCAGCAGTCCACGAGCCTCGAGGCCCAGGTCGCGAAACAGGATTCCGAAGGTCGCGGGAAATAGGATCACCGCCCCGTGGTAGTCGATCGGGTGGAGCGTTGCGGTGCCCTCGAGCGTCTGGTGCTCGAGTGGAACCAAGAAGAAGCCGCTGTCCACGGTCAACGCCCGATCCACCTGGTAGCTGATGAATGCGTCTTGCACGTAGAACGGCACGGTGAAGTTGCCCCCCTTGCCCCAGTTCGGCTGGTCCGTTTGAAAAAAGAACGTCAGGCCTTTGAGCACCTCCCCCGCGACATAAAGCCGCGCGCGCCTGAGGAAGAAGTCGGTCCCGAAGTCTTGCCCGTTGGGGGCTCCGTCCTCGGTGGTCTGCACCTGGGGTTGCAAGAGAACGCCAACCGCGAGCGACCTGTCATTTGCTTTGTCTTCGAATACCGTGACTGCGCCGACCCGCGGGGACGTCAGCAAGGCCGCGGCGAGAACTGCCGAAACGACGAAGATCTTTTTCATGTTGACCTCATTCGAATGGATGACGACATCACGCGAACCATCAGCAAAACGAGTGGTCCGAGTGACTTTGGCGCGCAGCTCACCCGTTGTTCTCGAGCGCGAATCGACGGCGCGCGGTTCCCCCCCCGCGTTCACTGCAATCCAGCGAGAAATTCGACCACAGGACGCTCCCACTGAGCGGCAAGGCCGAGCGTCGCGTGACCGCGCGTGGCGTCAGTCGCCGGAACGACGATCTGTCTGGCGCGAGGTACGCGCATGATCACGCTCTGGGCTTCGTGGATCGAAGGCCCCACAATCTCGTCGTCGGCGAAGTTGATCGCGAGCACCGGCGCGCTGATCTTGTCGATTTGGGGCTCCGGGTCGTAGTCGCGCGACGCATCAAGCGCGTAGATGGCATCGTTGGCGTCGAGGATGGGGTGTCCGGTTCCCGCCCATCCGACGAGCAGCTCGGTCGCGCTCTTCAGGTCGGGAGCCACGCGCGCGAGGTGCTGGGTGCTGTCGATCATCATGTAAAAGAGGGGCAGCGTCGCGACGAAGCCGTGCGGAGGATGGGAATATTCGCCGCCGTTGTAGGCGGGGTCGCTCCTGGTCGCTTCGATGACGAGGCGCCGCCAGAGCAAGTTGCGACCGCTCAGGGCCATCGGGGTCGCCGCAATCGGGATCGCTGCATCCATGAAGCCCGGGTACGCTTCTGTCCACATCCACGCGTGCATGCCGCCCATCGACGTGCCCGCGACGATGTGCAGATGCGTCAGTCCGAGCCCTTCGACGACAAGACGATGCTGGAGCTGCACCATGTCCGCGTAGCCGTAGTGCGGGAACCGGCCGTGGAGGGCATCGCTCGGCTTCGAGGAGGCGCCGTGGCCGATGTTGTCCGGCAGCACGACGAAGAACTTCGACGCGTCGAAGGGCTGGTTTGGGCCAAACATCTCCCGCCGAAATGGATCAGCGAAAAACGCTTTCGCTCGGCCGGTCGTGCCGTGAAGAAGCAAAATCGCATTGTCGACCGACCCATGCGCGTTGCGATGCCGGGTGCCGATCGTCGCGTAGTGGATGCGGACTTCGCCCAGCGTCTCGCCGGACGTGAAGTGGAAATCTTTTACGACGAAGTCCGCCTCATTTTGCCCCGGGAGGATCGTGGCGTCCGAGGCCGGAGCGGCCGCTGGAATCGTCGCGGCGTCGGCCGCGGATGACGCCGGGCGGGCCGCAGCGGCCAGGTCGTCCGAGGGCGTGTGGCCTTTGCACGCCGAGATAGTCACGGCGAAAATGACAAATCCCCGAGCTCTCCAGGCCGCGAGTGCCCCCCGGACCGGCGAGCCTGCCTTCAGTCTGGGTTCGACGGTTTCCCGACGGTTTCGAAGTCTCTCAAAATCGCCGCGCGGTTCTCCCCGGGTTTGGTTTTCGACGCCCATCCCGCCTCCGCAGCAAACTCATCTGTCCGGCGGCGTCCCATACCACGTGAGAAGACGCGCGTTCTATAGTCATTTTTTCCTCACACAGAGGCCGAGCCGCGCGCGCGGCCGCGCGTCGGGGGACAGGAGCTCGACCCTCCGCGCGGCTTCACTGGGCTATCGAGATCTCCAGGTACGCTCGCTTCTTTGTCCGGCCCGCGATCCGCGCGAAGAAGTCTCCTATCGCCATTTGCCAGCCGTACTTGTTCCTCAGAGCGGAGTGGGCACGCTTCACGTCGTCCTCGCCCTCGAGAATGCGGCCTGTGGCCTCCAGCCATGGACCCCGGACGTTCCCGCGAAAATCGCAGGCCGCGACGCGCGCACGCGCATTGCGCCGCAAGCGCTTCACTTTGTAGGCGTCGCCGGCGCTCACCACGACGAGCTTGCCCTCCAAGGGTGCCGCCCAGACGGGCGTCTTCACGCCGTTGCCATCGCGTTTGAACGTCTCGAGGTTGATGTACGGCTCGTCGGCGAGGGGCGGCTTCGATGCGCTCATGCGCGGTAGTGTGCCACGAGTCTATGGGTTTCGGCCGCTCGAGAACCAGCGGCCGAGGCCCGTGAGAATGAGCACGACGAGGCGTGTCACATCGCTCGAAAAGAACAGCTCCTCGTTCTCCTCGTCGCTCAAGCCGTTGCCGAGCGCCGATGCGACGCCCCCGACGCCGAGCTGACGAAGGGCCGCGGTAGCACCTGACGGGCTCCAGTAGGGAGCCCCTCGGCGCCGTGCCTCGTCCAGGAGCGCAGCATCGCCAGCAGGCACCGGTCGACCCGGCGACGCAAGCAGCTGTTCGATGGCCAGTCGGGTGGCGCCACCGAAGCACCCGAGCAGGAACAGGGGCTGGGCCATCGACCGTACGCCCGACAGGGCGTTGCCGCTGCCGTCGGGCAGCACGCCTCGGGCCAGCAGGATCTCCTCGATGACGCCCGGGACCGTCCCGCCGAAGCCCTCGAGCTTTCCTGCGACAGCGACCCGCGCCGACGTCTCGGCGTTCATCGAGGCTCGCATGGCGCTGCTGCCCTGGGCAGCCGCCCATTTTCTCACAGGCGTGTCTCTCGGGAAGAAGGTCTGCGGGCTCCCACCGAGCTCGCCCCAGGGCAGGTTGGGGGGTACCCGGCCCTCTCGCAGGTGAGCCTCCTGACCGTACAGTGCGAGCTCCGCGTCGCCGTAGGATAGGTGGTTGGGCCAAGGAACGAAGTTCTCGATCGCGTGAATCCGGCCGGCTCCAAACTGCTCGGTGAGCGGGGAATAGCTGCGCACCAGCCCGAAAAGCCGCGTCGTGTAATTGATCGTGTCATGACGCGCTCCACCGTGATCGAACACGCCGCCGTACGCCAGACGGAGCCCAGCCAGGAGAAGCATCGTCACCAGGTCGTCCGCGAACGTCGCCAGGTGTTCTTCGCTCGCGGACCATCGGCGTACGTCGGTCGCGCCCGAGATCGAGAGCCCGATGAGGTCCGCCTTCGGCGGCCGCATCCACTGCGCGAGCTGGGTAAGGGGCGTGGTCAGCTCGACGGCCGTCGACTTCCCCGACGACGGCTCGACGAAGTACACGGGCGAGAGCTCGTCGCTGACCTCACGCGGCAACGGAGGGTCTGGATAAAGGATTCGCGTCGTTCCGGAAGGGATGGATCGCAACGTGAGCGCTTCCGGCAGCGAGGCGCGAACGTGGTCGCCGGCGTGCCGGCGGGTGTCGAGGACGGCTCGAGCGTGGCTGTGGCGCAGCGCCTCGAGCACGGCGGCGAGGAGCAGGGTCGCGGGGCGGTGACGCTGCCACCTGAGCGTGCGCGCATTGCCGACGTACGAGAAGAGATTGGGCACGACCGAGTCCAGGCCGTCGACGACGACGATGGGCTTGTCGGCCCGCTTCGCGAGGAGAAGCTCGCGACGGCACCACTCCCTTTCCGACCAGCGATCGGTCAGCACGCAGAGAAAGACGTCGCACTGCCTGATGCCGTCAGCGATCGCCCCGGCGAAGTTCTGGCCGGAGCGGATCCTCTTTCCGTCGTACCAGCCGGCCACCGGGCCCTGGGCAAGCCACGCGAGGATCTCGCGCACGGGTCCTTCGGAGACTTCCTCGGTCGCTTCCGGCAGGTCGCCCTTTGCATGGCTGACGAACATCTCCACCGGGGCCTGAATCGGTGGTGCGGCCGGAAGATCCTGATTGCGCAGGAGCGTGAGTGCCGCCACGGCAACCTGGAATGCCAGCTCGTCCGATTGCTCGGTCGAGCCCGGAATGAAGCGATCGAGCCGCACGAATGAGACTTCGCCGAGTCGCGTCGCGTCCAGCCCCAGTCCGCCGAGGTCCACGGCAACCAGCAGGACACCGTGCTTCTTGTGACCGAACAGGCGGATGCGAAGCTGCACGGCCATCTCGGCCCATGCGTCCGCGACCGCCCGGTCCTCGCTGCGCGCGCGCCGCGCCATTCGGCCGTCGGACAGCAAGACCGCCAGCGTATGCTCCGCGGCGTCGGCATCCCATGCTCCGGGGCACGCGTCGTCCTGTTCCGGCAGGAACGCCACCGGGATACGGAGCCCCGGCGACCCGGCCGTCGCCATGAAGCGCCGAAACACGTCGTGCGCCAAGGCGCGCCCGCACTCGGAGTCTGGATGAAACATCACGACGATTCGCAGCGGCGGCTTCCGCGCCTCGCGGAGGAGCGCACCGCTTGCCTCGTTCATCGCGCGGGCATGATGCACACAGCCTCCTCGATCGACAAGACGAAGGGCACCCCCGTGAGGCCTCACGAGGCTCGAGCCCGATGGGGAACCGATAGCCGAGCAAAAGCGGACGGTTAGAGGCGTGACTGGAGCGCGCCCGTCGCTGTTGGAATTTCGAATGCCGTCCATCCCATTGCGCGAAAGCTCAGACGGCGCGAGCGCCGCCTCACGACGACGCGAGCCAACGAGTCGAATTGACTATTTCAAACGATTCAATGGCCCTTTAAACTGGCCGCCCCGCGATGGAGGTCCGTCTGCCCCCTTCCGTGTCCGTGCCAGACGAGTCCTCCCACGACTCCTTTCTGGTCGCCGCGGCAGCGATCTCCGACTCGTACCCACGGCCAGAACACACGCCTCGGCCCCTGAAAGCCGGGGAAACGCTTTCGGACCGGTTCGTGATCGAGCGCCCTGCAGGGCGGGGAGGCATGGGCGCGGTGTACCGTGCGATGGATCGATTGACCGGAGCCGCCGTCGCCCTCAAGGTGATGGCCTGCCGCCGGGGGGACGAGGAACGCTTCGCTCAAGAAGCCCGCGTGCTCGCCGAGCTCAATCATCCGACCATCGTCCGCTACGTGACGCACGGGGAAACGGCGGAGGGTCACCCCTACCTCGTCATGGAATGGCTCGACGGCGAGGATTTGGCCACTCGCCTGGTCAGGTCGCGATTGACCGTCGGCGAGAGCCTGGAAGTGGCGCGCCGGGTGGCCGAGGGGCTCGCCGTCGCGCACCGATCTGGTCTCGTGCATCGGGACGTCAAGCCGAGCAACATTCGCTTGGTCGACGGCCAGCCCGCGCGCGCGAAACTGCTCGACTTCGGGATCGTGCGAATGGAGTTCTCGGGCGTGGCGCCCAGCGGGCCGGCCATGACACGAACCGGGACCGTGCTCGGCACGGTGGGGTACATGTCACCCGAGCAGGCGATCGGGGACAGAAAGCTCGACGCCCGCGCGGATGTGTTTGCGCTCGGGTGTGTGCTCTTCGAGTGCGTGACCGGCCGCCCGGCTTTCTCGGGTGGCCAGGTGGTGGCCGTGCTCGCCAAAGTCCTCCGCGAGGAAGCGCCCCGGCTACGCGCCTTGCGTCCAGAGCTCCCCGCGGAGCTGGACGCCCTTGTGGCGAGGATGCTCGCCAAAGATCGCAGCATGCGCCCCCCGCACGCGGGAGCCGTCCTGGACGAGCTCATGGCGCTCGGGAACGTCGCCGGGGATGCGCCAGAAGGCTTGCGTTTCGAATCCGCGGGGCTGTCCGCCGGCGAGCAACGAATGACGAGCGTCATCCTCGTCTCCGCGTCCGACGGACTGCAACGTCTCCGCGAGATCGTCGAGGGATACGCAGGCGATCTCGTGCGGCTCGCCAACTCCACGTTGCTCGTGACGCTCGGAGGGCGCGGGAAGGCGACCGAGCACGTCAGGATCGCGGCTGCATGCGCTCTGGCCATGCGCGACGCTCAACCGTCGGCGCGCATTGCGCTCGCAACGGGCCGAGCAGACTCCAGCTCCGGAGCGCCGGCGGGACCGGTGATCGATCGCGCAGCTTCGCTCTTTACGCTCGCCGCAGCGTCGGACATTCGCGTCGACGAGGTGACCGCGGGCCTGCTGGGCGAACTTTTCGAGCTTCGCCGAGAAGGTCAAGATTACACGCTGCTGGGCCGGCGCGACGACGGTGAGAGCCCACGGACGCTGCTTGGGAAATCGGTGCCTTTCGTGGGGCGAGACAAAGATCTCGGCCTCCTCGAGGGCACGCTGCGCGAGTGCATCGACGAATCGGTCGCGCGCGCCGTGCTCGTCATCGGACCCGCAGGACAGGGCAAGTCGCGACTCGGTCGCGAGTTTCTGGGCTCGGCGCGCAGGCGAGGCGACGTCAGGGTGCTCGTGGCACGCGCGGACCCCGTCGGCGCCGGCTCGGCCTTCATGATGGTGCGCCAGCTGGTTCGCCGAGCCGTGGGCGTGCACGATGGCGATCCGGTCGACACGCAGCATGGGATGCTGCGCGCGTACATCGGCCGCGTGTGCGCCGGGACGGACCCTGGGCGGATCAGCGATTTTCTCGGGGAGCTCATCGGCACCCCGTCCTCCGAGTACGCCAGTCCGGAGCTTCGTTCTGCCCGAAACGATCCGACGATCATGGCGGAATGGCTGCGCCGGTCGTTCGGTGAATGGCTGGCGGCCGAGTGTGCAGAGCGCCCCCTTCTGCTCATCTTCGAGGACCTTCACTGGGGCGATCTCCCCAGCATGACCTACGTGATTGAGGCCCTGCGCTTGCTGGCCGCCCGGCCGCTCATGATCCTGGCCCTCGCACGCCCGGAGGTCCACGACGCCCTTCCGACGTTGCGTCAAGCCAAGGCGATGCGGGAGCTGAGGCTCGAGGGACTCTCACCCCGGGCCGCCGAGCGCCTGGTGAAGGCCGCGCTCGGAGACGGCGCCACCCCGGACACGATCACGCGCCTCGTCGAGCGAGCCGACGGCAACCCCTTCTATCTGGAGGAGCTCGTTCGACGCGTCGTCGAGGACGGCGGCGACGCGTTGCCCGAGACGGTGCTCGCTCTGGTGCACTCGCGACTGGATGGCCTTCCACCGGAGGCCAGGCGGTTACTGCGGGCTGCGAGCGTATTCGGTGAGATGTTCCGGCGAGACGCGATCGGCGCGCTCCTGGGCGAAGCCTCCGGCGTAGGCGATCTCGACGGCTGGTTGACCTGGCTCGTCGATCACGAGGTGTTCGTCCCGGCACGCGAAACTCGGTTCCCCCGCGCGCACGAGTACGCGTTTCGCCACGGCCTGCTGCGCGAAGCCGCATACGCCATGCTCACCGAGTCCGACAAGACCATGGGGCATCGGCTCGCGGGTGAATGGTTGGAGACGGCCGGTGAAAAAGACCCCTTGACCATGGCCGATCACTTCGAACGCGGTGGGGACTCTGCCCGAGCCGTTCGCTGGCTCATGTCGGCCGCGCACGACCTTCACGACCCCGCCGGTGCCACGCGGGCGCTGCAGCGCGCCTTCCGCGTGCTCAAGAGCTTGCCCTCGACACTCGAAAGCGGCACCACGCTGGCGCGCACGACCTATGAGCTCGTACGTGTCGGTTGCGCCCTCGGCCACACGGCGGAGACTCTTCAATATCTGGACGAGTTCGACCGGTCCATCCCGGAGAAGACCGCCGAGCAGGCGGCGGCGCTCGACAGCTCGCGGGCGCGCCTTGCTTATGTTCAGGGCGACCTTCCACATGCCATGCAGCTCGCGGTTCGATGCCTCGAACGCCTGCCGGCAGCAGATGATTTGAGAGCTTATCGTTGTTTCCCCGCCAACGTCGTGGGGCGCGCTCGCTGCATCTCGGGGAGGTTCGGCGAGGCCGTCGAGCTCCTCACCCATGGCTGCGAGCTCGCCCGCGAGGGGCGGGAATATACCGAGCTTTCACACTCGGAAGGACTGCTGGGCGTTTCACACGCGTTCACCGGCGACTTCGCTTCCGGGTGGCAGCACGTCCTGAGCAGCATGGACCTCGCACGCAGGCTCGGCGACCCCTTGCGCATCATGGGGGCGCACGTTTACCGGGCGGCGGTCTGCGAGGCGAAGTTCGACTGGCAGCAGGGTGTTCGCGACACGACGGACCTGCTTGCATTCGCGGAGGAGCAATCGATTGGCGGCCTGTACCTGTACGTCGGGACGGTCTTCACGGGACGTCACCAGTTCCATATCGGCAACCTGGGGCGCGCTCGCGTGCTGCTCGCCAACGCCATCAACCTGTCCGTGATGCTGGGGATGGCTTCGATCAGAAGCTGGGCGCACGCGTGGCTCGGGGATGTGCACTTCGCCCTGGGACACCTCGAGGAGGCGCGGCAACAGTACGCTGCCGGGATCGCGCTCGCACGTTCGACCCAGGGTGACGAGCTGGCCGAGCCACTCTGTTTGGCGGGGCTGGCACACATCGGGGCACTCGGGAGTGCGCCGGTGGCCGAGATCCGCATCCAGACCGAAGCCGCGGCTGGACGTCTGAGAGCCGCTTCCAACAGATCCACGTTGGTTCCCGTCCTCCAGCGCTGCGCGGCGGCTTTCGCAGCGATCGGCGAGCACGAAGCAACACGCCGGCTCCTCGCACAGAGGGCGGAGATCGTCGGCTCCCTCGGTCTGCAAGAGTGCGAATCCTGGCCGTCCCTCGACTCACCGCCATCTTCGGTCTTCGCCCCCGCCGCTCAGGCGTATCGGGCCCAGCACAGTGTCGAAACAACGGGGCGCGATCCCTTGGCGCTCGACGCGACCTTGCGTTTGGGCCCCGAGACGCCCAAGCCGAGCGACGCCGCGGTACGTACGAGAACACTCATGGATAGTCTTGCAAGCGTCGAGGGCTTTGTCCCTTCGTTTTGCGTCCGATAGAGTCGCGCCATGTTGGATCGCGATCGAATCGTGGCGGCCTACCGCGCACTGGTTGAGAAGATGCCCTCGGCGCCTCTCCCGTGTTTCCGTGTTGTGTTCCCCGACGGAGGGTCCGCGGCGATCGGACACGGAGCGCCAACGTTCTCCCTCGTCGTGCGCGACCAAGACGGCGCGAGCGCGCTGGGGTCCATGGACGGGCTCGCGATGGCGGAAGCGTTCATGGATGAGCACCTCGACATCGAGGGGAATCTGCTGGCGGCCACGCGCTATGCCGAGGTGCTCAACGATGTGCATCCGATGATTTTTCTCTGGCGCCGCCTGCAACCGATCTTGCTGGGGCGCGAGCGCGTGAACCCGAGCTGGATCGCCCAGCATTACGATTCGGGTAACGTGCAGCTTCACGCAATCGACCGCGACTACGACACATACACCCCGGGACATTATGCAGGGGACGACGACACGCTCGAGGCGGGCGCAGAGCGCAAGCTCGCCATGGCGTTCGAGCAGCTGGGGCTTCGACCCGGAGATCACCTCCTCGACGTCGGCTGTGGCTGGGGCGGAATGATCCGCTACGCCGCGCGCCGGGGCGTGCGAGTGACAGGCATCACGCTGTCAACAGACCAGCTCACGTATGTCGCAGCGCTGATTGCCCGGGAGAAACTCGAAGCCGATGTCCGGCATCAGGACTTCTTCACGTTCGAGCCGGGGAAGCGCTTCGACGGTGTGACGATGATGGGAGTCATCGAGGATCTGTCTGACTACCGGCGGACGCTGCACTCCCTGGGGCGGATGATTGCACGTGGCAGGCGCGTGTATCTCGACTTTGCCGCCTCGCGCACTCGCTTCGGGACACATTCGTTCGTCACCCGCTACATATGGCCGGGCACGTTTCGCATGGTGTTCATGCCGGAGCTGATGGAAGCAATCCGCGAGTCGCCCTTCGAGCTAGTGCACCTGACGAACGACCGGCGCAATTATTACCTATGGTGCAAGGGCATGCACGAGCGGTGGGCCCACAACCGCATGCGCGTGGAGGCGGAATACGGCAAGCGCACGTGGCGCATGCTCGCCCTGCTCTTTGCCGGTTGCGCCGCGATGATGGACTACCCCTCTCACACCGTTACCGCCTTCCGCATGCTCCTCGAGCTTCCACCCGACGGTAACGGCATCTTCTCAACGTCGAGGGCCAGGCGCGCTGCCGACAGGTTCAGCAGCGCCGCGGCGGTGATGCGCAGCACCGCCGTCCATGTGGGGGAGCGGCTTGCGGGAGCGCTTCAAACTCGCGTTTCGCCGAATTCGCGATGAGCTTGACCACCACGTCACGAGTCACCGGCGGCTGCCCGGGTTCGGCGCCTCTTGTCCTCAAGAGCAACCTCTACGCGTTTCCCGAGCGGCTTCAACGACGGTTGCTCTAGAGACCGTGGTTCGGCCACACTGGCGTTTTTCCGGCTTTGAAGGCGGCTGCGCCAATCGTGTGTTTGTCCCGGCGCATGAACATCGAAAGCACCATCTCTGCCTCGATCCGCAGGCGCTCCTCGAGCGTTCTCCCGATGCCTCGCAGCATCGTTTCCTTGTCGGTGCGGATCGCTCCTTGGGGAAGCATGGCGATCTCGCGAGCGAGCGCAGTCGCACGGTCGAGCGCCCTGCCGGCGGGCACGACCTCGTTGACCAGGCCAATCCGCTCCGCCTCGTGCACATCGACGCGCCTTCCCGTTATTACGAGCTCCATCGCCTTCGCAAACCCAACCACCAGGGGCAGGCGCGCCGTCAGTCCGTCACCACCGACGATGTTCCACCGCCGTTCGAGCGCTCCGAATTCGGCGTTCTCGGCGGCAATGCGGATATCGGCGAGGAGCGCCGTCTCGAGGCCTGCGGCGAATGCATGGCCGTTCACCGCGGCGATGACCGGCTTGAAGACGTCCACGCGGCGCGTGTAGCCGCAGACGCCCGCCTGCACATACAAGTCGCGCCGGTACTTGTCCCAATCTCCAACGTCGATCCATTCGGCGGCATCCTGAAGATCCCACCCCGAGCAGAAGCTCACCTCCCCGGCGCCCGTGATCACAAGAACGAAGGCATCGTCGTCGTCGCGAAAGCGCTGCCATGCGTGCTGAAGCTCCTCGTTCATCGTGCGGTTGATCGCGTTGTGATGGTGCGGACGGTTGTAAACCAGCGTCGTGACGTGGTCCTCGGTCGTGTAGAGGAGCGTTTCGTAGCCCATGACGCGAGCTTGGCACCACTCGGGGTCGTCTGACAATGGGCCGTCCCGGCTACCGATCGCTCTCGGGGCGGATGACATGACCTGCGCGATTTCCTTCCAGTCGAATCGACGGTTGGCGCGCAGGATGAGCAGCGTTTGGTCGTCGACCGGAAGACTCTCACGAAGCTCGACGAAGCGGCTTCGCGCTTCCGTCCGGGCCGACGCGAGGGTGGCCGTGCGGATCTTCGGCTCGATGGCCGACAGAACTCGGAAAAGCCCGCGCCGCGCCCGCTGGATCGATTTTTTATGTTCACACTTTCCGCAACCCTCCTCTCCTTTGGCAAGGACCGATTGGGCAAGGACGAAACTAGGTCAGGCAACCCGGGGCTCGGGAGCCCGACGACGGAGAGGTAAGTCATGAAAACGACGGCGATTCTGGGACTGATGATGGTGCTCGCTGGCACCGGATGCGCATCGACGAGCTCCGTGGCCTCCTCCGCCGAGCGCGGGTGGTCCGGCGTCGCCTGGCACGACGGTTCCACGATCCGTGTCGGAGAGGCGCACGTGATGGCGACCCGCCTGAACCCGCTCGCGCGCATCGGGCTGGCATCGCAGGGCGGCGCCATCGCGGTGAGCTACGAGCCGCCCGGGCGAGCGCGAACCGTCGCACTCGTCGACGCCGAGTCGCTGCAGCCTGCCCCGCAGCCGGAGGGCCTGACCTCGCCGCAGCCCGACGGCGCGCGCACCGTTTCAAACACCCCGGACGCGGCCACCCCGGCCCGGGTGGCGCTCGAAGGAGGGCGCTTCGTCCTCGTGTGGAAGCGGGGCAGCGCCGACTGGGGCTACCGCGCCCTGGCGCAAGAATTCGCGTCCAACGGCACGGCGCTCGGGGTCCCGGTCCCGATTTCGCCACCAAACGTCGACGTGATGGGAATGCCGCAAGCGGTGACCACGGACGGTCGTCACGTGGTCGCCACGTTCGCCGGCGCCACGGACCGCAGTGTCGAGCTGATGGCTGTGCCAATCGAGGTGCCATCGGCCCTCGAGCCGATCGCGGGCAAGTGAAGCCCATGAGCATCCACCACCAGAACGAGGCACCGATGGTCCCCCTGGGCATCGACGGTCGCGCAAGCGCCTCCATTCGACTGACTTTCGCGCTCACCCTCTCGCTCACAACCGCCGCGTGCGCGGTGACGCGCGGGCCTGCCTCCTCGGCCGTCGATGCGAACAGCGTCGCGGCGCCGCCGCGGAGGTGTCTCGCGACGGCCTCGCCTCGCGTGGTCGCGTCCCGTGTGTTCGTCCCGGACGGTGTGGAAGTCCGGTCGGAGGATCACGGCTTTGCCATTCGTTTCGCCCAGAACAAGTCGAGCTGTCTCACGCTCGAGGGACCCTCTGCAGCGGGCCCCTTTGGCCCGTCGGGCGGCTCGCCCGCGTGCCCGGAACGCTCGGGCGAGATCGCGGCCACGAGCGACGGAGAGACGATGCTTGCGAGCGAATCGGGCGACGCCCTGGCGCCCCATATCCTGCTCGGCATCGTGACGTACGATGTCCCGCTCGCGGCGGGGGCTGCGCACCTGACGGGCAGCTCACGAGGCATTGCGTGGCACGTCTTTCAGCCGCCCTCGCCGTCCGAGACGGGCGCACGAAACCCGAAGCTCGTGTCGCTCGGCGACGAGCGCTTCCTACTGCTGTGGGTCGAGGGGGATTCCGAAAAACACCAGGTGCGCGCACAGCCCCTCGCGGGATGGGGCAACGCCGTGGGCCCTGCGATCGACCTGTCGCTGCCGGACATGGACGTCATTGGAGCGCCGAGCGCCGCGGTCGCACCGAACGGCGAGGGGCTGGTCGCCTTCCTGGCATCCGGCGAGCGCGGGTTTGACGTGCTGGTCACGCCGATTGCCTGTGGAGAGAGGGCGACCCTGCAGGCTCGCGCCTTTTTTCCGTCCCCCGAGCACGAGACCCCTCGCTGAGTCGCCAGGCGATTGCACCTTCCCGCACGCCCACGCAACTCTCTTTTTTCGCGAAGGACGAAGGAGGTCCCTCATGACCGAGGTAGCCAGCTCCAGCATTTCGCCGGCCCGTGAAAATGACGTCGCGCATCGCCCGAGGTTGAGCTCTGTCGCCGACGGGAGGTGGAGCCACACGAGCCGACGCCGTGAGGGGCGACGGATCCAGGTCAACGGCCGCACGCTCTACGACTTCGCGAGCTGCAGCTACCTGGGGTTGGAGCGACGTCCAGAGCTCGCGCGCGCTGCGTCCGAAGCCGCGCACCGGTACGGAACGCAGCTGTCGATGTCCCGCGCCCTCCATGAGTGCGCGCTTTGGCAGGAGCTCGAATCGAAGCTCGAGGTCATTGCTGATCGACCGGTTCTGCTGGCCCCGTCGATGCCCGTCATGCACCGAGCGGCTCTGTCCGCTCTCGTCAGAGACCGGGACGCCGTCGTGATCGACCACTTCGCGCACGCAAGCCTGCATGACGCTGCGGCATCCCTTCGCGCGGTGCCCGTTCGACGGGTGCGCCATAGCCACATGGATCGCCTCGAGGAGGCGCTCGAGCAGCTCGCACCCGAGCACGAGCTGGTATGGCTGATCGTCGACGGCCTCTACCCGATGTTCGGCGACTTCGCTCCCTTCCTCGAACTGGCCGGGCTCCTTCGTCGATGGCCCCAACTGCGGTTCTACGTGGACGACAGCCACGCCGCCGGCTGGCTCGGAGCCCACGGCCGCGGCGGAGCGCTTTCGGCTCTCGATCACCGCGGCGAGGTGTTCGTCGCATTCTCGCTGAACAAATCGTTCGCGGCCGCAGGCGCCGCACTGGCCTTTCCGGACGCGAGCCTGAAGATGCGCGTCAGGCGCTGCGGAGGACCGATGCTCTTTTCCGGCTCGATCCAGCCTCCGATGCTCGGCGCCGCGGTTGCGTCGGCCGACCTGCACCTCGGCGAAGATCATCCGCGCATGCAAGTCGAGCTGATGTCTCGAATCGACTATGCGCTGGCCCTGGCAAAAGACGTGGGATTGCCACTCGTCACGCAACACCGGACCCCGATATTTTTCGTCCCGTGCGATTCGATGGACGCCATGACGGAGCAGGTCAAAAAGCTCCTTGCAAGCGGGTTCTGCGTGTGCCCGAGCGGATTCCCCGCGCCCATGAGCAGCTACGGCATCCGGTTCACCATCACGCGCCACAGCGAGGCAGAGGACATCGAGGGACTCGTGGCCGCGACGATGACCGGACGGCGCACAGCCTGACGGGCGCCGCATCGATGTCGGGGGTATAGGGGGTCAGGAGTCATCTCACGACGAAAGGACGCAGCCATGCGTTACAACCCTCTCGGAAAGACCGGTCTCTTCGTTTCGGAGCTTTGCCTCGGCGCGATGACGTTCGGCGGCCAGGGGATGGGGATGTGGCAGGCCATCGGCCAGCTTGGCCCCAAGGAGTCCGAGGCACTCATCGGCACGGCGCTCGATGCGGGCGTGAACTTCATCGACACGGCGGACGTCTACTCGGAGGGCGAGAGCGAGAGGCAGGTCGGGGCAGCGCTCAAGGCGCTGGAGCGTCCTCGAGAACAGGTCGTCATCGCCACGAAGGTGCGCGGACGAGTTGGACCCGGCGTCAACCAGGTGGGTCTGTCACGGGTGCACATTCTGGCGGGCATCGAGGGCAGCCTGCGGCGCCTCGGGCTCGATCACGTCGACCTGTATCAAATCCACGGATTCGATCCGGCCACACCGATCGAGGATACCGTGCGCGCGCTCGACGACGTCGTCCGATCGGGCAAGGCTCGATACGTCGGCTTCAGCAATCTGCCGGCATGGGTCGCCTCGAAGGCCATCGCCTTCGCCGAGCTCAGCGGGCTCGCACGCTTCCAGAGCGCGCAGGTCTACTACTCGATCGCAGGTCGCGACATCGAGCGCGAGATCGCGCCGCTCTGCATGGCCGAGGGCGTGGCCATCCTGCCATGGAGCCCACTGGCCGGAGGCCTGCTCTCGGGCAAGTTCGACCCGGCCAAGAAGGGGCCGCCGGACGCGCGGCGAGCCTCGTTCGACTTTCCGCCCGTCAACATGGAGCGCTTGCCGCGCGTGCTCGCAGCGCTGCGCCAGGTGTCCGGAGCCACCGGCGCTTCGGTCGCGCGCGTCGCGCTCGCCTGGCAGCTCACGCGGCCCTTCGTCACCAGCATCATCGTCGGCGCCAAGAGGCAGGAGCAGCTCGTCGACAACCTTGCGTCGGTCGACCTGCGGCTCTCGCCCGACCAGGTCAAGATCCTCGACGATGCAAGCGCCCTGCCGCTCGAATACCCCGGGTGGATGGTCGACTTCCAGAACGCACGCGATCCGCGCGGCATCGGGCG